>Ga0080004_1216781_pt1 | contig 13900 bp, 13 predicted proteins | sample WasSprMetagenome_FD_69207 | JGI IMG/M metagenome (GOLD analysis project Ga0080004, IMG submission 69207) | Sulfidic aquatic microbial communities from Washburn Spring, Yellowstone National Park, USA - WS (SPADES assembly) (version 2) | ecosystem: Environmental > Aquatic > Thermal springs > Hot... | reverse complement strand
AGCCTTCCCCCAGCCGCGTGAATCAAACCTCTCCGATAAGCGCGCGAGCGCGTAATTCACGTTCAGCTTGCGACCCCTCGCTGCGGCGCGTCTCCTTCTAGCAGCCTCCATCAACCGCCTGCTCCTGTCCGGCGGCCGCAGCTTCGGAGTCTCCAAAACCTTCGTCTCACTCCCGTCGAAGACCGCGTAAACGGCGACAATCCCGTAATCCGAGTTCGCGTCCACGTACGCTAGGAGCGCGCCCTTGGGATCCGGCATCACCGGCTTCTGCCGCTCCACGCGGAGGACGATCTGCACCCTGAGGTGCTCCGGCTTATCCTCGCGCCATTGCACGCGCACCGTTTTCGTAACCTTCAGCGGAGCAACCTCCCGCTCCTTCTCCTGAAGCCACTCTAAGGCGCGCTCCGGAAGAGGCAGCTCCAGCCTCTCGCCGTTACCTAGCCTCACGACCAGCATGCCGTCTTTGATGTAGCAGCCGTGGTTGGGGTGCAGCGCATCGACGAGCGGCTGCTTCAATACGATTTTCCTCGGCCTCCTCATCTTTTCGACCTCGCTGAACTGGTAGACTTGTGATCTCTCGTCGAACGCGTGACGGTAGTAGCTCGGCAGCTGGCGAGTGCGCTCCAGAGCCAGCTCCACGCCCTCCTCAAGGTTCAGCCGCTTCGACCAGAAGTGAAGCGCGGCGACAGCGCGGTAAGCCCTGAACAGCTCCACCAAGCGCTGGAAGGCGCTAGGCGGAAGCTCGCTAACGCGATACAGCAGCGTCAAGACCCGGAAGCCCTCCACCACACCCTCCTTCTTCCTGTTCCTGCCCCCATAGCCCGCCCCTCGCGCGAGGCGGGGGATGTCGAGCTCGGGGACTCGGAGCGCCAGCCCCCTCATTGCGTGCTCCCTTACCGCGCTTTCCCCGCGGCTCACGAGCTTAAGGCGAACCGGGGCTTTATAAATTCGATGTTGAGAAGACCGAAAGTAATCTTTTCTAAACGGAAAGTTAGAGGAAAGGATAGAGGATACGCAGGAGCGCTGCAGGGAGCGCGCCAGCAGCTATAGGGAAGGCTCCGGTTGAGCTAGGCTGGCGGAAGCGCGCGGACGCGCGCGCCGAGCTGATGGCTGAGCGGGACGGCGGCGCCCCCGGCTTCCACGTTTCGCCGGAGGGGGACGTGGACGTCGTGACCCTCAAAGGCGGGAGGGCCGTGGCTGGGTACGAGGTGAAGGTGGGGGCGTTCGAGAGGAGCGAAGCGATGCGCGCTGTCGAAAGGATGCGTTCCCTCGGCCTACCGCGCACCGGGCTCGTAAGCCTCAAGGAGAGGCCGCCGGAGATCGAGGATGCCGAAGCGCTGGGGCCTGAAGACCTCGTAGCCGCCGCCGAGCGGGTTAGCCGAGGGAAAGCGTTATAGGCACTCCTTCAGCTGGCGCGGGAGCTCTCTTGGGCAGCACCCCCTCCTGCCGCATCAGGCCGAGCGACTGGCTGGAAGCTGCGTTCGGCGCTAGCGCTGCGCTGGCCGCAGCGTGGTACTACCTAGTGGTCTCCTTGAACCTGGGCGCGCTGGTGGGCTCGGCCTTCTCAGGGGCAGCCATCCTCCTCGGCCTGCTCCTCACGCTGGCGCTCCACGAGGGGGTGCACGCGCTCGCTCTCAGGCTGGCTGGAGTCCGAGCGATGAAGCTCGATCTTTTAGTGTGGTCCCTGAGGCTCAGCTTCCCAAGGCAGCTCCAGCTGAGAGTCCCCGTAGGTGTGGGCATCACCGTCAAGGAGCCGCTGACGAGGAACAAACTGCTGGCCTCTCTGCTGCCTCCTCTCGCCCTTTCCCCGATCCTTCTCCTCCTCGCAGCGCACGCGGAAGGGGTCCTCCAGGGCCTGCTGGCGGTCGCCAGCTTCTCCAACACGATCGGCTGCTCTGGCGATCTAACACTCTTCCTGCTGCTCCTGAGGACCGGTAAAGACGCGGTCATACGGGATGAGGGGCAGGCGCTGGCGATTTACGGGAGCTGCCCTCCGGCTTCCTTCACCAGGGCGCTGAGGGCGCTGGGGGCGGCTGGGGCGGTGCTCTACCTGATGTTCGTGATCGTCTACCCGTGGCTCACGCTAGCAGCGATGCTGAGCTTATCGGAGCAGGTGGGCAAGGCGGTGCGCTCAGCCCAAGCGAACACGACGCTGCTCTACGACTTCTACGGGCTCGTGATCATGAGGGTGGACGTCTGGAGGACCCCCAGCTTTTACGGCTGCCGATACTCCTACGAGCCCGCCCCCCTCCTCCTCGCAACCACCTTCACAGGAGCGCTCGCAGCCGGCCTAGCCAGGCACCGTAGCCTCCAGCGGAAAGCCGACTCCGCGCCCAGGTGAGAGCCCGAGAGACCGCTCCCGAGGTTCAGGCGCTCCGGGGAGCGCGGTGTACCCAGCGCGCGTAGCCGAAGCCGAGCGAATCGACCAGAGAAAAACTCTTTTTACCGCTTGAACGCTTTATCTCTGTGGCTCCCCTGGAGAGGGCGAGGGGCGCGCTGGCCGAGAGTTTCCGCTTCGCGGCCGCGCTGATCAAAGACGTGCGCAAGCTGCTCACGCTCGCGCTCCTTAACATCATACCCATCGTCAACTGGATCGTCACCGGCTACTTCGTGAGGGTGGTGAGACGCAACCCAGGCGAGCCGCTCGAGGTGCGGGAGTTCGGGGAACTGTTCAAGGAGGGCTTTAAGTTCTTCCTTGCCGTGCTACTGTTGGCGATTGTGCTGGCTATACCGTTCTGGCTCGTAGCTCTCGCTCTAATGTTGCTTCGAGTAAACGTGCCCGAGCTCCTTAAAGCAGCTAACGAAAGCCTTTCCGGTCGGCTCCTCTTAACAGCAACAGTAGAATTTGCTATTAACTTGCTCCTCGGACCAGCTATAGGGCTCTACATGAAGCGAGGCAAAATATCGGAAATCTTCGCGTTCGGGGATGCCTGGCGTGCAGTCCTCGGGTTCGGCGTGGCCGATTACGCTTTCGCGTGCCTAGTTGTCATGGCCCTCACATGCCCCGTTACAGCGCTTTCCTCGATCCTCTTGCCTCCGCCACCCCTAACGCAAGGGCGCGTGGGCGGCTTGGCTGAAGCGTTGCTAATAGCTATGGGTTCGATCTGGCGAGCGTACGCGCCCTCGTGGTTGGTGAGCGCCCCCTTAATGGTCCTAGTAAACGCTATCTACTACAAAGTTCTCGCTCAGCTCCCCTACCCGACCGCGGCGCCTCCGCCGCCACCGCCCCCAACCCCGCCGCCCACGATCGAGGAGATGTACGAGAGGCTCGTGGACCGGGTGCTGCGGACGTGGGGCGGCACGCCAGAGCGCGCGAAAGCGCGGATCGAGAGCTTGATCCAAAAAGTGATGGAGGAGCGCGGGGTGAGCCGCGATGAAGCGGTAAGGATGCTGTACGAGCAGCTCTGAGCTCGGCGGCTCTTACTTTTTCCTCAACTCCCGGCCTGCGCGCGCTAAGCTTAAGGCTTCAAACGCGCTAAAAGCTCGTGCTGGATCGTCTGAAGCGGCTCGACGAAAGGGGGCTCCTCGCCCCGCTCCTTGTCTCAGCGCTTCTGATCGCGTGCGCCGGGCCGCCGCTCGCCGCCGCGTATCTTAGGAGGTACTACAGGATCTCCGGCAAGCTCCGGCTGCTGGAGGTGTACGTGGTGGAGAGGCCCCTCGTCTGCGCGCGGGGCGCGCCCGAGCACTGCCTGCCGCCCGCCACGGAGCCGGTGCGCCTCGCGACCGAGCTGAAAGCCCGGGAGTGCACGCTGCCTCCGGCCGAACTCCTCGCTGTCTCAGTGCCGACCGGCGCGGCTTACGCCGTGTCCGTGCCAAGGGGGTTGAAGCTGTTAGCGCCGGTGTGGGAGAAGGTGTACTGGAGCAGCGACCCGCTCTCGGGCCGCTGGGAGGAGGTGGAGTGGACGGTCACCGGGTACGCGGTGATCGAGGCCGAGGGGCTCGCCGAGGAGGTGCAGGGGCCGGCGTCCTACGCGTACGGCGCTGCCGGTCTGCGCTACCGGTTGTCAGCCGCCGTCGAGGGGCCCTGGCCCTACGCCGTGAGGGTTTACGCGTACCCGGCGGTCAACGAAGTGAAGATCTTCAGGTGGCAGCGCCCACCATGCGAGGGCGGCGTGCTAGCTACTGAGGCCGTGAGAGGCGAGATCGGCATCTTCTATTGGCACGTCGAAGTGGGGCGCAGGCCGCTTTCCTTCGAGCTGAGCTTCGAGTACAGCGGCTACAACGGTTCGCTGGTGTTTACCCACCGCTTCGCGGTAAACGAGCCGGTTGCCGTGCGCTTCTCGTTCAAGATGGTGGACTGGGGCGCTGCGCTGCCCAGCGCCAAGTACTTGAAGGTCTACCAGTGCGACGAGAGCAGGCTGAGGTACCGTGCCGAGTACTCGGAGGGGGGCGGGTAGCTAATGCCGCGGCGCGTTCTGAGCCCGAGCTCGTCCCTGAAGCACCAGAGCCCCTCCCCCGCGTCGATGATCACGATGCCGAGCCTCCCGAGGAGCTTGTCGTTGAGAAGCGTGAGCCTCCCCCAATGTACACGTGGGCCCTCACCGGACCCCACCACTCGGTTCTCCTTCATCGCGTAAACCTCCGCAGCTTCGAGAGCCCAGGGAGCAGCGCGCGGGAGCCGTCCGGGAGAACCCTCTCCACCAGCTCCACCTGGAGGTTGGGGCCGAAGAGCGCCTCCGAGACCCTTGGGGAAACGAGGACTTCGGGCTCCGCCCCCACGAAGCCGTTGTTCGCTATTGCGAGCGTCTCGATGCAGGCGCTACCTCTGCAGAGCTTCACCCTGATCCTCAGCATCCCCGGTCAGCTCGGGAGGGAACAGCGTCAGCATAAGCCCTTCCTCCTCCACAATCTCCTTGGGAAGGACAATCAGTATGAGGCCCTCAGCCTCCTCTATGGTCTCTAGAGAGAAAGTGCCGCGCCCCCCTCGGGACCGTGCTTTGTGCGCCGCAAGGGAAAAAGAATATGGACACTGTTTTTCTTGTGGCAAGAGCTAGCTGTGCAGCGGAAGGTGAAGCTACAAAAGGGGAAAGGGATTACGGATGGGTCATCGGCTTTGCAATAGCCCTCTGGGTCGTCTTTTTCCTGACACTCCCTTTCGCTTACCTGCTCTTCTGGTGGAGGCCGCTTTACTACGAGGGGTTTACGACGGAAAGAGCTATAAGAACAGCCTTTGACTTCTTCGTGGCGCTCACGATCACTCTCGCGCTCCTGTTGGCTCTCACAATAGCGGCCGCAACCGTCGCGATAAAGAATGCCCTGAAGAAGCTGGCTCGGGCGCCGGTCTCACGTACGAGCGGAGAGGCTTAAAGCTGTCTTACAAGATGGAAGACCAAGCGTGAAACGTATCCTCACACCTCTTTGGCGCTCCATGACCAATCCCGCGCTAGAGGTGTGTGTACGCGTGGATGCAACAGCAAAGTATAAAATACTTGGAAGCCCACTCGCGCGCGTGGAGCTGCCCGAGAAAATCGAGAGTGTCGAGCAGTTGGGGGAGCTGCTGAGCAGACCCTACCCCGAGACCGTCGAGGCGATGAGGAGGGTGCGCGGGGACATCGTGGTGCTCGGCGCGGGCGGCAAGATCGGGCCCACCCTCGCGGTGATGGCGGCTAGGGCCTCCAGGGAGGCGGGAGTTCAGCGGAAGGTTTACGCGGCGTCCCGCTTCACGAGGAGGAGCGCGCGCGAGTACTTGGAAGCGAACGGCGTGGAGGTCGTGGAAGCCGACCTGCTCGAGGAGAGCGAGCGGGCGGACCTGCCCGAAGCACCCAACGTCCTCTACCTCGCCGGGAAGAAGTTCGGGACGAAGGGGCAGGAGCCGCTGACGTGGGTCACCAACGCGTACACCCCCGCCCTCCTCGCTAAGCGGTACCGCTCCTCCCGCATCGTCTTCGTCTCGACCGCGCAAGTCTACGACTTTGTCCACGTCTCGACGGGGGGCGCGACGGAGGAGGGTCCCATCAACCCCATCGGCGAGTACGCGATGTCGAGGCTGGGGGGCGAGCGTGTGTTCCAGCACTTCGCGTCGAAGCTCGGGGTACAGGCGATCATCCTGCGCCTCTGCTACGCCTACGAGCTCCGCTACGGTGTCCCCCTCGACGTGGCGCTGAAGGTTTGGAGGGGCGAGCCCGTGAGCCTCCGCGTCGCCTACGTGAACGTGATCTGGCAGGGGGACTTCAGCAACATCGCGCTCAGAGCTCTGGAGCGGTGCGCGAACCCTCCCGAGGTGGTGAACGTGTCGGGGCCCGAAACCGTCTCGATCGAGTGGATGGCGAGGGAGTTCGGAAGGATGCTGGGGAGGGAGCCGGTGCTCCAGGGGCCGAGGGAGGACACCGCGCTGCTCGTGAACGCGGCGAAGTGCTGCGCGCTCTTCGGCTACCCGCGCGTCCCCCTGCGCAAGGGCATGGAGTGGGTGGCGCACTGGGTTGAGATCGACGGGCCCACATACAATATGCCGACGCACTACGATAGTAGAACGGGGGAGTTCTGATCGCGCATAGGCCAACGCTGCCGCTGCTCTCCTATTTGCGTTCGTAAAACCTCAAAGCGTTCTCGCTCAGAATCTTCCTTCTCGCTCTTTCATCCAGATCGGAGTAGAGCACTTTGAGGATGGGTACGAGGGGGTAGTTGAGCGGCGCGCCTGTAGATAACGTAACGCGGTCCTCGCCGAAGAGCTCTTCGGCGAGCGCTTTCACCCTGTCGTACACGGGACCGTAGACCGTGTTGCTAGCCACGTCAACCATCGCGTCGGCCGATGCGATGGCGCGCGCCAGCTTCTCGAGGAGGCTGAACTCGGCGTTCGAGATCAGGACCCTGACCCCCGCGCGCTCCGCGAGCTCCAGGAAGCCAGCCAGCTCCCTCTCGCCTACCCGGTACCTGAACCGGTAAGCCCTGTGCGAGCCCCTCGGGTCCTCGATCGCGCAGAGCAGTATCGCTGGTGCACCGAAGTCCGCGGCCCACCTCAGCAGGCGCCCCACGGCTGCCGCTCGCGGGCTGAAGCCGTGGTAGAGAGGAGCGAGCACGACCCCCTTGAAGCCGAGCTCCAGCAGCCGCTTGAGCCGCTCGCGGTCGGCCGCGTAGAGAGGGTTGAAGCCCGCTAGGGGGAGCAGGAGGGAGGAGCCGGCCACCCTGCGCGCGTGCAGCTCGTTGGCCGCCCAGGGGTTCCTGCGGAACAGCGACTCGAGGCCCGCGACGTACGCCCTTCCGACCCCCGCCCGCCGGAGCGCGCGCTCGAGCTCGGCCGGGGTTTCGGTTCCAGAGCCTCTCAGCGGGTGGAGGCCGAGGAAGGCGAGCGCGTCGACGATCACTCCCCGAACACCTCCCGCGCGTTCCCGTAGTAGATCATCCTCTTGTGCTCCTCGGGCAGCTCGGCCGACTCGACCCTACCCACCGACTCGGCGAAGAGGCAGTCGCTCGCGAAGAGGACCCTGCGCGGGCCCAGCAGCTCGACCGCCCTCTCAATGACCCCCGCTTCGGGCACGCTGCCTCCCACGTCCACGTAGACGTTGGGGTAGCGCTTGACGACCTCCAGCGCGTACTCCCAGTCGCCGCCGCCGGCGATGTGCGCCATGATCACCTTCACTTTCGGGAACCTCCTCGCAACCCTCGCCACGTCGTCGGGGGTCGCCTCCCCCGGCCTGTCGCGCGGGTAGAGCCTGTGGGCCGTGTGGACGAGCACCGGGACGCCCAGCTCCTCCGCCAGCTCGAAGAAGCGGAGCGCCTCCGCCCTCCACGGCTTGCAAGCCCTGTACAGCTCCCCGATGCCGGCGAACCCCTCCCTCTCGATCAGCTCCCTCGCGAGCCGGAGGTCCCCCCGGTTGAGGGGGTTCGCGTAGACCATCCCCCTCACGAGCCTCCCGCTCTCCCTCTGCAGTCGCGCGACCAGCTCGTTCGCCCTCCGCACCTCGTCGTGCGGGGGCTTGAGGCTCGAGAGGTCGAATGGGTAGATGCTAGCGTACAGCCTCCCCACGTTGAAGACCTCGGCTGCCTTCAGGAGCCTCGCGTTCATCTCCCCGCTCGCGAACACGTGCGCGTGGGCGTCGACCAGGCGCAACCCCTCGGCCCTCAGCCTCTCGAAGAGGAGGGGCACAGCCGCTAAGCCAGCGGGGGCGCCTCCCCCCTCAGAACCATGGCCCTCAGCTCCTCCCGGGTCAGGGGTCTCGGGGTGTAGCCTTCGCCGCACCACTCCCCCTCCAGCCACTCGGCGAGGTGGGTTTTAACGAAATCGTCGTCCCTGAGGTGGGGGTAGTCCCTGTAGACCCTGTCGATCTCCTCCAGCTGGCCTGGCGAGAGGCTCTCGCTCGGGTCGAGGAGGACGACCTCCTCGAGGAGCCCGGAGCGCTTGAGCACCTCGTGGATGCCGGGGATTACCCCCTTGAACGCGTTGGCCGCGTCGAATATCGCCGCGTTCGCGTCCGTGATCTGGTTCGCGAGCGCGAGGAGCTCGGGCGGGACCGGCTCGCCGCGCTCCGCGACCCCCTTCACCGTCTCGAACACCTGGACGGACCTAGCGGTCCAGAAGGCCCAGTGGCCGAGCAGCCCTCCCACGATCCTCACGCCGACGTACTCGCCGCCCCTCCTGAACCTGAACTCGGTGAGGAGGTCGAGGACGATGTGGTCGTCGTTCCCCGTGTAGAGCGCCACCTCGCCCTCGCGGCCGCTGTCAACGAGCGCCCTCGCCACGTCGATAGTGAAGTACCGGTTGAAGGGAGCGACCTTCACCCCCACGACGTTCTCCACCTCCTCGAACAGCCTGCGCCAGAAGCTGTAGGGAAGGCGGACGCCGCCGATCGCCACCTGCATGTAGAAGCCGAACACCGGTATCTCGCGCGCCACCGCCTTCACGTGCTCGACCATCCTCTCCTCGCTCGCGCCCCTCAGCGAGCCCAGCTCGACCATCCCCGCGTGGTAGCCGAGGCTCCTCGCGACCCTCGCCTCCCTCACCGCCTGCTCGGTGGGGCCCGCGATCCCCGCAACCCTCACGACGAACCTGCCCGCCCTGCGCTCGCACTCGTCGAGCACCTCCGCCGTCAGCCGGAGCAGGGGCTCGTACACGCCCAGCTTGGGGTCGTGGACCCCGAACTGGGTCGTGTGGACCCCCACCGCGACCCCGCCCGCTCCGGAGGAGACGTAGTACCTAGTGAGCGCGGCCTGCCTCCTTTCATCCAGCTTCCGGTCGCGCATGAGGGCAAGCGGGTGCGCCACGATGAAGAGACCCCTCCTCAGCGCCTCGACAGCCCGCCTATCGGGCTCAGCCCACGCCACGCCCTCAGCCTGCGGTTAGGGTAAAAAAGCGTTTGCCAGCTCCCGCGCGAAAACCTTAAAGCCAGAAGCGCGTCAGTAATGGGGAAGGATGCTGGCGGAGCGTGGACGTTCCCGCAGGAGCTTCCTAGCCGCCCTCGCCTTCCTTTCCCTCTTCATCACCATCGCGCTCGCGATACCTTACTTGCTCGCAAGCAAGCTCTCGACCCGCGAAATCCCCATTACGTTGAGAGTGCGGCTAGAGGGTTTCCCCCAGCGCCTACCCGTGCGCGTGAACGTTTACGAATTGACCGAAAAGGGGGCTCGAAGGGTTGCGCGCACGCTGCTGCGCGGCCCCCCGCCACGCGAGGGTTTAACTTTCGATTTGACTGCACGCGGCGCGCTCAACGTCTTCGCCTACGCTTACGACCAGGATGAGGGTACGCTTTACGCTGCTTCAGCTTACGTTGCGGTGTGCCCCGAGCTGCGCGAGTACGTGGTCGATCTCGCGGCGAGGAGAGCGCGCCAAAGCTGGGTGAGCGGCGAGGAAGTGCCGGCCCCCGACAAGTACAGCCAGGTTCTCGATAGGCAGGTCGATAACGTCACTCTCGCCGCCTGCTCAGCGCCGGCTGGAGCTTCCTGCTACGTTAAACTGCGCGGCGTGGAGCTGCTCGTCCAGGCGCACGAGAAGATGTACTGGACTCTCGACCCCACGCTTCAGGCGTGGAACGAGGAGGGTTGGGCGCCGACTGGGTACGTGTACTACAAGCTGGATTTCGATGCGAGCTACCTGTGGAGTAACGGCTCGCTGTACTTCTTCCCGACGAAGGTGGACTACGTTGTGGCCACCGTGAGCGAGAGCAAGCTACCCCCCTCGAACGAGACCGGCCCCTACATCATCCGGGTCCTGATTTACGCCACGAACGTCAACGGCAACTCCGGCATCGGCCGCAGCAACTGGACCCCCTGCGGCGAGGGCGCGTTCTACCGCGCGTTCGCGCGCCCCGACCCCGGCGCGTACGGCCTCGTCTGGATCCCCCGTTCCGAAATCATAAGGGAGGCGAGGTGGATGCGCGCCCACCGCGTGAGCCCGATCAGCTACTACCTCGGCTACGTCTCCGGGCGCGGAGTCCAACGGGAAAACTTCAGCGCGAGCTTCCCGGCGGTGGTCGGCAGCGGCACAGCGAAGGTGGAAGCGCAACTCGACATATCCTTCGAAGCCGACTACGCGTACCTGCACATCGAGGTGAGGATCGACTCAGGTGGTTGGAGTAAAGCTCCGCCCAACGCGGACTTCCTTGCCGTTTACCTTTGCAACGGATCGCCCTTGATGCTGTACGCGCGGTACGAGCCATAAACTAAATTTATTCTAAAATCTAACTGAAATGCCTACTCAAGTCGGCACCAACTTTCCAGGGAACCGAAAAAAAATAAGGGCATGAGCTGCATTATTGCAGGTGAGAGCGTGAAGGGGGTTTTGGGCTTCGCGGCGGCGAAGCTCAAGCGCGCCGACGAGGAGGGGCGGGTTGTACCCGCGATCGTGCTCTCTCTGACGCTCGTTGCGCTCCTCCCAGCCGCCCAGAGCGCGCTCGCGGCCCTGGGGAGGACGGCACCGGTCCGGCTGAGGGTCTTGATGGAGGGCTTCCCCGAGCACTTGACCGTGTACGTCAGCGTGTACAACTTGACGGAGAGGGGGGCTGTCAGGGTTGCGCGAGCCTCCGGGCCCGCCTCCGCCCTGCCGCCCGATGGCTTGACCTTCGACTTCGCGGTACACAAGGTGCCGCTCGGGCTCACTGAAATAAGGGGCGTCAAAAAAGTTAGGTACGAGATCTACCCGTTCAACGTGTTCGCTTACGCGTACGACGCGGAGGGGAGGGAGCTGTACGCGGCCTCAGCCTACGTTACCGTGAGCCCCGAGCAGTACGAGTACGTGGTCGAGCTGAAAGCGAGGAAGCTTCACTCAAAACAGGTGAGCGCCGACCAGGTGCCGGCTCCAAACCAGTACCAGGAGATCCTCGACCAGCAAGCTAGAGAGATAGTCATCGTGGCGTACGCTGTACCGGCTGGAGTATCCTGTTATATGAAGGTTCCAGCTGGCTCGAAGATACCTATAGAAACTTTCGAAAAAATGTACTGGACCGACGACCCCACGCTCCAAACGTGGACTGAGGAAAACTGGGAAGCTACAGGTTTCGTGGATTACGAGATAGATCTCGATAAGGAGGCTAGGGTCCCGCCAGACACGGGTGATGCGGGTTACCTATGGCCGAGCAACGTTGACTACGTGATAGCTACCGTGGGCGAAGGCCCTTCGCCTCTCTACATTGTACGAGTCTTAAAGTACGCTAAAAACATCAACCATAATACGATTGCGGCCGGCCCAAGCTCTTGGGCTCCCTGCAGCGGTGGTACGTTCTTGGATGAAATTAAGCGCCCATGCACAGCGACTATCACGTGGTCAAAGTACACGGGTTACAGAGTGCGGGTAGAAAGCTTCAGCGTGAGCTTCAAAGCGATAATCGGTAACGGCACGGTAAAGGTAGAATTTCCGGGGATAGAGGTCAGATTTAAGATCGAAGAGTACTACATAACGTTTCAGGTATCTATGGTAGATTGGAGTAAAGCTCCACTCGATGCGAACTATCTGAGAATTTACGCGTGCGATAATGAGAGGATGCAAGTACGCGCGCAGTACGAGCCATAAACCAAAGCTAAAAATTTTAATTTAAATTATTTCTTTTTCTGCAAAAGTCCAAGGAGTTTACTCCCACCTTTCGTCGAAGAAACCGGTTTCGAGAACTCCCTCCCAAGCTCTGTCGAGCAGGCGCGGGTCGTAGACCGTGTAGTCGGGGACGAGCGCGAACGGTATTTTGGGCACCACCTCCACGGCTTCCTCGCTCTCGCCGCCGACGATCGCGACGTAGCGCTTCGGGTTCAGGGGGTTCGGGTAAACGAGCGCGACGCCGACCGACTCGCGCTCGACCTTGACGCCCCTGACGGCCACCGCGTCGGGGCCGAGGAACTTCACCGCCTTGATCCCACCCTCGACCTCCCTCGCGTACGAGTTGAGGGAGGGGCCTCCCACCAGCACCAGGTTGAAGCCCCTCTCCAGCCGCGCGGCGAGGGCTTCGCGGTCTGTCACGAGCCTCGCCCGCCCCCCAGCCCAGTTGAACCACCACCGCTGGACGTGGAGCGCGGCCTTCCTGCACGCCGGCGATCCTTCGGGGTACACGATCAGGAAGGGCCTGTTGAACGCGTCCATGAAGGGGCCGGTCACCGGCACCCTCTTCCTCAACCCCTCGTCCGCGACCCCCTCCGCCAGGCTCAAGCCCCCTTCGAGGCGGAGCGCGAGCCGCTCGCGCCCCTCTACGCGGACGCACAGCTCCTCGGTGCCGTAGACCACGCGCAGCTCGCGCTCCAAGCCTAAGCGCCTGAGCTCGCCGAGGTCGACCTCCACCTCAGCCGCGTTCTCGGCCCGCCTGATCACCAGCTCACCGCCCCCCACGAGCTCCACGTCCACGCGGGCGGTGCCGCGCGAGGGGCGCACCCTGACCCACCAGACCTTCGAGAAGCGGTCGCTGTCCACGACCGCCCTCACCCTCCTCGGCACCCTGCGCGCGTGTTTGGTGAGGAAGGACTCGATGGACTCCCTGTCGAGGCAGTCGAGCCCGTACCTGCCCGGCTTCACCGAGCCCCACGTGTGCTTGGCGCCCTCGACCTCCTCGTACACCACCTCCACCCCGGCTCCCCGCAGCTTCTCCACCATGCGCCTCGACGCCTCGACGGGCACGATGTCGTCGGCCGAGCCGTGGGAGACGAAGACGGGCGTCGCGGACAGGTTCTCGGCGAAGTTCGCCGGGTTGTAGTGCTCCAGCAGCTCCGCCACGCTGCCCCACCCCCGCTTCCCCCTCAGCCTGGCGGCGTCCTCGCTCAGGTCGCTCCTCGAGGAGAGGGGGGCGATCGCCGCGAAGAGGTGCGGGTACCTGACCCCGATGAACCAGGCGCCGTAGCCGCCCATCGAGTGCCCGCTCAGGTACACGCGGTCCCTGTCCACCGGGTACCTGCTCGCGACCCACTCGAGCAGCTCGAGCACCTCGACGCACCCCACCTCCCTGTAGGGCACTTCGCTGTCCCTAGCGGAGGGGCCGATGACGAAGAGCCAGTCCTTGTCCCCGTAGAGCTCGGAGAAGTACGGGTGGCCCTTGAACCCGTGCAGGGAGATGAGCAGGCCGTAGTTCCCGCGCGGCTCAGCGGCCTTCGGCGGCTTGAGCCCGTAGCTGTGCACCGACCCGTCCACCCGCGAGAGGTACGTCTCGACCCTGTGCTCCCCCTCCCCCACGACCCTCAGCTTCAGCTCCACCTCCTCCCTGAAGCCGCCCGCCTCCACCACCAAGTCGAGGGCAGCCTCGTCCCCGCTCGGGGGCTGGGCCGGCTCCACCGCGAGCGCGATGGGCACCTCCTCGCCCGCGCGCAGCCGCTTCACCTCCACCCGGCTCGACCTCCAGCCGCCGCCGGCCCGCACGGTCGCCGAAGCGATGTCCTCCAGCGCCACCAGGGGGAGCGAGACGTAGACCCTCTCCCTCCTGCCGCGGACCAGGTCGGGCTTCACGGCTCTGGCAGCGTGCGCATAGAAGGGCGCTTCGACCCGCACGGGCCTGGCTCCCAG
>Ga0080004_1086322_pt1 | contig 13908 bp, 14 predicted proteins | sample WasSprMetagenome_FD_69207 | JGI IMG/M metagenome (GOLD analysis project Ga0080004, IMG submission 69207) | Sulfidic aquatic microbial communities from Washburn Spring, Yellowstone National Park, USA - WS (SPADES assembly) (version 2) | ecosystem: Environmental > Aquatic > Thermal springs > Hot... | reverse complement strand
CTTCGCTATAGCCTTTTATGCAGGATGGTTCGCCCCGCCACCTAGAACTGAAACCGTACGCGTCGGGTGGCTGACAGGCGACCTCCATCATCTCGCGTATTTTGTGGCAAAGAATGTGAAAGTGGGTGGAAAGTCCTTCTTCGAGAAGTACGGAGTTAATGTAAGCGACGCAGCCCTTGAAGGTTACCCTAACGGTCCGACGCTGATGGACGCGATTGCAGCGGGCGAAGTAGACATAGGCTTTCTCGGAACGATACCAGCAATCACAAAGCACCTTAACGCTGGCGTGAATACGACTATCGTCGCGCAGGTTAATGAGGTCGGCTCGGCGCTTGTCACCAAGACTCCTATCGCCACCATAAACGACCTTAAAGGTAAAACGATTGCTACACCGGGTCCTGGCACCATCCAGCACTTCTTATTTCTGAGGCTTGCTGAGAAAGAGGGCGTGGGTATTGGGAATTTCACACTGATAAAGTTAGCCCCTAAGGATATGCGTGTTGCCATGGAAGCTGGTACAATAGACGCTTTTGTAGCATGGGAGCCCTTCTGCGCCGATGCTGTAGTTAATAATGTAGGCATTGTCTACGTGAACTCCAGCGATATCTGGCCGAATCATGCATGCTGCGTTGTGGTAGCTAGTAAGGCTTTTGCAGTTAACCATCCGAACGCTATAGTCAACTTTCTCAAGGCACACATTGATGCAACGAACTGGATAAATGCGGCGAAGTCCTTAGGTCCAGGTTCAGAAGATTATGATTTACTCATAGATATTGCAGCCAACTTTACCGGAAGAAGTTTTGCTGTGATTGAGTTGGGGTTGCGTAACATCAACTATAAGTTTGATATCGATGATCGGTTCATGGGATGTTTTATTGATTTCACGTACAAACTCATCCAGTATGGCATTGTTCCTTTCGAAAGGATTGAGGCATGGGGCTACGGTGATGTATACCACTTTGCCAGCAAATACGTGAATACGTCCTATCTAGCAGAGGCGAAGAGTGGATGAATAAAGGAAAATGGGGAAAACCGATCATCGGGGTTGTATCTGTTCTTATCTTTATTTTTCTGTGGGATCTTTTCTCCTTAATTGTGAACAGCTCTTACCTTCCCAGTCCTCAACAGACATTCATAGCGCTGACTTCCATGCTAATCCATAATGAGAGAGACTTTTTAGGCTTGTCCATTAGCCAGCACATCTCTGCAAGTTTAGTGAGGGTGTTCTACGGGTTCGTCTTGGCAGCCGTCATCGCGATACCGCTTGGTCTGCTGAGTGGCTGGCTCTGGTATGCTGAGGCTGCAATTTCACCCATCATGGAGTTGATACGGCCAATTCCTCCTCTCGCATGGATACCTTTCGCCATTTACTTCTTCAAGGACCCAATAGGCTCAGTTTTTATCGTTTTTGTGGGAGCATTCTTCCCCATTTTCCTCAGCACGGTGGCTGCCGTTAAATCTATAGATCCCCTTCTCATTGATGCAGCAAAGACTTTAGGGGCTGAAGGGCTGAACATGTTTCGTAAAGTAGTTATTCCGGCTTCCATTCCAGGCATTATTACTGGTTTGCGTACAGGCGTTGGCATAGCATGGATGTGCGTCATTGCATCCGAGCTCGTTGGTGTGAAGAGCGGAGGCTTAGGGCTTTACATCATACTTATGAGCGAGGTAGGGAGATTTGAAAATGTTTTCGCCGGCATGATAATTATAGGAGCCCTAGGTTTCATCATGGTCACAAGCATAGCGCATATTGAGCGAAGGTTGTCCACATGGGCGGGAATGTCATAGTTAAAGTTCAGAACTTGACGAAGGTTTTTGAGAAAGGAAGCAGACGAGTGGTTGCGATCCAAAACCTCACATTGGATATTTTTGAGAACGAGTTACTCTGCATTATAGGGCCTAGTGGATGTGGCAAAACCACTCTCCTGAGGATTATTGCTGGGCTTGAGAGACCCACCAGCGGTAGGGTATTACTGAATGGAAGTGATATTAAAAAACCCGGAGCTGACAGAGGTATGATTTTTCCAGAGTTCGCCCTTTTCCCCTGGAGAACCGTTGCTAAGAATATTGAGTTTGGACTTGAAATAAAAAATTTGCCAAAAGAGAAGAGGAGAGAAATCGCAGGATATTTTGTTGATTTAGTTAACCTGAACGGATTTGAATCCAGCCATCCCAGCGAGCTCTCAAGTGGAATGAAGCAACGCGTCGCTATAGCGAGGACCCTAGCAAACGACCCTGATGTCCTCCTTATGGATGAGCCCTTCGGCTCCCTCGACGCTCAAACCCGAAATATGATGCAAAAGGAATTTTTGAGGATCTGGGATAAAAATAAGAAAACCGTAGTCTTTGTGACACACTCAGTAGATGAGGCAGTTTTCTTAGCAGACAGAATCGCCTTACTAACTTCAAGACCAGGTCGCCTGAAAAGAATCTTCGACGTCAACCTTCCACGTCCAAGAAACAGGACTAGTAGCGATTTCTTCCATATCCGCCATATGATCCTCAAAGAACTAGAAGTTGAGGTCGAACGATTTCCAGATTCACCATAGGATAAGGCAAACTAGTTGACAAATTACTGTTGGGCATAAAGGTTATCCGCGGAAACATGGCGGTACTTGCGCGCGCATGTCTCATAAAAATCACAGACGCAGGCGTCAAAGAGTTGAAAAATCTTATTCAAGCCTGCGCTTTTTGATGGCATCAATTAAAGATTAGGGGCTAACACCATCCTTAGGTTTTACCGTGAACATGTTTGAAACTCATTTACTGTCACAAGGTTTTTCTGGTAGCATTCTCTTGTGAAATCCATCTCTCAAAGCTGATCGAATAATATCTCGTATGCATTCTCCTCGACTGGAATAAACTCCTGCATCGATAAGCTCATCAATTGTCTGAACGCAACGTATTGGCAAACGCACAGTAAAGGCTACAGATTTTTGATTTTTATCACTCATTTACAACCACTTTGATATTATTTTGTGTCAAAAAGCTTATAAAACTTTTCGAGAAATTGTTTCTATGCAGCCTCTAGCGCGCGCGCCCATAGAGATTATCATACTCTTCATGGTGTCGAGGAGATTTAGGTTCTGATCGAAACGGGCGATTCAAATGTTAATCAAAGCCAACGAAATAAGGAAGCGCCAACTAAAAGATTTAGTTCACGAGCTGAAGTGTTTTAGAGGCTTAACACGCAAATCCGTCTTAGGAGATGTTCTAAGCATACTTAACGAAACGGCTTATGATGACGCAGGTTTTCTTGACGTAGGGAACTTTAAGGTGGTTGTTTCATGCGATGGAATAGTCGAGAACATTGTTAGAAACAATCCATGGTTATCTGGCTATTACTCTGTTCTTGTCAATGTTAATGACGTCGCAGCGAAGGGGGCTAACCCCCTAGGGTTTGTTAACATAATTTCTTCAAGCTCCAGTGACATACGCCGCAAGATCGCTGAGGGAATACAATATGGGTTAAGAAAATATAGACTAACATTGCTGAAGGGACATACGCATCCAGATGCATCCTATGATGCTGTAGACGGCGCGGTTGTAGGCGTGGCGAAAAAGATTCTTCCCAGCACAGCTGCAGAGGCTGGAGACTTGCTCATAATTGCCATAGATCTGGATGGAAAATTTTATTCAAACGGTTGGTTAAAGACTTTCGATTCAACAACTTCCAAATCAAGTGAAGAGGTAATACGCCAATTGGACTCCATGGTTGAGCTAGCTGAGAAAGGATTGGCTCATGCGGCCAAAGATATAAGCGGCCCAGGTATTGTTGGAACGATTGCCATGCTCTGCGAATCAAGCCGCGTTGGGGCCTCAATAAACATTGAAAACATACCTAAACCAGAAAACATTAATGTGCAAGATTGGCTTATAACATACCCTTCGACTGGTTTCATAGTCACAACAAATAGACCGCAAGAGTGTGTCGAGTTGTTTAGGAAACATGGACTGACAGCAAGTGTTGCTGGGACAATTTTGGAAACAAGAACTGTTCGAATTTCTTATAGGGGTCAAGTTGAGACGCTGATGAACCTTGAGAGAGAATCAGTTTTCGGATTCGAAGACAAAAACACGACGACGAATGGCGCGGATGAGAAGATTGAGGTGAAAGAGCTATCAGAGATGGAGATCCCTGAAATAGAAGCTTTGCTCAAAAAGGTTTGGTCAACCGCTTACGAGTACCCTGAAGAATGGAGAAAGAGGAGAATGCTCACCAAAGAGCAAATTTCAAGAGAAATGCAAGAAGGTTATCGTTTCTTCGGGATCAAAATAGGTGACAAACTTGTTGGTATGTATAAAGCACTGAAAACCGGCAACAGTCTATTTGGCGAGCATCAATCTGTTGACCCAGATTATAGGAGAAAAGGACTTGCAACCGCCATGTACCATCATTTCATCAGATTCGCAAGAAAAAACAACTGTAAAAAAGTTTATGTAAACATACTCACCAACCAAACCGCAAGTAAAAAAATAGTGGAGAAAATGGGTTTCCGAAAGAAGGGACAAGAATACGAGCAAGCCAAGGGTATGAAAGTTCAGATGTACGAGAAAGATGTTTGAGGTGGTAGTTTGAACTTAACTCGTTTAAAGATTGAGTTGCTGTGTAGGGGCGCTCGCACAGAGGAAATAATTGACAAAGGCCGTAAGGGTGGTGCTGGCCCAGCTGGAGGACGCTATTTCATCTTGCCTGAGGAAAACTGCATTGATATACCTCTTCAAGGAAAATTCATTGAAAGTTCCCCGTTCACCCTTATTCCAATGAATGAAAGCTGGCGTGTTTTCCGAGGCTCAGAGTTACTGGTGGAAGTGAAGCCAGTTCCCACGCCACAATTTTATGAAAAAACAACATCCGATGGCATACTAATGAAGAGGGTCGCTGTCCTGCATGGTAAAGACTGTTTAGCATCAACTGTTTATTCTAAATGTGTCCATTGGTCGATGGGAAAGCAATGTAAGTTCTGTGGCATTGAATTAGCGCATAACGAAAGATTGATACATAAGAAACCGAAACAACTTGGCGAAGTTGCTGAGAAGGCGTTCAAGGAAGGAGTAGTTAAACACGTTACTTTGACAACCGGGACACCGCCAGGACATGACAAAGGTGCCTTAATGCTGGCTGAAGCAACCAAAGCAATAAAAGAACAAGTTAACATACCTGTACATGTGCAGTTGGAGCCGCCGAAGAATAAGAAATTCCTTGAAATGCTCTATCACGCAGGAGTGGACACGGTTGGGATACATATTGAATCTTTCGACCAAAAAGTGTTGAAAGATGTTTGTCCCGCAAAGTCCAACTTGAAAGACTATTTTGAGGCGTGGAGAGGCGCTGTTGAACTATTCGGAGAGTGTCAGGTCAGCACATTTATCATTGCTGGCTTGGGTGAAAAAGATGATAGTATTTTACAAGGCGCAGAGAAAGCGGCAAACATCGGTGTGATACCCTATCTCTTACCACTGCGACCCATTGCAGGCACTATTTTTGAAGAACTCAACCCTCCGACACCTAGAAGAATGATAAAACTCTATCGAAAAATTGTGGAAATATTACATAGGGCTGGGATAGACCCGAAAAAAAGCAGGGCTGGCTGCGTGATATGTGGCGCTTGCTCTGCCATCCAAGAAGCTTTCCTATCCCCGCCATAAGAATTATAAAAGAAAAGTTTATGATAGCCAACTTCAACAGCAGATGCAGATGCGGTAAAATTAGGGGTGTGTCCTCTGAAGCCCGAAATACCCAAAGTTTCAGTAATGCGCGCCTATGAGAAAGCTACATATAAAGTTTACTACCCCTACCCATAATGAATACACATTCACACATTCATTCATTACGAAGGGGGTCATGGGGGGGAGAATCTTCCCCCCATCATAAACCTAAGCGTTAAACCTTACAGGTCACCTCCAACGCTTAAATCCCCCTTCACAATGAAGGGCACTCATGAAAGGCTTTTCCGCCCAAGCCAGCAACAGACCCAAAGCCAGCAAAGAAACACTTAACGCGAAAGCCTATAAAGCTTATCCCCATAAAGCCTCGCATTCATAGACTGATAAGGCTCCCTCCGAGTCAACATGAACCATATGATCTGCGCGCTGTGCGCCTTGGACGTTATGGAGTTGATCATTTTCTGGTTTTGGGTGACTCTGCGTTTAAATACTGCCTTCAGTTTTTGCCCAGCAACCAAGCTGATGTCGATTTTATTCGTGAAGTTTGTATTTGGCAGACTAAACAGTGTAGGTCGCCCAAAATTTTATATATCAAGTCAAGACAAATTAATTGAGAAAAAAGGGAGGGAATGTTGGAAAAAGCATACGTTGGATATAGATGGGTAATTCTGTTCATGGTCATCCTAGCGAGCATCTTAGCTTTCCTAAACGTGACAGGCTTCTCTGTGCTTTCAAGCTACATAATTCCGGATATGACCATCGGCGTAGCACAGTTCGGATTCTTCATGACAGCCTACTTGGTCGGAATCGCTCTTGCGAGCACACCAGCTGGAGCTATAGCGGACAGGATCGGAGCTAAAAAAACGATCAGTTTAGGAATTTTCCTATATTCAATCGGCTCTATACTTTTCTCATACAGCACCAATTATTGGCTGGCTTTGATTTCCAGGTTTCTTGTTGGAGTCGGATGCGCCTTTTACTGGGCTCCCCCACCAAGACTGTTTATGGCATGGAATAAACCAAGTGAGATGCCACTTTGCACAGCACTCTGGTTTGGTGCATTGTCAATCGGATCTGGAACCGGTTTCCTCGTTGGGCCTATTTTGGCAGCGGCTTTGGGATGGAGGACAACATACCTTATCTACGGAGTTATCGGCATTTTGGTTGGTTTGCTCTTCTTTGCCACGGTGAAAGATGCCCCAACTGCAACTGACGGCGGCGAACCGATAAAACCAGTGATAGTCAGGCTTAGCAGCGGTCGCGGTACTTCAACTGCGTCAGCAGGAAAGTCATGGATTACATATCAAGTGATCATTTCTAGTGTGGTGTTCTTCATTTCAATTGGATTGTACTATTCTGCTCTAGGCCTTGTACCAACCTTCTTGAGCACTTACATGACAGCAGGGACTTTAACAGCCGACGAGGTGACTACACTCAACACTGTCTTCGGTTACGTTGGCCTACTTGGGGCTCTTCTGTTTGGGTTGCTTTCTGTCAAAACCAGGAAGACGCCTTGGGTTCTAGTGGGCGCCATTTCTCTACTGGCTATAGCTGCTGCTGGCTTAGCGGGACCCAACTTCGTGCTGTTGCTCGTTTTGCTTTTCATCGGAGGCATGGGACCAATGGCTGTTGGGGTGCCGCTGTTTGCGGTGGTACCCACATGGGTTCCACAAGAGAAGATTGCCACGGCGATTGGCTTTGTGAGCTCGATGGGTTTCGTGGGGGGCATTATTCTAACACTTGGTATTCCAATAGTAGCTGAATTAATGGGTTTCACTACGGTGTTTATGCTATATGCAGCGCTCGCAGTGATCGCAATCATCAGCGTATTAGTCCTGATGAGAACCGAAAAATGAACCCCCTTTTTTATATTTTCAAGCATTTACATGATCTTTTTTCTCAGGCTTCAAGATCGTTAACTCAGCACCTCTATCAACCCAGACTTGTTCTTTGAATTCTCTAATTTCCGCTTCAAAACCAAACTCCTTGAACTTGTTAGCTAAGTGCTCGGCGGCCTAGGCCAGATGGCCTCTGTTTCGTATTTTATGATTCCCATTAGTTTGTCGGTAGAAATTTTATTCAGAACTATATTTTCTCCTATGAAATTTCATAACCTTTTGCGTGATAAATAATCTAATTCCTTTATTTAAGGTTTTGGAGAAGGAATTGCTAGCTAGCTCCTGCGTGCGTTTTTTTTTCAGATTTTTTGGTCAAATTCGTGTTAAAAAAGTGGGGTAGTGGTGTTTATTGTAGTTTGAGGAGTTTGGCAGCGTTGTCGCCAAGGATTCCAGTGATTTCTTTGTCTGAAAGCTTGGGTAAGCCGCGTTTTTCAGCGATTTCTGGAAAGCTTTTTATGACGTCCACGCATGATTTGAATTTGCAGAGTGGGTAGTCTGTGCCGACACCGAGTATTCTCTCGCTGGTTCCCATTAATGACCTGAACTTTAGAAGGGTCGTGTACAGCGATGTTGGGGCGACCATGTTGGGTCCCCAGCCGGCGAAGTCAACGTACATGTTCTTGTGTTTCATAGCCATGTAGGCGGCTTCGGTAACCCATGGACCTCCGAAATGCGCCAAGATGATCTTCAGCTTTGGAAAGCGCATAGCCACGTCGTCCAACCATACGGGCCAAGCGTACTTTAGGGGCACTGTGGGCTCAGGCGTCCAGTTGTTGTGGATGAGAATGGGAATGTCCAACTCAATGCATTTCTCATAGATGGGAAAGACCCTTTCATCGTTGGCGTAGAAGTGGCAATACGGAGGGCCAAACTCTCCGCAGCCCTTCATACCCAATTCCTTCACAGCGTATTCTAGCCTTTGAGCCGCTTCATATGGGGTCGTCCTAAATGGATCCGGGGCCCAGAAGCCTATGAGCCTGTCAGGGTACTTCTTGACTTCATTTGCGAGATCTTCTGGTGACTGATAAAGTCCCTGAGTTCTTTCAAAGTCAACGCCATGTACAACAGCAATGTCAACGCCTCCCTCATTCATATCCTTGATGATCTTGTCCGCGTCTCCAAAGTATTCTTCTGGTGTAACTCCGAAGGTTTTAGCCATCTGCTCAGCGAAAGCCTTAGCCTGCGGCGTTAAGTAATGCTCATACTTCATTAGATGTGCGTGTATGTCGATTATCATTTATATTCCTCCGGTTCAGTGATTCTATTTGACAATTTATAAGGTTTTTGCTGAGCTCAGAGTAAGCGGGAACCCGTAAAACACAAACGCTTTATTAACGTGCCTGTTCAATCATGTAAGATAAAACTAAAAGGTTGACGTAGTTAGATAGAAGAAGGTTTGGAGTGTAGGACGATGACGGGAACAGCGGAAAATCTGGGAGAATTCCCTAAGGATGTAAAACAATTCGAACACGTAACAACTCTTGATCTGATAAACGGTTATAAATTTAGTGTGGAGTTTGATAAGGGCAGGTTTATCCAGCCGTTATCAGGTAGCCTAACAGTGGACGAGCCAGCTCCGTTCGGAGAAAGCTCAGGACCAAACCCTGTACAACTCCTTTCAGGCGCCGTGGGCAGCTGCGCCAGTGTCGCCTTTCTTTATTGTTTACGCAAAAAAAGGATTGTCGTTAAAAACCTAAAAACTAAAGTTACTACCTTAGTTGTTCGAAATGAAAAGGGTTACTTTAGAATAAATGGCTTTAAAGTAGAGTTATTCCCAGAGGTCAACGAAGAGGATAAGGCTAAACTAAAGAGATGCTGCAACCTTTTGGAGGAATTGTGCACAATTACGGCAAGCATGCGCATGGGCATCGCCACAGAATTTGATGTGGTACTCCAAAAATGATGTTAACTCCGAAATCTTCAATTACATATTTTTGGAGTTTTACCCCATTTTCGGTTAATTTTAGCCTTTTTCTTATTCTCCTCTAGCACGCTTCTGTTTGCTCACTTGTTGGAAACTAATTGGATCCATGGTTAATAATAGTACATCTTGTCAGATGAAAGTCCGTCTCACTTCCCAGAGACCCACAAAGTTTTTAGAATAATTTGATTCAAGAGTTCGATCGTGTGGGACAGAATTGTGCCCGTGCAATTCACTGCCGACTTCGCCTGAAGGAATAACCGCGGAGATAGTGTACGTGGGCTCTGGACCGATGCCACAAGACTTCGCCGGACCAATCCAGCCAGGATTAAACAAGATTATCTTGCCCTTTACATTTTGGTCGGCTAATATGGGCCCACCTACTTATGTTCTTGAATGGCGCCGCGCGCGCGTGATAGGCATCCACTTCGAGACCACGTTTTTCCGCTACCATGGCATCTCCAAGGTGGCGGCAATTTAGACATGGCTTCAAAGGCATTCCAACCACGGTATCCTCCAGATCGAAGGCTACATGCTATTAAAGATGCAAGAGAAGGATCCAGTGACTGCTAGCCTGAAAATTCTTGGAGAAATCTACGAGGGCAAGTCTCAAAACGTCGTTGGAACACTTAAAGGGAGCAAGTTTCAAGACGAAGAGATTCTCATTATGAGCCACCGTGATGCCGCCTATTGGGCGCCAGGCGCGAACGACAATGTCTCAGGTGATGCCCCTGAGTAGAACTAGCTAAGGTCTTTTTGGATTACGCCAAGAACCAAGAGATCGAGAGAACGTTGAGGTTTGTTGTGCGCGCCAGGGCTTTCTCAGTCGTCTCTGGGACTTACCCCTCATAACAGGCAAAGAGACATTGCCTGAAAGTGTCAAGAGCTTCTTGCAAACAAACAAAATAGGAGCTGCCACCATAGTAGGCTAAACGCGGTTGTTTCGCGCGCGCCTAGGAGTAAAGGTAACTAGAATAGCAGGCGCAGACAAATACGGCAAATACGACAAAGCTGCCAATTTTCCCAAAGAAATGGAAAAATATGCGCCGCAACTCGAGTAAACGGTGCAGCTCTTTGTTTTTTAGGGGAACGCACTTAAAAAATGGCGCGTATGCACGCGCAATAATTTGCTCCATTCCTAACGCAGAAGATTAGTTAGTAATTTCGTCTGAAATCTTTAAATATATGTCTGTCATAAATTTGTCAATCTTCAGCTTTAGAAAAGGGAGGTTTCGTAAGTGACTGAGAAGTTGAATAGTATCGTAGAGACGCTTGTTAAGAAGATGGATGTGGATTTAGTTGGGTTTGCACCAGTCGAGAGGTTCAAGCACGCTCCTGAAGACGCACATCCGCAGTATTATATGCCGCAAGCAGAGAGTGTAATTGTTCTGGGCGCCGCGATGCCAAGGAGTATTAACGACATCTTTGGAACATTTGAGGAACCACACAAGACCGCTGGACCATACATGTGGTATGGTTATGGATATCTAAATTGGTTTCTCTCCTCTGTTGCCTACAGAACCGCAAAGTTCTTACAGAAGCGGGGATATGCAGCTCTACCATTTCCACCCACGTGGCCCTTAGCTAGCTATCGGAAAGCAGATTTACTTTTCCGCGGCGACCCAAAATTTGTTTCAGATCTGTCTAGTCGTCATGCCGCAGTAGCTGCTGGCCTTGGCGAATTCGGTTGGAGCGGGCTTGTCTTGACCCCACAGTTCGGACCTAGGCAACGATTTGTTACTATCGTCACGGATGCACCGTTTGAGCCATCTCCTATGTATGATGGACCGCCATTGTGCGACAGGGAACTATGCAAGGATTTATGTATCAAAGCATGCAGTGACGTTGTTAAGGCGTACGCTCTAGACGCAACCAAATTCAAGGAGTGTAAGATTGATAGCAAAACCTATAAATACGCTATGTTTTATCCGATACGGTGCAGATACGCTCAGTTTGGGCTTATTAGAGGGGCCGGGGCTCGGGCTAATGTCGTACTACCTACACTAGAGGAACTACCTGGCGATGTCCCTGTTGAGGGATTCTATAAAGCCGCAAGCTCTATTAGAACGCATGAGGACCACGGTATGAACCAACCAACCCATGTAAGTTTCTGCGGAAGGTGCATTCATGCCTGTCCATCGCCGGATTTAAAGCCTGGATATATGGACGAGTACTTTAAGAGGAAATCACAATGAATGATACAACGCAGGAAGTGAGAAAACTCGCTCGAGAGGTAGGCGCTGACCTAGTCGGCATCTGTTCAGCTAGCAGATTACAAGGGGCTCCCAAGGGGCACAAACCCACCGACATTCTATCTACAGCCAGAAGTGTCATTGTTATTGCAATGCGAATGCTAGATTCGGCCGTAGGAACCCTGCCGAGTCCCATATATCAATGCACCTCCTATGTAACTTTAAATGCCGAACTAAACCGAGCCGCCTACATTATAGCCAAATTTTTAGAGGACCGAGGGTATGCTGCTGTGCCAATTCCTGCGACAAGAGATTACGCAATGGACTTGACGGGCACATTTTCTCATCGCCACGCAGCTGTAGCCGCTGGATTAGGCGAAATTGGTTTAAACGGTCTTCTACTCACTCCTCGATATGGACCCAGAGTGCGGCTTACATCGATAATCACAAACGCCCAACTTGAATGCGATGAACCTTTCGAAGCTAAGCTCTGCACTAAATGTCTCAAATGCGTTCAAGAATGCCCAGTTGGAGCACTATCTGAAGACGGAAGTATTGACAAACTGAAATGTCTGACGCAGCCTCATGTACTAATTGGAGAACCGCAAGAAGAAATTCAACTAATAATTCGAAGATTGAAGAAGATTCCTCGTGACCTATTCATCGCAGAGGCTCTTGTTGGGCAACGCATTATAGCACCTTTGTGTGGTATGTGCGTTAAGGTTTGCCCTATCGGTAAAAAAACCTGAAAACATCATCAATTTTTAAGATTCAAAATTTGTTCCCAGTTTTGACTGACTAGTCATGTTCAGAGTTTCAGAGATATCTAAAACAGACAGTGGAAGATTGAAGAGTTTGTGAGGGAGGAGCTGAAGGGCACGCCAGTCATAGCCAAGAGGGAGACGAGAAAACATGCTGCGGAGACTTCTACGTCGACAAGGCGTTCAGGTGTCATGGAAACCCTGAAATGTGCAGGCTCTACAAGCGGAGGGCATCATGCGAAAGGATGAACTACAGAGCCGAAAGACTGATAGGCAAAAACACGCTGCGAGGCGTCAAGAAGGTTAAAGCATACACTGGAATGGCGTTAACCCTCATGCTCCTAATAGCAGCCGCATCGTACAGGAATGGGAAGCCACACCTAGCAAGGAAAATAGAGCGCGCGCGGAATGAACCCCTCAAACTCCCAGCGGAAGCCACAAACAACCAAGAAAAGAAGAGGCGCAGAAGAAGCGAGAGAAGGCAAAAGCACTAGGTAACGCAAAAGAAAAAGCGAGAAAACAGGATGGCAAAGCATAAACAACACCAACAAAACGGCAAGCTCATTTACGTTACATGCTGGCACGCGTTGCCTCAATCTACTAAACCATATTGCTTCAGAAGTGGACCGTAGCGTTTCTGAATTAGAGCGGCGATCACCGTGGTAGAAATCGATGACACAACACCTATGAATGTAACGGCAGCCACAACTATCCATCCTCCTTTAATTATCGTGGCAGGAAAGAAAATGTAAAAAGTCAATATCCACGCTGGTACACCAAAAACGGGCCACAGTAGTATTCCTTTCCAACCGAGCTTCAAATTACGGCAAATAAATCCTATGATAAAGTGAGTGACTGAAGCGGGAAAAATATCCAGATGGTGCTCTGACGGAAGCCCCGCCAAAAGGCCTGATATAAAACCTCCAAAAGGGCCTGTCCAGCTGGCGGCCAGTAAAGAGAAAATCCATCGTGGATCCAGCTTAAACGGAGGTAGTACTACGGCAACGAGATTTAAAGACCTTACAGTTAAAGCTGCTGCACCGAGTGTGACACAAAGAACTAGTTCCTTAGTTGACATTATTCTGCGCATATTAAACACTTTCCGCGCGCAAAGACTTTTTTATGCATCAGAAATTATTAAGCTTTGCGATACTGGTACTGGGTACTGGTACTAAATCGAGGTAATGAACATCCAGTCCCATGCAATTTATTATTTAGCTCCTTTTACCTTAGAATAAAGAAGTGCAGGTCTTCTCGGCAGAAGGTCACTTATTAGAAGCTCTTCTGGTCTTGCTCGCGCGCGCGAATGTTATGAGAAAGGATAAATGTTTGGGGCGCTCTAGCCATGTTATGAGCGCCTATATAGGATTGGATGTGCATAAGGATTGGACTTTCGCCACTGTCCTCGACCAGACTGGTCGAGTTGTCGTTCGGAGAAAGCTTGAGAATGAGCACGTTCCAAGTTTCCT
>Ga0080004_1109173_pt1 | contig 13910 bp, 11 predicted proteins | sample WasSprMetagenome_FD_69207 | JGI IMG/M metagenome (GOLD analysis project Ga0080004, IMG submission 69207) | Sulfidic aquatic microbial communities from Washburn Spring, Yellowstone National Park, USA - WS (SPADES assembly) (version 2) | ecosystem: Environmental > Aquatic > Thermal springs > Hot... | reverse complement strand
AATCCTCGTCTTCCGCCCCCTCCCCCCTCCTCCCTCCCGCCGGATCAGCCGCACTGCCTCCAGCCTTCGCAAAGCCCTTCGCACCGTGAGCTTCGTGAACCCCGAAAGCCGGCAGAGCTCAGAAAGTGAGATCTCTAGGGGACCATCCCCAGCCCTCTCCAAAATTATGTCGAACAGCACACAACAAGACCGCGGCATGTCCCGAAGAACCCGGGGATAACGGGAGGAAACATTTCTTTTTTCCTGTTGGGATCCATTTTTTCTTGCACTTCGGCCCTTTTGGCTGTGGATAACTCCTCTTTCCCCAGAATTATTCGGCACTCTAGGAGGGTGGGGGTCATAAAAATTCGTTCCCTTGAGGGATTGGTTGGGGAAAAAATCTTGAGAATCTCCCCGGGGAAGGAGGGTGATGCGGGAGCGATGACCCCGGCCCACGGAACGCTCCCAGCGGATGAGGCCTCGGGCTTCAAGCTTGAGGAGGGTCCGCCGGACCTGGGCTAGGGAGAGGCGGGAGACCCGGGAGAGTTCGCGTAGGCCCACCTCAATAACGCGGCGTTCCTCGGACCAAGCGGTGAGAAGCGTGAAGATTGACCTAGAAGAATGCGGCAGGCTGAAGGGGCTGGACTCAGGTCCTTTGGCGGGAAGGTTAGGTTGGATCCGGATTTTTGGGGGTTTGACATCCCCCACTGCCGGTGCTATGATCTCTTCGAACACAGAAAAGCCTCCTTCTGGCCAAAGGGGGCTAGGCCTCGGCCCGTGGTGCTACACGGGCCTCGGTTTTTTATAGCCCCTCTTTGCCACCCAACCGCCTCGGACGTTTAATACGCCCGAGGCGAAGACCTATGAACCACTTTTGTTACATAAGCAACATTACTCTAACGTGGCCTGTTTTGGCAAACTAGCTGGAAGGCTTGCACTGTCACTAATTGGGCTTACCTAAGTCCATTCAAGCGCACCCATGCGCCCTTGGGCGCTCCTTAGCGCCTAAGTAACTTGCAAAATGATGCTGACCACAAAGGAAGTTCAAGAATTAACTGGGTACAGCCGCGACCAACTGAAGCGCAGGCTGGCGCTCCTGGGCGCTCATGGGTGCGACGGTGTACATCGGGGCGCCAGGGGAGCGCTCCTTATCCCCGAGGACCTTGCTCAATTACTTAAGCGGATGGCGGAGTTGGAGGCACAGGGTTTTGCCCCAGCTGAGGCAATGACTTTGGCGCTCGACGGCGCCCACGAGCGCCCACGTGCAGAGGAGTGCACCACTCAGGCGTCACCACACATTCAGGCCCAGAAATCTTCTGAAGGCGAAAAAGATGTAGAAGGCGTGCTTACCGCCCTCATCGTGTTGCAGGCCTTGAACTTGTTCGTTTTACTCGTTTTGCTGTTTTTTATGACGCGCTAGGGTATTGAGGAGAACTTTTTGAGAACAAGAGTTCCGCCTACGGTTCGGAAGCCTCGAGAATGAAGGGGGTGACGACCGTCTCCTTTTGAGTAGTGAATCAAACTCGTAGAGCTACTACATTGGTCGGCCCCTGTTGTTCTGTCAGAATCAGCTTATAGTAGAGTAGAACAGCTGGCTACGATGATAGTAAATGAGGTGGCCATGCTCAACTTCTTGGTCTGCATCGCGACAAATGTCGCACTTTAAAAACGGTTCAGAATGGCGTTTTCTCTTCAATTTCAAGGTTGGTAAAAGTCAAGGGTGCTAGGGGGATGTCTTTTTTCCTTTCCCTGTGTGGGCCTTGCCCGCGACGGGCGAACTTTTGATCCCTGCCTTTTTACACTTGTATAGTGACTCGTGGTATTACGAGTTCGAGCGCGCTCGAACTCCCGGCTATCTGTAGGCATGTCACGAAAACCGTCTTTAGAGACTCTTATTTAACGGAGAGGAGGTGGGAAAGAATGCGCAAGCGGCGTAAGTCGATAGATATGCAAAGAGAAAAAGAGCTTGAACAGAGGAGGGTGTTAAATCTCTTTCTTAACAACAAAACCGTGATATCCTCTTTGCCTATTAATCTCACAAAGTTCATCGTGCAAGAATATCCGTTGGGAAAATACTCTGCGCCAGATTTTTGTTTGAGTGGCGAGGGATACCGGGTGGCGATCGAGATCTTTCAAGCTGTAGGACTTGAGTCACGGATAGCGGCGCAATGGGACGATGTAAAATGGCTAGAGCAAGAGTTACGTTCTCGTCTCCCGCATAGCACCGGTTGGTCCATACACCTCAGCTCTTTGCCTTCAAGGAAAAAGAAGTGTAGACAGCTTAACGCATTCTTAAATGCCTTGATTCGCGAACTTAACAAGCTGTCGTCGGAGAGCCCCGTCGATGCCCCAAGATCTTGGTATCCTAAGGACCTGTTGCTCCAGAAACATCGGGTTGTTTTCTACAAAGACGAGCATCAACAGCGTTTATACATCATTTTTGGATATAATATGAATATTAACTATGAGCACATGAAAATCATTTCCAATGTGCGCAAGCACCTGAAAACCTTCAATGAAGTGGCTGAGCAGTTTACCAATCTAATACTCTTGATACACGATATTGATAGATTGATAATAGAGGATCTTGCAGAATTTGCTCCAAAACTTGATCAAGAGATTGCGCAACTGGACAAGATTTGTTCAAAAGCCATTTCCATCCTGCTGGGTATCTATGCAGTGCATGATCCAGTGCTTGTGATAACAACCGGCCCACGACTTCCCTCTGTTGCAAGGGTATGGCCCTAGTGGTGATTTGTAGAGAAATTTTACCGTATCCAATATTGTATTTCGAATTTCTATATCAAGCTGCATTCCAAATCCATTCAAGAGCGCCATAGAAGGATTCGCAGGAGCATTGTCTACCTAAATACTTTTGGCATAAGGGCCTCCGGGGAAAGCTGAGTCATCAAGGAGTCGTATAAACGCTTAGTTGGATGTCTCCACGAGGTCTTCTAATTTGCAAATAACGACTTTGTGATTAATAACTACTCCAAAAATCGAGCGGTCGTCCGATAGCCTAAGTTGTGAGGGAGATGGGCCCCTTAATTCATATTTTGGCGTCCTCGATAGTACCCGACCAGAATAATCCTTAACCGTTATGTCTGAACGCGTCGGGTTCGGATTCGCATATATGATTTCTTTTGTGTTGGCACTAACGACTGCGTAGCCACTCCCAACATAAACCATCAAGTCATTCTTCAAAGGATGCCAGTCAGTGAACGACGAATCAGCTACTTCTATGCCATTGATAAATATGGTTATTTTGTCTTGCGTCCCGGCTTTGCTGGCATTGCTAGGATTAATAACCATAATGTTTCGGTCTTTTGTGACCACGAAAATGTTATCACGGTGATAATAAACTCGTATCACCTCTTCATTGCTTCGCACACCTCCTACTATTTGGAGTGAGTTCGCATTAAGAACAAAGACGTAAAAGCCTTCTTTATATTGTCCTTCCGCTACACCAAATAGAATTTTTGCCGTTTCGTCTTCAGTGATAGAGACAATTTTGCCTTGAAAAGGCAGAGCAACATTTTGTTGCGTTCCCGTTTGTACATTGAGAACGATTATGCGACCATTCAGCCCTAAAAACAAGCGCTCCCCGTTTGAAGAGACTGCCCAGCTGTAAATTTCCGCATCAACTGATATATGGCGGAGAAGTTCTCCACTTTTAGTGGATAACAACAGAATACCTTTGCCTTTCGATCCGTTGTTAAAAAGGAAAAGGGTGTCTTCACTTGGGGAGAAAAGCGGGATGATATTTTTGTAAAATGCCGCATTGGAAAAATCCAACTCATTAGTTCTACTTAATGTCCATTTTACTTGGCGTGTAGTACAATCCCAAAGAGTTATTCCTTTGTCGTGTAAAATGGCCACATAGCGCCCCGTCGGAGATAAGTTCCAAGTCCACAAAAAGTAAGATACCTGTGTTTCCCATACAAGTTTGTTGTCTAGTCGATAGCGATACACGAATTGATCGTTTGCAACGATGAAGTCGCTGTCATCAATCCATACAAATAAGTTTCCAACATCCTTTAATTTTACATGTACCCCGGCCTGTATTGGTTGCAAAGCAATCGGTATTACATAATTACATTGGTCTGGCATAACCACTGCTATAGTCCCATTGGGCGCGATCGAGACACCGCATATTGAGTAATAGTTAAAAGGAGATAAATCGACTTTCAGAGTTTTCCAGGATAAATCAAAATAATTAACAGTTACAAAATACACAATGAGGTTTTCCCTATATACACAAGTAAAGGTTGGCTCAGCCGAATTGAACCCTTGCGATGGGAAGGTTTTTAATCTACCTACGACAATTTCGCCGGGAGCTTTTATAGCCGGAATACTAAACTCGTTCTTGCCCAGCCTTAACTTTATATTAGTTATAATCGGAGTTGGATTACCCTTTGCATCGAAAGCAAAAGAATCGTTTCTTTTGCCTGGCAAGAAACAAATGACGGGTGCTTTTTTGTAACTATCGTAAATTACAAAGTTCTTTAAAGAGTCATAATAGGCAATGTACCGGCCGTCAGCGGAAGCAGCGAGGAAGCTAGGAAATATATGGCATAGCGTATCCGCGATACTTAAATCTGCAGTAGATATAGCATACAAACAGCCATCAGTGGCCGCCGCTACTAAATGAGCACCGTCTGTGCTAAAGACAGCTGCAAGAATTTCACTGTTTGTAAATACCTGAGAATCTAGACTTTGAACAACTACGCACTCAGGTAACTTCCACTTTTTTACCGAAGCATCCTTGGCAATACTAACCAAGTACTCAGGGGTGCCAAAGGAAATGCCGACGATATTGGCGGAATGGCCTTCCAAAACGCGAAGTATGGCACCTGATCCTGCGTCAAGAAAAACTATTTCTCCGTCTTCAGTGCCGACTACTACTGTTGACGAGTCTGATGACAATGCAAGGGCTGTTATTTTCCCCATGCCAAAAACCATGTCCTGCCGAGCGGGGGATGCGGCGATGCTCATCGCCAAACCCTTACTTACCAGAGGTGGCTGGTTCATCAATGGCCAGTTTGTAAATACTGACACCGTCGATGCTCCACGGTCAGCAGGGGCCGTGGCGGAGGTGGAACTAGGGGAAGAACGCTGAGATTTTTGTGAAGAGGAGTGCGAGCAACCGATCGCAGCGAAAAGTAAAAATATTGCCAATATTATTAACTTTGTCCACAAACTCCACTGTCTGCACATCTTCATTGTTACCCCCTAGCGCCCTCTAGGGCCTGATAAATTATGCAGCTTCATTTTAAATACAGAGTTAAAGGAAAGCAATGTTTTTGTCTTCGAGAAAGCCATGTTCTAAGTTATCCGAGGATTATTGCCATCTTGTATAAGGCGACGCGAAAAGACGACATCGGCTCATACCCGTCTTAGGGACTCAGACACGGGGATGGCTTTGCCCCTTTAGTACTTAATAAGTTTCACCTATGGTTTGGTTGGGAAACCCCGGAGAGAAAAGGAGACGATGACCGTTAAGACGATGATCGTCTCCTTTTGTGTAATGAATTGGACTGACGGAACGTGTACGCTGGATAACACCGTGTTGGTATGGCGGCGTTTACTTACAGTAGGGTCGAATGGCCAAGAGAGAAAACGAAAGTAGTCATGAGGACGGCTGGCCAAAGCGAACTTCTTTCCTTAGTCCGCGACAAATGTCGCGCTTCAAAAAGGAAGCAGAAGGGGATTTTCCCCTCAATTTAAAGGCTCGTAGAAGCCGAGAAAACTGGGAAGATGTCTTCTTTCCTTCCTCCTCACGGATAGCTCACCTTTATGGGCCTTAGGGTTGGTTACAATTGGATGCAAATTGTACTAACAACAGTTAATAGGATTTAAATACAGTCCTATTTGAAATGCTAGACTTAAAAGGTCAGCGTTTTTTGAGAAAAGCTTCTACTTCATCCCGATACGGAAGTGAAGGTTGGGCTCCTTTACGGGTTGTGGCCAGGGCACCGGCGGCATTAGCCCAAAGAATTGCTTCTTCTATGGAGCGTCCCTCACTTAATGCTACTGCCAGTGCTCCGTTGAATGCGTCCCCTGCAGCGGTTGTGTCTACCGGGATTACAGGAAACGCAGGAAAGTGACGGACTTTTTTCTTCGTAATTAAATAGGCCCCTTCAGCCCCAGCTTTGTAGATGACTTGGCTAACTCCTAGATCTAAAAGGTCGTAAGATGCCTTTTTTATTTCTTTTTTGCCTGTAATAGTGATCAATTCGGCTTGATTAGGAGTAAGAATATCCACTCGCTCAAGTGGAAGGGTTGAAAGATCTTGAGCGGGGGCTGGGTCCAGAATAACCAAAGGGCTTCTTTGAGGCAGATTTCGAAGCACGTAAGCAACAGTTTGCAAAGGAATTTCGAGTTGGAGAAGAAGAATTTCAGCGGCTGCCAGTTTAGGAAGTACACGTTCTACGTAACTGGTATCCACTAAAGCGTTAGCACCAGGCACATAGACAATCGCGTTCTTCCCGTCCTCCGTAACCCAAATCGAAGCAATTCCTGAATGAGTATTTTGTTCCCGTTCGACGAAATCAATACCAACTCCGTTACTTTTTAGGCTTTGTAAAAGCTCCTGTCCAAAGACGTCATCTCCTACCTTGCCGCAAAAAAAGACTTGTGCCCCAAGACGAGCGACTGCAACAGCCTGGTTGGCCCCCTTACCGCCAGGATACCGAGCAAAAGAAAAGCCTTTTAACGTTTCTCCTAGCTGAGGAAATTGTGGTACCTCGAAGACGAAATCTATGTTAATGCTTCCCAAGACTGCTACTATCATTTTTAATCTCGATTGATGGAAAAGAATTTTTCAGCTGTAGTAAAAACTTTATCAAAGATTTCCAAAGCACGATCGATAGTGCTTCTACGAATAGTAAGAGGTGGTATCAGTTGAAAACGGTTGTAATAATACCCACCTCTTTCGAACACCAATCCATTTTTAACGCATTCATCAAGAATAAAACCTGCTTCCTCAGAAGCAGGTTCACGGGTTTCCCTATTTTTTACGAGTTCTATACCGATATAAAGGCCACGTGCATCGATGTGCCCAATCAATTGGTGGCGTTCTTGTAACTCTTTAAGTCCATTGTAAAAGTACTCACCCTTATGTCGCACCTCGGCAAGGAACTCCTCTTTTGCGACAATTTCTAATACTTTATTAGCTGCAGCACAAGCTAGCACGTTTCCTGCTTGTGTAGAAACATGGGCTCCTGGTCCCCATGCTTCCAATATGTCAGCCCTGGCTATTACAGCAGAGAGTGGTAAGCCCCCACCAAGCGCCTTAGAAGTAAGGAGCATATCAACTTCAACCCCTTCCCACTCTGTGGCCCACAACTTTCCGGTGCGACCGAGACCAGTTTGAATCTCGTCCACGATTAAGAGAATACCATATTTGTCAGCTAATTGCCGAAGTAATTTCAAGTATCCAGCTGGAGGGATAATATAACCAGCCGAGCTTTGAAAAGGTTCTACTAAGAAGGCGGCTACATTGGTAATATCCTTTTTGACTTCCCGATAGGGCGATTCTTTGCTTAAAAAGTAGTATTCAAGGTATTCTTCAAGTTTTTTAAGACAATATTCTCCCTCATCTTCGCCAGCAGGAGGACGCCCAAAAGGCGAGCGGTAAGGATAGGGAAAGGGAAAGTACCCTACCGCACTGTCATGTGGGGGTACAGGATGGAAATAGGCCCACATACCACCTTTCCCTGTGAAAGGCATAGTTCCATACGTTACTCCATGGTAATCGCCAAAGGCTGTTAGGATAAAGGGACGGCCAGTATAGTAACGAGCGGCACGAACAGCTAACTCCACAGCATCTGCTCCGGTTACCCCGAACACCACTCGTGCTTTGCCACCTTTGATAGGGGTGATTTGCGTGAGCTTCTCCGCAAGCTTAATACGCTCAGGATGTGGAAGATCAAAATAATGGACAAGTTTTATAGACTGTTCTTTTATAACTTCGGCAATGTCACGATTACATTGACCAAGAGCTGAAACAGAGAAACCTGCCAATAAATCGATAAACTCTTTGCCATCTACATCAATTAGTATATCATTTTCTGCTCGCTCAACAATTGGAGGCATTTTAAAAAGCGCAAGCCCCACTTGTCCATATGATTCTACTGAAAGCCATCTTCTAGCCCAGTTTTTGCTTTGTTCTCCAAAAGATGATTCGGAGATACGCTGTTCGATTTCGGCTTCGGTTAGCTTAAGTTTTTGCCTTTGTATTTCTGTTCTTCCATTAAAGAGCATAATAAACCCCCTTTCTTTTTTTCCTACATGATTCTCCACGAATTATTCGAACTTTTAACTTGCAAGTTTTATTGTCGTACTTTAAAAATTGGCGCATAGCTATTTGCCCCATATTAAAAGCAGGAATTTCTACTGTAGTGAGTTTAGGGCGCAGAAAGTCAGACCAGAGAATATGGTCAAACCCCGTCACTCCGAGATCTTCCGGGACCCGCAGCCCATTATCCTCAGCAGCGCGGACTGCGCCGATGGCCATCAAATCGTTACCGCACATGATGGCATCGACCTGGTAACGTTGAATAATTTTTTGAGCCTGTTCATAACCACTTTCATAAGTGAAATTCCCATGTCTTACATCTAAAGGCTTCAACCCCGCTTTCGTCAACGCTTCTAAGAAACCTTTAAGCCGATCCTCTGCAGTGCTTACTTTCGCTGGCCCGGCAATATAAGCGATCTTTCGATACCCAAGCTTAATAATATACTCAGTAAGCTTGCGACTACCCTCCTTGTTATTTGCTTCCACTACTGGCAATCCTTCAACACGTCGATCGGCCACTATGATTTTAATCCCCTGTCGAAGCAGACGTTGGACGCGATCCATAACTGGCTGATTAACTGGAATAAAAATAATTCCCTCCACTCCTTCGGCAAGCAAAATATCTAAATAACGTGATTCTTTTTGTATGGAGTGGTTCGAGTCACAAATCATGGTCGAATATCCTTTAACAAAAGCTATTGATTCGACGCCACGGGCAAAAAGCGCAAAAAATGGATTCGAAATGTCAGGAAGGAGCACGGCGATAGTCTGGGTTCGGCGTTGACGCAAAACGCGAGCTGCCTTGACTGGGGTGTATTCAAGCTCTTTTATTACTCGGAGTATTCGATCTTTTGTTTCTGGGCGCATATGTCCAACGTCACAGCCGTTAAGCACCCTTGACACCGTGCTCGGTGAAACCCCTGCTAGCACAGCTACATCTTTTATCGTTGGTCGCTTCATTTGGAAATCGTTACACTATCAAGTATAACGTGACCTAAATTTGATGTCAAGATACACTAAGCTTGTCGAAACAATGAATAAAAGGACCTATTTTAAAGTTTAAAAATTGTTTTTGCACTTGCAATCTTGATCATTGGATGCCATATAATCATCTGGTTAACATGATAGCTCCCCGTCTGGATTTCCACAAATTCCCGCAGCCTGCATGCTCCCCATACCTCGTCCAGATGGCTCAGGACCAAAGTATAAGAGCTTTGCCACCGCTTCTTCCCCACAAAAGACCTCCACTGCTTTGGTCCGCCTCTTCATCTCCTTGGCCAGCCATTCCAGCTGGTTCGTCGTATAAAGATACTTTTGGATGGTCTTGGGGTGACGCAGGAACGCCATAAGGGCATAAGCCTTGGTTTCCCAACGCTTCACGGTCTTGGGATAGACCGTGCTCCACCGTTCTCGCAGGTTTCGTAAGGTCTCCCCCCTTCTCCCGACTTTCGACCCGATAGACTCCCACAGCGTAAAGGGCAAGGATGATCTCCGCAAGCTCTAAGGAGGCCCGCTTTCGGTAGGGGAGGATCCTGGGATGGAAATCACCTTCCCGTCCCGTACGTGGGGAACCTTGAGGTCCTCCACAGGCCCCACGAGGGAAAGAAAGTCGTGGATGTAGTAGCCGTTGGCCTTAGTGGAATGTTGCTCCAGGTAAATCTCCCGTTCTTCCTTCATGAGGGCCTCTAGCATCTCTTTTACCATGGTCTTTATCCGCTCCTGCACTTCTTTTAGGATCTGTTCGCGGATTTTGCCCCGCTATAGGGGCCTTCCCTCCGTTCTTGTCGAGCCTTTTCTGAGGAAAAAGCTACCATGCTGCCTCATGGACACACTTCTTGAGGCACTACCCACATAATACTTGACAACAATAAAAGTTTGGTTTATAATGTTTAGTAAATCGATTTCCTTAAGGAAGGTGGTCGTTATGAAGTTCAGCTTGTTGGTGGTAGGTTGTTTAGCTGCGCTTCTTACTGCGATACCAAGGTTGACAACAGCTTCTACTCCACTAGAAACCTTGTTTGTTGGAGTTACAGAAGAACCAACGATGCTAGATCCTGCAATTGATTACACGTTTGGTAGCGTGCCCGTGTTCCGAGCGACATACGAAAGACTTGTTACATATAACTCCCGCACAGGAATGGTCGAACCGGAGTTGGCAGCTTCCTGGGAGATATCGGAAGATGGTTTAGTATATACATTTTACCTTCGTCCCGGTGTTAAGTTCCATGACGGTGCGACTTTTGATGCGTATGCAGTAAAGACAGCCTATGAGCGGGCTATGACAATCAATGAGGGGCCTGCTTGGATGCTGACAACATACGTAAAGTCCATTGATGTGGTTGATGATCTAATTGTCCGTATTAATCTCCAACATCCCTTTGTTCCGTTTTTGCGTATTCTAACTTCGTATTGGGGCATGGGCATTCCTAGTCCAAAAGCGATCGCGGAGCACGTCGAGGATTTAGGAAAGGCTTTCTTCCGTGAACATGCTGTTGGGACGGGCCCGTATAAATTAGTTGAATGGGTGAAAGGGCAATACATAATGCTCGAGCGATTTGAGGACTACTGGCGTGGATGGCCTGAAAAACACCTCGACCGTATTGTAATACAGATAGTGCGAGACACAACAACGATGGCGATGCTTTTGGAACGCGGAGAAATAGATATTGCGTATGGAATCCCTGTTGCTGAGTTGGAACCTCTTAAGGCGAACCCAGAAATTGTTGTTAATGTCTATGATACGTATACAACGAACATGATTGCCATGAATACCACTAGACCTCCCCTTAATGACGTCCGCGTTAGACAAGCCCTGTCCTATTCCTTCGACTACGATAGTGCGATGGAGGTCTTCGCTGGTTACACTAAGCCTCTTGTTGGCCAAATTCCGCCTGGTTTGCTGGGATATGATCCTACTTTGCCTCGATACGTTTTTGACCTAGACCGAGCTAGAGAACTTTTAGCCCAAGCCGGCTATCCTCATGGCGGATTCACACTGGAGTATACATGGGTGACGGAAGAGCCAGAAGGGCGCCGCATAGGTATTCTTTGGCAAGAGGCGCTTCGCAACCTCGGAATTGAATTAAAAATTACTGAGGTCACGGTAGCTGGGCACTGGGATAGGATATCACATCCTGAGACAACCCCCGATTTAGCTAACTACAGGTGGTGTATTGACTTCCCTGATGCGTTATCGATTCTCCTACCTCTATACCATGGAGATTATGCTCCTCCCGTCGGTTACAACATTTCAAGGTGGTCCAATCCACGCATTAACGAACTTATTGACAAAGCTGGAATAGAGCGGGATGAGGAGGTGCGAAAACAAATACTTAGGGAGATACAGCTGCTTTTACTTAACGATGCGCCGAACATCTGGATTACAACTGTACCAGTAGCTATATGCATGCGCAAAAATGTACATGGTTTTGTGTTTGAACCAGCTTACTTCTCATCGTTCAACTTTTATGACATGTATAAAGACTGAGGTAGATTAGCAGGGGGTTGCCGTCTTTCGGCGGCAACCCCCTTCAACAAATGAGCAAATATATTGTAAGGCGATTGGCATTTTTGGTAATAACGCTTTTAGGAGTACTAACAATTACTTTTTTTCTGTCTCGAGTATTACCTGGTGATCCTGCCCGGCTTGCAGCGGGAATACGTGCTGGACCAGAGCAAGTAGAATCCCTCCGCAGATCATTAGGTCTTGATCGCCCTCTCGCTGAACAATACGTACGCTACATAACAAGCGTAATGCGTGGGGACCTCGGGATGTCCATTCGCACACGACGACCTGTTATGGCAGACTTGGTAGAATACTTTCCTGCCACTGTAGAACTAACTATTTTTGCAATATTTCTTTGTATCCTGCTCGGAATTCCTTTAGGCATTTTTTCTGCGGTTCGACAGGAAACATTGGTGGATCATGTATTACGAGTTGCAGCGGTAGCCGCGGTTTCAATGCCCAGTTTCTGGCTTGGTTTGCTCTTACAGCTTGTGTTTTTCCGCTGGCTCGGAATACTCCCAGCAACGGGTCGTGTTGGGCTAGGCTTCCGACCAACTCACATAACGGGATTATACGTGCTCGATAGCATCATAACTCAAAATTGGGCTGCATTAGGAAGCTGTCTCAAGCACTTGGCGCTTCCTGCAACGGCGCTTGCGGCAAGTTCAGTTGCACAGATCAGTCGCATGATGAGATCGAGCTTACTTGAAGTACTTTCTCACGACTATGTGCGGACTGCACGCGCAAAGGGATTGAAGGAAAGCGCGGTCATACTAAAACATGCGCTTCGCAACGCATTGTTGCCGACGCTAACTATTATTGGTCTTCAGATTGGCATTCTTCTATCAGGTGCAGTCCCAGTTGAGGTTGTTTTTAGTTGGCCTGGAATTGGTTTATATGCGGTTCAATCAATTGTCTTTGTAGATTTTATGGCTATTCTTGGTGTTACTCTCCTCATGACTATTGTATATTCAGGGATAAATTTGATTGTCGATGTACTTTATGGAGTACTTGATCCTCGAATCCAATACTGAGGTGGGGTACTAGCAGTGTTGTGGTGGGTACGAGAGCGACCTCTGGCAACGATAGGTGCAATGATTTTAATCTCCATAGGATTACTGGCGGCTATGGCAGATATTCTTCCACTTCGTGATCCCAAGGCTGTGAACATCTCCGAAAGGCTTCTACCGCCTTCAGCTAAGCACCCTATGGGCACTGATGATATGGGGCGCGATATTTTAAGCCGAGTCATTTATGGCGCGCGGACATCACTTCAAGTCGGCATCCTGGTTGTCTTTGTGGCTGCAGTTGTAGGTTTGATCGTTGGTTTAGTGGCTGGGTACTTTGGGGGCCTTGTAGATGAGCTTATGATGCGGATTACAGATGCTTTTCTTGCCTTTCCAGGACTAATCTTGGCAATGACTATCGCGGTAATTCTTGGCCCTGGTATTCTGCCGACTGTTACCGCCTTATCGCTCTCTTGGTGGCCATGGTATGCACGACTAGTTCGCTCAGAGGTTCTTATTTATAAACAATCTGCTTTTGTAGAAGCTGCGCGAGCAACCGGGGCTTCAATTTTTAGAATTCTCTGTATTCACATTCTCCCCAATTCACTTTCGCCAGTGATTGTCCAGGGCACGTTAGACATGGGATATGCAATTCTCACAACATCTGCTCTTAGTTTTATCGGTTTAGGCATTCAAGAGCCTACTCCTGAATGGGGCGCTATGCTCAATATTGCCCGTAAGTATTTACTCTCAGCATGGTGGTATATTACCTTCCCAGGCTTGGGGATATTTATAACTGTACTTGCAATTAACCTTATCGGAGACGGGATACGTGACTATCTCGATCCCCGGAGCAGAAGAAGTAGGCGCTTAGCTATTGTGCTGGGTAGAAATAAAAAGAATGAGTAGTCAATTTGTGCATAGCGTAGTGTTTATCGCATCCAATAAGTACATGGTGCCCCATTTAGTGTGTAAGGGCAATATGGTAGTTCCCTATCCGGATTTCTGCAAATCCTCGGAGCCTGCGCGCTCCCCATGCCTCATCCAGCTGACTCAAGACCAAATATAGAAGGTTCTCCACAGCACCTTCGTCACAGAAGACCTCGACCACTTTGGTTCG
>Ga0080004_1094969_pt1 | contig 13919 bp, 14 predicted proteins | sample WasSprMetagenome_FD_69207 | JGI IMG/M metagenome (GOLD analysis project Ga0080004, IMG submission 69207) | Sulfidic aquatic microbial communities from Washburn Spring, Yellowstone National Park, USA - WS (SPADES assembly) (version 2) | ecosystem: Environmental > Aquatic > Thermal springs > Hot... | reverse complement strand
ATTAGCGAACAGCTCCCTAAATAAAGAAGACCGGACCATCCCCCGAAACAAACTCGAAACACCCCCAGCACCGCCCCCGTTACCTTGAGCTCTTCGTGAGCCTTGGTTTCAGGGGTCCCGCGGTGGGGGGTGGCGGGACCGGGCTTCAGCTAAGAACTAAGTTCTCGAGGGAGGAGTGGGATTTAGCCCTAAACTGATGGATCACCCCCGGAGGGATCTTCACATTGATTGTTTCGTTGTCAAGAAGCACTACATAATCGACGTCGGGCGTCTCTACACCCTCACGTTAGTGTTCATGTTACTGACCTCCCTTCCTTAATGGGTCTTCACGAGAGCCTAGGTATTGGTTGGGGGAGGCGAGGCAGTGAGTTAGTGCTTACGCCTTAAGCCTTGACATGGTAATGCCCGTTATCCTAGTTGAGGCCTTCTCGTGACCGAACAAGAGTGTTCGGAGGCTTCGCTTCATTATTTAGGGTTTTCTTAAGTTAGGTTATGCGAGCGTGAGGTTTACATCTATCACCTTGGTAAATACGCGTACCTGGGTCTTACCATAATATTACCCTTGTAATCAAGGGGCTTGCGTTGATAAAAACTTCACAGCTCTTTGTTACGTAATAGGAACAGTCTTCAACGCATCAGTGATGAAGAAATGCTTTCTTTGATCTTTTGCGTGATGTACCTTACGTTGTCTTCTGAAAGCTTTACGCTTGACGGGAGATTTAGCCCCTCTCTTGAAATCTTAGAGGCTACAGGATACGAGTAAATAGCATATTTCGAATATATAGGCATCTCATGTAATGGGTAGAAAAATTTTCTTGTTTCAATACCGTTTTCCTCGAGTCTTTCACTTAACTCATCTCTTGCAATTCCAGCAAATCTCTCATTTACTAATATTGAGTAAAGCCAAAATACGCACTTTGCCCACGGCATCTCAGGGTGTAGCGTGATACCCTTTATAGAAGATAATTCTTCGGCGTATATTTTAGCTATTTTTCTTTTCCTTTCAATGAATCTCTCTATCTTACTTAACTGAGCCAATCCAATAGCGGCCTGGATGTTCGTCATTCTGTAATTAAAGCCTATTACTTCATGCCAGTATCTTTTCTCGGGGTTCATTCCGTGATCTCTCAGCATCCTCATTTTCTCCGCTAGCTCGCCATCATTTGTTAACGCCATTCCTCCCTCACCCGTGGTTATTATTTTGTTGCCGTAGAAGCTAAAACAGGATATATGCCCGAAGGAGCCGACTCTTCTGCCCTTGTATTCAGCTCCATGTGCTTCGGCCGCGTCTTCAATTACGTATAGACCGTGTTTCGACGCTATCTCCATTATTGGATCCATGTCGCAGGGGTGTCCGTATAGGTGTACTGGCATAATAGCTTTTGTTTTAGGGGTAATAGCCTTCTCCACCCTGTCTGGATCCATACACCAATACTCGGGGTGTATGTCTACGATTACTGGTTTCGCCCCGGTATACAACACTGCGTTAATGGTGGCCGCAAACGTCAAATCAGGGACAATAACTTCGTCTCCAGGCCCAATACCGAGTGTCACTAGAGCGAGGTGGAGTGCCGTCGTACCATTTGACACGGCTACACCGTACTTCATACCAATATAGTTGGCGAATCCACGCTCGAACTCCTCGATGAATCTACCCTTGCTACTGATCCAACCGCTTTTAACGGCTTCCACGATGTTTCTTAGTTCTTCCTCCCCGATATCGGGCTCTGCAACCATGTATCTGTACATGGTTACATCCTCAAAGCTCTTGTAAGAATAGTGTTTTCACTCGGGTAATTAGGTGCATCCCATGGGAACCTTTCCCCCTTGAGCCATCTCTCCCAGCGGCTAACGTCTTCTTTAACCATGATTTCAACTAGTTCGTCAAACTTGGTCCTTGGCTCCCAGCCGAGTTTTTGCTTAGCCTTTGAGTAACCGCCAATCAAGTACGGGACGTCTAGGGGTCTAAAGAACCTCTTATCGACTTTAACGTATTTCTGCCAGTCTAAACCCATGAGCCCGAAGGCTTTTTCAACGAATTCCCTCACGCTGTGGGCTTCACCCGTTGCTATGACGTAGTCATCGGGTTCTTTCTGTTGTAGCATAAGCCACATTGCCTCTACGTATTCTGGTGCGTATCCCCAGTCCCTTTTCGCGTCGAGGTTTCCAAGTCTTAGCTCCTTGCTTAGTCCAAGGTGGATCTTAGCTACTTCATTAGATATCTTCCTAGTTACGAATTCCAGTCCACGGAGAGGTGACTCGTGATTGAAGAGTATTCCATTAACAGCGAAGATCCCGTACGCCTCGCGGTAAATCCTCGTTATCCAGTAACCATAGAGCTTAGCGGCAGCATATGGACTCATGGGCATGAAAGGGTCGTTTTCATTAAGGGGTCTTGCACCGTTAAGTACTCCCGTCTTACCGAAAATCTCGCTGGTTGCCGCGTTATAAAACTTTGTCTCGGGGTACACAAGGCGGATAGCTTCTAGAATCCTCGTAGTAGAAAGACCCGTGACATCACCTGTTGCCACGGGAGTTTCAAAGCTGGCCTCAACAAAGCTCTGAGCCGCAAGATGATATACCTCGTCGGGCTCGGATATCTTCAACGCCTCTATAATAGAGGACATATCGGTGAGATCCGCAGGGATAAGATACACCTTATGGTAAACACCAAGGTACTCCAAGCGCCAGAAGTTAGGAGTACTTAATCTCCGATATGTACCATAAACCTCGTAACCTTTCCCTAGAAGAAACTTGGCAAGATACGCCCCATCCTGACCCGTAATCCCAGTAATTAGAGCTTTTTTCGTACTCATAGTACATTCACGCTCATCTAAGGATATACTTTGAACCAATATAAATATCTGTATCTTTATGAATGCAGAGTGATATCCTCCGAATGAGTGTTAAACAAAGCCTTGTTTTATCTGTTTGTACGCCACTCTTCTTATTTCTCTCACCCATTTCACATAGTCTCCTCTATTATGCTCTATGCTTGAATTAAGAGGCGACTAAAACTTTATAGATACTAAAAAGGTAAATTAGATACGTTGGCTATAACAGATCCGGCATTATAACTCTGAGCATACTTCGAGCATGCTTCCTCGTCTGCAAAACACCAGCTTGAATATCGGCTCTCACTAGGAAACAAACTATTTTCGAGAATGAAATAATATATTGGTCAAAATTCGCAACCAACATCGAGCAAACTATCTTTCGATCTTACGAAGATTTTCGAACCAATATGTTTTATTTGTAGATACCTTCTGGCAACTTCTTTACCAACTCTAGATGCTAGAATACTCGTGATCTGCTCATCATAATCCACCATAGGTGACATAGATATTCATGATTCATGATATGTCTAACCACATTTCTATGACATCATACTTTTTGCCATGGTATATATCACCGTTTTTGATAAACTTAGTCTTCTTAAATCCAAATTTTTCATACAATTTTATAGCTCTATAATTATCTGCCATGACGATTAAACGTATTCCTCTAAGCCCCTCATTTCGAGCCAGCCTAATTAAACTATCCATCAGCTTTGAACCTATTCCCATTCCTTGAAAATCGTCTCTTATCCCTATCCCTAATTCTCCGTAATAACGGTTTTTAAGTTTGATAAATGCAAAACCAACAATTTCGTTCAGGTATAAGCTACACACAGTAATATAAAAGAGATAAGGTGCTATTTTTAATAGCGATTTCCTTAAAATTTTTATGGAGGATAAAGCTAGCATTACCCATGTAAGAAGAAAAGATGGACTATAAAATGCTGTTTCCGGAAAAGGATGGAAATACCTTTTACTTTCATCTGAAAGAGAATTATACATTTTATAAAGCTTTACTATATCCCAGATTTTTAGCTCTCGGATAACTAAGTATTTATTGATCTTCGCAATCATTATCTCTTTTTATTGTTTTTAAATTTCTGGCACATATGTTCTCTATATTAATACTTATGTCTTAAAACCTGCCTCTTAAGGCATAGAGAAATACAGGAATTATAGCTAATTATAGTATTTTTTATAGATCTTTATTAACTTTTTCCCAATAGATTTTAAATTATATACTTCCATTACTTTATGATGACCAGCATTACCCAAGCGATAAGCATACTTTTTGTCTTCTATTAGTATGTACATCGCCTCTATCAGCTTTCTTACATCGCCAAAAGGTATTAAGTGAGCGGATTTTTCTCCAGTTATAGCTATAGAGGATATTGTTGGAAGATAAGAGCCTATCACCGGTTTCTTAAAGGCCCAAGCTTCTAAAAACACTAATGGTATGGTTTCTCTAGCTGAAGGCAATACAATAACGTCGCTTAACATAATTATTGCTAACTTTTCTATTTCAGAGACATTGTTGTAGGTCTTTAAGTATCCTTCATTTAATAATTTTGTTTCAAGATATTGAATGGCGGAAGCATAGGGATCGTTTGAATTAATCGTTCCTATGGAGACAAAGACCACATCCTTTCGATATTTGATCAACGTCTTGGCAGCCTCTAGGAAGTGATAATAACCTTTTATGTAGCTCTTACCACCAATATATAACAATACTCTTTTCTCACCCATTTCTTTTCGTATTTTATTTGATCTTTCAGATATGATATGTATGTTGCTATGAATAAAGTCGAGGTCTATACCTTCTCCAACAAAATATACGTTATCAAATCCCATTTTTCTTAAAAATTCATATTCGTAGGGAGTTGAAGTCGTTATAGCATCAACCTTAGAGAGGACATTCTTCATGGTATAGTGCTCATAGAGAGCTCTCAATGCGACAGAAAGTTTTCTCCCAAAAAGCTTAGTAAAAATACTAGAAGGATCTACATAGATCGTGGGATGGTATAGCACATGGCAAACAAATTTGGATCTACTTAGACCATTTTTTAAAAATAATGACTGAATTATCGTATAGGGTGCTCTCCAAGATTCTCCATGAATAATATCATATTTTCTTCCAGCATCCTCCAAAAATTGCTTAATTTTTTCAAGATCGAAATTAAATGTTTTATAGAAGCTTAATACGGCAGAAAAAGAAAAAGGCGATTCAAAAAGACTTTTAACAAGAATATGGCGACTTTCACAGGAAGTTCTTGCTTGGAAAAAGAATACTTCAACATCATTATAGGGAATCTGCGGTATGCACCTATAGTAATTTTCTTCCAAGGAGATTAGTCTTATATTACTACCCGGCTCTACTGCTTTCACGCCTCTTGCGAAATTAAGCATTAATAGTGGCCCTCCTTGAATTTTTGATAAATGCGATGTTAAGTATAAGATCTCCATGTTTTTCACCTATTTAATGTTCCAAGAAGAATAGATATGTTTTTAATCAATTCCTGACAAGTTTTTTCCATAGAGTACTCTCTTTTTAAAAACAAGTAACCTCTTTCCCCCATTTTAGCGGCAATATCCGGATTATCTAAAAGAAATTCTATTGCTTTAGCGAATTCTCTCACATTTCTCGGTGTTAACAAACCCGTGACTTTATTAATTACTGCTTCCCTTGCCCCAGCTTCTCTTACAGCCACAATGGGAGTCTTAAACGCGTAAGCTACTGGCTCAACTGAAGGCTCCATTATATATGGAATAGCCATTAACTTGCTTCTTGCCAATGCGAGGCAGAAATCCTTGTGAGAGATGAATTTTTCTTTAATCTCTATGTCGATATCTAATCTTTTTGCCAATTCATAAATTTCTTTTAGATATAACCTATCATATATTAGGCCGGCAGTAATTACCAGTAATTTAGGTCTCTTTGGTTTTGATATATATCTAAGGCTTCTAATTATAAAGTCATGGGCTTTTTGAGGATGTATCACACCCACCGAGACTATTACATTATCTCTTTTCCCATAGCTTATATCAATACCTAATTTCCTATAATCGTACTTTTCCAGATCAACTCCAAGACGGTTTACAACAGCAAATTTCCCGTACACTTTATAAATGTATTCGCGGATATAATCAGAAGAACACAGAATTAGATCAGCGGCTCTTGTACCTATCTTATCTATTTCTTTGGTTATAAAATCAAATCGCCTTAATCCAACTCCTTTTAAATGCGGCTCATAGAAAATTCGTGGAGGCTCATAAAGATAATATGCTTTAGGGATTTCTCTCATCATTTTTATGAGAATAGGCGAATAGGCATAGTGGCTAAAGAAAGCTATGTCGTGTTCTTTCGGGATCTCCTTACTTATTTTTCTTAGAAAAACTAATTTCTCAATAGTAGAGAACGATTTTGGACAAGAATAAGGAACACCTAAGTCATCAAACATTTTCTTTATCTCATCACTAATACTGAGAGAGAATACTTTGGGCTCATACCCCTCCCTTTTAAGATATTTCATCATACTTACAAAAGCACCTGCAGCCCCTGCTTCTACGTTCAAAAAAGCATGGAAGGCAGCTATTCTTAACCTCATCATTTAACCTCCTATAAAGTATACTTCAGTGTGATTATTCGAGTAAACCTTATTGCCATTAAACAAGTAAAGTTTTAGAGGCGTAAAAGTCCATGTTTTTCCAAATATAAGGAATTCTCCACTATAGAGATTATATCTATCTAAAAATACATAGCCCTCATAAGAACCTTTAGATGGTAGATTGAGAAATAGTGAGCGGTAGGCCACAGCAGAAGAGCCATTCCAGAAGAGAGATGGTCTTCTTAGAGAATATGCATCTCCATAGATGGAGTAATACTCCTGTCTATACTCCATGAGAAAAAGCCCTGCTTTGATCTCTGCTTCACTTACACGCCAAGTCATGTCTTGAATACCACTTTTAGTAAACATTATAGAAAGAGGTTCTTCGTTTAATATAAAATAAAATATCTTAGCATTAGCCATAATACTTAATAATAAGAGCATACATGTGATTGCTAAATACAGATACTTGTGTACATATTTAAGAGCCGTGCGAAGTACTTGGACTGTTTTGCCTAGCCCTATTGGTATCATTGCAACAGAGAATGTAAAAGAGACTTCATAAATTCTTGACGTACCAAGAGAGCCCGCCATTAGTGGAACAAAGAATACCGCAAATGCAATCCATGATGTTAATATGAAGGCATATGCTGATATCCTAGTGTTGTCGCTCTTTACTTTTCTGCTTTTTATTAACTCGACGAGCATGTAGATTGTACCTAGACCTGAAACTATGGTCAACAAAAACATACCACCGTATGTTAGGTAATCACCTATATATGTAGGTTGAACTAATTTCCTCTCAATAATTCCTACTTGCTCAGCCTCCACTCCTCTAAAAAACTCGCTTAGAAAGCGTATAATAATTTTTATATGCCCTGTTAGGGAGAGAATGCTGCTTTCTTGAGAGTACCATGAAAATGTAGTTGAAAATATTATAATAGCTACAGCGGCTCCATATGTTATAATTCCTCTTATATTTACATTTAACTTATATTTGTAAATAATCGCTAGAATAAAAGCAAGCAAAAAGATAAAAATGGTAGCCAAGTACCCCATCGCATAGTAGTACATTGCTATCGCTATCGAGAGAATAACAACCGTTTTTCTACCCTTAACGAACTCGTAAGCTAGTAGCAAGAGCAAAGCTAAACCATACATATGTCTCGCAGGCCATACGCACCCCTCAATAATATAAAACTGTGTTATAAGAAAAATTGTTGAAATAAAGGCGTCCTCTTCCTTTAAAATAATTCTATAGAACATATAAGATGATATGCTGAGTAAGAAAATAGGAATAATTGCTGAGAATCTGAAGATCTGCAGTGTATCTACTCTAGTGATTATTGAGAGTATTGGATTAAATAAAGAGTTCACAGCTACAGCGCTGTGAGGTGGAGAGAAGTCAGGCATGAAAGTTCCGTAAAGTACTGTGATTTTCCCACTAGTAAACTCTGTGTTAAAATCTCCTGAAACTAGGATCCCTCGTAACGGTATAAGCAATGCCATGTTAATTGCAAGCGTCGTGAGGGCTACGAGATGAATCTTCTTTTCTCCATAAATAGAGATCGTATATAGAGGTATAATAAGTAATCCGAGTAACACTAGGTGAGATATGTTGTAATAGCTAACCATAAGACTACCAGTAATCACTATAATTGATAGGCTATACAACGCCATGAGGCTAATCAAACTTTTAATGCAAAGATCGCTAATCATTTTGACACACATCTTCATATACCTTAATATATTCCTTAGCCATCTGCTCAATAGTGAACCTGCTGGTATACTCTAACCCTGCCCGCACAATTTTATTTCTATAATCTAAGTCTGTTAATAAGAGGTAGAATTTATCCGCCATATCTTCAATGGAATACGCCTTTACAGCGCGTGAACCAGATTCTTCTGGTATACGTGCTTTGGCACGTATTATCACTGGAGTCCCGCATTTCATAGCCTCTACTATGGGATAGCCAAGCCCCTCCCACTCGCTAGGAAATACAAATACATCGAATTGATTATATGCTTGTAGCTCGTCTTCACAAAACCCTAGGAAAATAACCTCTTTTTCTAAATTTAGTGTTTTTACAAGCTCTTTTAATCTTGGATACTCCATATCCTTTCTGCCACATATTAAAAACTTAGCATTAATCTTTGGATATTTATTCTTGAAAATATAGAAAGCCTTTATAGCGTAGTCAACCCTCTTCTTTCTTCCAAGAGTACCAAGATATCCTATATAATACTCTTCTCTCCCTTCCAGCTTCTTAAATGGATCTGCTAAAGGTCTGAGGTAATCACTTATAGCAAGGTTAACTATCGCTATTTTAGATGAAGGAACTTTCAAGTACCTTACTAGGTCATCTCTAGTCTGCATAGTTGGAGCTACTATCTTTGATGCCTTAGTAGCCAGCTTATACCAGAAAGGAGCTAAAAACGTATAATAATGAAAGCCGTGTACCTCATATGTGAGAAATGAAAGTTCATGAAATGTAACAATGGAAGGTCTAATCATACTGAAGAATGATGCGTAAATAGCCGCTGCTGGCGTCAGGAAGTGTAAACACGTGTAGTTATGTAGAGATCTAATTGTTTTCACAGGTAAAATTAGTGAGTGGTTGATAAATTTACCGAGAGGTACATTGTAAGGCTCTGAAACCAAGAGCTTTACATGAATACCTTGCTTTTTTAATCCTTCATATAAATGTGATGTAAATCTCGCTACGCCTGTTCCTTTTCTTATATCCTTTGTATTACTTATTAAGAGCACTCTCAATTTAACTACCCTAAGTTGGTTAATAATTCATTATAAATACTAGCTAACTTACTAGAGATAGCTTCGTACGAGAATGTTTCTAGAGCTAAGCTTCTGGCACTCCGCGAGATCTCATTTAGTGAGCTAATCTTTTCCGCTATGATCCCGGCGACTTGCTCTACATTCACCTCCCGAGGATTTAGGACTATAATTGAGCTGTTCTTAGGGAGAGAACTAAGCCCTACATCCTCATAACCGATCACAGGTTTTCCCATGGACAATGCTTCAAGTATACTAATGGGAGGTTCGACAAAAGGATATTTTCTATTATGTATTAATAACCCCACATAGAATGTAGATCTATCTAAAAGCTCTAGTTTTTCTTGCAAGGAAAGAGTTTTAACAAAAACCTTCACATATTTCTCTAATCCATACTTGGTTGCCAATCTAAGTACTATGGGAACTAACATCTTTTCCTCAGAGAATCTACTCACTATTGTTAGATTCGAGCGAATGCCGTAATTTAGCCTGAGGATATTCATTATTTTTAACGTAGTCAAAACATCTAACCGCTGAATAGGCCCGAGATAAAGCATGTTCACATCGTCTATGATACTCGGAGGTTTACTATGTTTAAAGAGATGACAATCTATTGGAGGGAGAACTACGTCGGTTGCTCTAATTTGCTTTGCTATGTCAATTGATGTAGCGATAACCCTCTTTATTCCTAGCAAATTATATAATGACAGAGAATTGAACAATTTCGCAACATTTTTATTTACCCTTATATGGACGTGGATAAGTATTGGTTTCTTAAATCTACGGTTAATTAAAGAGACTATAAATGGGTTGTAATTGCCAACTATGTGTATGAGATCCGCATTATTACATACAGTTTTGAGATCACGTAGAGTTAACATGTAGAGTTTTGTTGGATCGAGTAGTGTATTTCTATTTCGCTCTATATATAAATAGAGTGGGAAATTTAACTTGGTTTCACTTATGATTGATGGAGTGTCAATAGTTATTAACTTTACATCTAGGTTCTTACTACTTAATGCTTGGGCTATGTTATAGCTTAAAACAGAACTTCCATTGGTTAACGATAGTGAATGCGGAGATATTATCGCGATCCTCATATTCTCACAGCGTAGTAATTCATCTCCTCAGCTTCAGTAGGGATAAAATGATTTTTCCGTAAAGATCGCGTGTAATTCTGTTATCATACCTCGACTTAACGAAGAACCTCCCTTTCTTTACTAGCTCACTTTTGAATTTGTCGTCTGTAAGAATCTTTTTGCAATACTCTAAATACTCGGAAGGGCTATTAGCAACCAAGTAGCCCTCTCCACTATGCTTATAATCTAAGGCACCGACGTTAGTAGAAACAATCGCAGGACAGCCTGAAGCTATTGCTTCAACAGCAACAAGTCCAAAGGATTCGTACCTCGACGGGAACAGCAAGACATCTGACGCATTATATAAGAGGGCTAAGAGATCAGTAGAAAGTTCACTCATAACTTTTAGCCATTCTAGCTTCCCCATTTTTTTAGCATGTTTAGGAGATGTAACAACTATAAGCATGAGATCTGGAATAAAACGCCTTAGAAACTCTACAACTTTTAGCGCCAAGGAATATCCCTTGCGCTCTATATCGCGACCTACAAATAGAACTATCCTTTTGTCTAGGGGAAAGCCTAATTTCTCCCTAACAAGTAGCTTATCTCTGGGTTTAAATCTTTCAATATCAATACCATTATATATAACTATTATTCTTTCCGGTGGAATATGATAGTTTTTAACAAGTTCTTGTTTAACCTTATCAGAAACAGCAATATGCAAGTCAATGACCTTAGAAGACAAAATTAGAGTTAGTTTAAGAAATAACTTATAAATTCGTGCTACTACACCCCTTATTCCTCTATAAGAATCCAGATAGTTAGGGGTTGCATGATGGACTTTCACGATCATCGGTCTTTTCTTCGAGAATAAGAACATTGCATATAGAATTGTAAAATCAAAGTTATCTAGGAGTATTTTTGTACTCGCTTTTGATACGAGGTAATAAAGAACTGGAGCGTAGATAATATCTGATATAAATATAGCAGGTAAGCTACTCAGACGATCATTTACTGTAATGGCATCAACTCCTATAGGGGTCTTTTCATGTTTACTTACCATCCTAAAAGCAATAGCAGTTTTCAAGCCTAAATTTAAAAGAGCTACAACTTGATCTTTTACAACATTCTCTAGACCGCCTTTTCCTATGTTATACCGTGAAATCACCAATACGTCGTAGTCGTCAAATTTGTCATCAATCATATTAACCGCTCTATACCTGGAATTTTATTCCATCAATTATACTCTAATGTAAGCTTTAGCTATTTTTAATCTATCTTGGCGTCCTTAAGGGATTAAGTATAATTATTTTTAAATAGTAGAATGCAATAATCCAGTTGAATACTGTAATATAGATTAAAAGCCGTAATTTCTTCGAATATTTTTTATGAAATACTATTCTGTTTCGTGCAGTACAATAAGCCCTTAAGCTATTACTTACATAGTGCTGGCTTGCTTTGTCTTTATCAAGTAATGGTATATCATGCCAGACTTTTGCTTTAGGGTTACAAACTATTCTATAACCTGCCCTTCTCACTCTCATCCCTAAATCGGCCTCCTCATAATGAATAGGAAAAGATTTTTCATCAAATAACCCAACTTTTTCTAGAACCTCTCTTTTAATCATAAAAGCATTAGGAAAATCGTCAGACTCTTAGCTTACCTGAAAATTGGCCTTTGTTAATCATATCTTTTCTTATAACGGTAAAAAGAGAAGTTGTCATATTTCTTTTAATTCCTGCACACCAAATGACATCTGGTTGCTCATAATTTGCTTATAATAGTACATAATTGGCCCAACAATACCTATTCTAGGATCACCTATCATTGTTTTTAACCAGCTTTTTAATGCAGTTTTTATCAATAACATTATCATCATCAATTACGAAGATATATTTCCCATTAGCATTTTTATTCCAATATTCCTAGAAGCAGCAGGAAGCATCTCTCTTTCATTACGTATTATTTTAACTCCGCTGTGAAATTTGGCTCTAATTTCCTCGTAAGTGCCGTCAGTTGAAGCGTCATCGACAACTATTGTCTCGAGCTTATCCTTAGGATAATTGCTTTGTAAGATCGAATTTATAGGTCTAGTCAATTTTTCTTTTCTATTGTGAGTAGGAATTACTATAGATACTAGTGGGAGTTCTTCCTCAGGCCTCATATCCATCTATAAATCTCTATCAGAGATTGGTGTACTTCTTTCTGAGTAGTATCTACTTCAACAGCATTTACAGCCTTGCTCAATATTCTATAATACCTTATTTGCTTCTCCAGGAAATTTTTATCAAGATCTGGCCTTCTTTTCAATAGAGTGTCAATGCTAGCCGTAATATAGAAGTTTTTCCCATGTACGGCCATTTTAAGTAAAATCCTAGCATATATACTCTTGATAAAATTCTGATCATTAGTCGTTATGATGTTCCACACAATGAAGTCAATATAGCTTCTCTCACCAATAACTACATATCCCAAATATTTAGGTAATTCGTACTTAATTAGTATTATTGGAATAATTGACAAAAACTCGATAAGTTGCCATAATTTTGTCGGGCTTGGAGAGCGAATATGAAAGTACGGATTATCTCGACCTGCATACGAAGGAAATTTACTTAAAAGAAACGCTATGAGAAGCGCCAATGTGTGTGAACCTCTCATCCATGAGACTTTAACTTTAACTCCTTTTCTAGCAAGAAATCTTGCTAAAAATCTAGCTAGCGTTGTTTTCCCTGCACCGTCAGGTCCAAAGAACAAGATCATCATTTTGTTAAGACCCTATAAATACTTAGTATGCGCTCAACCATTTTTTCGAGTGAAAAGTTTTCAACTACATAGGATCTTCCTTTTGTTCCTAAAAATTTCCTATATCCTTCATTTCTTAATAGTAATACAACATTATTTGCTAGAGCTCTAAAATCAAATGGATTAACCAAAAGACAACCACTATTATCTTTACATACATAGGAAATGCCTTTCCAACGATGAGTAATAACAGGTACCTCCATGGCTAAAGCTTCAAGTATTGAGAGCCCAAATGCTTCCTGTGCTGAAAGTGAAACAAATACATCTGCAATAGCATAGGCTTTGAGAAGGTCATGAACATCAAGTTGTCCAGTAAATATAACATTTTTTTCTAAACCTAGCTGTCTAGCCAATTTTAAAAGATTCTCCTTCTCGCCTTGATCTGGTCCGACAACTAAAAGAGCTACATTATCGCCAAATTCATTAACAATTAATTTAAGTGCGAACAGTAATAGATCTATTCTTTTACGTCTCTCTATCCTCCCTACAAATAGTAGTACGTGTTTATTTTCTACTCCAAACTTTTTCTTAAATTCCTCGAGATCTGTAAAGGATATTTTTGACTTATTGAATAGGTTTAAATCTATTCCATTTGGCACGATATGAACTTTATCACCGTCCTTAACTAATGATCTGAGGAGAGAAGCATCTTGAGGGTTTTGAGCTACTATCACATCAGCAACTTTACATAGAAGCTCTCCCAAAGAATTGAAGTAGAGTTTCCATAGAGGATAATACAGCCTCAGATTTTCTGCTATAGTTATATCATGAACTGTTAGGACTATGGGTTTTCCTTTAAAG
>Ga0080004_1127102_pt1 | contig 13922 bp, 12 predicted proteins | sample WasSprMetagenome_FD_69207 | JGI IMG/M metagenome (GOLD analysis project Ga0080004, IMG submission 69207) | Sulfidic aquatic microbial communities from Washburn Spring, Yellowstone National Park, USA - WS (SPADES assembly) (version 2) | ecosystem: Environmental > Aquatic > Thermal springs > Hot... | reverse complement strand
GGCCGCGCCAGCCGCGGAGGGCGGCATGGACGAGGGGTACCCCCGCTTTCCGGCACACCTCCTGCAAAACCAGGCGGTCCCGACCGGAGTCGAGGCAGTCGAGCGCCACCTGGCATCCGCGGAGGAGCGCGGGTCCGTTGTCGGGAGTTAAGCGCTGGTCCACGGCCACCACTTCTGCCGCTGGATTGACCAGGCGTAAGCGTTCCCGGGCCGCGCTGACTTTGGGAATCCCTAAATTGCCGGAGGTGGCGAAGAGCTGACGATTGAGGTTGCTTTCCTCCACCCGGTCGCCGTCCACCAGCACCAGGGTGCCCACCCCGCAGCGGGCCAGGAGCTCGGCAGCGAAGCCTCCCGCTCCTCCCACGCCTACCACGGCGGCCCGGGAGCGGAGCAACCGGAGCTGGCCATCCCGGCCGAAGGCGCCCAGGTTGCGCAGGTACCTGGCCGGCATCACCCCAGCCTCGAGGGCGGCTAGCTGGGCTTGGAGCAGAGAACAGCCGAACTGGCGGGCCAGTTCTTCCAGTTCCCCTTCGGACACCGTGAGGGGCGCCTTCCGGTCGCCGGTTCCCCCGGCGGGGCGGGCGCGGGACATTATGGCGGCTGCCAGCTCCTGCTCCAACCCGATCCTCCTCGTTTTGGTGGGTTCTCGCTCGCGTCGCGATATCCTGCCTGGACATTCTCCCCGGGGGATAAAATACAAGGGGCGAGCCTGCGCGGCGCCTCCGGCCGGTGCGTCACGTTTGACAGGCGGAAGAGGGTGCCGTAAACTGGGAGGGCGGACCAGGTTCGCCCGCCCACAAGGGGGGAAAGCGCATGGCGAGGGATTTCCTGGACAGGTTGGGCCGTACTCTGAAAGAGGGTGCCCGGGTGGTGGCCCGGGAGTCGGAGGAACTGGCCCGCGTGGCCAAGCTGAGGCTGGACATCGCCGGGCTGGCGGGTAAGCGGGACGACCTCTGGGAGGAGATCGGCAAGATCATATACGGGCAGTACGAAGAGGGAAGAGAAGTACCCGCGGAAGTGATGGACCTCTGCCGGCGCGCCCAGGAGGTAGTGGAGAAGATCAAGGCGAAAGAAGCGGAGATCGCGGCCCTGCGGGCCCAGGCAGAGGAGAAGGCCCGGGCCGAGCAGGCGGCTCCCCAGCCGGGTCCCGAGGCAGGCTCTGCTGTTGCGGAGGCGGCCGGGAAGTGTCCGCGCTGCGGCGGCACGGTGGAGCTGGAGGATCGGTTCTGCAGGCACTGCGGCGCGCCCCTCAAGTAGGTCGGGGGGCGAGGCCGGGTCGGCCCCCGGTACGGGGCAGCCGGGCTGGCCGCCAGGCTCTGGCTGCGGGGAGGCCTCGCCCGGGGCTGGTGCGGGCGGCCTGCCGGGGGCGGGACGGCGGCTCCGGTACGGGAGAGGAGAAGGTGAGGGATGAAGAGGCTGTACCGTTCCCGCCGGGATAGGGTCCTCCTGGGGGTCTGCGGGGGCATCGCCCGCTATTTCGGCGTCGACCCGGTGCTCGTGCGGCTGATCTGGCTCCTGGTGTCGCTGGGACCTTTTCCGGGGATCCTCGGCTATCTGGTAGCGGCCATCCTCATGCCCGAGGAGCCTCCCGAGACGGGGCCCACCACCCCGCCGGGCGGACCCGCTGCGGCAGGCGGGGAGCCCGCGGCGGACGAGCGGCAGCGGGAGCGCTCTCTGCGGCTGCTGGGCTGGGGTCTGGTGGCGGCGGGGGTGGTGTTCCTCCTCTACAACTGGTCCATGATGGCGGGAATGCAACACATGCTGCGCCGGTACCTGCCCTTTCCCCCCTGGAACTTCTGGTGGGGCCTGAGCGCGTCGTGGTGGCCGGTGCTCTTGATCGTTCTGGGGGCGGTCATCCTCTGGCGAGGCCTGCGCAGGTCTGTTTGACGGAGGGCCCGTCATGCCCAGGGTTGGGATCCCGCGTGCGTTCTCGTACTACTACTTCTACCCCTTTTACCGGGGCTTCCTGCGGGCTCTGGGGGCCGAGGTGGTGGTCTCGCCGCGCAGTTCGCGGCGCACCCTGGACCTCATGCAGGCGTGCCCCACGGACGAGCCCTGCGTTTCCGTGAAGCTGTACTTCGCCCACGCGGCGGCCCTGCGGGGGACGGTGGACTTCTTCTTCCTCCCCTACATGGTGAGCGTGGACCCGGCCAACTACCTGTGCCCCAAGATGATCGGGATCCCCGACATGGTCCGGGTGGGGCTGGGGCTGGCCGACGAGGAAGTGCTCGCCCCGGTGGTGGACCGCAAGGATCGCCCGGGCACCTGGCAGCAGAGCTTCGCTGAGGTGGCGGAGCGGCTGGGGGTCGGGGAGCCCGATCGCGTGCGGCGGGCGCTGGAGGCAGCCGAGCGGGAACAGGAGCGCTTCCGGCAGTTGTGCTGTGAGGGGCTGACGGTGCCGGAGGCCATCGCCCGCCTGGAAGGGCGGGAGCCGCCCAGGCCGCGGCGCTACTCGGCGGGGGCGCGGAGCCAGCGGGGCCTGCGCATCGGGGTGGCCGGTCACGCCTATGTGCTGTATGACCTGATCGGGCACGACATCGTCGGCCGCCTGCGGGAGTACGGGCAGGTCCTCACCACGGAGATGGTGGACGACGCCACCGCCCGTCGGGAGATGGCCAGCATCTTCGAAGGCGAGAAGATGTGGTACATAGAGGGGCACCTCCTCGGGGCGGTGCTGCACTGGCTGCGCAACGGGCTGGTAGACAAGCTGATACTGGTACAGGCGTTTGAGTGCGGTCCCATGTCCATCGTGGAGAACTTCGTGCAGGAAGAGGCGGACGCCTGCGGCATCCCCCTGCTCATCCTCACGCTGGACGAGCAGACGGGGGAGGCAGGGCTGGTCACCCGGCTGGAGGCCTTCATGGACACTTCTCCCGTGGGGGACAGCCGCACGCTGCGGGTTTCACCTCTCTTGCACACCACGGTATTTCCCACGCGCGGGCCGGAGCCGCGCCAGGTCAAGGCCGGGGTCATCACCATGGGTAGCCTGGACGTGGGGGTGCGGGCCATCCTCCAGGAGTGCGGCGTGGAGGTGGTGCGGCTTCCGCGGCTGGGCAAGGAGACCATCGAATTGGGCAAGGAGCTGGCCCCCGAGTTCATCTGCTTCCCCATGGTGGCCCTGCTGGGGGAAATGCGGCACCTGCTGGACCGGGGCGCCAACATGCTGCTCATGGTGATGGGCAAGGGCAAGTGCCGCCTGGGCTGGTACGCCCAGGTGCAGGAACTCCTCCTGCGCCGCTACGGTTATCAGTTTGAGATGCCGTCTTTCAATTCTCCCCTGCCCCTGCGCACCAACTGGGGACCTTTCGCCCGCGTGGTGAAGCACGTGGCCGGGGGTGCCTCCTGGCCCCGCATCATCAGGGCCTTCCGCTTCGGCTGGCGGAAGGTGGTGCTCATGGACGAGGGCGAACGTCTGCTGCACAGGTGGCGGGCCTTCGAGGAGGAAAGGGGCGCGGCCGACCGCGCCTACCAGCGCTTTCTGGGGGCGCTGGACCGGGCCTCCAGCTACCGGGAGATCGATCGGGCCTGGCAGGAGTACCGGGCCGAGCTGGAGGCCATCCCCACCGTCGATACCGATCCCCTGCACGTGCGCATGGTGGGGGAGATCTACGTCCTGCTGGAACCGCTCGTGAACAAGGACCTGGAAAAGCTGGTGGGGACCCGGGTCGACCGGAGGGTGTGGGTGCACCGGGAGCTCTGCGCTTCCGAATGGTTCCGGCTGCACGTTTTCTGTGATCGCAGGCTGAGGCGGCGGGAAGAATACGTCCGTCATGCGGCACGGCCCTACCTGCGCGAACTGGTGGGCGGTCACGGGGCCGAGAGCGTGGGGGGAGCCGTGCTGGCGCCGCGCGAGGGGATGGACGGGGTGCTGCACCTCATGCCCTTCACCTGCATGCCGGAGATAGTGGCCCAGAACGTGCTGGTGCGGGCGGCCGAAGAGCACGACATCCCCATCCTGACCTTCATCATGAGCGAGCAGACGGGCGAGGCGGGCATGGTCACCAGGGTGGAAGCCTTCCTGGACCTTCTGGCAGAGCGGCGCCGGGTGCGTCGCGCGGCTGCCGGGCGGGAGGCGGTCCGGTGGCCGGCGCACCTGGAGTGGCGGACCGACGGGGTGAGGTGAAATGGCGCACTACATAGGCGTGGATGTGGGGAGCCTTACCACCAAGGTGGTGGTCATCGACGACACCGAGGAGGTGTTGTTCTCCACTTATCTGCGTAACGCCGGCGGTCCCATCGAGGCCATCCAGAAGGGATTTGCGGAAGTGTGGTCCTGCTTCGGCGGAAGGCTGGAGGTGGCGGGCGTGGGGACCACCGGCTCGGGCCGGTTGCTGGCCGCCATCATGGTGGGGGCCGACTGCGTGAAGAACGAGATCACCGCCCATGCCACCGCCGCCCGGCACGTGGAGCCCGACGTACGTACGGTGATCGACATCGGCGGTCAGGACTCCAAGATAATCTTCATCCGGCAGGGCGTCCCCGTCGGGTTCAACATGAACAGCGTGTGTGCGGCCGGCACGGGGTCGTTCCTCGACCACCAGGCCAGCCGGCTCGGGGTGCCCATAGAAGAATTCGGCGAATACGCCCTGAGGTCGCGCAGTCCCGTCCGCATCGCGGGGCGGTGCGGCGTTTTCGCCGAATCGGACCTGATCCACAAGCAGCAGATGGGGTACCGTAGGGAGGATCTCATCGCCGGGCTCTGCATCGCCCTGGTGAGTAACTACCTGGCCAACGTGGCGCGCGGGAAGCGCATCGAACCCATCGTCCTGTTCCAGGGCGGGGTGGCGGCCAACGTGGGCATCCGGGCGGCCCTGGAGACCCAGCTGGGGATGCCGGTCAAGGTGCCCGAGCACTTCAAGGTGATGGGGGCCCTGGGTGCGGCCCTGCTGGCCCGCCAGGAAATGCAGAGCAACCCTCGTCCCTCCGCTTTCCGGGGAGCGGAGCGAATTGCCACCTTCTCGTGCCTGCCCCGCAGTTTCATCTGCCGCGACTGCGCCAACCTGTGTGAGATCAACGAGCTCTACATAGACGGCCGGCTCCACAGCCGCTGGGGGTCGCGGTGCGGGAAGTGGGAAGACCTTTCCCTCTCTTCGGCCGGGCGCGACAGCAACGAAGAGGCGCCCCTGCGCCTCCTCAGCGAGGGCGCGCTGGCCAGGGCGACGCGGTAGCACGTACAGGCACCTGGCGCCACCTGACGGGGCCGGGCAGGAGATGTCTGGGTCGGCGGCGAAGAATACCATGCTCCGAGCCGCGATGCTCCGGACGAAGTACGAGGGTTCGACCCACTCGCAGACCTGGAACCGGAGCCGCCGGACGTCCGGCCAGGGTGGTGGGGTAACCCGGCCGCCTGCCGCATGGCAAAGGAGCCGCAAGGGCGGCTCTCTTAATTTTCGCCGCCCCGAAATCCGTCGGAAAGGGGGCAGGAGGGTGGCGCGGAAGATGCTGGTGGTGCACCCGGAGAAGTGCACCGCGTGCCGGCTGTGCGAGCTGGCCTGCACGTTCCACCAGGAGGGCGAGTTTCATCCGCTGAAGGCCCGGTTGACGGTCGGCATCTTTCCGGAGGAGAACGTCTACGTGCCCATCGTGTGTGAGCAGTGCGAGGTGGCGGCCTGCCAGGAAGCCTGCCCGTCGGGTGCCATCTGGCGCAACGCGGTCACCGGGGCTCTGGAGGTCGACGTGTCCCGGTGCGTGGGGTGCCGCATGTGCGTGATGGCCTGTCCCTTCGGTACCATGGTCCACGTGGAGTCGGGCGGCAAGATGCAGAAGTGCGACCTCTGTCAGGGCGATCCCCAGTGCGTGGCCGTGTGCCCGTGGGGGGCGCTGGAGTACGCGGAACCCAATGAAGCCGCCCTGGCCAGGCGCCGGGAAGTGGCCCGGCGGCTGGCCGAGGTCCTCAGGGGGGTGAAGGTGTGATGGCAGGCTGGACGGGCAGGATGCTGCGGGTGGACCTGAGCGCGGGCACCGTCCGCGTGGAGGAACTGTGTCCGCACGACCTGCGCGATTTCGTGGGGGCCCGCGGCCTGGGCTCCAAGCTGCTGTACGACGCCGGTGCTTACGCGGTCGATCCCCTGGCCCCCGAGAACCCCCTCATTTTCGCCACCGGTCCCCTCACCGGCACCTACGCCCCGTCGGCAGGGCGCTATAACGTGGTGTGCCGCAGTCCCCTGACGGGGGCCATCGCGGCTTCCAACTCGGGCGGTTACTGGGGGCCGGAGTTGAAGTTCGCCGGCTTCGACCTGATCTTCATCACGGGGAAGGCCCCCTCTCCCGTGTACCTGTGGGTGCACGACGGCGGGGCGGAAATCCGGCCTGCCGACGGCATCTGGGGCAAGACGGTCTCGGAGACGGAGGACACCGTGCGGGCCCAGACCCATCCCGATGCCAAGGTGGCGTGCATCGGCCCGGCCGGTGAGCGGCTGGTCAGGATCGCCTGCGTGGTCAACGACAAGAGCCGGGCGGCCGGCCGCTCGGGCGTGGGTGCGGTCATGGGGTCCAAGAACCTGAAGGCCATCGCCGTGCGCGGCACCCAAGGGGTGCGGGTGGCCGACCGGGAGGGGTTCCGGGCGGCCCGCCAGCGGGCCATGCAGAAGATCCTCACCCATCCCGTCACCTCCGGTGGCCTGCCCACTTACGGCACCGCCGTGCTGGTCAACGTGATCAACGCCCACGGCGCCTTCCCCACCCGCAACTTCCAGACCGGGGTCTTCCCGGAGGCGGACCGCATCAGCGGCGAGACCCTGGCCAGGGAGTACCTGGTGCGCAAGAAGGCCTGCTTCGCCTGCTCCATGGCCTGCGGGCGGCCCACGGCCATCCCCTCCGGGCCCTTCAAGGGATCGGGGGAGGGCCCGGAGTACGAGGCGGCCTGGGCCCTGGGCGCCGACTGCGGCGTCTGGGACCTGGCGGCGGTGACGGCGGCCAACTGGCAGTGCAACGAGATGGGCATCGACCCCATCTCCTACGGGGCCACCCTGGCGTGCGCCATGGAGCTGTTCCAGCGGGGTTACCTCACCAGGGAGCAGGCCGGCCGGGAGCTGCGCTGGGGCGACGGCCAGTTGCTGGTGGAAGGCGTGCGCATGACCGCGTACCGGGAGGGCATCGGTAACCTGCTGGCCGAGGGCTCCTACCGGCTGGCCAGCGAGTTCGGCCACCCCGAACTCTCCATGACCACCAAGAAGCAGGAGTATCCGGCCTACGAGCCGCGGGCGGTGCAGGGCATCGGCCTCACGTACGCCACCTCCAACCGGGGTGCGTGTCACGTACGCGGCTACACCATCTCCGCCGAGGTGCTGGGCGTCCCCGAAAAGCTGGACCCCCTCGTCCCCGACAACAAGGCGTTCTGGGCCAAGGCCTTCCAGGACGCCACCGCGCTGGTCGACTCCAGCGGGCTGTGCCTCTTCGTCACCTTCGCCATCGGGGTTCCCGAGATCGCCGACCTGCTGGCGGCCGCCACGGGCGAGGGCTACACCGCCGAGAGCGCGCTGCTGGCGGGCGAGCGCATCTGGAACCTGGAGCGCATGTTCAACCTGAAGGCGGGGTTCACCAGGGCGGACGACACCCTGGCGCCGCGCTTGCTCTCCGAACCCATGCCCGAGGGGCCGGCGAAGGGACAGGTGTCACGCCTGGATCTCATGCTCCCCGAGTACTACCGGCTGCGGGGTTGGGACGAAGAGGGACGGCCCACCGACGAAACCCTGGCCCGCCTGGGGCTCAAGTGGTAGCCGTGGCGACCGTCACCGTGCAGCTCTTTGCCACCCTGAGGGAAGTGACGGGCACCTCCCGCCTGACCGTGGAGGCCTCCTCGGTGCGGGAGGTGCTCTCCCTTCTCGTTTCCCGGTACGGGCCGGAACTGGGCCGTCGCCTCGTGACCCCGGCGGGCGAGCTGCAGGAGACCATCGCCGTGCTGGTGAACGGCCGCAACGTGCGTTTCCTGCGCGGGCTCGAGACGCCTCTGTCGGATGGGGATACCGTCACGCTGATCCCGCCCGTGGCCGGCGGTTTGGCCGGGTAGTTTCGCGCGGCGGGGACCGGGCGGTGGTGGGAGGTAGGGGGCTATGCGTTACGTGATCGTGGGCAATGGGGCGGCCGGGTTCACGGCCGCCTGTACCATCAAGTCCCTGGAGCCGGGGGCGGACGTGACGGTGGTGAGCGAGGAGCCGCACCCGTTTTACTCCCGGGTGCTGACCTCGTACTTCATCGCCGGCCGGGTGAGCCGGGAGTCGATGTTCCTGGCCGGGGCCGATGACTACCGGGCGCGGGGGATCACCCTGCTCGCCCCCAGGAAGGCGGTGGGGGTGCGGGCGGACGGTGGAGGCGGCGGGGAGGTTGAGCTCGACGACGGCTCCCGCCTGAGGTGGGATCGTCTGCTCCTGGCCACGGGGTCGGACCCCGTGCGGCTGGAGGTGCCCGGTGCCGACCTGCCGGGTGTCTTTTACCTGCGCGGCCTGGGTGATGCGGAGGCCATCGCCGCCCGTGCGCGGCCGGGGGATACGGCGCTGGTCATTGGCGGGGGGATGATCGGCTTCAAGGCCGCTGAGGGGCTGCTGGGGCGGGGGATGCGGGTGACCATGGTGGTGTCCTCCCGTCACGTGCTGTCTCAGGCCCTGGACGAGGAGGCCGGTCAGCTGGTGGGGGAGATGCTGGCGCGCCATGGTGTCACCGTGCTGACCGGTACGGACGTGGTGGGGTTCTCCGCGCGGGGCGATTACCTGGTGGCGGAGCTCAGTGGCGGGCGGGCGGTGAGGTGTCGTCTGGCGGTGGTGGGCAAGGGCGTGCGTCCGCGCGCGGAGCTGGCCCGTGTGCTGGGGTTGCGGGTTGAGCGGGGCATCGTGTGTGATGAGTACATGGCCACCTCCCTGCCGGGGGTGTTCGCTGCCGGTGACGTGGCGGAGGTGTACGACCCTTCCCGGGGTGAGGTGCGGGTGAATGCCATCTGGCCGAACGCGGTGGCGCAGGGGCGGGTGGCCGGTACCAACATGGTGCGGGGTATGCGGGAACGTTTCTGGGGGGGCATCGGGCGCAATGCCCTCCTGGTGGGGGACATTGCGGTCATCAGTGGTGGTCTGGTGGCGCCCCGGGGGGATGGCTACCGGGAGGTGAGGGTGCGTGGCCCCGGCTTTTACCGGAAGCTGGTGATGGAGGGGGACCGGGCGGTGGGTGCCATCTTCGTGGGCGACCTCACGGGGGCGGGGGTGGTGATGGCGCTGGTGCGGTCCGGGCAGCCCGTCCCCCGTCTGGCCGATGCCTTCCGCAGCGGCCGCCTGCATGCCGCTTACGTACGTATGCGTTCCTTCGCCCGCCGGTGACCGGGATTGAGTCCGGGAACGGGTGGCTCACCCGGGGTGGGCGCGGGTGACGGGGGGTGCCTTCGTTGCAGTTGACGGTATTGGCCCTCAGCCGCCTGAGTGACGAGGCGGCGGCTGCCATCGAAGCGGTGGCGCCCGGCATCCGGGTGCTGCGGGCGGCCACCAGGGAAGAGGCGGAAGGCCTGGTCGAGCAGGCCGACGTCATCTACGGGACGAAGCTGAGCGGGGCGGCGGCGGCACGCGCCCGCCGCCTGAAGTGGGTGCACGCCCCCGCCGCCGGGGTGGACAGGCTGCTGAGCCCCGAGCTGGTGGCCAGTCCGGTGGTGGTCACCTGCTCGCGGGGGCTGCACGCCCACTCCCTGTCCGAGCACGCTTTCGCGCTCATGCTGGCACTGGCCCGCCGCCTGCACGATTTCGAGGAAGACCGGCGGCACCGGCGCTGGCAGCGGCGGGAGGGGCGGGTGCTGGCGGGGAGCACCCTGCTGGTGGTGGGCCTGGGGGCGGTGGGAACCGAGGTGGCCCGCAAGGGCGCGGCCTTCGGGATGAGGGTGCTGGCCATCAGGCGTTCCCCCGTCCGCGCGGCGCCGGGCGAGCCGGATGCTTCCCCGGCCGGGGTGGAGGAGGTGGCGGGGCCCGATTCCCTGCGGCGCATGCTGGGGCAGGCCGACTGGGTGGTCCTGTGCGTGCCCCTGACCGCAGAGACGCGGGGAATGATCGGCCGCCGGGAGCTGGAGGCCATGAAGCCGACCGCCTTCCTCATCAACGTGGCCAGGGGGCAAGTGGTGGACGAACCCGCCCTGGTGGAGGCACTCAAGACGGGCCGCATCGCGGGGGCCGGGCTGGACGTCTTCGCCACCGAACCCCTGCCCCCGGAAAGCGAACTGTGGGACCTGCCCAACGTGGTGATCACCCCCCACATGGGGGGCAGCATGGAAGACTACGAGGGACACGCCCTCCGGATCTTCCTGGACAATCTGCGCCGCTTCCTGGCCGGCCAGCCCCTCCTCAACGTGGTCGACAAGCAGCGCGGTTACTAGCACGCCTTGCGAGCCGCCGCGCCTGGGCACAATTGAGACAGAACGGGGTGGTGTCCCGCCGGGTTCGGCGGAGCCCGAGACGCCCGTGGTGCGGCGGTTGAGAGGGGGAGGCGTGGGGTGGTAAGATAGGGAAGACTGCGAGTCCGGTGGGGGTGTATTGATGCCGATCAGCATCGCGGAAGTGGAGCACGTGGCCTGGCTGGCGCGGCTGGCCCTCGGCGACGAGGAAAAGCAGTTGATGGCGGAGCAGTTGGGCCGCATCCTCGACTACATGGGCAAGCTGAGGGAAGTGGACACCGAAGGTGTACCCCCCACCTTCCACGCCCTGGAGGGCATGACGGTCCCCCTGCGGGAGGACGTGGCCCGGCCGGGCCTGTCGCCCGAGGAAGCCCTGGCCGGAGCACCGGATCGCGTCGGGGACCTGTTCCGGGTGCCGCGCACCGGCGAGACGGAGGGTGAGGGGGCGTGATCGCCGGCACGGTGGACGCCATCCGCCGGGGGGAGCTGCGGGCCCGCGACCTGGTGGAGGAGTGTTTGAATCGCATCGCCGCCCTCGATGGGGTGCTGGGGTGCTTCCTCACCCTGGACGGAGAGTCGGCCCTCGAGCGGGCGGCCCGCATCGACGAAGAGCTGGCCCGCCAGCGGCGCGCGGGCGGGAGCGCCGCCGGAGTCGCGCCGGCGGGCGCGCGGGGGGGAGAGGTGAGCGCGGATGCCGCGCTGCTGGGGGTGCCCTGGGCGTGCAAGGACAACATCTGCACGCGCGGCCTGCGCACCACCTGCGCCTCCCGCATCCTCGAGGGGTACGTCCCCCCGTACAGCGCCACGGTAGTGGAGCGGCTGGAGGCCGCGGGGGCCGTGTTGCTCGGCAAGACCAACATGGACGAGTTCGCCATGGGCTCCTCGGGAGAAAACTCGGCCTTCTTCCCCACCCGCAATCCCCGCGACACCACCCGCGTGCCGGGAGGGTCCTCGAGCGGTTCCGCCGCCGCGGTGGCGGCCGGGCTGGTCCCCTTTGCCCTGGGGTCGGACACGGGCGGCTCGGTGCGGCAGCCGGCATCCTTCTGCGGGGTGGTGGGTATGAAGCCCACCTACGGCCGGGTTTCCCGCTACGGGCTGGTGGCCTTTGCCTCCTCCCTGGACCAGATAGGGCCGCTCACGGCCACGGTGGAGGATTGCGCGCTGGTCATGGAGGTGATCGCGGGACACGATCCCCGCGATGCCACCTCGGCTCAGGTGCCCGTGCCCCGGTACCGGGAAGTCCTGGGGCGGGACGTGAAGGGGATGAAGCTGGGGGTGCCGCGGGAGTACCTGGGGGAAGGCATCGAGCGCGGCGTGAGGGAAGCAATCGACGCCGCCCTGGGCGCCTTCGAGGACCTGGGTTGCGTGGTGGAGGAGTGTTCCCTCCCCCACACCGAGTACGCCCTGGCCGTGTACTACCTGGTGGCCCCCGCCGAGGCGTCGTCCAACCTGGCCCGTTACGACGGCGTGCGTTACGGACTCCGGGTGGGGGCCGGGGACATCACGGGCATGTACTCCCACACCCGGCGGCAGGGGTTCGGGCCCGAGGTGCGACGGCGCATCATGCTGGGGACCTACGCCCTGTCCGCTGGCTACTACGACGCTTACTACCTGAAGGCGCAAAAGGTGAGGACCCTGGTGAAGCGGGACTTCGAGGAGGCCTTTTCCCGTTACGATCTGCTGCTGGCTCCCACGTCGCCCACGGTGGCGTTCCGCCTGGGGGAGCGCACGGCGGACCCCCTGAGCATGTACATGGCGGACGTATGCACCATCCCCGTCAACCTGGCGGGCATCCCCGCCATATCCATCCCCTGCGGGGAGAGCGAGGGGCTGCCGGTGGGACTGCAGATCATGGGACCGCCGTTTGCCGAGGCCACCATCCTGCAGGCGGCGTACGCCTTCGAGCGTGCCACGGCGACGGCGCCCTGGCGCAGGGGGGTGGGGAGCAATGGCTGAGGTGAGGCTCCCCGGCGGCGGCCGCGGGGGCGTCCCCGCGGGCTGGGAGGCGGTCATCGGCCTGGAAGTGCACGTGGAGCTTTCTACGGCGTCCAAGATGTTTTGCCACTGTTCCACCCGCTTCGGGGCGCCGCCCAACAGTCAGGTTTGCCCCGTGTGCCTGGGCCTGCCCGGAGTGCTCCCCGTGCCCAACCGGCAGGCGGTGGAGCTGGCGGTGCGGGCGGCCCTGGCCCTCAACTGCCGGGTGGCGACGTACAGCAAGTTCGACCGCAAGAACTACTTCTATCCGGACATGCCCAAGAACTACCAGATCTCCCAGTACGACCTCCCCCTGGCCAGCGACGGGTACCTGGAGATCCCGGTGGGCGAGGGGTCCAAGCGCATCCGGATACGCCGGCTCCACTTAGAAGAGGATACCGGCAAGTCCATGCACGCCGCCGACGACATCGTGACGGCACGCTACTCCCTGGTGGACTTCAACCGGGCGGGGATCCCCCTGGTGGAGATCGTGTCGGAACCGGACATGAGCACGCCGGAGGAGGCCCGTCTCTACCTGGAGAAGCTGAAGGCCATCATGCAGTATTGCGGCGTCTCCGATTGCCGCATGGAGCAAGGCTCGCTGCGGTGCGACATCAACGTGTCCGTGCGGCGGCCGGGGGAGAAGGCGGGCACCCGTACGGAGATCAAGAACCTCAACTCATTCCGGGCGGTGGAGAGGTCGCTGGCCTACGAGATAGCACGCCAGGTCGACCTGCTCAGCTCGGGCCGGGAGGTGGAGCAGGAGACCCGCCACTGGGACGAGGCGGCGGGGTGCACCCGCACGCTGCGCACCAAGGAGTACGCCCACGATTACCGCTACTTCCCCGACCCGGACCTGCCGCCCCTGGTGCTGGACCCGGCCTGGATCGAGGAGGTCAGGCGGTCGCTGCCCGAGCTGCCTGACGCCCGCCGGGAACGCTACGTCCGCGAGATGGGCCTGCCGCCGTACGACGCGGGCGTCATCACCGCCTCGCGGGCGCTGGCCGAATTCTTCGAAGAGACGGTGCGCGCCTTTCCCCAGCCCAAGACCGTGTCCAACTGGGTGATGGGGGAGGTACGGCGGTACCTCAACGAGCACGGTATCGACCCCGAGGAACCGGGGGATATCCCGGTGCGTCCCGGCCACCTGGCGGAACTTCTCGCCATGGTGGATCGGGGTACGGTCAACATGCGGGTGGCCAGGCAGGTCTTCGCCGAGATGTGGACGAGCGGCCGGCCGCCGGCGGAGATCGTGCGGGAGAAGGGGCTGGAGCAGGTCAGCGACGAGGCGCTGATCGAGAAGGCGGTGGAGGAGGCGATCGCGGCCAACCCCGCCGTGGTGGCCGACTACCGCAAGGGGAAGGAAAAGGCGCTGGGGTTCCTGGTGGGCGAGGTGATGAAGGCCACCCGGGGTCGGGCCAACCCGCAGGTGGTGAACCGCCTGCTGCGCGAGCGGCTGGGTCCGCCTGGCCAGTGAGTTGCGCGGTAGGCCGGGCCCGCCCGGCCAGCGAGGAGGGAGAGGATATGCCGGATCTGCTGACGCCGCTGCCCTGGAAGGGCATGGTGCTGCGCAACCGCATCGTGATGCCCC
>Ga0080004_1115499_pt1 | contig 13928 bp, 11 predicted proteins | sample WasSprMetagenome_FD_69207 | JGI IMG/M metagenome (GOLD analysis project Ga0080004, IMG submission 69207) | Sulfidic aquatic microbial communities from Washburn Spring, Yellowstone National Park, USA - WS (SPADES assembly) (version 2) | ecosystem: Environmental > Aquatic > Thermal springs > Hot... | reverse complement strand
GCAAAATAGCGCATGCGGCGAGGCCTATTGGTCCCCCGCCCACAATAACCGCCGACTCACCCGGCCTTATCCCTCCCCCTCTAACGATGACCGCAGTGTAAGCGACACTAGTGGGTTCCACTAAGGATCCAGCCAAGAAGAGCTTGTCGCCCCTATAGATTTCCTCAAGCGGTTTCAGGCTCCAAAGGTATTTGGCATCCACCTTCACGTACTCCGCATATCCCCCGTCTACCGTGAAACCTAGCTCTTGGAGCCTTTCGCAGTGATTGGGAAAACCGTCAGCACAGGGCTTGCAGGTACCGCACCAGAGCATCTCTTCGGTAGTCACCGGTTCACCCGGCTCAAAGGGTTTGTTGGTCCTCCGGTTGATCGCTTGTGGTCCCGCCTTCTCGACTATGCCAGAAATCTCGTGTCCAAGCACGCACGGGAAAGCCGTCAACCCGGGATAAAGAATGTAGCCCTCCTCATCGGTTTGCGCCATGTGAACATCTGATCCGCAGATGCCACATGCCATGACCTTCATCAGGACCTCTGTGGGACCGATCTCTGGCACGGGTTTCTCAACCACCCGCACCACAGGATTTTTCCAAACTTGACTTCCGAGCCAAGTGAGTTTTCCTTCGATGTCCTTGGGTCCGAGTTTGAATCCCTTTCGAGGGGCCCATTCAGCTGAAAGCTCTACCGCGCGCATCTATCTGTGCTCCTTCCTTAAAAAGAAACTATGGACCTATGTGGCCGCGCTCCGTCTGACAAATCACGCACTTTAAACCAGCCTCTTCAAGCGTCCTTTTTACCTCCAACATTTGGTGAAAGGTAGGTCTCCTTAATGTCCTAGCCCTGAATTCTCCACGATAATCCAAGGCACACACCTGCACTTCAGGTTCCCAGCTTGCAATTCTCTCACCTATACGGCGAATTTCGTCGAGCGAGATGAACTCCGGATTGTAGGGGATTCCAACACCTATGAAAACCTTGCCCCAATAATGGTCAAGGAGATATTTCAAGGCTGACCATTCGTTAAGAAGGAGTTTTTGTGCCAGTGCCTCTTCGTTCACTCCAGTTATGTGTATGAAAGTGGAGAGCTCAAGACCCTTAACATCTATTCCAATGTCTGTCATGCCCGATTCAACCAGTTCATCGATATAATCTCGCGTTAGAACAACGCCGTTCGTATCCACGTGTAATCTCGCCTTTTCATCTGGGTTCAACTCTCGGAGCTGCCGCAGATAATTGAGGAGCCACCTTTTGTTCAGAGTAGGCTCTCCCCCACTTATCGCCATCCTGTCCACGCCGTATTCCCTACGAATCCTAGTCATGAAACGTGCCGCCTGCTCTGGCGTGAGCGGTTCTTCAACCGAACTATAAGTTATATGCCAGTTCTGACAGGTTGGACATCGCAAGATGCAACCGTGGGCAAAGCAGACCACCTCGATGTATCTAAAGTCATAACCCTTCGGCTTCAACCAATGTGGTGTACCCACCCCTCCTACCGGGTGTCCCTCAAAGCCGGAAACCAATCTTTGAGGGGTAAAAGCAGCTGTATCTGTATCGATCACCATTCCTTCCCTCACAGGTGTGATGCAACTCGGTCTCAGTTGCCCGTCTACGACTACTGCACATCCCCAGCAGCCACCCGTCCGACAGGGTGCAGAAATTTCACCTTCCCCAGGAAGACTAGAAATCTTGAAACCTGCCAGTTCGAGGGCTCTAAGCACTGTCATGCGCTCCGGTACTTGGAATGTCCTGCCGTTTATGGTAAGCTTGACCAACCTCCTCTGCTCGATAACCGTCTGCAAAACCTTCGCTGAATATGGACAAGCCTCAACACAGGCCCCACATCCAGTGCAGTTTTCCTCACTAGGACAGTTTATGAACAGCGTACAGAAATTGCAGCCCACACATTTGTGTTCAAGCCGGCACGAGACTTGAAATTTCACAACCCAGAACTCGGTAATCGATTGCCCAGAGATGCGAGCACGGCCGAAGGTGTCTTGGTTGCCTTTCGCGGATAAAGTCTGTCCTCCCTTGTTTTGACAAAGGTCGGAAAACCGAAGGGAGAGGCCATTCCTATCAGGTAACCAACGTGGTCTTCAAGTCCACTCAAGAGAGCCGCCACTCTGTATTTTGGATAGCCCGTTACTGCGGCAATCTGGTCATGATCCGCATCCGACATGAGCCTGAAACTGAGAAAGGTGTTGCATTGGGAAAGAACCGACTTGCTGACGTAAGCAGGCCGCTGGGTCATGACGATGAAGCCCACGTTAAAGCCGCCCAGTTGAGAAAGACAGCTCGTCACCATATCAAGGGATCCCGTCCGGTAAGGATCTCCGTAGCTGACTATACGCTCGGGGGCATAGAATTGGGCTTCCTCTAGCACCACCAAAAACGTTAGCTCCTCCCCGCGAGTTGAAGTGGCAAAATCGAAGACCTGATTCAGTACGGTGGCCACGGTAAATTGTTGGTTCTCAATCAAACGTTCCCTAGACATGTCAACAATAACTGCCGGGTTCGTCTTCAACAATTCAACCACATTTTGAGGCTCCTCCCTCATTTGGGCGAGTTTCTCTAACCTTTCCTTATTTTTTGAAAGAACATGCCTCAGTTCGTCCAGTGCCGCTTGTTTGAACCTGGACGAGGGAATCTTGGAGTCACAAAGCTCCAATACGTATTCAATGTCTGTAAGTCTTTCCTTCTCCCCTCTTTCGAGGAGTTCCCTGAAGACCTGAACGAAGGCCTTACCCGAGCTACGGTTGACATCCAATCCAACCATCGAAGCCAGGGCCTCATCGCTGAGTGCCGCCAATCCCTGAAAGTCAGAGGGGTCAACAATCCTACATGCAACACCTGCCTCGGTGAGAGGTTGAATGTACTCACCAGTCCTGTCAAAAATCAGAAATCTTGCCCCCTTAGCACAACCCTCCTTGATAAGAGTCAAAGCGAACGTGCTCTTGCCAGAACGGGTCATCCCACAGATGGCTAAATGACCCTTCGTTATGACATCTAAGCTCAGCGAGATGTCTAGCCCCGAGTATGGATCCTTTCCGATGAATAATTGTATCCCCTCGGCCGCCCTTAAAAATCCCCTTATCATCTCTGGTCCGGCACGGTACACTTCAGCTCCAGGTGCAGGTGGGAAATCCATAGACTTGAAACCCTCCTCGTCCCTGTACCCTATGGCCTCCACATCGAGTAACGAGGCCTCCCTGTCAGGAGGAAGCTGGTAGCCCATCTTAAAGAGCATTGCTGTAAGGGCTGTGGGAAGGACCTCCGGATTCCACCTCTTTCCGCCTATGATTCTCCCGAGACACCAAATTTCACTCCTCAGCGGATGGCGGAAAACACAATATTCCCCCTTGCGGGCACTTTTTCCGGGCAAAAGGAGCATGTCAAAATCATCCACCCTTGAAGGACTCGCAACCACTCCTATAGGCTCAGGCACTTTCCCACCTCTGCCCTAAGAATTCTTCGCCATGCAAAGGTATAAGGTCATCCGTGCCTTCCGGATGCTGACTCAACATTCTCAGATAAATCGACTTCAACGTCTCCTGTCCCATTCTTATCAGTCCCTCCACCTTCTGGATGTGCACGGGAACTCCCGTGATTGGATCCGAAACCGCCAAGACGACCGAGGCGGCCTCCTTTGGACCCACCCAGAATGGAACCTCAAGCCTAAAAGGTGGCTTCACCTTCGAGCTCTTCAGGTAAACCACCCTAAAGAAGTCCTTCCATTCCACTTCTGGCTTCAAGCCCTCTTCCTTAGCAACTTTCTCGTACTCTTCAAGGCTTGGATGCCTGCCCGGCCCTCTTGGCTCCGTCATCTGAGCATAACGCATGTACCGATTGAGCAGAGCCGCATCTCTCCGCCGCCTTTCCTTGTCAAAGAGAGAAGATCTTACCCTTTTGATCACTCCAACCACGGGAATGTTCCTTTCCCTGCAAGCGAAAAGGAATCTCAACACTTCAAGCACGCACTCAGCCAGTGCCCTCTTGTAATTCCTCCCAAAAAGACTTGGCTCCGTTATATCCATGCCATCTTCATCCTCGGCGTAAACCAGGCCGGGGTAAATCAGAAGGGGACCATCGATTAAAACCCAATCAGGCCCTCTTTCTTCAACAGCCCTCCGCGCCGCTTTGAAGACCAGAATGGTTTCGTCGAGTGAGAGCCAGGTTGAACCCATGACAGAGGAGTACCTGCATACCTTCCCCTCAAAAATCGGGTGCTCGTCCCTTATCACCCTCCAATCGGAAGTATATGCCATGGCGGCTGCAATTCCAAAGTAAAATCCTGAAAGTTCCTTTCCAGCGTGCGAACCGTCCACCCCACATATCTTTTTCCCCTCTAGGTTCTTGGCACAGACCTCTTCCAACTTTGGAGGTTCAAATTTTGTTTCAGGCAACGGGACCAAAGTTGAGGCCTTCTGAAGGAGATTCAGAAATCCCTCTGGCCAAAGATATTCCTCTTCTATCTCTCGCTCAAACACAACTTCCTCCCCCTGCGATTTTAATTCCTTCCCGATTGATTGAATTCACTCAGGGCATAGCAGTTGCTGCAGTTCCTCTTTGCTGGTGGGCATATTTGAGAAATGAGTGTACCAAACGGCGGATTTCGGTGATTAATCTATATGGTCATTTGAAGCTACTGTCTTTGCGAGGATGCGATTTTTGATTCCAAGAGCAGGCATAAACGCCCGAATTCTCAGAGGTCAGCACCTTAACAGTCCCAAGAACTTCGGAAATTAGGCTCTGTTTTCCTATCTTGATGGACCTTCCCTGTGACCCGAATTAACACTTGTCAACAATGGTACTGCTTTGTTAACTTTTGGGTGGTTAAGATTTGTTAACTTTTATTGTTAACTTTTTGGTCAACTTTTTGATTCGTATAACATCCGCTCGGCTCAGTCCTGAGTCTACCCCTGAGAAACAGGGCGAGAATTGCTTCTTAATAAGCACCGGTTTTAAGCTCGAGAATGACAGGCTGGTCCCATCCAGTCGAAAGCTAAGGTGCCAACATGAGACCGTGTATAAACCAAGAGAAGACACTGCAAATTCCAAGAAAGATTCCTACTCTCCCCAATCTATCCTTTTTCCTCGCGGCGAGGGTTCCCAATACCAGCGTGGCTACTGTAAGAAAGAATGGAAAGCCGATTTTGAGACTCCAAAGGCCCGCCAGTACGCTCATCCAGCCAGTGAGTTCGGGCTTCCGCCCGGCAATGTAAATGGCAATCAAGCCGAGAACCTCCCTCACAAGCAAAAAACCAAAATGAATGTAGGGAAGGCCATTGCCTAAAGCCCCAAGTGCAAGCACCATACCCCCACTCGACTTGGCGTAAAATCCCATGAGAAGGGCAGTAACCGAACCTACGATACAGAATGACGAAGGAGTAAATCTAAGGGAGTCCAAAAAGGCAAAGAGGGAAATTAATGAGCTCAGTATGCCAATTATAGACTGAAATTTGGATCTCGGAATTTGCTTTACCCTTTTTACGAAGACACTTGACACTTGACGCTTCCATGCCCAATAGCATAATGATGCTTCTACGGCGGCCCAAGAAACGTATAGCATCATCACCCAGAAATACGACTCCTCTTCCAGCACATAGAGCCATATTACTCGGCGTATCTCGTTAGGAGGGGTCGCTCCATCCCTAACCGTAAGGAAGAAAGTGTAGGACCCCGAAAGCTCAGCTTTCGGGATCACTTTTAAGATTCCGTTCTCGAAAATTTCTTCCCGAGAGAAGTCTGGAGAGACCTTTAGCTCCCAATTTTGTACACCGGAGCCATCGGAGAGATAAATGAGGATTTCCGGTTTTCTTTCGAGAGTCCTAACTACCAAGAGGTTTTCCTCCTCGACCCCCTTAATCCTCATCCCGTCTGCAGGCCAGCCAATCGCGATGATTTTTCCTTCTTTTTCCAACCAGCAGTTCTCGACTCTAGGCGGAACGGTATCAACCTTAAGGAAAAGCACATTTTCAATCGGTCGGTTCCCTGCTAAGTCCCAAGCATTTTCGATTACAAGACTGGCTTCCTTCTCCATACCGGGCCGGGTTGCCAGCAAAGCCTCAAACGTAATACCGTCCCTTGTTGAGAGCTGGAGCGGTATTCTGCTTTTTTCCAGAAGGAGGCAGGCGGAAAGGTTGCCTACCCTTTCGCTCGCTAAAATTTCCAGCTTGACTTCACCGCATCCGAGGATTTCTGGTTGAATCTTGAAGGTTGGGGGAAGATTGTCGACCAAAAGCCAAAGGTTCTCCTCCATCATCTCTTCCCGGATGTTCCTTGCCGAAATCTGAATCTTGAATTTCTTCTCCGCTGCTTGGCCCAAAACGGGTGTTTGGAGGGTGAACTCAAACTCTTTCTTACCGTTCTCCGGAATGAGGGCGAAGTCCGCTAGGGCTTGATATACAATACTGTTTTCCTCGACCGCGTATCCCCAGTCCTGAGGGGGAAGAATCTCCGAGACTTGGAACCCATCTGGAACCGAGATCCTCACCTCCCAGATGGGGGAGCCCGAGGTATTTGTGAGAAGGAGGGAGAAGGTGACCTCAGTATCGGGGCTGCAACTTTCCGGCTCCAAGATGAAAGAGGCGAACAAAGAAGGCACAAGAAACAAAACCGCCAGCATAACAAAAAGAGCTTGTACGGTTTTAAAACAATTGGCACGCAAGATACCAGCTTACTTCTTCCGACCCTTTCCTTTTTCTGCCGCAGGAGTTTCCGACCACCTCTCCTGCCCAGGCGGGGTCTCCTCCTGACCCGGAGGAGTGAAGCCCCTGCGCTCTAGGCCGGGCGGCGCCTCAGGCTTCCTCGGTATCCACCTCTCTACAAGGACGCCCAGTTTCTGTGGGTTGCCAGGGTTTATCACCCTTATGTTGTCAGAGCCTCTAAAAGGTATCTTTCCCCAGAGCCCGAAGACGGTCAGGGCGATGTTTTCACCCACTTGGACGAGGTTCTCGACCTTCGCCCTGCTGAACTTTACCATCAGGTCCGGAATCCCGTCGCTGTCGTGGTCCCCTATCCCCGTCGGCCAGGGCTCCGCCTGGAGGATGGGCTGGAAGAGGTTCTCCCCCTCCAGTGCCACTGAGCTGACAAGGATGTTCTCGGGCGGGTAACCGATTGGGAGCTCTATGTAGCACGTAATCCATCTCCCCTTGCTCCTTATGTTAAGGGTGTCCGGGTCTATGTCAATTGTGGCGGGGATGACCAGGCAGAACTCTTGGTCTGGCTTCTCTGGCGGCTCCTCTAGATTGCCTGCGATGTCCTCAGAGGAGGTGTAGACCTGGTAGAAGCCGTAACCGGCGGGCGCGTCGAACTCCCAAGACCAGGGGGCGGAATTGTCTGCCCCGAATAGAACCCAATCACTCCAGGTCTCGTTGTCCCAGGAGTGCCTGTAGTATAGCCTCACCCTTGCCAGACCGCTCGGGACGGCACCACTTGGCGGGACTAGATCCTCAGCCGATGCCGTTATCTCGAAGGGCACGGATAGCTGCCAGTAGGCAAGCGGGTCGACCGAGGAGACGGGCGGAACCGTGTCGACTCCCGCACAGGCATCCGCGTTCTCTGGCGGGGCCTCGACGTTTCCTGCAACGTCCGTTGCGACGGTGTAGAACTCATAGTACCCATCGTTCTCACCATCCGGCTTCAACTCGAGCACCCATGACCATCCGTCCGAGCCGTCAGAATCCACCCCATATGGAATCCATGGACCCCACTCCTTGTTATCCTTGGAGTACCTGTAGAAGAGCTCCACGCTCCTTAGACCGCTCGGTACGGCCCCGCTCGGAGGCACCTGGTCCTCAGCGGTTGCCGTGACTTGGAAGGAGACAACGGTCTGTTTATTTTGCCAATATGGGATAATACGGTTCGCCTTAGAAACCGGCGGAACGGTATCGATAGTGAAAGTCCAAGCTGGGGACCATGGTCCTGTCTTATTACCGACGATTGCACAAACCCGCCAGTGATAAGTTCCATCTGCTAAGGGGAGGGGAGATGCATAACCATTTTCCTCTACAAAAACATCTATCTCGGGTGACGAGAATTCTGGTGAGTCATCGACCTGTAACCTGTAAACTACCGGCTGATTGGACCAAACCTCAAACCACTGGAAACGGGGCGTGTTATCGTTTATAAAGGTTCCATTCTCTGGATAGGATTGAAGGGGTGCATTTGGAGCCAAAGATAGAGATTTGACTTCTCCTTTTCTTATCGGGATGTTCTCCCTCACAAGCATGGATGACTCTAAACCTATCGTTGACATGACCAACAGACTGTACTTTCCATCTTCAGTTCCCACAACTCGGACTTCATAGGTTGGTTCAAAGTCCGGAGGTGAGATGATCGTTTCTTTCGTGATGGGATTTGGAACTACTATCATCTGGATGTTGTCGCCTTTTACAAATTGGGCACCCGGTATCCCAATTTCGAGCTGGCCGGTTTCATAGTTCAGACCAACATGACGTCCAAGGGGATCGATTAAGTGCAAATCAACGGGGGAAAGGGCAATCACTCTTAGCACGGCATCTGTGTGGTCAGGAGGTCTCCGCCAAGGGGGTGGGTCAGCACTCTGCCAGGGCACGATATAGCCGAAACCAGCTTTTGGCCACCAGCCGTTTCCTAGGGGGGCCGGATGTACGGTTCCACTTAAGGTTTCGTTCGTTACTAAGTCGTATTCTCTACCGCTATAAGTCATTGTTTGGTATTTAAATTCTGGATGTCGTTCAAGAAGAACGACCTCACCATTGACATGTTTAATTGAAACCCATTGAAAGTCACGGCGGAACAGGACCTCACCGTCAAACGAACTTTGTGTCCACTTAAAGTCGTCTGATGTATAATCATGTTCAGGCCACATTGTGCCCTTTGATGCGTAACTGGAATGTTTTCCCTCCGCTACATATACTAGGGGATGCAGTCCTTCCTTCGGAATCCTTGCCCAATCGTAGGTTACATCGCGAAAACCATGCCTGCGATATTTTATTGCCCATGGTTTGCTCAAGTCTTCTATGCTAAAGAAGAGTGTGACACCTTCCCAGTCATGAGGATGAAGAAATGCTCTAAATGGATAGAGAACAGGAATTCCCCGAAGCCACACGATGATTGGAGCTGTGTCTCTCACATAGTAAAACCAATACTCAATCGAGAATACTCCTTCCTCATAATAAGTCGTTAAATATGCGTGCTTATTTGGGTTAGACCTGTCGTAAGTTTTGTAATGCTCTTCATTGTTGCCGATGTCTGCATCTCCATCAAAATAAAAGCTTACGGGGAAATACTTCTCGTCTTTTGTAAAGTAAAAAATCGGGAAGTAACGCGAAACATCAACGAATTTTACCTCTCTAATATCGGAGATCCCCTCGTTGCCAGCCCTATCTTTACAAGTAACGCGGAGTTGATAGAAACCACCTCCCTCTGGTGGTTGGAAATCCCATTCCCAAGGTGAGGTGGTTTTTTGACCTATGGTTTTCCAATCACCCCAAGGGTCACCTTCACCATACTTGTGCCTGTACCAAAATGTTACAGAGGCAATACCGCTGCCACCATCCGAACAAGATGCGGACAGCTTGATAGGTTTGGATATGTGCCAGCCGTCAGAGGTTAAGTTACAACCAGCCGATGTTACTTCTGTTAGTTGAACGCTTGGAGCAGTTGTGTCGATATATACATAGACTGGCGAGGTCCAATCCGACCAGATGCCACTGCCATTCTGGGCTCTAACTTTTACGTAATATATTCCGTCTGAAAGAGTTGGGTTGAGCACGGTATCTGTAGTAGTGTAAGGGCTTGTCCAAGAGGGCCAAACCTCATACTGCTTCACTCCGCTTTCTTCATCGCGTGCAGACCACTTCCACCTAGGGGTATTGCACCTTGTCCAGTCACGCCCACAGTAATCCTCAATCAGCCATAAATCAGTCGGGGGTGTTTTGTCCACCACTTCTATCGACTTCTCAACTTCGTTGTTTGTTTCACTCTTCTCGTCAATTTTGTCTGAGGGATCCACCACGACTTTCACTCTATATGAACCAAGCTTCGGGAAGGTTTGGGTGAATTTAAGAGTGTATGAACCACCGGCTGGTATTGATGGAAGGGTTTTATATTTCCAATCACTCCATCCATCAACGAAATACTTTATCTCGGGATTGGAAGCCGTCTCATCTCCAACGTTTTTCACCTCGATTGAAATTTCGACATCCTCTCCCATGCCCACGGTACTTGGCTTCCAGCTTATGTCCGCGGTTAGATCGGGACCTGTGGGCACAACGGTCACCTTCCAGTAAAGCGTAACATCTCCAGTCGTGTCACTTTCCTTGTACTCGAATGTACCCGGCGACGAGGGCGATACCGAATGCTCATAAGACCAGCTGGTATCATCCAAGTCTGGCCACGTGTCGCGCTCAATGAGATAAAACTTGTAAGCAATCGATTTCGTGGTAACAGTACTCCAGCTCAAGTCCACCGCAGCCGACTGTCCCTCATCTATACCAATATCTCCCTCAGCCGGGTAGCGGGCTACACACAGGTAACCAGTCCCAGTATCCACCCAAAGTTCAAATACCCAATCTCCAACGTTCAGCCCGAAATCAGGGTCCCTATCATCCCAAATGTAGACTTTGTAAAACGAGATGGTAATGTTGGCTTTGACCGAACCTAAGGAATTATCCGGAGAGGAGCTTGCGTAAGTACCATCAGGAACAAGCAAGCAAAGTGTAATAACAGTTAACAAGAAACATCCCGGAAACACAAATTGCCATAATTTCGTTAGAAACATTTGTGTTTTTAGTAAGGAGTATAAAAGCGTGTCGCCTGATTCTGAACCTCCGAACTTTGGTTATGTAGGTCTCCTCCCTAAGATGGATCACAGGCACTCCTGCATCACCCGGGAGAGAAGGGAGCTCCCCTACTTCGATATATGCCCGTAGTACCCCCGTTTCCGACTAGTGTACGGGACGAGGCGAGCAAAAGTGTTCGGGAACCCTCTGATTTGCCCCCACCTCCGCCAGGGTGGCGACGAAGGAGGACTTCCCGTCCTAGGTATGGTCTGGGTAGCCTCCCTCCTCCCTCAACTTCTTCCTCAGCTCCGTCAAAGCTCTTTATCCTCCTGCCCAGGACCTCTATCATCCATAGGTCTCCTCGATCCTCCTGACACCGAGGGAGAACAGGAAGGGCTTTGCGTTCTTGGCCGCTCTTTTCTCAGGCGGAGGGTGTTCCCAGCAGTTTCACGAGCTTTCCACCCAGCGCTTTTCAAGCCAGCTTTTTCGGTCTCACTTTTAGCCGGAGTACCTTGGTATTTATGAACTGTAGTAAGTTAAAATGAAGTTTGAAGTAGCCCGTCAGACAAATTTATTGGAGTCAAAATCAAATTTTGCTATAGGTTTACTGAGCCTAATACTCTCCCTTTACGCTTTAGTTAAATTTTACACATTCCCTTCTTCCATTCCGCTATCCTCAATTGGGTGCGCGATCGTGGCTCTTTTTGCCGGATTCTTTGCCAGATCTAACGCGTTAGGCAGGTGAGGCATGGTACTCGCAGCGGGGGCCCTGGGAAATAATCTTATCTATGTGGATGTAGCTATAAAGGAAGTGCCTTTTCTAGTTGCAATTTCCGTCGCAGCGTGGAAACCCGAACTCGCCGGTTGGATGAGCGTGCTCGCGGGCCTTTGGAGCCTTCCGGTCGGCTTTCCCTTCCTATGTACTGGGACTGCATTGACGTTGGGGATTTTCGCTAGGAAGAAGGGCGACAAATTGGGAGTAATTGGGATATTTCTCGGGATTCTCAGTTGTCCTCTCCTGGTTGGTGCTTGGGTCTTATTACCCTGTGAGCTCGCGAATGGTTAGGTTTTTGAGTTTCTCTACAAGAAACCTTATGCGCTCAAAAGCACATCTCAGGTCGTCTATTTCCAGTCTCGCCTCGTAGAAATTGCTGTGTAGAGAATCGGCCTCAGCAACTACTTGGGAGATACTTTCGTCAGCACACTCCTTCGCCAATTCTCTTGCTATCCTACGGAACTCCCTATGCTCCTTTATCAGCAGTCCCTTCCTTGCCATCATGAACGCCTTCAAGGCTTCCGCAACACTCCCCCATAAAAGTTCACCTGATTTTTCGACTTCTCCCTTCTGCAATTCCGCGTAAGCATTTTCTAGATAGCGGAGAGATTGCGTCAGATATTTCGCGGCTTTTTCAACCCTTTCTGTTGTGCTACTTTTGGTCAAGTCTGGTTACCGATTTGATGTTCCCGGTCTTTGCGTCAACTATGGCCTCGTAACGATAGTAGGGGGCAGTTAAGGAGGGTGAAGCTTCATATATCACATGCCACTCGTTTTGTTCCTTTTCCAGCCTGCAAGCTACAACGTCCTTCCAAAAAAGATTTTGGGAACTAGCAGAGGCATATTCCCTAACTTTCTTCACAACAGTGGCACAGTCACTAATTTCCTCGGTCATTGTCATTATAGTAATTTAATTTATTCATCACTTCCTACTTTTCCTGCCTTTGCCTGGGGTGTAGAAACTTCCCGCTATCCCAATCATTTTCTTTGCCCAAGAATCCCTCGCTTCTTTCACCCCGTGTTCTATCCTTGGAAGTAGGCATATTCGTCGTAGAAACAATCCCCGCGTGAAAGTCATTCCAACATTAAATATTGACCTCCGATTTCCGGACCTATTTCGTGCAGGAAGTCCTTCCTTCTTTGCCTTCTCCATCCACAGATAAACCTAGCCTAGCCTCAAGGGATCTTAACTAGGTAACCTGAGTCCCACGAAGACCCGCCTCTTCTCTAGAAGGAATAGGAGGTCGAAAGCGCGCTGTAAACAGGTGCCGAGTAGGGAATCTGGGGCATCGTCCTACCTAGGGGGTCGACCCTTTGGCCCACCACATTCGGGGCGTAGGTACACCACAAGGCTCATCCCCAAGATTCCTTCACACGAACCAAACCCTGACACCTCACATTCTAAACTCCAAAATGTTAACTACAAAGCTCACAAATAGTTAACCTACCTTGTTAACTTTTCCTAAAAGTTAACCATCCTTTGTTAAGTTTTAATGGAGGGTAAAAGCTGCTTGTGACATGCTAAGATCCCCTAAACACGCTCGGGAGGTGGGAAAGAATGGGTAAAATAAAGGCGGTAAGGACGGGCGGTGCACGAGATTTCCAGAAAGCGAGGTGAGAAGAGTGCTGCAGGAAAGTTTCCACCCGGCCGCCCGCGCTTCTCAGACCCTCACAGACCCCGGTTCCCCAGCCTTAGAACTCGGCATAACCCTCATCCTTCTCGGGGATCCGATCCTGTGGGCGCCGCCCTCCTCCTAACCTGTCGGCTTATTTGGGCATCCTTCGAGGCGCAAACCTTTTTCAATTAGCTGTTCTCGTCACCCTGACCGGCTCCTCCTCTATCCATGATGAAAAGGGTGATAAAGAACCAACAAAATAGCGAAGGTGAGAGGGTCCTACGCCCTTCCTGTTCCTTTCAGCCTTCTGTGGAGCCACAGGTGCCCCCTTTGCCTAAAACTTCGGACTCTCTCCGCATCCAGGCTCATCCTCCTCATCTCCCGGCTCTTTCCTTGGAATTCTGTCAAGTGGAAGTACAAGTATGGTTAACTTTCTGGTTAACTTTTGTCGACTTATGGTTAACTTTCGACCCCAATTGTTAACTTTGAAAGATTCTAACCAAATAACTTTGTGGTCAACTTTAGGTTTAGGTCTAATGAGGATGGCAAATGCTTGCATTTGAAGTGTTCCTAGGGGCCGCCCAGCTGTTCGATGAATTCTACATAACAGCGTTAACCAGTTAACTTTTATTTGGAGGCAAACATTTCAACGTGTAACTTTTGGAACAAAACCGGTTTTAAACCTAAAATTTGTCGGGCGGAATGTACTCGCCAAGACTTAGCGCGTCCAAGAGCCTCCTTTCCTGTTGATTCAGCACCTCAAAAAGCTCCGGAGGA
>Ga0080004_1135573_pt1 | contig 13929 bp, 14 predicted proteins | sample WasSprMetagenome_FD_69207 | JGI IMG/M metagenome (GOLD analysis project Ga0080004, IMG submission 69207) | Sulfidic aquatic microbial communities from Washburn Spring, Yellowstone National Park, USA - WS (SPADES assembly) (version 2) | ecosystem: Environmental > Aquatic > Thermal springs > Hot... | reverse complement strand
CAGATCACCTGTTAGAACTCGATTACACTATAGTCAGATATAATGAATTTTGCTTCACCGTGAACCTCTCTCAAAGCCTTAATTACAGACTTAGCACCTATAACACTATCTATGAGCCTTAAACCCCCTAAATCCACATAGGCTTCATCGAGAACAAGAGATCTCGATATAGAGCCCGATAATACTTTTGCACCTTGCTCCACGGATACAAAGTGTTCTATAGTGGCGTTTCTCCCTACATTAACATTTTTACCTATGTATACTGGCCCATAAACTCTACCCTCAACTACTGCCCCCTTCTCAACTATCGCTCTACCAATAACTTCCCCTCTAATATCACCTTCAAATCTCTCATTTACATTATCTAGTAGCAGGTATAGTGCCTCGAGGAGCCCATTATATGTACCCACATCTTTCCACCAACCTGTTATCACATCATATTCTACTTGGTAATTGTTGTCTATAAACCACTGAATGAGCTCTGTGATCTCATACTCACCTCTCCACGAGGGCTTCAATGTCTTAAAGGCTTTTTCAACTAGGTCTGGATCTCTAAAGAAATAAACGCCTACAACTGCTAAGTCGGATACATACTCTTTAGGCTTCTCAACGAGTTTCTCAATTCTACCGTTCTTTAAGACTGCAACACCGAATTTTGAGGGGTCTTTAACCCTGGAGAGGAGTATGTAGACTTCACTCTCATGCTCCTGAAATTTCTCTAAGTGCTTTCTTACACCACTAGATAGTATATTATCTCCGAGGTATACAATGAAGGGTTTATTTACAAACCCGTGATCGATTGCTAAGTGTATTGCGTGTGCTATTCCAAGCCTCTTCTCCTGAGTAATGTAGGTTAATTTAGCTCCAAACTTAGAGCCATCACCAAGAACATCTCTAATTAAGTCACCAAAATAACCAACAACAACACCGATATCACTAACACCAGAGTTCACGAGGTCGTCAATAGCGTATTGAATCATGGGCTTACCAAGCAGTGGAATAAGGTGCTTAGGCCTAGAGAAAGTGAATGGTCTGAGCCTAGAACCCTCACCAGCGGCGAGAACAAGGCCCTTTAAATCCATGTAAGCACCTCAAAGTATTTAATGAAAAGGAGAAATATTTAAACATGTGCAAAACACAGCCACCTCCTATATTATAGTTAACATGCCGCACTCTTTTCAAATTTTAAACTCGGAAAAAGCCTAATTCTTATCTAAATGTTGAGGGGCAATTATTAATCCTCTATAGTTAAGAGGTTTAAGTTCTTATAGACCCAGTTCTCAAAGTACTTTTTAATGAGGCGTCTAGCTGTGAAGAATACTCTAAGATCTCTTAGTGGTATTTTAACTAGTGGGGCTTTATAGATGTCTAGAAATACCCCCTGATTCTTTAACCTCCTCCCTAACTTTACTCCATCAATAATTACCCTCGCCCTAGTCTTCGCGAGGTTGCTAAACCCTGTTCTAGGTAGAAGAGTTGAAGTTATGAGGTTTCTTAATGCGTGTAGGAGCACTAAGTGTTTATACCTAGTATTAGTGATCTGTGCTAAAGCTACTCTATTCCTCTCACCTAAGTAAGTTGAAATAGTGCTCTTCCCCCTACCAAAAGTTAGCCCCCTTGCATGACTAGCTATAATCTCCGGTATAGCTATTAATCTGCAGCCACAACTCCACAACATTAATCCAAGTACATTGTCATCACCATAGCCGAAAAACTCATTAATAAATAACTTGCCACCAGTACACTTCAATAGGCACTCAACTCTATAGAGCGAGCAAGAGCCATCAACATACGTCACATAGATTGGCCTACGTAAAATCCACGGATACACTTGATTACCTCCAAGAACATGTGCTTGTAGTAATTCATCAATATAGTCTCCAGCAGTATCTATGAGCCTAGACCCATACTTCAATACAACACCCTGTAATCCAGCAACACTACTATATTTCTCAGCGTATTCAACTAGAACTCTAAGACCCTCCTGAAATAACACCGCATCATTATTCAATAAAAGCACATATTTACTCCCCCTATCCCTAGCTATAAAGCCAATATTATTCCCACCAGTGAAGCCAAGGTTATAGTTTAATTTAATGATTTTCCTTCTAAGGCTACTCTTCTTCTCGAGAAATCCCTTGATTTCCTCAAAACTACCGTCACTAGAACCATTATCAACAACGATAAGCTCATATTTATCAAGTGGATAATTTAAAGTGGCTATGGATTCAAGAGACTCCAGGGCTATAGGCATTATTTTAGCTGAATTGTGATTTAACCAGATTATAGAGACTCTGGGTAACATTAAGTCCTACCTTATCGATTTCTCCCTTTAATAAGGTTAAAGACCTCCTCTTAATATTTCACCAAGTGTTATCACTAGGAACATAGCTATAATAATTTGCATTAACTAAACAGGTTTCAATGCTTTTTAATGCATTTGACTAAGCCGAGAAGCTTTCTGCTACATCCATGCCTTCTATAGAAATCCCCATCACTAACTATTTCGCATTTAAAATCCTTAGATAGCTTTTTAAATAAAATTTCTACAGGGATCTTTGTTATAAAAGCATGGTACTCAAAATATATTTCATCAAATAGCCTCACATGCTCATAGTCATTGAGAACAACATCATATTCGCAGCCTTCACAATCCATTTTAAGAACTGCTCCACGTATATCAAACTTCTCTGCTATATCCTCCAGTGTAACAGTGTTTACGGTAACTTCTCCACTCGGACACTTAATAATAATACTACTATGAGTGCTCGTGAGAGCCGCATTAATAGGTGTAACCTTGTCTACAGCATTATTCAGCTTTAGGTTCTCAAGAAGCTCCCTGAACTGGTCTGGACAAGGTTCAACAGCAATAACAAGCTTAGCGCCTCTAAGGATGAAGTATATTGCTGTTTCTCCAAACCCTGCACCAACATCAACAACAATCCTGCCCTTTACATCAAGGTATCTATACTCGCCATAGTCAAAAACCTCAAGAATGTAATGCCTCATATGCTTAAACTTAGTACTATTTTTAAGCCAATAACCATAATTCATATAATATCTCCATCCTAATCTAATAGCATCTAAAATATCTTCTGATGCCAAAAGCTCTTGGAGAGGCACGGCAAAGTCTCTACACCAAATAACTTTTTCTGTACATATTACTCCATCGAATAAACCATTAAATAATCCATTCAGTAGTAACCTAAATAATTTAGGAGGTAGGATAAGTGTGGAATTATCTCTACATTTTACACTAATAGAAGGTTTTCCAGTTACATTAGGAACCTTAACCAAAACCTTATTTTTATTAAGTAGAAAATACTTTAAACCCGCTGAGAGCCAATTTTTAAAATGATGTCTGCTAATCAATAAAATAGCCAAGTACTTCAAGTATTTTTGAAGGATTTGTACCAAAATGTTCTTCACCTCTATAACTTTTCGACTTGAATAACATTATGTTTGCTGTAGTGGTTTCTACACATTATTTGCTGATATGCGGAGTAGCTGTTATAGATCATATTACATTACTTCTTTCTTACTGTAGTAGCATATAATAGACGGGCAAGTTTTCTACTAAAGCAGAACAGTAATCTATGGTTGTTATGGCACTTATCTATACATATGTTTTCAAGCTTGCAAAGCTCGTAAATCTCCCCCGGTCTTATGAATACATCTTTAAAAATTCCTCCGAATTTATTTGTTGATAAAGTATATTTAAACGGCAACTCTCTAAATTTGATCACAAATTTTAAATTGTTATTTCTCGAGATAACTTCATTAACTATAAGCTTATAATCATCTATGCACTTTCTATAATAAAATAGCATTCTGCGTAGTCTATCAGCATCGCTAAATGCTATTGACACATTAGAACTATGTAATCTATACCTTGTTAATCTACGTGCTGTATGATAAAGCAATCCACATTCGCCAGCCACAGCCGGAATGAAGTGTTCACAGCCGTTATATATTCTTTTTAGTTGCTTTAGTTTATCTCTTATACATTCTGCTCTTATAGACATTAGGCTTACGGTGGAAATAACTCCATAGTATTTAAGTAAGTACCTAACATGATCAATACTTCTTGGATTAATCACTATATCTCTATGAGGAGTAATTTTCTCATAAAACAATATTATTGAACGGTATTTCGGATCTTTAGGAGATATTAACTTATCTTCTTCATCAATATACTTACGTGTATCATGTACATATGAGATAACTTTATATTTAGTGAAGATCTCTTTAACCCAATGTAATTTATCAGGCTCAAATTTATCATCATCTTCAAGAAACGAAATTATATTTCCCTTGGATTCCTCAATAGCTGCCGCTAATTGTTCACCATAATACCTTGAATCTATAAAAACCTCTTTAAATCCATACTTTGTAATGAATCCATCAATAGCCTGGTCATGAAAATTTTTAGCTACTACCACCTCATAGTCTTTAAATGTTTGGTTAACAACACTTTTTAATGCACTAAGAAGAAATTGACGCCTGTTATAAGCCACTATCGCGACAGAAATTAATGGATTCGACATATATTACTTCCCAAATTTCTTATGGTATTCTTTATACCAAGCTATATAATACTTAAGCCCTTCTTCTAACTTTACTTTAGGCCTCCAGCCTAGACACTTTATTTTAGAAATATCGGGCATGCGTCTTTGTACATCATATTTGAAGGGCTGCAAATGTTTGACAGCAAAAGGTTCTTTACGTTCACAAATATTCCAAATTAATCTTGCTAAATCTATTATTTTAACCTCTTCATCATTACCTATATTATAATCATCGTTCACAGCCTTTTCTGCAACTAACAATACACCATCTACTAAATCTGATATATAGGTAAAGCTTCTTGATTGTTCTCCTGTACCAAATATTTCAAGAGGATATTGACCCTCAATTACCTTCTTGACTAGATCTGGTATTACATGAGCAAGCCCTGGCTCCTCACCAGGCAACTCACCTGGACCATAAACATTAAATGGTCTCACTATTACATATTTAACTCCATATTCTTCATTATAAGCCTTAGCAATATACTCTCCAGCTAGTTTTGAAAATCCATAAGATGTTATAGGTGGTGGTATTTTTGTTAGTAAATCCTCAGATAGGGGAAAGACAGTACTTCTTTCATAAACCATAGACGATGAGAAGTAAATAATTTTCTCAACATTGCTATTACATACACTTTCAAAGACATTTATTGTGATTAGTGCATTATCCCTTAATATAGTTGCCGGATATTTATGAAAATACTTAATTCCGCCAATTTTAGCTGCTAAATGAAATACTATATCTATGCTTTCATTTCTAATAATATCTTTAACAAGCTCTTTAGATAAATCACGTTTTACGAACAATATATTTTTATTTTTATAATTTTTAACCTCACTTAAATAGTTAGTACTCCCTTTAGAGAGATCATCCACGATTACGACTTTACTTCCTAAACTTATTAATTTCTTCACAAGATTAAATCCTATAAAACCTAATCCACCAGTTACCAATACCCTTCTCTCAACCCATTTATTCATAAGGAGCACCTAGTGCCAAATATTTAACGTTGCTTCTTAACTTTTCCCTATTAATAATGCCCCATACATCATATACAAGTAGTATATTTTGATGGTTGTTAATAACGTTTTCAAGATTTGTAAACTGGGAATGATTAACAGCAATTATTAGAACTTGAGAACTCGCTAAAACGTGTTCTAAAGGTGTTGTTCCCTTCACATAGGGATCGTGAACAAGTACTTTAATTCCGAGTCTCTCAAGGTAATTAACAAGCTTCTTAGCTGGCGAATACCTTACGTCATCAATATCTTTCTTATATGCTAATCCAAGAACACCAATAGTTGTACTATAGATGTTCAAGCCTAATTTACGTATTGCTTCAATAACCTTATTAGCAACATATTGAGGTAAATATTCATTTACTCTCCACGCCATCATTATAAACTCGGGAAATATGTTTTTCTGAAGTAAGTAATATCCATCCTTACTTAAGCAGGGTCCTCCTGTGAAGCCTGGCATTGGTATGCCACCTCTTGGATAATCCTCATTAGCTACACGTATAATCTCTCTAGCATCAGCACCGTATTGCTCAGCTATCAAAGCAAACTCATTAGCAAGTGCAAAATTAACATATCTATAAACATTTGTGAACAATTTGGCTAGCTCAGCTACAATAGGCTTTGTAATTATGATTTTTTTACCTGGATTTAAATGCTTAAATAACTCAGCTGCTATTTGAGACGAGATTTCATTGATTCCACCCACTATTTCTGGCAACATCTTTATCTCGTAAAGTGCCTTACCTTCGACAATTCTCTCAGGGACTACGGCAAGGCCGAAGTCTATACCAGCCTTTAATCCGCTAGTCTCAAGAAGAGGTCTAACAACATTTTCTAAAGTGCCTGGAGCTACTGTTGATTTTATAATAATCATTTTACCCCTCACCTCAGTTCTCGCTAATGATTTTAAAACTGAAACTAATTGAGTGTAGTCTGGATAGACATCTTCAGTTAGCGGAGTACCTACAGTTACTATAAATACATCTCCCTGGATTATAATATTATTAAAACCCTTAATAGCTATTAAATAACCATTACTTATAACGTTTTTTAATGCCTCGTCTAAACCCTCCTCGTAAAATGGAGCCTTACCCTCATTAACCAGCTTAACAAGCTCTTCATTAACATCTACTCCAATAGTTTTAATACCGGCTAAAGCAAAAGATACTGCTAGTGGTAAACCAATCCTTCCTAAACCAATAACAACAAGATTAAAGTTCTTGCTTCTAACATTTGCCAATAACTTTCCTAACTCACCCATTGGTAAGCTCTTACACATAATATAAACCTCCTAATTTTGCTTATTATTCACTACCTATACCTCGACTAAAAATAAATATTTACCAGCAGTATTCCACGCTACTATTCATTAGCTACGCTGAACCATATCTAACGATAACATCAATTTTAGAATGGCTTAAGCATGGCTTTAATAATTAAGTAGAGAAGCTTAGTAGCAATGTCAAAAAAGCAATATGTTTAGAGTAATAAAGAATTAGGCCCCCCAACATAAGCACATACATTAAACATTACCTGTTCTCTTAAATTATTTTCAAGAAAATGTATTTCATAAAACTAAGCCTTAATAATAATAGAGTCAAGGAGATTATAATGAGCTTTATACCATCAGATATAACCAAATAGCTTTACCATTTCTTGATGTAGTAAAATCTATGACATCTCAAAACATATCCTTCAGCATATTCTGATCACATGGAACATTCTTTAATATGCAATCATAATATAATGACAATGACTATGAATAAGTAGACCCCAGTCGCAGCGAGTAATGTAAATCATTATATTTAATGTTAATATAGTCTCTTGCTAAGCTATGTTTGAGTAGGAAATACTTAACGTTAGCAAAGAGCCTTAGGGAAAAGCTATCTGTGCGAAATTACTACCTTATCATTCTAAGAATATTAGTTAAGGGCATAATACTCTATAACCTCTTAATAATCCTCCGTATGGCAAACTGCTTAAATTCGTGAGCTTTAGGCATTACAGCAAATAACTGTTAAAATATACTTGACCATCTTCATCAGTGAAAATATTGTGATACTGACAAGTTATTATCAATAGCTTATCCTTATCAGTCTACTAAGTATCTTTGTCCCTGCTTCTCTTTGGCTAAGTACGTATCTAAAGACATTGAGTATTGTAGTCCTGAATGCAGCATCTTTTAAAAACTTCTTAAATAAAACTTCTGCAACAATATATAGCTTTAGCTTGTGCGGAGCCTCTGCATAGCCTGCTCCAATAGCTCTGCACGTGCTGTGAAGAGTTTCGAGGGCTTTGCTCGCGTCAAGCTTGTTTGCTAGGCTCCAAGTACTCTTGCCTGTCCATGCCCACATGGTTAGGCAGTCGATTAGTAAAACCATGTGCTCCTTGTACACTGCATGAGCAGCTGCAACAACAGCTTCTGCCTCCCTAGTCAATGCACTTGCTCTTACCCTACCTATCTCTATCTCCTCGGCACAACACCTCAAAAGCTCTTCGCCATCCATGTAAACCACCCATGCGAATGATGGGTACGTGTAGAGGTCAACAATAAACCCACACCTAGCGAGGGTAACCGTGTATGGCTCCCAGGCAACAACCTTGAAGCCCCTAGAGACCAGGGCTCTAACGACCCTAAGAACATCCTCGACTCTAACAAGTATATCTAGGTCTACAGAGACGTGCTCAAAAGGCCTCCTAAACTTATACAAGGCGTAATTAGCCCCCGTGCTCTCCAAGACCTCGACAACCTCAGCAGTGTTCCCCATAAACCACCTGTACCTAGCCTCTTCGCGAATAAGCTCATCCCTCAAAACACCCTCGACCCTCCTGAGGTAGGCTAGGTAGAGCTTGTTCAATCTAGCAGTTTCAGCCAATTTATAAACCTCCCCACTACTGGGCTTGTACAAGCCCTGCAAGGTCCTCAAGAGCTTCAGCGTCTCTGTCTCTCTAGGCATTGAATCACCTCAGCCACAACCCTAACAGGCTTGTTCCTACCAGTATCAATAGAGCACCTAGCAAGGTATTTGGCAAGAACACCATATATAGCGAGCTCCTTAGCAATAAACCCCTTTGGGATATCGGCCCTCTTAACGAGCGTATCTAGATCAGCATAGAGATAGACAACATTCGCCCTAGAGACAAGGCCTAAAAGAAGCCTACCAATCACTGAACGGAGGACCCAGGGAGCATCAAGAGTAGCAACAAGCCAGACAAGGAAATCAAGCGAACCACGATCACAAACAACAACTTTGCAAACCCTCCCAAGTAGAAACCTTGCAAAGAGATGGGGGAGAACAGAGACAAACTCGAGAAAAACCCAAACACTCTTCAGTCTCTTAGGAACACAAATCCTGTAGTAAGGATTGCAAGAACCACGAAAAGAACCGAACCTATGGAGAAACCTAGCAAGAACAGAGACAAAAAGATGAGAACCCCTAAACCAATGAACACAAACATTACCATGTCTAGAGAAATACAACGCTAAGAACCTGGTAGCAGTAGTCTTACCAGAGCCGTCAGCACCTCCAAACACCACATCTACCCTATTCTTCACCATGTATAGTATTAGTTTATTGAGTAGCATGTACTAGGAATAATCAAATATCTGATTATTAATTATATCTTCTTCCTAAAGCTCTTGCAATGAGGATATAATATATTCTCGAGGCTCTATAACCATGTCTTAAATAGAGATGAGCCAAGAATGCGAGCTCTTGCATTAAATGCGATTTAAGTCTAGGTTCCCTGGGCACACGTAACCAAGGTCTTTTCTTCAGGACCCTCTTCCTTAATGCCATCCCTAATCTTATTCCATCAATAAAACCACGAAGAATAGCCTTGGACTTTTTAAGCATCGCTGCGATGAACGCTGTTACTAGTCTTTTAAGTATTTGAAGTTGGTGGGGATATCCATAAAGTACAACTGTCACTGCAATATTGCTTACCCAACTCCAATACTCATATATGTATGGCATCCTCGGAGGTTCGTATATCGTATCACCCTTAATCGTTGTTATTGCTCCAGCATAATGTTTGCCTGCTATTACTGGAACCGCAATAAGCTTGAAGTCCGACCTCCACAATCTTATGCCTAATTCATAGTCGTCACCCCACATAAAGAAGTAAGGCATAAATAATCCGCCTGCTTTTTCTATCGCATCGACACGGTACACGGAGTACGCGCCATCAATGTACGTCGCAATAATAGGTTTTAGTTTCCTTAAAACAGAACTTTCCATGAAAGCTGCCATACCTCCACAAGTTCCGTGGTCTGTTACGAATCCTCCATATGTTAAAACGTGTGAAGCATCCCATGATAAAATAGCTCCTTGCACCCCTGCAATCCTCTCATCAAGTTTTTCTAGGTATGTTATAAGTTTCCTCAAGGAATCTTTCTCAGGGCACATATCATTATTTATTAAGGCAATAAACTTTGACCTGGGATCTCTTAGCTTATATGCAATGATATTTGCAATTGCGAATCCATAATTTCTAGATAGCCTAATAACCCTTACATTAAGGTCAGCATCTAATTTCACTTCACTCAAGAGTTGTTTAATCATTTCAAAGCTACCATCAGTAGAACCATTATCAACTATAATTATCTCGAGAGGTCTATAGTCTAATGATAAAATGCATCTAAGGCTAGAACTTACAATGTCCCATTTTTTCCTAGAATTGTAATTCACTACTATAACTGTTGCCTTGGGATAAATCAGGTTTTTACACCACAGTCTTTAAAATGTGTTGAAAAGCCTCCTCCGCACTATTAAAGTATAAGACCTCTATATCCATGAATCTTTTCATCATCTTAACTATGGATGGTATTAGCGTATAGTACATCTCTATCCATGCTACGCATTGTGACAAAGGTAAATAAGAATCTCTCTTTACCCAATATTCGATCGCTTTATTACGTGGAGGATAAATTGAAATTATTATAACATTGAAATGCCTTAGAAAGATCTGTAAAAATCTGATGACGTAGTTATTGAGAGGGATGTACAGTCTAGATCTTCTGGCGTGGAAGAAGGTGATATAGTTTAAAATGACGTGGGGAAAGCCTTCGTCTAGTAGAACAATCTGGGGTCTAAATACAGCTATTTTTAAGAACATAATCAAAGTCTTGAGATGCAAACTTAAGATTTCTAAAAGGTATATGAGCCTGGATGAAGTAACGGTGTACTCTATAGGTATACAGTCATAGGGATGAATTTTGCTAGGTTTTTTACATAAGGGATTGATTTTGTTAAGCAATTTAAAGAAAATGTAGAGCATTTTAGAGAATAAATATGAAAGATTATGAAACCCTGTAAATGATGTATAATAAGACTTAACACTATTTCTCGCTAGCATAACACTTAGTGCTTTACATAATGTCGTTTTTCCTATGGCTGGAGGGCCGCTCACATTAATTATTATTGCATCTTTATTCTGAACTCTATTTCTGATCATAGTTTTAGCCTTTGAGAGTATTTTGATCAGAAACCGCTAACCCTAAAGAATTACGAGCTTGTAAACCATGCTCATTACATACTGCTACATGATCAGGAGACTTAATAAGCACATTACGTAATGCATACGGATCCTCATGCATCAGAAGTTTCTACGGCCATCTTACACCAAGATCTTTTAAGAATCTTAGCTAAATGAGATTAATGAGTAGTATAGTGAGGTATGTAAATAGTATCAGCTCACTCAATAAGCCCCCTAATCAGCCTTCTCTACTCAACATGTAGGTGTTTAGCCAGAGCCTCAGCTTATTGCCAGTCCTGAGCCTAGGCTCATAGATGAAATCAACACCACCTATCGCCTCATAGTCTCCAACACCAGTAACAACCCTAACCTCAAAGCCGTGCTTAGCCAAAATCTCGGTTACTAAGTGAGTAGCTGTTACACCACCCCTACCCCTAGGCCACCAAAGCTCATGAACAATGAGTATCCTCGGCTTACCCATAACTACCCGCTCTACAAATTCTCCTTAACACACATTCACTAGCTTTAAAGGTCTTTAGGTGACTCCTCACAATGTATTGATATAATGGATACGTCTATCTCTTTGAACATTCTTCCAGCCTCTCCTTTTTGACGCTTTATAACACCAGATAAAAGACCTCAACTTCGTGAGTAAGCTTCTTTAATCCCTCCGCTAAGAGGGCAATAAATCTATTAACACCATCTAAATACGTTGTGCAGGTTCTTCTAATTAAAGCGATTTTCAAAGCGTGATACCTTAATTAGCGATGTATGCTACGGCCATGGCTTAAGAAATTCCTCGAGAACTCTTCTCTTCTCTAGAACTCTAACATAGACTTTCCGAGCTTTAATAGCGTGCTTAATGTATTTAGTGATAACCCTTGCGAAGACATATATGATGATTCTTCTTCTCATAGAAGGACCTCTAATGAAATGTGCAAGCATAATCACGGTATTGAGTATTAATGCTTTAATAAGATGCAAACCGTAGAAATACTTCAAGATCGTTAATAATCTATTCCTATTACTAAAGTAGAGTACAATAGGGTTGAAACCATGAAGCTTCGAAACTGTGCCTTGAACAAAATGTATATAGCCTGTATTAGCGCATCCAAGAACTCTAAATCCTAAAGCTCTGAGTCTGAGGCCTAGGTCAGCTTCATCACTGTACAAGAAGTACTCAGGAGGGAAGCCACCAATGGCCTCAAAAACATTTCTTCTTACAAGGAGAGCAGCCCCAAAAGCGACAAGGACTTCTAAACACAGCCGGCTACTCTGTTGATATCCTACCTCAGCAAGGCAGTAATAGCTGGCTGTGTTTAGAAACCCCCCATTCTGAGCCACTTTTTATTAGGATGAAATTCGAGACCTTGTATAGCAACTACATCGGGGTTTTGCTCTAGAATTTCAATAAGCTTTGCAATGTAATCCTTCGATAAGATTGCATCAGGGTTTTGGAAGAGTATGTACTTTGCATCGCTACTTACGTATCTTAGTGCTAAGTTGTTTCCAAGGCAATAACCGTAATTCTTTGTGAGCTTTACAACCTTGACTTTATCGCCACACCTGTTCCTAATATATTCATAGGTATTATCAGATGAGTTATTGTCTATTATTAAAACCTCGATATTGGGATAGCTTTGGTTGAAGGTGCTTTGAAGGGCTTTGTCTAGGATGTCTCCCAACGTAGATTTGGCGTTATATGTTAAAATCACTATAGAGACCTTTGGTAGCGTGAATAATTCATCCTAGCAACTCCCTCACGGTATAGAACCTTGCATTAAAAAATATAAAGATATTTAGCATCGTTATTATGAGCCAAGGTTTCTCATTATGAAAAACTAAGATTAATTTGATCTCTTCAGCTTTCATTGCTAAGCTAGAAAATAATTTTGGTATTGCGTAGAAGAGGAATTTAGGGGCTAGGCGACATAAAGTATATTTATCATATTCATCTATGTGTAAAACATAGAGTAGTCTTTTACAGCTTTTTATACGTCTTAAGTGGAGTGTTACGGCATAATCGTAGTACTGCTTAACCAGATCCACTATCTTATTGTTATAAAAGCCGTAAGGATAGGCAAAACCATACACCTCGCGTCCTATAGCTTCCTCCAATAACTCCTTTGAATACTTTACCTCTCTTAAAACTTCATTATAGCTTGCGTTCAAAAGATTTATATGTTTGCAACCATGACTTCCAATTTCATGCCCCATTCTTGAAATCTCTTTAATTTCTTGCAACGATAACAAAGGTTCAGCATCTACAGGATGTTTTTCTAAACACGCCGGGACAAAGAATGTTGCTTTGATGCCTTTTGAAGCTAGGAGTGCGGCTATATAGTACTGTCTTTTGTACGCATCATCGAACGTTACTGCAATCTTTATTCTCATAATGCCTCAAACCATCCTTTTGTCGTAGAGAGGCTTAACCATGATGTAGAGTATCAGCGCTAAAGCTCTTAGCACCCTACTTAGTAGAATTGCAGGGCCTGCGAGAATCCTTAGTGTTAGGGTGGTGTTTTGAGGAGATACCATTAATGAATACGCCGATGATGAGAGTACCATTATAAATAGTAGTAACAATGCTATTGTGATTGAATATAGACTTGCTATCATTAGTGCAAAGGGTATGAGCATATATATCATGTATTCTAATTTGTACTTCAGCGGTGCAACCTTAAGGACTTCGTAAAGTGCGTATGCTTTCCTAAGGCTGATATACGAAGCAAAATGTTTCACTGCTTGCTTAACTAATCTTAGCTTTGAGCTTTTAGAGTGACTGCTCCCTGCAGGCACAAATTTAATATGAAGCAAAGGTTCTCTACCATTTATCAATACCTTGTATCCATGCTTGCGGATT
>Ga0080004_1100075_pt1 | contig 13929 bp, 11 predicted proteins | sample WasSprMetagenome_FD_69207 | JGI IMG/M metagenome (GOLD analysis project Ga0080004, IMG submission 69207) | Sulfidic aquatic microbial communities from Washburn Spring, Yellowstone National Park, USA - WS (SPADES assembly) (version 2) | ecosystem: Environmental > Aquatic > Thermal springs > Hot... | reverse complement strand
ATCACCCCCCCCCCCCCGCCGATGCCCAGCGGCGTCTGTATCCTGGGCACAAAAAGCGCCAAGGCCGCCAACGCGGTGACCCCCATGGCTATGCCAAGGGGCTTATACACCCCGCCCCTCCTAGCACCCATTATTATCACAGCAATTCCGCCGAAGAGGAATGTTACGAGTGCCGAGATCCCATGCGGCGCCCCGTAGTCCTCGGGAAATATCCCGACCCCCATGGCGCCGACTGCAGCCACGGCGAGGAGGGCCGCCCCCAGCCGGCCCAGCTCAGCCCTTAGGAGATATGCGGCGGCCAATCCTAATAGGCCGAGCAGGAAGACGCTTGTGTTAAACAGCGTGGAGGTCGGGGCCCTCAAGGCGCCTAGGTCGCTTATGTAGTTATGTAGCGGGTTGTAGCCTGGATATAGTTGCTCCGCCACGAGCATTGCAATTATAAACTGCAGTGAACCAATTACTAGAAGGAGTCTTCCCCAGTTCATAGCATTGCTTTTTCAAGATCTTTATGACAGTTTTGACTAAACTTGTAAGTTGCGGCGGTGAGAGGTATTACCGGAATTTAGTTTTTATACTGTATATTTGGGGGGTGCGTGGGGCTTTCGGTGGATCTTAAAGACGTCGCGGTGAAATACGGCGATTTTTTAGCGTTGAAAAACATAAACCTCCACGTGGAGGCCGGCGAGGGGCTTGTCCTCCTCGGCCCCTCGGGCTCGGGGAAGTCCACATTGCTCAGGGCCGTCGCGGGGCTGACGCCGGTGGCGAGCGGCAGGGTGTACATCGGTGGGAATGACGTGACCTACCTCCCACCCGACAGGCGGAAGATCTCGATGCTGTTTCAAGACCTCGCGCTTTTCCCCCACCTAAACGTCTTTGAAAACGTGGCGTTTGGGCTTAGGCTTAGGCATCTGCCCGACGAGGAGGTGAGGAAGAGGGTTGTGTGGGCTCTTGAGCTCGTTCGGCTGGACCCGGCGCAGTTTATGAGCAGGCGGGTGCACCAGCTCTCCGGCGGCCAGCAACAGAGGGTTGCCCTAGCCAGGGCGCTGGTGGTGGAGCCGGAGGTCCTCCTCCTCGACGAGCCCTTTAGCCACATAGACCTCGACATTAAGAGCAGGCTTCTGGAGGAGCTGAAGATCCTGCACAACAAGCTTGGCTTCACCCTCATCTACGTGACGCACGACAGGTTTGAGGCGGTGGAGATCGGGGACAAGGTGGCGTTGATGAAGGCTGGGGAGATAGTGCAGGTGGGGAAGCCGGTGGAGCTGTATAAGAGGCCGAAGAACAGGTTCGTGGCGGAGTTCTTCGGCGAGGCCAACATCATACCTGCCTCGCTTCTGGGCGCCGGGAGGGGCGGCTACGCGGTGGTGCGGCCCGAGGATGTGGTCATCGGCAACAACCCCACATATAAGTTCAGGGGGCAGGTGATCGACGTCACCTTCCTGTGGCACTACCTCAAGGTGGAGATACAGAGCAACGGCCATATATTCAAGGCCTACCTGGACCTGGAGACCCCCATCTCAGTTGGCGACGCGGTGGACTTCGGCTTTGACGCAAAAGACGTCTACTTCGTGGAGGAATGATCCGGAGGGTTGCCCTAGTCGCCTTCGCCTCCGTCGTGCTTCTGTTTTACATCCCGTTTCTCGCCCTGGGGTACTACGTAACCGGCGGGGGCGAGCTCAAGATGCCGTCGTTATCCATGGTGACCACCACGTTTCTCCTGGCGGCGCTCACCGCAGTGGTGTCTATCGCCGTGGCGTACCCCGCCGCGTATTACCTAGCGAAGCGGGGGTCTGAGCTGGAGTTCGCCTTGGTCACGGCCCCTCTCTGGGTTGGGACACTGCTGAAGGCCTACTCCCTGTTGGTGCTCTTCGCCATAGTTAAGGAGCGTACCGGATTAGCGCTGTGGGGCACCGCCGCGGGGGTGTTGCTGGGCATGGTGTATGAGTACGTGCCCTACGCCCTGCTCACCCTCTACGCCGCCATTGAGAAGCTCAGCGAGTCCCCGGTGAACGCGGCGAGGGTCCTCGGCGCATCTAGGCTACAGGCCTTCCTCAGAGTGGAGCTACCGCTGTCTATGCCGGGCGTCGCCGCCGCCTTCATATTGGTCTTCCTCTTCGCCATGGGCGAGGTCATAATGCCGGCTGTCCTCGGGGCGTGGAAGGTCTACACCTTCGGTAGCTACGTCTGGGACCTGTATTTCAAGGCCCGCGACATCTTCAGCGGAAGCGTCATGTCGCTAATCTTAGCCGCGTTGTCCCTCCTAGCTACGTACGTGGTGGTGAGGACCATCCGCTCCCTATCGCTATGAGGCCGCTCCGCATATATACATGGGCCCTCATTGTGGCGCTCTACGTGCCCATAGGCCTCATGGTGGCGCTCTCCTTCAACAACAGCAAGTTGCCGTATGTCTGGGGCGGGTTTACCCTCAGGTGGTACGGGGCCCTCTTCGGCTGGGGCCAGGCCTGGCAGGCCCTACTCAACAGCGTCGTCATCGCCCTAGCCGTGTCTTTCACGGCGACGCTCCTCGGTATATTCATGGCATATGTCCTGAGGCAAGATAAGTACATCGCCGTTTCCCAGGTGGCTGTGGTCATGCCGGAGGTGTCTGAGGCGTTGGCCTTCGCCGCTGCGCTGTGGCTCGTGAAGACCTACGCGGGGGTTGACCTCTTCGGCCCCGTGGGCGTCTTCTTGGCGCATCTCGCCTACACGTTGCCCACGGCCCACGTCCTCCTGGCGCCGTATGTGGCGTATGTGAGCCGAAGCGCAGTGGAGGCCGCGAGGATCCTAGGCGCCTCGGAGCTCAGAACCATGTTCTCCGTGGTTATGCCCATTTTGATGCCCGCCTTCGTCGCCACGTTTTTAATAGTGTTCGCCAACTCCTTCGATACCTACATAAAAACAGCCTTCACCACAAGCCCCGGCTTCGTGACGGCGCCTATACTACTTTGGAACTACGCCGCCAGAGGCCGCGGAGACCCCACCATCTACGCCCTAGCCACCTTTATGCTTATACCATCCCTCGTAGCCGCGGTGATATACTTCAGAGCCGTAAAACGCTACGGCTGACAGCGCCTTGGCGGCTCTCCTAGGAGTGTTTACGACCACCAGGCGCCCCCGTAGCTTCTCCTCAAGTGCCTTGGTCTGTTCTGACCCGCCGAAGCTCACCACCACTATAGGCTTGCGGAACTTCTCGTATGCAGAGAGTATGTGGTCAGCCGCCTTCTCGCCGTAGCTGGGGGGATGTATCAAGGCGGCCACCACGGCGGCGTCGGCGTGTCTAAGCCCCACCTCCAGCGCAGCACCGAAATGTTCATCCACGCCGCCGCCTGTTAAGTCCACGGGGTTAGCCACAGCGGCGATGGGGAGGAGGCGCCTCCGTAACTCCTCCTGGACGTCCTTGGGGAGCTCCGGCACCGACAGGCCGGCGGCGTTGAGCGCGTCTGTTATCTGGACCCCCATGCCCCCTGAGGACGACACTACGAGCACCTTCTCTATCTTGGCCGGCGTATAAACGGCAAGCGCCTTTGCGGCGTCGAACAGCTCAACCAAGTCGTCTACCTCCACGACACCTGCCTGTCTAAAAAGCGCCTTATACATCTCGTAGCTCCCCGCCATCGCCGCGGTGTGGGAGGCGGCGGCCCGCTTGGAGTCGGCTCCCCGGCCGGCCTTATACACAACCACCGGCTTCTTCACCGCCCTCGCCGCCTCTAGGAACCGGGCGGCGTCGCCCCTCCACCTAAACCCCTCGAGATACAGCGCCACGGCCTTGACCTCCTCCACCTCCCCCAGATGCCGCAGGAAGTCGCTCTCGGTGACGTCAGACCTGTTGCCGAAGTTCACCGCTATTCCCACGCCGATTCCCTCCCCGGCGGCCCAGTCCAACACGGCGGTCATCACGGCGCCGCTTTGGCTGAGAAACGCAATGGGGCCTGGGGGCGGCCTCCCGGCCTTCTCCGCCGGCAGAAACATGGTGTCCAGCCCGTTGAAGGCGTTGTAGACGCCTATGCAGTTGGGGCCGAGCACCCTCACCCCGTGTCTCCTTGCCGACTTGACGAGCTCCTCCTCGAGGTCCCTACGCCCTACCTCGGCGAAGCCGCCCGACACGACGATGGCGGCCTTGGCCCCGGCCTGGCCCGCCTCCTCCACAACCCTCGGCGCGGCGTCGGCGGGGGTGGCCACCACCACGAGCTCTGGAGCCTCGGGAAGTTGAGAAACTCCCCTGTAGAACTGGACCTCCCGCCCACCGACCTTCTCCACTTGGTACTTCGGGTTTACTGCATATGTCCTTCCTCTGAAGCCTTTGAGGAGCTGGAGGAGGATCTGGCCGCCGATGGACTCCGGCCTGGGGGAGGCGCCTATTACAGCTACCGACTGGGGGAAAAGAAACTCCTTCACCCCTTAAGTGCCTTGGCTATCTCGGCAGGCTGGTAGCCCACGATCACGGTGTAGGTCCCGTTGGGATACACCACGACGACCATCGGCGTCCCCACGTTTTGGCCGGCTAGAAGCGTGGCTAGTTGCATACCGGCTTGGGAGTCAAAACTGCAACGTTGCTGGGGAAGCGTAGAGGTGTAGTTGGGGTCCTGGGCTAGGAATCTGTCGTACACCACCCTCAGGGTTGGTATTACGTCTTTGGGGGAGCTCTGGTAGAGACAACGCAGTTGCTCATGCGCCGGCTGGGCGTCGGGATGGACGACTAGGTCTACCAAAACCAGCTTATGCCCTTGGAAGAGGGTGTAGTTGTATTTGAAGAGCTGGGCGCAGTAGGGGCATTGGAGGTCGAAGAAGACTATGGCTGCGGGCCACTCGCCGTCGTAGGACATGCCGATTTTCTGCGCCACCTTTAATATGTCGAGACCGCCGCCGGGCTTTGCGGAGACGTCTTTATAAAGCTCGATGATCACGTTTCTGAGCTCCGGCGTCACAGCCGTTATGTTGCTCAAGGTGTAGGTCATGGTGGCCGCCACCTGGGTGCCGTATGCCAGCTGGATCTTGAGCGAATACACCGTGCCGTCTTGGAGCACCTGCTTCTCGTAGTTAAGCACGGCGTTTAGCCCCAGCATAATGGGGACCTCTGTGGTGTTGGTGTATACCGTGGCCTGTCCAAAAGGTGTCTGGGCCGTGCCGGACCTCTGCCAATGCGACTGCGAGGTGGGGCCGGGGAGGCCTTGAAGTAGCAGAACCAGCTCGTCGAACCTCTTTGCCGTGGGGAGGGGGGCGGCGGAGGGTGTGCATTGGCTGTTTGTGACTGTCAGCTGTTCGCCGGCTACGGTGGTTGTAACTGTGGAGTTGGTACAGATCTCCATAAGGCGGCTGAAGTATGTGTATTTCTGGTAGGTGCCTTGGCCTTGGGCAAGGATGTTGATTACGCCGTTGTCCTTAACCATGAAGTATGTGGAGCCTTGGGGGGTCAGCTGCCCGTATACTGCGCCGTCTTTAAGCGGAATATAGACGGCGGACATCTGCACCGCCTGACCGCCTTGAAGCCTTACGGAGTACAAGTACGCCTTCTCCACCGAGGAGGGCGCGGTGGCTGTGGCGCCGCCTGAGGGGGGTTTGTACATTAGCAACGCCGCGGCGGCTGTTGCGACGACCACCGCGGCTAGGGCTATCCCTATTAAGACGTTTTTGTTCATGTCGGGGGCCTGGGTTGGTGTATAAAAAATTATTCTTGTGTGGGAGCTCTGTCTCTGGCTAAGATCTCCAAGACGCTCCTCTCTCCTATTAGGTCACGTATTGAGATAACCCCGACGAGGTCGCCTTTTCTATCAAGCACCACGACGTGTCTGACGTTAAACTGCTTCATCTTGCGGGCGGCTGCTGTGATGGGCTCGTCGGCGTAGACGTATACGAAGTTTTTCATAGTCCCCGCCTTGTCCACGGTTACCGTGAGCGGGGCTTTTCCGGCTATGGTCCTTATTACGTCTCTTTCGGAAATTACGCCTAGAGGTTTCTTGGGGTTTTCCTTATCCACAATTACCAACAACCCCACGTGGTAGTCGGCCATCATTTCGGCGGCTTCCTCAACGGTTTTGTCCACCGTAATAGTGACGGGAGGCTTTGATGCTAGTTCTCCGCAGTTCATAGGTAAGTATTTGTTGGTGTTTAAATATTTTTAAGTGCCGTTTTTAACGATTCAAGGTTAGCAGTATTTACTTTTATTGTGGGTAAATAAGACTCTATAGTTTCGTTGGTTCCGCCTATTAATATGGCCTTGACCTCTCTAAAGGCTGTCTTGGCAGCCTTCAGGACCTCCGGGTGCACCATGTCGTCTTCGCCGTCTGTAACAACGACCAGCTTGTAGCTGTGGAGCCCTTGTTGCTTGGCGTCTCTCACCGCCGTATGGACAGCGGCGGAGATGTCGGTGCCGCCTAGGGGCAGAACCCTGAGAAGCGCCTTCACTATATCCTTGATATTTGTTATGGGCGGATACACCATCTGGTCGAAGAACCTCAGCAAGGATTTCCTGCTCCTCTTCATGAGAGCCACCGCCAGCGCTGTGGCCCAGGTTATCTTTTGAGTCATGTCCATGGCGACTCCGTCGTAGAGGGTGTAGAACATAGAGCCCGACTTATCCACCAGCAGGTAGATCTTCTCCCTGGTGTCCAACGTCGCGTCGTAGATGGAGAGAGACTTCGTGGCCAGCTTGTAGCCGAAGAGCTCCCTCGACTGTATGTATATTGCCTTGGTGAGGTTGGTGGCCCTCTGGAGGTCTGAAAACGCCCTCAACCGGGTGACGCCCGACACAACCCCCCTCCGCTCAGACAGCGTGCCCTGCTCCATTTCTGTCTGCAGCGCCGAGATGGTCTCCACGAGGGACTCCAGTATCTTGGCGAGCCTCGCTCTGTAGGGGTCAATGTCTATGTCGAAGAGTAGCTCCGCCGCCTCCTTCCCCACGTCATCGCCAAGCGCCTTCGTCACCGCCTTGCGCAACTTCTCAATGTTCTTTATATTCCCCATGTAGAACCTTAGCAAGCTGGAGATCTCTTGCCGCAGTTGCTGGTTCTGGGCGAGCTCTCTGAAATCCTGCTTCTTGTCCTCCCACCCCTCCAACGAACCCCTTTCTATCCGCGAGAGGAGACTGTTGTATGCGCGTAGCAACTTCACCGATGCAGACTTAGAGACTTGGTAGTTGTAGCGGCTTATCCTAGACACCTCTTGGTAAACCTCGGTGGCTACGTAGGTCTTCACGAAGAGGTACCACAACGCCTCCTCCTCGGCTGGCTCCTCCTTGAGAATTGGCGTTCTGTAGTGTATATAAAAGGAGTCGGCGATTACGTCGTTTGGTATCTTGGCCAGCTTGAGGGGGATGCCGAGCCTCTGGAAATTCTTCACTATTTCGTGTACCCTCAGCCGCGTCAGCTCGTCGCGGTAGTCTACGTTTAGTAGGGAGCCCATTATAGTCTTTATCTAAGAGGGATTCTATTAATATGTTTTCTATCGATGAACGGTGGCTTTTCCCACCTACAGATTTGCCCTTTAGGGGTTCTGCCACCGGCGCCTTTAGCTGAAGACACACGACGATGAGGTCAGTCTCATCGGCGTTCATCTTCAGAGGGCTGAAGGAAACGAGAACCACGTAGAGATATACGTCAAAAACAGCGGCTTCGTCAAAATAGCGCTTTGCCAGAACCAGAGGGAATGCTGGCATATGCCGCAACGGTAAAGGAATAGACCGCTCTAGTCCTTCCACCTACTTCACAGCTTCGGCATCTCCGCGGCTGGTCGGCATTTTGAAACGCTCCAGCTAACAGCTGATTAGTTTACAGCTGGGACTTTAGCATTTCTAGTGTGGACTTGACCTCCGCCATCTCCACCTGGAAGAAGCGGTAGGTCACGGGGTCCGCCAGCGACTTGTCTAGGAGCTCGTAGGCCTCTCTGAGCTTCTCCTTGGCTATGGAGAGGGCGTTGTTGGCTATTAGGGCCTTGATCTCATTAAGCATATCGTAGAGGACAGATAGGCTGCCTGGCATGTGGGCGGCTAGAAAGGACTCGTATTCGGCTAGGTCCTCCTTGTCTTTGACGAGGTATTTCAGCACCTTGAGGGTGGCGGCTCTGAGGGTTGCGGCGTCTATGTCGCTGGGCTTGATGCCAAGCGTGATGAGGTATGCGACGACGTAGAGGGGGACCTTTACGCGGGTTCTGTTGGAGATCACCACGTGGTCTAGGTATGAGGCGAGGATTGGGGATATGTGTTTTATGGTTGTGTCTGTGTTTTCAAAGACGTAGTCCTGTATGTAGTCGTGGAGCTTCTTCACCTCGTCCATGGTCATAAGGGGGCTCAGCTTGTCGAAGTCCCTCCTGAGCCTCAGCCCGGCCTTTATCAGTTGCTCTGTCTCGTCGGGCTCAGCGTATTTCGTGTACACCCTCAAGGGGAACCTGTCGTATAGTGCCTGGAGCTCCTCTTCGTCTGGTATCTTGTTTGTCGCGCCGAAGACGGTCCAAGTCTTCACCGGTATGATTTGGCCGCCGTCGTAGATCACCCTCTCGTTGAGGATGGTAAGCATGGTGTTTAATATGGCGCTGGAGGCGTTGAAGATCTCATCAAGCAGGGCGAAGTCCGCCTCCACTATAGAGTTGGTGTATATCCTCCGCACGTTGCCCTTGAGGAGCTCCACCACGTCTATGGGGCCTATGACCTCTTCTACCTCCGTGAATTTGGTTAAGAGACGGTAGAACCACTTTGCCTTCAGGAGCTTGGAGATAGATGCCACCAGCATGGTCTTGGCGGTGCCCGGCGGCCCGATGAGGATGAAGTTCTCCCGGACTAACACGGCGGTGAGCGCCGCCGTAACCTCGTCGGTGAACTTAAAGAACAAGGAGTCTAAAGTCCCCCTCACCTGGGCGACCTTGTTGATTACATCCTCCACGCCTTATCTAGGTTAACCATTAATATTTTTTCTATACCGCCAGTGGCTGGGCGTTGAAAGTTTTGGTTTACCCCCTTGTGGTATGCCTATGTCGCACCTATATAAGCACTGTGGATAAAATAGGCGTGGATCACTTTTTCGACATGTTCGTGTCTTCGGCTGGTCGGAAGCTGAGGGAGTACCTGAGCAACCGGCCTCATCACGAGTACCCCCTGGATGAGCTTGAGGACCGGGTGTTGAGGCGGAGGGTGGAGCCGATGGGCGCCGGCTTGCGGGCGGCGGGTGTCGACGGGGGCATCGGCGTTGTGCGGCTTTCCAACGGGCATCATGTGGTGTTGGCGAGGGCGGCTGCGGTGGGTCCCGACTTCATCGAGAGGGAGTTCGTCGCCGACGTGGCGACTGTGGACTCCTCTTCTCTGCCCTGGGCGTATCTTGTAATCGCGGAGTCGCTGGTGGGCATCAGGGCTCTGGAGAAACATGGGGTGGACGTCTTGCTTATGGACGGCTCCCTATACGCCAAGGCCGTGCGGCTTGTCCATAACCTAATACTCACTCGGGAGTTCCAGAACTTATACTACGTGCCGGAGCTCGCCACGGCGCTGTACAGCTTCGCCAACCTGCTGAAAACCGCCCAGGTCAGGGGGGCCAGGCTTGTCTTCGTGTCGAAGGACCACAGCTTCAAGCTGTTGAAGGAACACGTCGTGTTTGAGAAGCTGGCTGAGAGACACCGGGACCACGTGTTTCAGAAGGGGCTTCTCTGGTACTCCGTCTTGTGGATTAGGAGGTTTAGGAAGGAGCTGATTGAGCTTTACAAAACCGCCAGGAGGCAGGACTACGGGGCCGCCAGGCTGATGGCGCTTCTGGTGACCCAGTCTGTGACGGACTCGGAGCTCCTCACGGGTCTACTGCCGCCCCGCCACTACACCGTGCCCATGTTGGTGGGCGGTTGCGATGCCTACATGAACTACAAGGGGATCAACACCGTGGATAGGCTTGTGAAGGCTGCGGAGGAGAGGCTGGAGGATTCCCTTATCTTTAGGCTGAAGGACAGCTTCGGTAGCGACGTGGTGGGGAGGATAAGAGAGGCGCTGGAGGCCGTCCCTAAGGTGTACTTCTTCTACGTCAGGCTCAGCGACGACGCGCCTCTCCTCGTGGAGTTGCCGGCGGAGGGCGCCAAGATGTTCGACGGCTCCCCCGTCAAGGCCTTCTACCCCGCGGCGCAGGTGGACGACGTCGTGGGAATGCTGGCGGAGCAGTACCGCGACCCCATCCATTACAACACGTGGCTTTGGTACGCCCACGCAGTGGCGTCGTTTAAGGCCGGCCAGCTGGCGGAGTACGCCATCTACCTGAAGAAGATGGCGGAGGAGGTGGGCGTCGCCAGGAGGGTAAAGATGGCGTGGGGGCTATGAGGATCGGGTACGTCGTCGCCGCGGCCACCCCCTTCGAGTTCCTCGCCACGCTTGACCCGGAGAAGCCAATCAGCCTTTACGACTACGTGGCGGTGGACCACGTGGAGCACGACGGAGGCGAGTACGTCAACGTGAGGCTTCTCGGCCAGATCGTCAGGCTTTATAGGGACCCCTACTCCGCCAAGAGGGATCTCCCGCTGTATAGCGTGATCAGGGAGGTGTCTGACAACATACTGGAGGTGCAGATAGCTAAGGTCAAGGTGCTGGGGTACGTCCACGGCGGGGACCTCAGACAGCCGAAGCACCCGCCCAGGATAGGGTCTCCCCTCTACCTCGCCGAGGATGAGGAAATCGCCGAGTTGTTTAGGGTGGAGCACGGCCTCTGCGTGGGGAGGCTGGCTAGCCGCAACTTAGACATCTGCCTAGACCTCAACGGCGTTAAGAGACACGTGGCGATCATAGCGGCGACCGGCAGCGGCAAGACCTGGTTCTCCGTGGTCTTGATAGAGGAGCTTCTAAAGAAGGGGGCGAAGATCGTAGTCATCGACCCACACGGCGAGTACGTCCCCATAAGAGACAGCATCTACAAGCTGGGGCCCTACACGGCGAAGGTGGTGAAGGTGTCTAGGCACCACACCGGCGATTTAATGTACAAAATAGGGGTGCTAGACGGCGAGCCAGACGCCTTGGCCAACGCGGCGGGGGTCCCCCCAGGCGCGAAGAAGATCCGCTACGCCATATACCTCGCCTGGTCCTACGCCAAGAAGGTGAAGAAGTCCACCGGCAAGCCCCTGGGGCTTTCCTTCCTCAGGTTGGTGCTCCACACAGCCCTCCGGGGCGAGGCAGCCTTGAACAAGCTATTCCAGCAGTACAAAATAGAGGGAGACTTCCCCATGGAGGACTTGAGGCAACTGGCTAAGAAGGATAGACACTCCATCTTCAGCGCCTTGACCTACCTGAGGCGGCTTCAGCGGCTGGGCGTTTTCTCCTCCCGGTCCACCCCCCTCTCTAAGCTCCTGGCCGACATCACCATCCTCAACCTCGCCGGCGTAAACGAGGAGGTGCAGGACTACGTCGTGGCGCACCTCGTCAACAGGTTATTTCAGGCAAGGGTGAGACATGTGAGGTCCCTCAGGGGGGTCCAAATCCCGTGGCCGGTGGTGTTGCTTGTGGAGGAGGCGCACCGCTTCGCGCCGCCTAAGGCCCTCCGGAAGACCAGATCCTACGAGGCACTGTCTAGGGTTGCCTCCGAGGGGAGGAAGTTCGGGGCGTATCTCGTCATCGTGAGCCAGAGGCCGAGCAAGGTGGATCCCGACGTGATAAGCCAGTGCCAGAGCCAAGTCATCATGCGCATAGTGAACCCCAGGGACCAGGAGGCGGTTAGAGAAAGCAGCGAGCTCCTAGCCCAGGAGTTCCTCGACAACCTGCCGGGCCTCGACGTGGGTGAGGGCGTGGTGCTGGGCCCCCTGGTGAGGCTCCCCGTGGTGGTCAAGGTGAGAGACAGGGTTTTGGAATACGGCGGCGCAGACATAGACCTAGCCGCCGCCTGGAGGGTGGACAAGACGGCAGACGTCGCGCAGATGTGGAGGAGGCTGTACAGCGCCCCTCCTACGCCGAGTCTGTTGCTCTCCGCCTCTAGGCTGAAGGTGCTGAGGAAGATCCGCGAAGGCGGGCGCATAGCCGTGACTCTGCTAGATGGCGATAGGGAGGTAGCCGTCACCATAGAAGATGGGCGTCCTGTCTGTAGCGCGTGCGGCGCCGGGAGGCCTTGTCCCCACGTCTACAAGGCGCTGGAGGAAACAGTCGAGATAGTATGAAGATCCTCCACGTGTCTGACGCGCACCTAGGCAGGGCCCAGTACCACCTGCCCGAGAGGGAGGAGGACTACTTCAAGGCCTTTGAGGAGGCGCTGAGACGCGGCAAGGCCGCAGACGTCGTCTTAGTCACAGGCGACCTCTTCGACACGAGGAGGCCAAGCAACAAGACCCTCCTGCGGTTTGTAGAGGCAGTGGAGGCGGCTGGGGTCGTTCTCTACGCCATAGGTGGGAACCACGACTTCAGTTACGTCAGATACAAGGCCGAGGCTGGGAGATGCCCCCGCCCTAGGGAGTGTCTATACGACACGGCGCTTAGGCTTGTGGACAAGATGAGGCTGGCGCGGCTTCTCTGTTGGGAGGCGGCGGACGTGGGCGGCGTCTACATATTCGGCGCATGCGCCACGCCTAGGGACTACGCCGCGGAATACCGCAGGTCGCTCCAGAAGATGCCCCCCGGCACCGTCCTCGCCATCCACCAAGCCGTGGAGGGCGTCAAGGCGAGGTACCCCACAGAGGACGACGACTACACAATGCCGCAGGCGGTCTTCCAAGACCTGCCGTATTTGCACATAGCAGCCGGACACGTCCACGACCACCTGGCCAAGCATCCGGCAGGCGCCGTGTGGGCCGGCTCGTTGGAGATCTGGGACGTGGGGGAGTTCGAGACTTGGGACTACAGAGGCGGCTTCGAAAAGGCGCATGACGCCGCCCAGAAGGGCGTCGTGCTTATAGACGTGGCGGGGAAGGCGGCGTCGCTTAAGCCAATCTCTCTGCCCCCCCAGAGGCCGCTTTATAGAGTTAGGCTCTTCATCCGCGAGGTCAAAGAGGCCTTCTCCGCTGTGGAGGAGGCGGCGAAGCTCTTCGACAGAGAAGGCGCCGTGGTGAGGCTCGAGCTGTGGGGCGTCGTGGAGGGCGGCCTCAAGACGGGCCAGCTAGCGTCGAGGTTCTCCAAGGCGCTTCATGTAGATGTGGTGGACAGGACATCCTCGCCGCAGAAGGCTGTGGCGCTGAGAGGCACCGCCGTGGAGGAGCTGTGGCGCCTCATGAAAGAGAAGCTGGGCCCCCACGCAGACGTGGTGCTTAAGGCTATGGAGCTCATTCGCGACGGCGAGAAAGAGGCGGCGAAAAGACTCCTCCTAAAGGCTTTGTATGATTAAGAAGATCGAGATCGTAAACTTCAAGGCCTATGACAAGGCCTCTTTTAGGTTCGGCGAGGGCGTCAACTTCATCTACGGCGCCAACGGCGCCGGCAAGACTTCGCTTATGGAGGCCATCTCTGTGGCGCTCTTCGGGTCGCAGTGGGTGACTAGGTGGGGCGGCAGGAGGTGGAGCCACTTCCTCAGGAGAGGCGCCGCGTGGGGCGAGGTGAAGCTGTACATAAGCCACGGGGGCCGGGAGATCGTCGTTGTTAGGAGATTCGGCGAAGACGGGACGGTCTCCTCCGGCACCTACCTGGCGCTGGACGGTGGCGTGGTGGCGCGGGGCGACTCAGACGTCACGGCGACTCTCGTCTCGAAGCTGGGCCTTAGGCTGGACGAATACGCACATCTGCTCTACATCCGGCAGGGAGAGCTGAGGAGGATACTCCAGGAGACCGACTACATAGACCGCATCTTCCGCCTCGACGAGTTCGACAAGGTGGACGAGGTGGTAAAGGATGTACACGACGAGTTTAGAGCTCGGCGGGGGCATGTGGGCGGCCGGCTGGAGGAGCTGGAGAAGAGGCTCCCCGTGTTGAGGAGCAGGCTGGACGACTTGCGGCGGAGGCTGGAGGAGACCGAGAGGAGGGCGGCGGAGCTGGAGGAGGCGGCGGCGCGGTTTAGAGAGGTA
>Ga0080004_1136133_pt1 | contig 13930 bp, 11 predicted proteins | sample WasSprMetagenome_FD_69207 | JGI IMG/M metagenome (GOLD analysis project Ga0080004, IMG submission 69207) | Sulfidic aquatic microbial communities from Washburn Spring, Yellowstone National Park, USA - WS (SPADES assembly) (version 2) | ecosystem: Environmental > Aquatic > Thermal springs > Hot... | reverse complement strand
AACTGTATTAGATGATATACAAGTAACTAGAGAAATTAATCAGGGAAAAAATATAAAATTAGATTTAAAAATAGGTAACTATAATATAATAGATTCTTTTATATCAGAAAGCAAAAAATTAAGTTATAAACTAAAGAAAAATAAGTTTTCTATTATTTTATCTCCTTTTAATAGTGATCCAAAATTACTAAATATTCTTATAAAAAATAATATAAATATAATTAAATTTCATATTAATATAACTCACCCAGTAAGTAATTATAAGTTTAAGAGTTGGGAAGAGGAAAAAAAAAATATAATAAATATATTATTAGAAAATCATAATATAACTGTTGGTTTAGTACCTGGACATATTAAAGAAGAATTAGAAGAAATAAATCATATTGAATTAAATACTTATGTAGATTTTATTGATATATTTATGGATTCATTTACGACTTATTACTTACGTATACCAAAAAATATAGAAAAAGTAGTAGCTATTAATAGAGTTTTAAATAAAGAGGAATTAGAAATTTTGGATTTTTTAAAAATCTCAGCAATAGAAGCTTCTATTATAGATAAATCACAATATGGTTTTAAATTAACCTTAGAAGACATTTTAAATTACTCAAAATTAGTAAATAATTCCCCAATTCCTATATTGATACCTACTCAAAAATTGATAGAACCTAAGGATATAAAAATTCTATATGAACTAGGAGCTAAAGGAATAGTTTTAGGGGGGATTTCTTTAACTACTGATTATGAAAATTTACAAAAGAAACTCTATGAATTTATTAATGAAGTAAACAAATTATAGTTTCTATTTTTTATAAATAATTTTAAGCATTATGATATCTAAAAAAATAAAGGATTTAGAAGAATTTGATTTTTCAAATTTTTTAGTTTGGGATATATATGATAATAATGTAAATATAGAAAATTTCTTAGATTTAGAGGTAAGACCTTATTTTTTCGATACAAATACAGAGACTCTAACCACTAAAATACAAGACGTAATAAATGCTTATTTCTTAGTTAAATCAAAAATAGTTTATAAAAATAAAAAAGAGTATATTAAAAATGGGTTTATTTTAATATCAGATTTAATCTTTAACAAAAATCAAGATTTTTATCATTTAACTCCATTTTTATTTTATAAAAAAAATATTAAAAAAATTGATATATCTTTTTTAAAAGCTAAAAAAAAGATTAAAATAAATACAAATTTAAATATTTATCCCTATTTTAGTAACTATTATATATTTTATTTAAAGAATATAGAACAAACAAAATTGCTTGCTTTAAATATTTTTAATTTAATAAAGCAAAATATAAGAAATTTAGGGTATTTTAATATCTTATTTACAGGGGATTTAGGAGCTGGAAAAACTACATTTATTAAATCAATTATCGATAAGACTAACAGTCCTACTTTCAGTATTATGAATAAATTTAAAATAGATAATTTGAATATTATTCATTGGGATCTATATCGATTAGAAAATTATGAAACTATTAATTTAGAAAAAGAGTTAGATTTTATTCAATATTTACAAAACAATGATACTATAAACTTAGTTGAATGGGCTAATAAATTAACTTTAGAGTTTTACTTAAAAAATATAAATAAAAACAATTTTGTTATAATCAATTTAGAATATATAAATCAAAATAGTAGAGTATTGACTTTACATTTTAATAATTCAATCTTTAATAATCTTTAATCCTTGTAAATAGATATTTAAATTTAAAATCTTCTTTTTTAAGTAGAATTTTAAAATAAAAAGGAATTTTATTTTTTATAAAATAATAATAAAAAAGAAGGAGATAATTAAATTAGAATTTTAAGAGAAAAATGAGAAGCAAAAAATTAAATAAAATCTTTAAATTTTTAGTTATTTTACTATTTTTATTAATAAGTTTAAATATCGTTGGTGGTATTTTACCGACTCCTAATGGAATTCCTCAAAAAATAAAAGAAAAATTAAAAAATTACAATTATTATCAATCTTCTTTAGAACCAGGTAAATATGTTATAATTACAGTTTATTCTATTTACGATTTACCTAAAAAATCCAAAACTTTAAAAAACAAAGAGATAGAAATAGGATTAATTCCTGATTTAAAGAATCTTCAAAATGCTTCAATAAATTTTTATAAACTCTTTAATAAAATTCCTTTCCAAGGTGAAACAAAAAACATTGAAACATACTTTATAACTACACAAAACCCTACAAAATTTGAAGCCCTTCCCTTCTCTTTATCTTTTATTTTATCTAATAAGAGTGATAGAATTATTATAAATTCAAATTTAGATAACAAATATATAATGATATTTAAACATAAAGAAAAAGATGAATATTTAGCTTTTTTTGATTTAGATTTTGATAATAAGTTTAGTGATTTAGTATTATTATTAGTATATATGGGTCCTTGTAGTAGTTCTGCTCAAGGAGGAAGAGGTGGAAGTTCTGGTAATGATCCTTTTTAAAAAAATTGATAAAGACATGACAAAATACTTACAGTGGGATATAGTTATTACCTGTAAATTAGCTCATTTTTAATTACTAAAACTTAAATTAATTAAGGGGGATTATTTAAAATGAAAATAACAGAAAATATTAGCATAGAAGATATTCAAAAAGAATATGATATCATTATAGGTTTAGAAGTACATATAGAATTATCTACTGAAAAAAAATTATTTTGTAATTGTAAAAATGAATTTACACTAGAACCAAACAAGAATGTATGTCCGGTATGTTTAGGGTTGCCTGGTTCATTACCAGTTATTAATTTCCAAGCTATAGAGTATTTTATAAGATTTGCTTCTGCTTTAAATTGTGAAATTCAAAAGTATAGTAAATTTGATAGAAAAAACTATTTTTATCCAGATATGCCAAAAAACTATCAAATTTCACAATATGATTTACCCTTAGCTTTAAAGGGGCATTTATTTTTACCTAAAGCTAATAAATATGTTTATTTAAGGAGAATCCACTTAGAAGAAGACACAGGAAAATCTATTCATATAGGGGGAGTTAATTTAAGAGAAGCTAATTGGACGTTGTTAAACTATAATCGTGCAGGAGTGCCGTTAATTGAAATAGTTACAGAACCTGTAATAAATTCCCCTGAGGAAGCAGTTGAGTTTTTATATTTACTAAGATTAACTGCTTTATATACTAATATAAGTGATGTTAAAATGGAAGAAGGTAGTTTAAGATGCGATGCTAATATATCTTTAAAACCCAAAAACTCATCAAACTTAGGAGTTAAAGTAGAAGTAAAGAATATAAATTCATTTAGATTTTTATATAAAGCATTAGTTTATGAAACAATAAGGCAATACAATTTAATAAAGGAGGGTAAAGAAATAATCCAAGAAACAAGGGGTTGGGATGAAAAAAATCAATCTACCTACTCTATGCGTTCTAAAGAAGAATCACAGGATTATAGATATTTCCCTGAACCAGATTTATTACCCTTAAATTTAAATGAAAATATAATAAATAACTTCTCATTTAAAGGAAAAACTCCATTAGATTACTATATTTTTTACTTACAAAATGATCTAAGTCATGAAGAAATTATGTTTTTATTAGAACCAAAAGAATTAAATGATATCTACAATGAAGTTATTAACTCAATTAGTAATAATTTAAATTCAATTAGTAACAATTTAAATAATGTAAATATTTACAAAGAAGTTTCCAAATTTTTTAAAACTTACTTAGCTTATTTACTAAATGAAAAATTAATAGATATTAGTAGTTTATCACCTAAAAATATTTCTACACTTATTACTTTGATAATAAATAAGGAAATAAATACTATCAATCTAAAAGATCATTTACTTAATTTAGTTAAAAAAGAAACAAATATAAATAAATATTTAGAAGATAATAATTTATTAATAAAAGAGGACCTAAATTTAGTTAATGAAGTAATAGAAAAAGTTTTAGCTAATAATCCTCAAGCCGTAAAGGATTATAAAGAAGGGAAAGAAAAAGCATTATCATTTTTAATAGGTCAGGTTATGAAGGAAGTTAAATCCAAAGCTAAACCAGAAACAGTAAGAAATATTATACTAAACAGATTATCTAAAATTTAATCAAACTTGATTAAATAATCTAAAATGGAAAAATATAACAGAGGTTCAATACTTAATAATAGATACAGGATAGAAGGATTATATAAAGTGGAAAACGAATATAATATATACAAAGCTGAGGATACAAGATTTCCTGGTAATTTTTGGTTAGTTCATCAAATATTATTAATTAATACTTCAAAAAATTTTATAAACAACCTTTTTTTTACATTAGCTAATCTATCTAAAGTAGTTTATGAGAAAATAGGTAAAATAAGTGATTATTTCATAGATAAAGATTATTTAATAGTAGTAACAGAGTACTTAAATGGTAGTTTATTAAAAGAAGTTATATATTCCTCTAATTTTAGTTCTTCTACTGTCAAAGCTATTAAATTAGGTTTACAATTATTAGAAATAGTTAAGTATTTTTATGAAAAAGATTTAATAAGATTTATTGATCTTAATCCAGAAAATATAATAATAGAGAGAAATGGAATTATAAAAATACTCTCTTTTAGTGTAAATAAATTAATGGATTTAATTAATGATGATGGAGTAAATCAAAATTATTTTATTGGGACCTTTGGGTATATTCCTCCTGAATTTTTAGATGATAAAATATCAATGATAAATCAATCAAGTTTTATCTATATTATATGTGCCATTATGTATGAATTTATAACTAAAGTTCCACCATATTTAAGAGATGATCCTTTCATATTTCCACCGGCTATAACATTAAATTCCTTAATTAGTATAGAACTTTCAAGGGTTTTAGAAAAAAATTTAGCTTATAGCTCACATAATAGATATAGAACATTTAAGGAATTTGAGAAAAAGTTATACGAGATTTTATATAAAGAGACAACAGATATTGAACCCCAAAGATTACCTATATTTTCCTTATTAAAAAATAAATTATTTTTAGGAATATCATTATTTTTTTTCATTCAATTAATTATTATAATATGGCTAGTTATATATTATATAATGATAATGTAAATAAAGATTAAAAAAAACCCCTAGGTGCTGGTGGGGGGGGGTAAGAAAAGCGGTAAATAAATATTCCAGCAAATAAGAATTATGGAAATAGAAAAGGAATTACAGTTATTAATAGATGTTTTGCCTCCCTTTATATCTTCTAAAGTAGAAAAGCATCCTAAGGTTAATGATATTATAGAAATAGTAATGGACGTAGGTAGAACTCCAGAAATAAGATTTCATAATGATTTTGAAATAATATCTTCAAGAGAAATTATGTATGATGATATAGAGTATGTAGTAAAAAGGATTGGAGAGTTTGGGAAAGATAACAGGGCAGGAATTCCAAGAACTTTACATAGAATATCTGCAATAAGGAATAGGCATGGTAAAATAGTAGGTTTAACATGTAGAGTAGGTAGAGCTGTATATGGTGCTGCTAATGTTATTATGGATTATATTAAATTAAATAAAAGTGTGTTAATATTAGGGAAGCCTGGAGTAGGAAAAACCACTATTTTAAGGGAAGTAGCAAGAGTTCTAAATGATGAAATGAAGAAACGTGTAGTTATAGTAGATACTTCTAACGAAATAGGAGGAGATGGAGATATACCACATTCATCCATAGGTAGAGCTAGAAGGATGCAAGTACCTTCACCTGAATTGCAGCATAAAGTAATGATAGAAGCAGTAGAAAACCATATGCCAGAGGTTATAATAATAGATGAAATGGGGACATTAGAAGAAGCGTATGCTGCAAGAACAATTGCAGAAAGGGGGGTCCAATTAATAGCTACAGCCCATGGAAATACTTTAGAAAACATAATTATGAATCCTACTTTATCAGATTTAGTTGGTGGAATCCAGGCTGTTATTTTAAGTGATGAAGAAGCTAAAAGAAGAGGTACTCAAAAAACTGTATTAGAAAGAAAAAATCCCCCTACTTTTGAAATATTAATTGAAATAAGAGATAGAGATGTATTTGCTATCCATAAAGATGTGGCATTTGTTGTTGATAACTTGTTAAGAGGGATTGAAATTACTCCTGAAATAAGAAAAAGAGATAAAGATTCATTTATTATTTTAAAAGAATATCCTCCTAAAGAAAATCAAAATCAAAATCAAAGTAAAAATCAAATTAAACCATATACAAAGGGAGATATAAAAACTAAAGAGGAAGAAAAAGTATTAAAAACTAATTTAAAAGTATTTCCGTTTGCAGTTAGCATAGATAGAATACAAAAAGCTATTTATAACTTAGATTTACCTATAAGTGTAGTGTTAGATCTAAACCAAGCAGATGCTATTCTTACTTTAAAATCTAAAAAAAGTGAAATAGAAAAAAGAATTCTAAAAAATCCTAATCTAAAAAATCTTGCAGATAATATATTTACAGTAAGAAGCAATACCCTTACTCAGATTTCAAAAATGTTAGATAAAATGGTTTCTAAAGATGAGGAAAAATATTCAGATTTAGAAGAATTGGTTAAAAATTTTGAAGAAAAAATAAATGAACTTTATTCAAGAAATTTAGATCATATAGAAATTAATTTAAAAAATGACGAAGAAAAAGAGTATTTAGTAGATTTAATAAAAAAATATTCTTTAATTTATCAAGAAAAAGATAAAAAAATTATTATTTTTAATAATAAAAAAATTAAATAGCTGAATAAAAATAAGATATATTTTAGATGAAATATATTTTAGGTTTATCTGATTCTGAAACCATTATAAATTTAGTAAATTTTATAAAATTATCTCATAATTTAAATAATGTAAATATAGTTTTACCTTTTAATAATTTATCTAAAGAATTTAACCAAAAATTAAAAAGAAATTCAATTAATTTTAATAGATTTAATTTTATTTATATTTTTGCAAACTTAAACGAGATAAAAAAAATAATAGAAACCACAAATACTTTTAATGATATTAATGAATACATTATAAATAAAATTGATTACTTAAAAAATTTAGATAATTTTATATACTTATCTACTTCAATAGATCCAATAAATAGCGATATTATTGCTAATAACATTAATCTAGTTTTTAAGGATATAAAAATTTATAATACCCAAAATTATAGTGATATTATAAATAAAGTGTTTTTATTAAATCTTATCGACAAAAGCTTTTACTATCAGGTTAGTAATTATCCTTTAAAGGTATTTGATTTCTTTTATATTTTAAAAGATAATACAAACATTTTACAAAAAACAAATAGCCTAGTTTTTAACGTATTTGATATTAGTATGTTAAGTAAAAATTATAATTTAAATGATTTTGTAATTATAGATTTAAGTAATATTTATAAAATATTTAGTAATAATTTTATAGTGATAAAAAGGGAATTAAAAGAAAAGATATATATTGATTACTTATGGGCGTTAATGATAAAGTTAAGATATAATTGTTTATGGGATAAAAAGCAAACAAGCTTATCTATAAAAAATCACTTAATTGAAGAAGCATATGAAGTATTTGATTCAATTGATAATCCAGATAAATTTAAAGAAGAATTAGGAGATTTATTACTTCAAATAATATTTCACTCTCAAATAAAATATGATGAAAAGAACTTTAGTTTTATTGATGTAATAGAAAGTTTAATCAATAAATTAATTTATAGGCATCCCCATATTTTTGAAAATCTGGAAATAAAAGATATCTCTGATTTATTAAAAAATTGGGAAAACTTAAAAATTAAAGAACAAAAAGATAAAAAATTTATAGAATTACCCAAATCTATACCCTCTTTATTTAAATTATTCCTTATATTTAGAAAATTTAAAAGAACTAATAATTTAGATTATTTAATAAATTTAATAGATGACGAAATCAATTTGTTCTTAAATTATCATCTTAAAGATAAATTAAAAACTCATATAACCGATATAAAACAAATAATTAATTTACTAGTAAATGTAATAACAGATGATATAAACTTAGAAGAGATTTTAAATAAATTTTTAAATAAACTAATAAAGAAAATAAACTCCCAAAAATTAACAAAATTAACAAAAAATTAATATATTTAACTAATTGATATTTTTTTATAAAAAAAAATTACTATAAATAAAACTATATAAGGAGGTGAAATAAGATGGAAGTTAATAATGTAGGGGCAAGTAGCGGAGTAGATTATAGCGCAAGTAATGTAAATAGAAGTTCAGCAGCTAATAATGAATCCCAAGTTAATAATAGTTCAAATGTAAATTCCGCAAGTGCTACAGAAGATAGTAAAAAAACAGATGATAGCCAAAAACCAGAAGAACCTAAAGATAAAGATAAAACTGAAAAGAATAAAGAAAAAGAGGAGCTTCAAAAACAAATTGAAGAACTAAAAAAACAATTAGAAGAGCTAAAAAAGAAGTTAGAAGAGCAAAAAAATCAAAAACCACAAGGAAACTGTAGTAAACCTCAGCAGGCTCAACAATCTCCACAAGCTCAACAACTTAATCAAAACCAAAATGATCCTAATCAATTGATTTTACAAGATATAATCCAAGTATTAGAAGCAGAGAAAAATGGAGGTATGGGATTACAACAATCAGTTAATAAGTTAAAACAAGATTATATGATGGTAAAAAGTATGAATGTACCATTAAAACCAGAAATAGATCAAATGGCACAACAAATTCTCCAAAAATATGGAAATCAAGGGATTGGAGCAAATCCTTTACTAAGTAATCAATTAGCTACAGGGTTAAACCCAACACAAGCAGTTAATCCTTTAAATAATATTCAACAACCACAAACTCAAGGAATTAATTTCTAATTTATAAAATTTTGATATTAAAATATTAAAAAATAAAAGGGGAGCTAAATGCTCCCCTTTCATTTATTTATAAAATCTTAATTAAAAGAAATTTATTTCTTTATTTGAAACCTTTAAATCTTCTTCATTAATTATTTTTTTGTTTAGTAAATTCAAGTTAAAATAATCTTTATTCATATAAATAATAAAACCTTTTTGTAATAATAAGTTTATTTTAAAGTTTTTGCTATCAAAATAAAAATTTGGTTTATCTTGGATATTATTTTTGTAATAGTAATAAAAATCAGTTATAAAAATTGGATCAATATTATTATTTATTTTATTTTCATTTAATAAATTCAAAGATAAAATAGAAATATCATTTAGTGAATAATCCCAAAACAAAAGCAAATTATTAAATATGCTACCTACATCTAACAATTTAATATATCTTTCTTCATTTGTAAATATAACTTTATTAAAATAAGAATAATTAAATAAATTAATTTTAAATATTCCTAAAACCCTTTGATCATTTTTCATTTCATATATAAAGTACAGATTATCATTAAAAGAAACAGTTTTCTTAATATCAATTAAATTAAGAATATCATTTTTAAAAGCAAAGATTTTTTTTATTTTATTATGATAATTAATATTTATAAAAATTAATTCATTACTAAGAGAGTCATTATAAGATTTAAATATCAAAAAGTAATTATCTTTAAAATCAACGGCACTTAGAAAATCAAGTTGAGTATAATTATGATCTACGAAAAATGATGAAAACTCTAATTTACTTTTATCTTCTATCTTTATTAATAAACCTTTATTTTGATCATTATAGATCAGGTTAAAAAATATAAAAGGATAATAAAAATCTATTGAAGTTATGCTATAGGGTAGCTTTATCAATTTTATATCCTTAACTTGATAGTTAAAATCCATTTTTAATAAAATAACTTTATCATTGGATTTTAAATCCTCATCTTTATTGAATAAAGAAAATAAAATATAATAAAACCCTTCTTTATAAATAACTTTTTCCAATTTATAATTTTCTTTAGGTAATATATATTCATAAGATTTTAAAAAAGTTAAATTAGAATCAAAAATTAAATTAAAAATCTTATTAGAATTATCTTTATAAAAATTAACAAATAAATTAACAAGAGCTAAATTATCTATAGTTAATCGCATATAAGTCAATTTATAATCTGATAATTCTAAATTATAAATCTTAGATAATAACTCATAAGAATAGATATCCCTTTTTGTTAATAATAACTTTGTATTTGAATCATTAGAATATATAAAACTTAAAAGCATAAAATTATTATTGAATAAAGAGTAAGAAAATTCTTGAAAATATAAAGGAATATTTAAAATAGCTAAAAAATTAGAAAACTGAACATTATTCATATATTGATTATTAGAAATATTAACATTATTATTTATTTTTGAATCTTTAGTAAAAAGACTGGAAAATATATTATAAGAAAATATAAATAAAAAAGTAAAAATAAGGTAATAAGATATAGCCAAAATAAGTAATTCTCTAAAAATTCTTTTATAAATGTTATTAATATTATATTCTAATTGATTATTAAAATCTTGACCATTAATATTCTTAGTATTCATTAGTAATTTTTAAGGTATTGTAAAGCATTAATAGCACAACCTCTTAGTTTAGTTTTTCCTGCTCTACCCAATAAGTTTATATAAAACCCTTTCCTTGAACATTTACAAGCTTTAGAAATATACCCCACATCACTACTTATTACAAAGCTAATAGAATAACTATTACAATAAGGGGTAATAAAAGAAATAAGCCCTATATTATTTATCTCTTGAGTATTAGAATAAAATTTATTAGTAAATGGATTAAAAATAATTATCCTTGAATAATTAGGGATATGCATATTAAAATATTCACATTCAACATAAGGGATCCCATGTTCAACTAATCCATATAAATCTCTTACATTTTCTTCATTTATTCCCAAATATTCTTTTATTAGTTTTCTAAAAGTAGGTTTAGGGATTTCTTGATCACTTAAAGTTTTCCAACCACCTCCGGGTAATACCACTCCATTAAAATTAAATTTCAAGTTTCTTTTAATTATTTCTTGAATTGTAAAGTATATATAAGCGGGAAATCCTAAAATTCTTATTGGTAAATCCTCCTTTGAGTATTTTATTAATGTATTAATAACACCTTCTATATCAAAATAGAAAGTTTTTTTATCATCATCGTATTTCAAAGCCAAAAACTTATTTTTTACCTTAGGAGCTAATGAAGTTAATAACATATCAGAAAAAGCAGTCCCTACATTAGATGCAAAATCTATCTCATAAGTGAAAAATAAATAATTAATTTCATTTTCCAAATCCACCAAATTATAATCATTATAAATATTAAAAACAATTTTTTTAATTCTATTTAAAGTTATATTATCTAGTACTATTCTTGATTTTTTTCCTTTAGTTCCGGAAGAATATAACTCTATTTCATAGTTTTTATTCAAAATAAAATAATCAGTTTCAGCATATTCTTTTAATCCCCATACACTTAAAAATAGATACCACTTAAAGAAATCATCTAATTTTTTAACATTATTAATAAAATTATCTACATCAAATCCTTTATTAAAAATTTTGCGATATTTAATATTAACTAAATTTCTATAAAATTCAGAGTTATAATACTGATTTAAGAAGGCTGTTTTTATAGAATCAAGGAATAAGTTAGTATCATAAAAATATTGATCTAAATCATAATCAAAAGGTTTTTCTTCTATCAATTTATCTATAACAGATATATCCATAGTTTAATAAAAACAATTTTTAAATTTAATTAATTTTTAATTATTATCTTCTTGTTTTTGAGTCTCTTCTTTTTTTAGTATTAATTTTAAGTTTTGTAAATCTAAATTTGTAATAATTAAATAATCGTTTATATTAACTTTATCAGAAGGATTTTCTAAAGAAGCAGACCATAAATCTCCATCAACTTTTACAATCAACTCATTCTCTTTAATATTTATTACTTTTGCTTTTTTACCTATCAAAGATTCTACTCCAAATTTAGGTTTGTTTTTCAGTGATTTAAAAATATAGTAAATTATAGTTAAGAAAGTAATCAAGAATATTGAACTTAGAGCTAAAAAATATAAAACCGGTGGTTTATAATATATATTACTATTTTTAAAAGCTAAAATGGTACCTGCTATTAGTAATAAAGTTCCAACAATAAAAGAAATTCCATAAGTATTTGCTTTTATTTCTATAATAAAAATAATAAAAGAGGCAATAATAAGAGCTATTCCTAAGAAATTAACAGAAACTAAACCTAATCCAAATAACCCTAAACTTATTAAAATAATTCCCACAATTAAGGGAATTAAAGTTCCTGGATGATTAAGTTCTATTATAATAGCCCAAAATCCTAAAGTTAATAAAAAATAAGCAAGTTCTGGATTAGCTAATATAATTAATATTTTTTCTAAGATATCAGGATTAACATTATCATAAATTATATTTTTATAATTCTTTAAAATAACAACTTCCCCAGTATCTAAAATTATTGGCTTATTTTTTATGTTTTGAAATATATCATTAGGATCATCTAATACAAAATCTATTAGTTTATAATTAAGAGCTTGTAAGCTTGTATAAGTTTTTGCATTAATTATGGCGTCTTCAATAGCTGAGTAATTTCTATTTCTTTTATTAGCTAAATTTTGGCTAAAAGCTAATAGAGCTTGAATAGCTTTATTTTGCAGAGTTTGATTATTCGTGTTAGTAAGATCTAAAGGAGTAGAAGCACCAGTAATCGTATCATTAGCCATAACTGAAACATTACCAGCTATTAATACAAACATAGCTGCACTTAGCGCTTTGCTTCCCTTAGGATATACATAACATATAATAGGTTTATCTACTGAATAAAATAGACTAACTAAATCCATCATAGAATTAAGTAATCCCCCCACACTATCTATCCTTATTAAAATAAAATCATATTTATCTTTATTTTTTAATTTGTTTTGGATATAAACAAGCAAAGGATTTGAAATTATTCCATCTACATTTAATACTATTACTTTTATATCATCTTTATCGATTTCAATTAACTTATTTGAATAAATTTTCTTTGTAGTTTTAACATTTTTATCTATTGCACTAAAAGTAAAATTAATAAATTTAAAATAAAAGAATAAATAAAAACTAAGAAAAAGTAGGATATAAAAGCTATACTTATTAAAAAAATATTTATTAAAAAAAAATAATCTATTTGGTGTTTTTAACATATTTATTATGATGGTCTTTAACTAAAGCTATTAATAAATTCAGAGCTGATTTAAAACTTTTTTCATTTTGAATAATTATATCTGCATAATTTTTAGTAGGTTTTATATATTCTATATACATAGGTCTAACAAAATTAAGGTATTGTTCTATAATACTATCGATATCTCTACCTCTTTCAGATACATCTCTTTTTATTCTTCTAATTAATCTAATATCATCGGGTGCTGATACAAATATTTTTAAATCCATTAAATTTCTTAGTTCTTTTTTATAAAGAGCAAATAATCCTTCTAAGATAACAATTTTAGCGGGTTCTAAAACTTCAAACTCTTGGGTCCTATTATATAAACTAAAAGAATAAACAGGTTTATACGCTTCCTTTAGTTTAAATAAATTATACAAATTTTGATAAATCAAGTTCCAATCTATAGAATCTGGATGATCAAAATTAAATTTCTTTCTTTCTTCTAAATCTAAATGAGATAAATCTATATAATAAGAATCTAAATTAACGAGAGTCACTTTCTCCTGATTAAGGTTTTTTATTAATTCATTAGCCACACTGGTTTTACCCGATGCGGTACCACCTGCTATCCCTATAAATAATATCTCATTTTTATTTTTATAAAATTTTATTTCATTTAAAATATTATCCTCATTAAAATCCATAAGTATATTAACCTACCTTCCATAAAATAAAATACTTACTCCCTTATTCATTTTCTTTAACTTTAATAGAATTTCCTTTATATTTTGTTAATCCAATATCTCCATAATTAATATTGTAATATTCT
>Ga0080004_1123092_pt1 | contig 13930 bp, 17 predicted proteins | sample WasSprMetagenome_FD_69207 | JGI IMG/M metagenome (GOLD analysis project Ga0080004, IMG submission 69207) | Sulfidic aquatic microbial communities from Washburn Spring, Yellowstone National Park, USA - WS (SPADES assembly) (version 2) | ecosystem: Environmental > Aquatic > Thermal springs > Hot... | reverse complement strand
ATTCGCTGACTAGCAGCATTGGGAACGTTATGAACATTGGTATTGTAAGAAGCTGCTCCAACATGAAGGACACAGAGAGCGCTATCACGATAGACTCTACAACACCGCAGATGTAGTAGTCAAGCTTAGAATATAGTTTAGCTGCGTAGTAACCCAGTAGCCCTGCGACAAAGCTCATGAAAGGCATGAAACCCAAGTCCCATGGACCAGCGTATGGACTGATGATGTTACCTGCTACAACACCGATAGCATAAGCAACTGCTAACAACTTCTTCTTAGCGATTGATGGTGGTAAAATATCTGCTACTCTGAACTGTAGTGCTTGAAATGATATTGGTGCGAAGATGTACACTAGTATCGCGTATAGTGTTGCCCATATTCCTATCAAGGTAACGTCTCGGGATTTCATGTGTTTCACGATATTTAAATAGTGAGCAAGATATTTAGATATCCTGATTGCGCCTTTTTTGATATTGCTCTGATGGAAGCTATTGTTATTTGAAAGTTAAAATTTTAACCCTTTATCATAATTGGAGCTCTTCATATACTATTTCTTTAGCTTTTTTGAATAGCTCGATAACTTCATTCCATCGTTCTTTGAAGAGTTCTTTATTGAGGTGTCCTTCGTAGAAGTGTTCATGAAGTATTTGTGCTCTGTCTATGAGTTCTCTAAAGAGTTTTCTATGTTTCGGTTCCACGTTACTAGCTATAAAATTATCTATCTTTCCACGGCTCCAATGCTCTACAAAAATCCTTTTGTAAGAGGCATAAAGCTTCATTAGGGCTAGCACTGAAGCCCATATCTTTTCCCCGGCTTGTCTAGTATCATCTGAGTTGAAAAGTTCTAAAGCTTCTTTATAATACTTTTCTAATAGATCTTTGTACTCTTCAGCTCTTTTAGAGGGATCTATAGTTAGTTTGACAAGCTCATTTTTAATATCTTCTGTATTCCAACCGGTGGCTGATGCAAGTTCTTTGAGGTTCTGTTCATCAGTGCTTGTAAGAGGTAAGTTGTGAATAAGTTTCATAGCCAAAGTTGCTATTCCTGGCCACTCATCCCATATCTCTAAAAGTCCGTTAGCAGTTGATGTGCTTTCATTTATTACTTCTTGTCCCATATCTAAAGAGAATCCTTGTAGAGTATATGCCATCAAATACTTTGAATATGTTAAGGAATTATCATTAACAGTTTGCGTTGAGGATGCTGATGAGATATTCCATGACATGTTTACTTCCTCGCTTTTCAGCATTTTTCCAAGAGATTATTATCGGCCAGCTTAACATGCCCAATATCAATCTCACTATTCATAATTCTCACTATAAGAATAACTTCTATTCTTATAACTTTTTCATTATTGGTAAGATAAGATTATTTCTTAATGAAACATTTGATGATGAATTCTGGGATTGTATAATAGTGGAGCATTAAGGAATTATTTGCCTTAGTGTGGAGTGTGTGACGTGATTATTGTAAGTGAGGTCTAATATGGCACATCTTATATCCTAAAATACTTTTGAATCATATTGCTTGAGTTTTCATGTTTGTTGCTTTCTGCGGCTAAAGCAATAATGCTGCAGGTCTAGATGGTTTTACCTCTCCAGTACTAGTATCTACAGCTAATCCTAGGGCTTCTAGCGTAAATGCTCCGAATAGAGGCATGGGTGATTCCATTCGTGCTGCGAATACCATTGCTTCTCTACCCATAGCATACACTTTCACAGGTGCTATTGGTGTTTCCATTATTTTCCCATCGGCTAGTGTGAACTTAACTGTACCAATAGGTTTCAGCTTTAACTCATTAAATTCCACACTTCTTAAAACCATGTAGCTAACACTCGTATCAACCAGAAATCTATATTCATTTGATACACCCTCTACTGGGTTCTCTACTTTCGCAGTCATGTAAACATGTCTCATAACTGCGCTAACCACTTGTAAACTATGCTAAATATAAACGTTTTGAACTGCACATATTTGGTATAGATAAAGAACAACACTCATCAGATATACTCTCTAACATGAGCGTGAGGAGTATAGTTTCAGCATATGATAATAGCTCTAAGCAATTCAACATTAATAGAGGTATATTGAGTTATTTGATAAGATTATTCATATGAAAGTTAAAAGGTTTACTAATTATTGAAAGGAACACTAAATAGCTCTTTTCGAGTTATCTAAGAGACTTTCCTGAATCCTATGGCAAATTCATGGTGTCTTTGCTAGGGCTTAGGATATTTTTGCTCTCTTACTGTATGATGAGGAAAAGAGAATTGTGTCTGAGCTTTTAAGAGTGTTGTGAGTAGTTTACTGCTAATAAATATTAATGAAATTCTCTGCTTAGGATTGATGATTTTATACATTCTTAGTGAACTATTTGTTCTGAATTGTATTTAACTTAGTGAAGGAAGTTTAGTATTGTCATCTTTGTATTCGTGCATTGTTAATGCAGGTCTTCCTTTATAAATGTATGTTTTAGGTTTTCAGAATAATTAGATTTTCTGCTCAAGCTATAAATCTTGTAGCAATACAAAAATCAGCCACAACATTCTTATTTAAGAGCGATGTATTTAATTGCTGTTTCCATAGATGATCTTCTTTGTTTCTGAAACCATCTTTTCTATATCTGGTATTCTCTCCTTCACAGCGTCTGAGCCCAGCTTTGCCTCATGGAAGCCCCAAACGTGTAAGTAGTTCGCTCTATCCCATGCTACGCTAAACCATTCGCCTAGTTTCTTGGATATTCTTGAAACGGCCTTCTCAAGCTCTGTAACAGTCCATCTACCTTTCTCATCAACAATTTTAAGAATGTCATCCATGTTGAAGCGTACTGTGAGTGCTTTGACAGCTTCTTCAGCAGCCTTGTACAGCTTTTCACTGGCTTGTATAGGATCTTTATCAGCTAAGCTTCTTCCCTCCTCAAGATATCTTACTGCAAGGTCTACACGTTGTTTAATGCCAATTTCTTTATTCATCTCACAGCACCAAATCTGTTGTACATAAGCGTAAATGCGTTTATTAAGTTATCTTCCTCCATTTTTGCAGAGAGACTTCCTAAGAATCCATATAATAAAATATTGTTATCCACATGGACTAACATGCTAACTAAGAAGATCTTGGAGGATCCATTAACGACTACTAGTAGGAAATCTGTTGATGGTTCTTAGAAGTTATTAGCTCTAAACCCCCTTAAGCGTATGTTAAGGGTTATGGCATACTATTTGATTTATCAAGCATGATTAAAGAATTTCTCTAGGCACAAAACAAGAATCCACGTTACAATGCTTATAAGGATTAAGCAATCTTGAACAACTTAAGAGAATAAGTAAACCCCTTATGGAAAGCTGAGTGGAAAATTTTACGATGATATTTATGGAAAATGTTGAGGTGGCATCTGCACTATCTGTATGGCAAGAGCCACTCTTATGTAGTTATTGAATCTTCTCCTGAGATGCAGGCTTTTAATAGCATCAAGGGTTCATCAGCAGTTTCTAAATGTGCTGTGTTGCATGGTTTGTGCGTGTGGTATAAGATTTTTTAGTTCAAGCCTTCTTATATTCATGTGTTGAGTTATAATATCGGCTTTTAATAATGAAAACCAGTATTAAAAGCACATTGTCAGAAAAGAAGTATGCGACACAGCAAATCATACGAAAAGCTTAATAATCTTTCGTCTATTAGACTTTAGTGGTGTGATTGTTGGCTAGGATCGGATATATCAGACCGTTAAGGCTCTTAACTAGGAAAAGAGTAGGATATGTTAGGCCACTAAGAATGAGGCCCTATGGGCGTCAGGGTTAGAATCAAGGTGAGGTACGGGAGCGCATCGTTGGACTTAGTCGCACTGGTCAACACTAGCTACGAAACTGACGTCCCAGAGCTCCTTGTTCCAGTGAGCGTAGCCGGAAGTTGGTTTTTGGCCTAAGGATGAGAATATGTACGTTCCTGTACTCCAAGTAAAAAATGTTCATAAAAGATTTGGAAGACTTTATATCTTGAAGGGGGTTGATTTTGAGGTTAACAGAGGAGAAGTTGTTGGCATAACAGGAGAAAATGGCTCAGGGAAGAGTACTTTGCTCAAAATTATTGTAGGTTTACTTTCCTGCGATCAGGGTAAGGTAATTTTGCGTGGGACCTTCGGATATTGTCCTCAAGAACCTGTGCTTTTCGATGACCTCACTATGGAGGAAAACATTGAGTACTTTTCTGCTGCCTATGGACTCAATCGAAAGGAGGGCGTTTCTCGGGGAAATGAATTGATGAAAACGCTTAAATGTGAGCAGTTCAAGAAAAAATTAACGAAGCATTTAAGCGGAGGAGCTCGTCAAAAGCTTAATCTCATAATCTCATTGCTTCATGATCCTGACATATTGATACTCGATGAGCCATATCAAGGTTTTGATTATGAATCTTACCTTTCTTTTTGGGAAATAGTGAAAAATTTAAAGGAAAGAGGAAAATCGTTCTTGGTCGTAAGCCCCATGATCTACGAGCGACATTATCTCACAAAGATTTATAAATTAGAAAACGGAGGGCTCAAACATGTATAGGACAGATAAAGCCCTAAAGATCTTCTTATCTCTTAAGATGCAAGCTTTAGAGCAAAAGCGCAAGTTCACTACTTTGCTGATTGTTTTTATCCTTCCAGTGGCATTTTGGGCCTCGTTATACTATAGTGCTGGAGAGGAATCAACTCTAATTACTGTCCCCACACTTAATGGAGATGTAGAAATGTTTGTGCCTGTTAAAAAGAGCTATCCCCTCGATTTAGGGTTAATGGCAGTTGCATGGGCTATGTCCGTTGTTGCATTCTTTGCAGAAAGCGGAAGTGCAGAAAAGGATAGACGCCTCGTATTATGCGGATATGACTCCTGGCAAATTCTCCTTGCTAGGTTCATCCTCTTAACAGGAGTAGCCTTTCTTACTTCTATGATTCCCTTAATTCTATTTGTGCCTATCCTTTCACCCAAACATCCTTGGATACTTTGGCTGGCATTGTTTATAGTAGGATTAATTGCTCTGGAGATGGGCTTGCTAATTGGTGCACTTATTCCTCGTTATACGGAGGGTATACTTATAATAATTGCGCTTTTTGGCATAGGTATGAGCATTCAGGGGGAAGCCGCTAAATTCTTCCCTACATACCCAGCAAGACAACTCTTCCGCTCAGGGCTTTTTGCAAAAGATCCTCTCGTTCTTCCATTTGTAGGAGAGGAGTTATCGATTTTTGTTATTCTCATGATGGTGGCTATTGTATTTTGGTATCTTAGAATTAGGGTCCATAGGTGATTTTAAATGTTTAATAATAAATTAAATATTCTTAAAAGGAGTTTTACTTTCTGAGTAAGCTCAAAGTAATAAGAAATATTTTTTAAAGTTATGGATTCCTTTCTATCTAATCTGTTTTTCTAACTTTTATGTTTTCTATTTGTGCTAGTCTTTTAATCAATGGAAGTCTTTTCTCCATTAAATTTTACATTCATTTCTCAACGATAGCATTTCATTCTTTAAAGAAGAGTTTTTCGCTTTCCAAAGTCTTTGTTCTTTCTTTCTAGAGTTTATTTTTGTATCCAACACTTATCGTGAAATCTCTTCTTTTGCTATGCTTCTTATCTCTGGAAGCAAAATCTTTGAAAGGAACTTTAGTAGTAACGTTTGCCATTTTTATTTTTAGTAGATTGTTTAAATCTTTTGAGGTTGCTAGTGCTTAAAGCATTAAAGGCAGTCCTTTGATCAGTTTTCCTGTTGTTGGATCCACTTTATAGCCCATTTGTTCTAGGGCTACGACACCTATGAGTGGAGTTGTGCCTTTTGGTCTTATAATAATTGGGGATTGGGCTATTCTATCGTCTATTTTTATTATGGCGTTGACTGCAAGTTCCACTTTTCCAGTCCCCTCAGCTGTTTCGGCTGGGTATTCACCAAGAGTTGGCAATGCGAGTTTAGTGATTATTTCTTTGGGTAGGGCTGGAAATGTTGCTCTAGTGTCCACAAGTGCTTTTACTTCAGCCTTCCTGACTTCCTCTAGTTTGCGTTTTCCCTTTAAGTATTGGATGTAGTCAACAGAATTGTAGAATGTAGCTTTTACATAGGTGTGCTCCAATGCATTCATCAGAGAAAATGATCACGTGGATTGCATATAAATGTTTGGTTGAATAAATTTGTTCGCTCTTAAATAAGAATGTTGAGGTTGGTTTTGAATTGTTGCAAGATACATATTTTGGGTAGAAAATGTTACCATCTAACATGAAAAACCTAAAGCATGCGTCCACCTGAAATAGGATCAACATAGTGTCGTCAATTATAAGATAAATTCTGATATCAACTATCTCTTATAGGGAACCAACGCTTATGAACATTTATATCGAGTTTAGAAGCGAAAAGGTGAACCTGGCAACTTAAGCGATCGCTGTTTAGCAAGTCAAAAGCTTGATGAGGCTAAGGGAAAGAGTTAAGCACAGCATTTGGCCTGTCAATCACCAATAGCTTAAGTTGCCAGGTCCGAAAAGATGTAGAATAAGTTCTTATAAAGTTTATAAAACGCTTTTCATTAGAAAGAAGTGAAGTGGGAGCTGTTGGTTTCAATTGTACTACCTAAGAAGATTGAGAAGAGATTGAAGGAAGAGGCTGAAAAAACTGGAGTCTCAGAAGAAGAGCTAATACTAGAAGCCCTATCAAAAACTCTTAATGAACCCCTCGACCCTGAAACAAAAGTTGAAATCCATTTAAAACTATCAGAGAAATACATGAAAGATGCGGAGGATTTTTTATTAAAAAAGGATTATGTTCAAGCATCTGAAAAGGCTTGGGGTGCTGCAGCTCAGATGGTTAAGGCCTTAGCTGCAAAGAAAGGAAAAGAACTTAGGGGCCATGCCAGTCTATGGGAGTACATGGACGAGTTAGCTGAAAAGCTTGGAGATGTTGAACTGAGGTATCTGTGGAGGACTGCAAACACTCTTCATCAGAACTTCTATGAAAACTGGATGCCGGCTAGGGAAGTCGAGCTCGCAGTAAACGACGTTAGAACGTTCGTGATGAAACTTAAGGCAATCCTCTCACAATAGCGTGCAAAACTTGCCTCTTCGAGCTGGCAGGAAGGAGACAGTTAGTCCCAGCTTTAACTGCAAAGCTTGAAGCAGTTTCAGAAAAGAGGTCGAAAGGGGGAATTTAGGTTGTGTTAAAGGAAATGTTTATTACTACTAAATAAGTAGTAATAAATGGTGGTCATTATGAGTAGTTATATAACGGTTTCTACGAAGGTTAGGAAAGAAGTTGTGGAGAAAGCTCGGAGGCTAGGGATGAATGTCTCTGAGTTTTTAAGAAAGGCTCTTGAGGAGGAGGTGAGGAGGAGGGAGTTAGAGTATTTGGAGAAGAGGTTGAACGAGCTGGATAGTGTTCTCGAAAAAATTGATGTGAATGAAATTGTGAGGCTGATAAGGGAGGATAGAGAGAGTAGGTGAATATTCTTGTCATACTTGTTTGATGCTTCCTCCCTAGTTTACGCTATAAAGCTTAAGAGGATAGGTATCTTAGCTGGGAATTACGTTCAGGAATTAACGATATATGAGGTGTTAAACGCTTTATGGAAAGAGACTTATATTTTAAGAAGAATGAGTAGAAAGGAGGCCGAGAGTCTATTGGATGTGTTCGTTCGACTATTAAGTTATCTAAAGATGCTTGACTTAAGGGGTTTAGAAAGTGAGGTATTTAAGATAGCTGTTGAAAACGGTTTAACTGCGTATGATGCATCGTATCTTACCTTAGCGCGTAGAGAGAAGCTTACTTTGGTTACGGAAGATGTTAAGTTGAGAAATGTAGCAAGTACGATGATACGGGTAGTGAGCTTGGATGAGATACTAGTATAAATCCACGTTTTTAACTTTAATATATGATGCTTATATTTTCCATTATGAAGGTATTTACTGTAGTGTTCAGCTGTCTGTTGATTCTCGAGCCATGTTTTAGATAAATATATAATGCTCTTTTCTGGCATTAATCTTCCCATCTTCTAGTAGGATATATTTTGTAGTTCATAGCTAAAGAACATAAGAAGTAAAGATGAATTGGAGGATGATAACTTCTTGGTGGTTGAACAATTTTTCTTTCTTAAGTTTTTAAATTCTTTGAAATTTCTGTTAACGAGGTCTTTTATCTTATTCTTTTTCGTTAGGATATTTTACTAATTATGTTTCGAAGGGAATGCTTCTTTTTTGCTGTAATCCTTTTTCTCTTTATTTTATAAACTCCATGAGTAAGTAAGGTTGAATTTTTGGTATATTCTGGATTGAAAGCTTTTTCATTGTAATCTCAAGTTATGCTTCATTTAGTTTTGTCTTTTCTCTGCTTCTAAAGATTATTGTGATATTTTTGTTAAATATAGCTCTTTCATCTCTTCTTTTGTTCTGTTTAAAATTCATGTTTTTGATATATTGAGTATTTTCTCATATGGTTTTATGCTTGCTTTGTCTTTCCATATCTTATATGAGTACAACGTTTCTTTTATTTTATAATCTCTTTCTTATGGTTGGTTTTTCTTTTTTATATGACTTCTTCAAGATTTTATTATTGAATAAGTTTGTATAGTGTTGTCATTTGTAATGAAAATTAGTTATGGTGTATATGCAATTTAATCAAAGAAAATATTGTTTTACATATTCTTTACAGATGCCTCTCAATTAAGTCTGCCTAGGAACTAATACTATGAAGATGCATATTTACTCTAACTATTAGAAGCCTATATCTTACTTTAATAAAAAGAAGTTGAGCTAAAAACCTTACACAATACAAACCATGCAACACAGCAATTTGGCATACAATTCTATGATCAAATATGCCCATTTACCAATAAAGTTTAAATAATATCTCTTCTCTTATAAAGATCGGGGAATAGATTGAAAAAATACATATCCTTAATATTGTTAGCCCTGCTACTTTGCTCATTTGTCTTCATGAGCGTGAGTGGGGTGCACGCGTCAGACATTAAAGAGGCAAGGAAACATGCTGAGGAGAGGTTGCTTCCACTTGAGGGTATCGCTGGAATAAGCCATCGTGAGGATCCTCCAAGGATAATTGTATATATAGAGCATGAAAAGTATAAGAACAATGTGCCTGATGAGATAGACGGTTTCAAAACAGAGGTTATCGTAATTGGTAAGATAAAAGCTTTGTCCCTACTTCAGCTTGAAGAGAGAATTAAACCATCTTATACGTATTCTGAACCTGTCAGTAGGACTGCTAAAGTAAGGCCGATAGTTGGAGGAATATCACTTGGTGTTCCAGAAGATGTTTATGGTGGAAAAATGGCTGGAACTCTTGGCTTAATTGTACAAGGTCCGGGAGGATATTACTATATTCTTAGTAATGCGCATGTTATAGCCATGAATAGTAAGGCACAATTCCTGCCGTTGGGTACAGCTACGCTCCAACCTGGAACTTATGATGGTGGTACTATCAACGATAAAGTTGGAGAACTCTACAACTATATCAAGATAGCATTTGGTCCTAAAGGTAAGAATTATGCTGACGCTGCTATAGCAAAAGTTACAATATCTAATTACTTAGTTGGTGGAGTTCTAGATAGTGATAATCAAAATACTTATAGTATTAGTGGTACGGCTGAGGTGAGTATAGGAGATTCTGTTAGAAAGTCTGGGAGGACGACTGGTGTCACTACTAATACTGTATTCGATACGGATGCGACGGTAAAGGTTTGGTATACATTGTCTAAATGGGCAATATTCTATGATCAAATATTGGTAAATCAGCCCTTCATTGAGAGTGGAGATAGTGGAAGTCCTGTAGGTAAAGGTGGAGCATTTGTTGGGCTAGTCTTTGCAGGAAGCAGTAGTACAGCTGTAGTATGCAAAGCTAAATATATAATTAATGGACTAGGAGTAACAATATAGGTAAAATAAAACTATTACTTTTTTTGATATATTCATGCTAGGTGCATCTACCAACTTTTAAGCAAAGATCATTGCCGTTAATTTGCAAGCATCTTAAGCCTAATTTCAATTTCATAAATAGCTTTTACTAAGGATTAGAACTTTCATTTTAAATTCTTAGCTTTTTTTGTTTCTCCTTTTTCGCATAGTGTCATTATTCAACTACTACATTTATATAGGAAACTTGTAATATTATTTATGACATAATTTGGATTAGAAGTAAAAAAATACACTATTTCTTATTACAAATGACGGTGTTATGTATAACTAATTGTTACCTATAATTTCTATTCCTATATTTTTTAGTATGATTTCTTTGTTGTTTAGAATTTCAGAGTCGAATGTAACAAAAAATTTTATAAGTCCTTTCTTCATCAATTGATTTGCATATGCAATATGAAGAAGATCTAATGTTTTTAATTTCAATTCACTAGCTAAATTAATAGCTTCGGAGAATTTATGGAAAAGTTTCAAGTGATCTAAATCTGTTAGCTTAGCCTCATCTGGAAATATATGGATTGAAAGAAGTTGAAGAAAAAAAGCAATTGTTAAACGTAATTTAATCCTATGGTTTGCTATCTCCTCAATTCCGGGAGGAAGCTTGTAACTTTGAATATTTCTTGACACTACAGAATAAAGCTCTACTAGCGTAAGGGTCGAAGCATAGAATCTATCTATTCCATTTATCTTTTTTAATCTTTCTATAATATTCACGGCTTTATTGTGATTAGGGTCTCTATTAACGCAATAGGAAATAATTACACAAGTATCTAAGTAGGACATTGCTACTACACCCGTGTTTCTTGGACTATGCGTACGGCATCAAATTCTGGTAAAGCCTTTGGTCCTATTTTCGATTTAATCATTATTTTAACTAGATAGTTGATCAATTCGTCTTCGCTGACATTTCTTTCTCCTAACCATTTGAGCGATAAGACAATTTTATAGTTTTCATATGGTAAATAATCAATGAGTTTTAACCAAAGTTCTAAAGCGTCTTTAGCTGGGAGGTCTATCGTGATCATGGCTACAGTACCATAAAGGTTATCATCGTATATGTCTACATTACAAATGCTTTCTCTCCCCAATAATGTAGTTATTAAACTAAGAATATAACTTTTTAATACTTGACGAATCGTATGCACTTCTGAGGGCATCTTGATTTCAATATCTTTACCCTCAAGAAAAATGTAACGCTCAGGTGGAGAATAAATAGCTGTTCGGGAGAGAGAATTTTAATTTCTTGTCGCAGAATGGTATGTGAAGAATAATATGGCTGTTCGGGCAGGTCTTTTATAGGCTCTAAGAGAAATTCAGAAACCTAATTGCATTTGACATCTTTTATACTCATCCAGTAGTTTTCTTAAGATGCTTTCTATATTTTCTATGAAATTTATAAGCTTGTTGTTCTTTGAGGTAAGAGTCTATATCTTCATAAGAATTCTTTTATTACATCTTATGTTGTATGCTCTAATTTGCTGTTTCATCTTTATTGTTTTAGTTTATTTATAAATCAATGTTTTCTTATTCTATTTACTATTTGAAATTGCTGATTATGGCAATCTTGATAAGAATTGCTTTGATGGATCCTTAATATTATATTAAAACGAGCGTGCGTATTCTAAATGGTATGTTAAGTTACTGAAACTTCCTTTTTAGCCATGCTTTGGACCATTAGTGGGACTATTCTACTTGCTCTAAGTATTTCTATAAAGAGTGGTTTATTATCCTCATCAAAATGCACTATTAAGTCGCCCACTTCTTCCGCATAGGAGAGCTTCCCTTCTTCAGCAACAATTATCGTGAGGACATCAGCTTCCTCATCGTACTTAATCTTATACACCATAACGCTTTCGCCTCACTGGATAGAAGGTTATAACTAGTAAATAATCTTTTCTCTTTTCGTAAACAACTCTTAAAGCATATTTTGCATCAATAGCTTTAATGGCAAAATACTGAGTGCCCCTTTGGTCTACGCGCGCAGGATCTTGAATCGTCTTAACGACTTCCTCCTCGTTTATCTCGAAGCCATAATGCTTTATGATCTCAAACTTTTCACGAGCATGCTTAGTGAATCTGACTTCACGACTTCGATTATGTTTCATCTCAGGTTTTCCTCGGTTTTTGTTTTGCTTAGTGTCCTCATACTTTTATTAGAAGACTGGCAGGTTTAAAAAGCTTATGGGTAACTGAAATTGTCAATCTAAGGCTTAGTGCTCCGAGAAGGGGAGCGGGTCTAATAGGGCTTCTGACATGAAGGTATTAGCACGTTAAGATGAGTGGAAGGAATTCTTAATAAAAGATTCATGTGCAAGAGATTTTTACTGCTGGTGTTCTGATTACTCTGTTAATTTAATGTTTTTCTAGGTTAAGGATTATCTTTTTCTTATGTTTAAAGTATTCGAAGTAAGATTTAAAAGGTAAATGTTTCCTTAGTTCTCTATGTTCTTTATTTGGTAACTTAAGTTATAGAAAAGCTTCGAACGTTATTAAAGTTTTCATTGAAAGAAGTCACGTGGTAATTTTGAAGTGGGTTCAAAGGATTCGTGGTTTTAGAGGGTATTCAAAGTTAATTGTAGAGTCTTTTCTTAGTAGATGAATTTCAATGAACGTCGCCTGGAAGGCTAGCTTAGTAATCTATGATATGAAAAGAAAATACTTGGTTTTCTAGGACTAGAAATTCCTATGAGGCTGAACTTTTCCTAATGAAGGTAGTACTATTACCTAGCTCTTAAATCTTATATAAAGTTTGTGGGATGAATCACGTTTGGAGATGGCTTAGTTTATTTCATTTATTTAATCAAGAATCAAAATACAATAATTCAGTAAAAAATAAATCGTTAAACTAGCTTCTAAGATCTTCGATCTTCTTTTATCAATTAAATGTTCTTTTCTCTTTCCGCATTCAATCTCGGAAATCTTGATCGAAAAAGGTATCATCTAGCCAAATTAACCTGCCATGAACCTTGATGCTCCCTGAACTTTTAAATCTCATTTTAGAATTCTGACATTTTTCGTATTCTTAGTCATAAGACTATGATATCCTTATTTTAGTTTAATCGGGCAAAAGACGATTGCAAGACCCTGAGCTGTGGATAATTATAAATTCTTATAATTAGCTAGGCTTGATATTTTTCCATTAAAGTATTACTATTTTTATGAAAGTGTTACATTGAGAGGAGAAACATGCTCTCGAATTATCCTAGTGGATAAAACTTCTAGATAAAACAATTTTGGAGGTAGCTTTAGAGGTTAGATTCATTGAAAATTTTCTATTTAAGGAAGAAAAATAGAGAAGATGATAAAAAAATAATAAGAACAGAAAATAGGTTGCGGGTTAATTTTATTTAGAAAAAGCAAAGTTTCTGGATCTTTGGTGAAAATCTTGAGAGAACTATAGCTTTTGAGTTAAAAGGAGGAGATGTCCATCTGCAGGTAGATAAGCTTGATAGATAGGTTACGCATCTATGAAGACATTAAAAATCATGCACATAGTAGGACTTCTATAAAAATTTATATTCGAATAGTTAGGTCTAATATTAGTGGTGCATGTGAGTCAAACATTCGTAGAGATTGAGATAGAGGGGAAGAAGGCTTACGCTCTGTTTGATACTGGTTCGATGCGTTCTTACATTAGGAAGGAGTTTGCTTCGGAGGTGAAGCGAAAGGTAACACCTTTTGATGTGGAGTTGGATGGACGCATTTACAGGATCACAGAAGTTTGTTTAATAAAGTGCGCAATTGAAGGATTATCGTTTGACATTGAAGCTCATCCAGTTGAAGATTTAGGATTCGATGAAAAGAAAAGGAGAATAGATGCCATAATTGGAGCACTAGCGATGGAGAAGTGGGCCTTGATTCCAAATTCTAAAACGGGAGAAATTGATCTAACAGCACTTAAAAAGCGAGCATTCACAGAATATTAACAACATAAACCTAGTCACGTAACCTATGAGCGTGGTTGAGATGAGTTTTTAAGTTTGAGATG
>Ga0080004_1126429_pt1 | contig 13931 bp, 12 predicted proteins | sample WasSprMetagenome_FD_69207 | JGI IMG/M metagenome (GOLD analysis project Ga0080004, IMG submission 69207) | Sulfidic aquatic microbial communities from Washburn Spring, Yellowstone National Park, USA - WS (SPADES assembly) (version 2) | ecosystem: Environmental > Aquatic > Thermal springs > Hot... | reverse complement strand
TGCTTGATGATGAATACTACCTTCATGTAACGTTCAAGAAGACTATTGAGGAAAAAGAATACGAAGGACTATTAGGGATAGATGTAAATGAGAAGAGTATAGATTTAGCGGTAATTAAGCTCGGTAAGGTTAGGTTTGTAAAGATAGACGTTCTTCTTATTCACGGTATTAGTGATTGGAAACATACTTATGCTATCTCCGCTTCTACCATCTGCTAGGTATGCTTTTTGGATCGGAGAGAAGCCAGCATTAAACATAACGATAGAGGTAGGAAATTATGAGTTTATACTTCCCGAGAAGCCTATAACTGTTCCAGCAGGAGTTCCAGTAGAATTCGTTGTGAGATCAGCTGATCTAGTTTATGGTTTTGGAGTATTCCGTAAAGATGGGTTGATGGTTTTCCAGATGCAGGTTGTTCCCCCACCATATGTAAATCGGATAATCTGGGTATTTGATGAACCAGGCTACTATGATATAAGATCGACGGAGTACAGTGGTCCTAGGCATCCCTACATGTATGTTCCAGATGCTATACATGTAGTGGGGAGTGAAGGAAATGAATGATGAAGAAAGAAAAATCCTATCAATAAGGTTTGTTGTTTTTTCATTAATCTTCTTAGCATTAGCAGGTATAGAAGGATTATTGATGAGGTTTAGAATCTTAAATATTCTCACGGAGTTCTTCGATGAGAAGCATTTCTACTCTATGATGACTGCTCACCCATTTGTAGGCGTGTATGGATGGGCATACATGGCCGTTATGGGCGCATTCTACTTCCTCGTACCCTACATTCTTAAGAAAGACATTTATAGCAAGAGAGCAGCATACGCTAGCTTCTGGCTAGTGCTGATAGGTGTCTTAACAGTCTGGACCACCACATTCATAACTCACTACGCACCATTATACACCCTCTACTGGCCTATACCTACAGCATACAACATAATTGGGTGGGATATCCATAGCATACTATTCTTCGGGTTAGGCGTGACGTTGATTCTAGGAGGAGTATTAGTATTTTTTGCAAACATGTTTGCAACGATATTCCTACCTCCAAGACATACTGATGGTGCATCTCCAGGAGCCTGGCACGTAATGACAGAACTACTTGTAACAGCATTTAACCTAGACAAGATTAAGGCGAAAATAAAGAAGACTCCAGAATATACAGCTAAAGCATTCAATTATCCAGTATTTGTCATAGCCGTCTTCAGAGGATGTGTAGATACAACTCTAAATGCCTTCGTAATAGGAGGCGTAGGATTATTATTAACGACCTTCGCATTCTCCCACATAATACCTGGAGCAGCGATTCCCATAACCGCTGTCGACCCACTGATCTATAAGAATGTCTTCTGGTGGGGCTTAGACTTAATCGCAGATGGAAACGTCTTAATCTTTACTGCTGGAACATGGTATCTATTGGTTCCATTAGTTTTGAATAGAAAGCTATACGGAGAAGCTGTTGTCAGAACCGTTATACTTGCAGACCTGGTAGTCTCACTATTTGTATGGAATCATCATATGCTTGCAGACACTCCTCAACCGATAGTTTTACAGATTCAAGGACAGATATTTACATGGGGAGAACTGGTCACGATGGGTTTAACGATCTTCGTGGTACTCGCAACTATATGGTTCGCTAGACCAGTAAGGTACAATGCTCCATTGAGATTCATCCTAGCCTCCATTACTGGATATGCCGTAGGTGGCTTAGCTGGGATAATTCAAGCAAACTATGCATCAAATAGATTCTTCCATAATACCCAATGGGTCATAGGAATACATGGGCATATTCAGCTCCTAGTTGGCTTATCTCTAACAATTTTCGCAGCAATCTATGCACTATTTCCACTATTGACTGGGAAGACCCTAGATGAAAGGCTGGCAAGTCTCCACTTAATACTTTGGACCGTAGGTGGTCTGGTAATGGGGTTAAGCATGGGGCTTGCTGGAACTCTTGGAATGTTGAGGAGGACTCTCTACCCTATGGGGCTTGGACCATATGGGCCTTACATGTTTTATGCTACAGTGGGAGCATTAATGTTGGCTTTAGGCTTCATAGTCTTCTTAGTAAATATTCTCAAAACAGTGAAGATAACCGACTTACTAAAGATAATCTTCTCCTCCAAGTATTAGAATAGTCTTCAATTCATGAAATTCCCTACTCTTTTTTGAAATACTTCTATCATTGAGAATCCTAGTAAACAATTTTGATAAACAAAGTGGTTAGAATATTCTCACGTTCCATGTTTTAAGTTTTTTAAGTAGGTTGAATAATCAGTATTCGAGCTATTGTGATCATAGAGGTGTGATGCTGGTCTTGCATAGTCAAGCCGCTACTATGAGAGTTCAGAAGTGGAAGATTGATGAAGTAAACGAGTTAGCCGATCTTATCGAGAAGCACAAGGTGGTGGCAGTCTTTAGGTTGACAGGCTTAAGAGCTAACCTGATACATGAGATTAGGAGGAAGCTTAGAGGTACCGCTATGATACGTGTAGGTAAGAAGACCCTCTTCATTAAAGCTGTAGAGAAAACGGGTAAAAGAGAATTGGTTAAGCTTATAGAAGATTTGCATACCCCAGTTGGGTTCATCTTCTCAAATATAAGCGCATTTAAGCTTAAGATACTGCTAGATAAGAATAAGATACTGATGCATGCTAAGGCAGGTGAGAAAGCAGACGTAGATGTCATCATCCCAGAGATGAATACTGGTTTACCTCCTGGACCGATACTAAGTGATTTCGGTAAACTGAAGATACCCACTAGGATTGAGGGTGGACAGATATGGATTGCAAAAGATACTTTAGTAGCTAAGAAAGGTGAAGAAATATCCCCCCAATTAGCATCCCTGCTCGCAAGACTGGATATAAAAGCAGTTATGAAAGGAATAACTATCGATAAAGCCTATGAGGATGGAGTTTTAATCATGGGAGAAAACCTCGCCATAGATTTAGAGAAAGTAAAGAATGAGATTATCGAGGCAGTGAGCTCAGCTATCAGGCTAGCGGTTGAGTTAGGTTATGTTACAAGAGAAACGATTCAGCTTATATTACTTAGAGCTGCTAGGGAAGCAAGAATGCTTGCTGTTGAATTAGCTTTACCATCTAGAGAAGTAATACGAGACATAATCATGAAAGCCGAAATCATGGCTAGGAAGCTTGAAGAAGTAATAGAGTTAAAGAAATAGTTTTATCGTCTCCTAACTCTTAAGAATCTCCCCGATAACCTCTAAAGCTATTTTTCCTAAAGCTTCTTCATCTACGTCATTTTGCAGTACTCCTTGACCAAGCTTTTTCTGTCCTCCAGCTCTACCACCTATTCTAGATGCAATCTTTCTTGCAAGTTCTCCTGCATGCAGACCTAGATTCTGAGCTTCTCCATTACATACTATTAGTATACTTGGCTTCTCCCCGCCATAGACGGCTATAAAACATTTAGGTTGCGGAGGCCCTGTCAACTCATCTGAAACTGCGAAAACATATTCTCTATCATCTTCTCTTTCTCTAGATACGTGTATCGTCAGTTTATCAAACTCTAAAGACTTACTGAATAATTCCTTCGCTCTATATTTTGCAGCAATCTTAATGAATGAACGATATCTTCTTCTAAGGTCTCTGAGCTCATTAATTGTTTCCTGCAGCCTCTGTAAAATGTTGGCTGAAGGTGTTTCAAGCATCATTGATACTTCAGAGATAATCTTCTCGTTTTCCCGAATATATGGTAGAGCTGATGTACCTGCTGTAAAGATTAGTCTTTCAACTCCTTCCTGTATTCTTTCTGTTCTTACTATCTTTATTAAGCCTACATCTTCTGTATTCTCACAATGTATTCCTCCACATGCTTCTGCATCCCATCCAGGTATCTCTACTACTCTAATAATGGCTGAGGGAACTTCTCCTCCCTGGTATAGTGTGAAACCGTAAATTTTCTCAGCTTCATTTCTATCCATCCATTTAATAGTAACTGGAATTCTACTCATAACAATTTTGTTAGCTAGGTATTCAATCTCTTCCAGGTCTTCTCTAGTTAATCTCTTATGATGATATATGTCGAGTCTAGCTTTATCTGGTTCTTTTTCAGCTCCTGCTTGCCAAGCATGTTTTCCTAAGACTCTTCTAGCAGCTCCAAGTATTATATGTGTAGCTGTATGATGCCTCATCAATCTAAGCCTTCTCTCTCTATCCAATTCTCCTTCAATCTCCATTCCTGAAGGTGGTATGAGGCCTTCGACTTTATGTAAGATTACCCCGCCACCAAGTAGTATAGCTTCTGTAACTCTCGCTCTGTTATCCCCCCATCTAAGGAATCCATTATCTGAAGCTTGCCCACCACCTGTTGGGTAAAACGATGTTTGATCTAAGATTACGTAGTTATCAACTGTTCCTAAGACGTTAGCTTTAAAATTGAATTCGAGAGGCTGCTCATAGAATAGCTTCTTCGTAGCCGGGTAATTCTTTACCTTCTCTTCAAGAATCCTTATCCAATCTTGTGTTGGCGCCTCAGCTGCTTTCAGATGTCTCGAAGCTACATGTTCATAAAAGTTTTCAGGAATGCTCATCTTCAGATTCATTTTTTCAGCTATCTGTTTAACGAAGTCCGGTGTTAGACCTTTCTCATCATACATTCTTACCAAGAATTCTGTAGGTATTTCCTCCATTCTTGCCTTCAATTGCTTAATTTCCCTCTCAACGTAAGCTGCTCCACGTTTTATAGTCTCCTTAAACTTGTTTATTTCTGATTCGATTATCTCGATTGTTTCATTTCTTATCTCTCCTAGATGAGGGAAGTCTCTAGCCCAATAATTTATCTGTAAATCTATTAAGTCGATTAATCTGTCCGCTGAGTTAATGAATTCTAGTAATCTGTATGCTTTCCTAATGAGTAGCCTGGCTAGATAGCCAACTTTAACGTTTGAGGGGACAACTCCCTCGCTAATTATGAAGGTTATAGACTTAGTATAATCTAGGACAGCGTAAACTCTCTCTAAGGGAAGTATTTCTCTCTCGATGACTTCTAGCGGTATCCCAGATCTTTCAGATACGATTCTCCGAGCTTCGTGAATAGTTTGGTTGGCTTTCGGAGTTACGAGTGCTGTATATGGTGAATAAGCTTCCAAGAGTCTTCTATCGGGTTTAGGAAGCTCTATTATCTTTTCTAACTTCGGGTATAGCTCTCCATATATTGTATCAAAGCAGCTCGGCGTCCCCTGGCTAAACCATGCAAACCTTTCTATTCCATAGCCTGTATCTACTGTTCTTATTGGTAATTCGATAAGCCCACTATTCAATGTCTTATACTGCATGAACACTAGAGTAGCTAGTTCAAGCCCATATGAGATAGTCTCAAAGCATGGCCCAGCATTTCCTCCGCCACTCCATATAGATTCTTTATAGATTATCTCATCTTCAGGTATACCGTATTCTTCTCTAACGAATTCATGATAGTATCTTACGGTATCTTCTTTCCAGTAGACTTCTTTATCAGGGTAGTTGAAAGCATGTGCTCCACCCATCTCAAATATTGTTAAGTGTCTACCAAAGGTTAACCCAACCTTGTCTACATCGACTAGCCTTATACATGGCTGGCTAATAACTAAAGGGTTTGCAGGTGGTGGGGCTATACCAGAAGTAACAAATGGCTGAAAATCTACAATGCTTGCGTCAGTCAGGAACATGTCTGTTCTCCATCTGGCTACAACTGGATAAGGCTTAATGATTTTATGACCTCTTCTCTCAAAGAATTTTAGAAAAGTCTCCCTCGAACCTCTAACATCTAATTTTTTCTTTGTGAGATTCCTGCCAATGAATTTGTATTCTTCGCAAGGTGATTCACCACATACGTCTCTATCAGGATTAACAGCCCAGAAATATTCTCCGCAGACCCTACACTTCTTTCTAATGTACCCCCTTTCTTTAAAAAACTCTAGAGAATATACTTCAGCCTCACGAAGTCTATCGAAGGTAAGCATTATTCCATGAGACAATGTATCTCCCCGTTAAACTCTTTAAGTTAGGATAGTTTAAATACTTTAAACTTCGTAATCCAGACGACTTATTACGATGTTATTTTAACTTATGCTCATTCTCGGCGGTCTAGGCTTAGATTTCTAAACTGTCTAAGGTGGAGGAGGGGGTGGGAGAGGCCGAGCCGACAACTTAATCTTGAGGATGAAGTATAGCGTTACAGCTATAGCAGCTGCGGAAGCAATGATGGCATATTCTATGGCTCCCCAACCTGACTTGGAAGTAGCCGTGGTTAGAGTAGATACAACAATCGTGCTCTGCCGAGTAATAGTCGGGGTGGTTGTTGACTGTTGACCTGCCGATGTTTGGAATGTAGACGTTGTTGTTGATTTTTGCGTGGGTGTTAGACTAGTAGTTTTTGAGGTTATGGACTCGGTGGTTGTCCTAGCGATAGTCGTCGTAGTGGTTGTAGCTAGAGGCTCCTTGTATTCCCATATCTCAATACCTTTCTCGAAATCGTAGATTAACAGGTATAGGCGGTTTTTGAAATAATATAATCCAGCACCCGTGTGGGATGTATAGCCCCTATCCTCTTTGAATATCATCTCCCAGTTTTCAGAATCTTTAGACCTCCAAACCTCCACACCATCCATAAAATTAATGGTTGAGAGGTAAAACTGCCCATCTGGGCCTAGGGATATGCCTGCGAAGTAATTATTATCATTACCGAATCCCGTCCTTCCGACTTGCGTCCAATCTCGCCCATCATTGGACCTCCATAACTGGAATGCTCCAACCCTAGGAGTACTCATAGTTGTAAGATAGAGGACTCCATTAATCTCATTCAATGATCCCCAAATGTTTTTATAACTACCATAATTGAAACCACACTCCACCACTTTCTCCCAGTCTTTCCCATCCTCAGATCTGAATATGTTTAATCCATTTAAGTTATACGTGACCGCGTAAAGATGATCCCTGAAGATCACTAGTGGATGGATAACGATATTTTCCTTGTCTCCGAATCCGTCATTAACTACCTTCTCCCATTCGACCCCATCTTTGGTTCTCCATATCTCTCCCCCATTATCTGCATTATACGTGCTTAAATAGAGATAGTCTTTAAATGCTGTGGAAAGGAAGTATATTCCTATGTTCGAGGGATCTCCTAATCCTCCTCTTTGACTTCTCTTGAAAGTTTTACCATCTTCAGAGACCCATATCTCGGCTCCATCCCTAATAGATCCAACCTGACCGTTCTGCACGGGCACCAGTATCTTATCCTTAAAGAGTACGGGAGGAGAGAAGATGCCAATATTGTCTTTGTCCCCGAAGCCTTCGGAAATAATCTGAGTAAAACTTACACCATCATTTGAGACCCATATCTCGGCTCCATCCTCCTTATTAAATGTTCCAGCATATAGATTTCCTTTCAAAACAAATAACAGTATGTCGGAATTTCTCGGGTTGCCTAAACCATTCCGCGCCACCATCTCCCAATGAGCGAAGTCTTCGGTCCTCCATATTTCAGGTCCACTCATTTTATTGTATACGCTTGCATAAAGATACCCATTATATTCTACGAAATTGTTTATCCCAATCTGGTTTGTATCGTTAAAGCCCCCTGAAATGATACGTGCCCAGCCCTCCGTAAGACCTTGCTGGTTGTGAGAAGAGTCTCCAAATACCGGGGCTAAGCCGATCTCAAAGAACCCTAAAAGCAGAACAGCCAAAATTAAGACTCGCAAACCCCTTTCTACAGTCTCTTTCATGGATTTGCTCTATCAGACTTTGTTATAAGTATTCCGAAGTAAACAAGTAAAGGTAATACTTTTGACTCTATGTAAAAAAGTATGGGTCTGGAGAAGATAACGAGTTGGTCTCAGGTTGCTAGTAAGTCATCTGGTTATCCAAATAGTGCGCTTAGTCCAGCTAATGCTTCTTCCTCCTCCTTCTTTTCCTCTTTCTTCTTTTCTTCAGCTGGCTTTGTTTCAGCTGCTACTGCGGGGGTTGTTGTAGCTGTAGTTACAGCGAGAGGCATAGCCGTAGCTGATTTTAATACTTCGTCGATATTTACTTCTGAGACGGCTGCGACGAGAGACTTAACTCTAACTTCATCCGGGTTTATGCCAGCCGCTACCAACACCTTCTTTAGGTTTTCTTCGTTTATTTGTTTTCCCGCTTTGTGAAGTAGGAGAACAGCATAAACATACTCCATGATTATCGTATAAAGTTTATTTCTTCTCATTTTTAAGTATTATCCAGCTCTACCAAGGAAAAGTGGAGAACAGTCCGAGTTTTCTAATAAACTCTAGTCAGCATAGTATAATACACTAGGTTGCTGAAAATGGTTAATTTCTTGTAGCCCATCAACATTAATATGTATTAGTGAGCTTTAAGATCTCATATCGTTATGAGTAGTATTAGTTATAGGGTTGAAGAAGATACATTAGGTATAGTGGAGATCCCTGCAAATGCTAATCACGGCATAAATACTGCCCGTGCTATTCAAAACTTCCAAATCTCTGGACTACGTCCTCCAAGGATCTTCATTAAGGCTTTAGGATTGATAGAATATGCTGCTGCAAAGGTAAACATGGAGCTAGGTTTACTTGAAAGAGAGAGCTGAAGCAATAATGAAAGTATCCATAGAGGTAGCTGAGGGTAGATTTGATGAACAATTCCTGGTAGAAGTTTTCCAGACTGGTTCTAGGACTTCTACAAACATGAATGCTAATGAAATTATTGCGAATAGAGCAATAGAAATACTTGGAGGTAGAATAGGTGATAAGAAGCTAATACATCCAAATGAACATGTAAGCATGTGTCAATCAATAAATGATGTCTTCCCGACTGCGATAAATATATCAGTCGCAGACTCTATCGTTAACCATCTACTACCTAGTCTCGAGATTCTCAGGAATACGTTAGAGTCCAAGGCTAGAGGATTTGAAGATATTATTAAATGTGGTAGAGCTCATCTCCAAGATGCAGTTCCAATAACCTTAGGAAAAGAATTCAGTGGATATGCATCTGTTATAACTCATGGAATCGAAAGAATAAAGAAGAATCTAGATGAATTATTGGAGCTAACGGTTGGTGGAACGGCTGTAGGGACGCGGTTAAATGGTCCTCCAGATTTCGGTAAGCTGGTTGTAGATGAATTAGCTAGGCTGACTGGAATACCTCTTAGAATAGCTAGAAGAGTAATAAGAGAGAAGAAAACCATTAGAGAAGCATTAATTGAAGAGGGGTTTAATGAAAGGGAATTAGGTGAGATTCTAGATCTTAAGAGATTAACGATGGGAGGTATAATAAGAAAAGGATAAAACTCTGCATATCAGTATTCGATTGGAAAGGTGTAAAATAACTGTTAGAAAAGAAGCTTATGTTTAAAGTATTCATAACACTCGGGATCGTGTCGCTACTTGGAGATATAGTATATGAGGGCGCTAGATCTGTCTCTGGAGCATACCTCAACTTTCTAACTGCACCTGCAATAGCTGCTGGACTCCTAGCCTTAGGAGAAGTCTTAAGCTACCTAATGAGGCTGCTAGGCGGCATCATAGCTCAGAAGACTTACTCACCTAGAAAATTCTGGAGCTTAATATACATCGGCTACTCTGTTAACTTATTTATACCACTGCTTGCATTAACTGATTACTGGTTTACTGCTTTAATTTTATACTTCATTGAGAGGTTAGGCAAAGGGTTGAGAGCACCTGTGAGAGATGTGCTCCTCTCAGAAGTCTCTGAAGGTATAGGGAAAGGAAAGGGATTCGGCATCCATGAAGTGATAGACCAGGTCGGAGCAATTGCTGGGCCATCAATTCTAGGTGTTTTACTAGCGTATCACCCTGATGAGCTTGGAATAGGTTTCAAGATAGGATTTTCTATACTTGGAATACCTGCAATACTTTCCATGGCTGCAATTTCATATGCTTACGTTAATTATCCGAATCCTAGAAGCGTGAGTTTAGAGAAGACAAGTCTAACAACTGAGAAGTTAGGGAGAGATTACTGGGTCTATATGACAGGTTCAACTGCAGCTGTTACAGGGCTACTTTACTGGGGATTCATATCATACTATCTCCAAGACTTAGCAAAGATGAACATAATCCATCCCAGCGAGATAGCATTTCTCTATCTCATAGCCATGTCCTCTGATGCGATTATAGCATTCCCAATAGGATTATTATACGATAAGTATAGAAGCTTCTCATTGCTATTTACACCTATTACAGCTCTCTTTATCCCACTATTCTTGTTTATACATATTGAAAGAGCTTCTCTTTATCTCGCCTCTATTCTATGGGGTCTATCAATGGGCGGTGTTGAAACAGTCATGAGAGCATTCGTTGCAGACATCGTAGATTACTCTTCAAGACCAATAGCCTACGGGATATTCTCAACCGCTATCGGATTCTCTATCTTAATCAACGGTATGGTCAGCTCTCTCCTATATCAAATAGCAAAGACCAAGTGGATAATATTGATAGCACTAATTCTAGAGGTACAAGCAATAATCATTTATGGAGTACTAATTAAACTTGAAAAACACAGGAAGTAAAACTAGAACGACATCATTAACAGCTGGCTTACTACGTGAGATATAAAGTAGACTAAGAGTACTACAATTGCAGCTGCTGTCCCACTAAGCCTTCTACCATAAGCTGTTAAGGCTATCAGGAATGGAAGACTAATGGATTGCGCTATAATCATATAGAGGTCTCTTATCTGATAGTATCCTGGCTTCCCAGGCTCCGGGAGTAAGTGGAGGTTAAAGAATTTATCTAGTGCTAGAAGACCTGGATAGAGCATCACCGGAAGTATGGCGATAATTAGTGAGAAGAAGAATTTTAATTCCTCATTTAGAGAGCTTAAAGCGACACTCTTAATACTGTCCATAGTCTTTCCTACTCCTTTTTGATGAAATAATCGGCCTGAGATTAGTATCGAGATAAATGTTAGAAGTAGATACATTATTACAAGGTTTCCAAGATACTTAGCTACAATCTCGAATATATTCGTGGATGATTCATAAATGTGTAAGATTAAGGGTGAGGTCCTAGTATAAATTAGCAAAAGTATACTCACCATTATTGAGAGTGAAGATGTTATAATCCTGAGGCCGATACTCTCATATAATGGTGAGAACAACCAGATGGGGAAAAACATGCTGGTTACCAACTTCGTGAATCTGCCAGGAGGTTTTGGTCTTAACAAATCTAGAGAGAGAACGCCACCCTCTTTCAAAACTTTATAGACTCTCTCCCCCTCCTCTGTTAAAGTATAGTTTCTATCTTCATCTTGTCTAACAAAATCTTTCAACTGTCTGAGGTTATAGTATAGCGATCCTGTGCTTATCTTTAGCATATCTCTTAAAGTTGTTGCGCTTATTTTTCCTGCATCCCCGATGGCCAATATAATCCTCCTCCTAGTCTTATGTCTTAGAAGCCAGACAAGCTCATCCTCACTAGTTGAATCAATGGAACCTAGAGACAAAGCATTCACTCTCTGAACAGTAAAATATACACTAAATTTTAAACTTGACTATATCAGCAGAGATAGATTCGATGAATATTTCCTAGCTTAAATATATCTTTTTCACTAATTTATCTAGAGAAGAGGTATGTAAGAAGATGAGCTGGATCGAAGATAACGTAGTATTCAGGGGGCAATAAGGAGAAGTGGGGACAGCTTAGTTATCACTACCCCCTCAGAACTGTCACAGAGGCTTCTTCTTAGAGAGGGTCAGGAATTTATAATACATAGTATAAGTAGTAAGGGACCAGGGTTTGAAGGTTCACAAGTTTATCTAGGATACTTTATAATTCATGAGAAAGTACTTGTCACGAAAATGAAGATTGGGATATCTGATAGAAGCTTTGAGAAATTCACTTTGGTAATCAAAGAATTCCAGGAAGCCTATTCTCTAACAGATATTAGATATGAGCAGAATAGTTCTTCTATTATAGAGATTGAGCTATATTTTGGAGCATTAACTGATAGAGGAGTCATTAGACCTAAGGGTAGGGAAGAGATAGAAGAAATAGCTTCATCTATAGAGTTTAAGCTTAGGCTTGAGGGATTCGAAGTACTAGAAAAAGAGATTTTAGAGAAGACCATTGAGAGGAGGAGTATAGATACACCCACGATCTCTAAAGCACCCTACAGGATTACTGAGATAGCTAGATGGCGGTGGGAGATATAGTTTTATCTAATAGCTGGGGGAAGGCATTCATAGTATGAAGCTCATCGCAGACCTCCATCTTCACAGTAAGTATTCTGGGGCCACATCCCAGAGAATGAATATTATAGAGCTCGTAGATTTTGCAAAGATAAAAGGATTAGACATCCTAGGTACGGGAGATGCTCTTCACCCAAAATGGATAAAAGAGCTTAAGAAAGAGCTAGAGTATATTGGAGATGGAATATACATTTCTAGAAAAGATGAAAAAACGTATTTTATTATACAAGTTGAAGTTGCAACTATACATCAGTTTAATGGTAGATCTAGAAGAATACATCACGTAATCCTTATGCCCAACTTGGATGTTGCTATACAACTCTCTGAAGCTTTAAGAAAATATGGAGAAATAGAATCTGATGGGAGACCGATCCTTAACGTAAACCCTGCAGAACTAGTTGAAATTGTAATGGAGATAGATGAGCAGAATATAGTTTTCCCTGCTCACGCTTGGACTCCTTGGTGGAGTATGCTTGGAGCATTCAGCGGAGTAGACCATATTAGAGAATGCTATCAAGACACGGTGAAAAACATTTACGCTGTTGAGACGGGTTTAAGCAGTGATCCTCCAATGAACTGGAGAGTAAGCTGGCTAGACAACTATACCCTTGTAAGCTTTAGCGATTCACACAGCCCATATCCATATAGGCTTGGAAGAGAAGCAGTAGTATTTAATCTATCGAAGCCAAGTTACAGAGAAATACTTGGAGCATTAAAGAATAAGGATCCATCCAAGATATTAATGACTATTGAAGTCCCGCCAGAATATGGGAAATATCATTGGAGCGGTCATAGGAATTGCAGCTTCGGTCCAATAGAACCTGATGAAGCAAGGAGACTAAATTATAGGTGTCCTGTATGTGGAAGAAAACTTACGAAAGGGGTTGATGATCGTGTAGAAGAACTTGCAGACAGACCTAGAGGATACATCCCAGGAAACAAGATAAACTACATACACTTAATACCTCTACAAGAATTGATCGCCTTAAGCATGGGGATTGAAGTAGATAATGAATCTAAACTTAATAGTGTTAAGATATGGAGTGAGTATGAAAAATTGATTAACACATTTGGAAATGAATTCAAAATACTATTAGAAGTTAAGGAAGAAGAAATAGAGAGAGTCGGTGGAAGGAAACTTGCAGAACTAATATCTTTCATGAGACAGGGTAAACTCAAGATTATCCCAGGATACGATGGTGTATACGGAAAGCTTGTAGTAGAGTATAAACAGCAGGAAAAACCGACGAACATTAGAAAGCTCGAAGATTATTTCTAGATCTAACGTAAACACCTTAGCATTCAGTTACTTAGTCTGTCTACCATTACAATACTATACAATTAATCAATACCAGCATTAGAAAATCCGTTATAGAATAGTGGAGAGTTAACGGTGTATCAATGTGAAGAATATCTTAGAGAAAAGCGGGAAGAAACCTCGTTACATGCTTTTAGGATAATGAAGTACTGTAGGAAGAGACGATGAAGTAGGAGTATACATAGTCTCCAGACTATAAAGACGCTTAAGAAAATACCAGAGTATACTCACACTCATCCGGAACATGTACTGGAAATCAGCTTGCTCCTACAACTCTCATCTCTTTAGACATAATCCGGCAAGACACTAACATAGGCGAAGGATTAACACTAACCCTTAGAGACTCAGCAGATAAAGTCTTGACGGGATCGATTAACCGTTAGTTAAAAAATAATGTAT
>Ga0080004_1169898_pt1 | contig 13933 bp, 12 predicted proteins | sample WasSprMetagenome_FD_69207 | JGI IMG/M metagenome (GOLD analysis project Ga0080004, IMG submission 69207) | Sulfidic aquatic microbial communities from Washburn Spring, Yellowstone National Park, USA - WS (SPADES assembly) (version 2) | ecosystem: Environmental > Aquatic > Thermal springs > Hot... | reverse complement strand
AAAAAATAAAGTAAAAGGCATGATAAACAACTTCTGGAGCTTCAACTAAATTGTTAGATGGAATAGAAGTGGATGAGAAAAGCGAATATAAGATGTCGAGTAAATGTTCACTCTGCCGTTCTGAGGATGTAATGGCGAGAGGGAGTCTCTTCAAATGCTTCTCTTGTGGATTGGAGGCGAATGGGGACGCTGTAGGCGTATTAAATGTAGGCTGCCTTCATGGAGGTGGCGTTAGCGGGGTGTCCTGCTTCTAAGATGGATGAGGTTGGAGCCTAAAAGGGCAATGAACAACAAACCAATGAACACCTTAGAAGCAGGAATCTCCCGGCTTCAGCCGTGGAGAGTGTCAACTAAGTTTTGAGTGTAAGCGTTACAGCAATATTTAAAAGATCCATTTAATTTCAATAATTAGTGAATTGGTGATAATATGCCTAGGGAGTTTAGGTATAGGGGTTATACGCTTGAAGAACTAGCGAATATGTCAATGGATGAATTCATACAATTACTTACTTCACGTGCTCGGAGAAGCCTTAAACGCGGGCTATCTTATGAGCAGAGGAAGCTTCTTGAGAAAGTTCGTATTGCGAGGGAGCATGGTGGTAACGGTAAGCCTATAAAAACTCACGCTAGAGACATGATAATATTGCCGGAAATGGTCGGCGTAACAATCCACGTCCATAACGGTAAAGAATTTGTTCCAGTTGAAATAAAACCTGAAATGATAGGTCATTATCTAGGCGAGTTTGCGATAACAAATAAGCCTGTTAAGCATGGGACACCTGGTATAGGCGCGAGTAGAAGTAGCATGTACGTGCCCCTTAAGTAAGCGCCATACACATGCTGTTTGTGCATCACGAAAGTTTTTAAGGCCTTTAAAGCCCGTAACCTAGCATATATGCTAGGTTGCTACATCCATAAAACAAAAATATTTTCTTCTAGGTAAACTCTATAGTAGGATGCTGGGTTTAACAAATTAAACCCAAAATGTCTTGTTAAGGGGGTTTAATGAATGAGGGAGGTTAAATGGGATGAGGCGATTAAAAGAAAGTATCCTGAGCCAGTAGTTTTAGTGGTTAGCTGTGATTTAAATGGTAAACCTAATGTGATGCCTGCTGGATGGAGCATGGTTACTTCCAGCAAGCCCCCAATGTTAGCTGTAAGCATAGGTCATTCTCGATATACTCATGAATTGATTAAGAAAACAAATGAGTTTGTCATAGTTTTTCCAAGCGAAGAAATGAAGAATCTCATAGATCCATTAGGTTCTTGTTCTGGAAGAAACGTTGATAAGTTTGCTAAGTATAGCATAGAGACAATTAAATCCAAATATGTTAAGCCTCCTCTAATAAAGGATTCTGTAGCCTGCTTTGAATGTAAGGTTGCTGGAGAACTGATAACTGGAGACCACACCATATTTGCAGGGGAAGTTTTAGCATCATATGTTTCAGATAAATGCAAATATAGGCTTTATAACTTTAGCGGAAAATACGAAATAATTCCATGGTGACATACCATGCATCAATTCAACCTGAATTAATTTACATAAAAAGGCTTCAGGAAAGTCCATATGCTGTAGGCATCTTAAATATGGGCCGTCTCAATGGAGGTGGCGTTAACGGAGTGATGGCATATCCCTCTAGGATTATAAGGGTGCCATGTAGTATATGGACGAATAGAAATATGTTTTGGGAAATTTTTCCATGTCTCTCTACTTTTTATAGCGCTCTCCCTGAATATTTTCGGCCTTAAATTGAATGTTCAGAGCCCAGTGAGGGTGGTGCTGTGTCTCTAGCCTGAACGTTAATGAGGCGTGCGGGATAGGCGAACCCCTCAAACTGGCAGGTGTGGTTTGGGGTGTTCTGGGTAAACGCCATCACCCTTCTAGGGCAGGATAACTCACATTTGATCCCTCCAGCATAGAGACGTATTGCTTCCTACACATAAAAAATCAGCCATAATAATTTGAATCGCATCATAACGCTTTCACGAAAACTGTAAATGTCTTATCGCCTTCATGTAAGATTCGCTAGGATCCGAATATTTCCTATAAACATGATTAAGTAGCTATTAGTGCCTTGTAATGCTTCAGAATAAATATTTGAATGTATATATACGAAAGTGGGAAAGCACGAAAGTTATAAAAGACAGACTAGGAACAGTATACCTTATAATAGTTTGAAGGAGGATGTAAAAAGCAATGTCTAGGATAGATCCTTTAAAGGTTGCGCTTGATCAGCTAGCTTTGGCCGCTGAGATGCTTAATCTGGATCCAAACATTCATGAATACCTTAAGTATCCAAAAAGAGTCTTTATTGTTGCGGTTCCGGTGAAAATGGATAATGGCGAAGTAAAAGTTTTCACCGGCTATAGAGTGCAGCATAATGATGCTAGAGGACCATACAAGGGCGGTATTCGTTATAGTCCGGAGGTTAATTTAAATGAAGTTATTGCATTGGCTATGTGGATGACTTGGAAATGTGCTGTTGTCGATATACCGTTTGGCGGCGCTAAAGGTGGGGTTTGCTGCAATCCGAAGCAAATGTCTCTTAATGAGCTTGAACGATTAACTAGAAGATATACAGCTATGATTTACCCAATCATAGGCCCCTACACAGATATTCCAGCGCCAGATGTATATACGGATGCTCAAACAATGGCTTGGCTTATGGACACCTATAGTCAAATGAATGGTTATCTTGTTCCCGAAATCGTCACTGGTAAGCCAATACATTTAGGTGGATCTGAGGGGAGAGAAGAGGCTACTGCCCGAGGTGTCGTATATTGTGTAGAGGAAGCATGCAAAGACATTGGGATGAGAATTAAGGGGGCGAAAGTTGTTATTCAAGGATTTGGAAAAGTTGGATGGAACGCTGCCAAGATTCTTTATGGGGAGGGAGCTAAAATAGTAGCTGTCAGTGACTCGAAAGGAGGCATTTATAATCCAGAGGGCTTTAACCCATACAAAGTATTTGAGCATAAGAAGAAAACCGGGTCAGTAATAGACTTTGAAGGATGTAAAAATATTACTAATGAGGAACTGTTAGAGTTAGAATGTGATATCTTGATTCCAGCGGCTGTTGAAAATCAAATAACCGAGAAGAATGCTGGAAACATTAAAGCTAAAATTGTTGCGGAGGGAGCAAATGGTCCAACAACGCTTGAGGGAGGAAAGATTCTTAATGAGATGAGGATTTTCGTTATTCCAGATATTTTGGCAAACTCTGGCGGTGTAACAGTAAGCTATTTCGAGTGGATACAGAATCTACATAGAGAACATTGGAGTTTAGAGGAAGTAAACGCTAAGCTTAGGAAAAAGATGGTTAATGCTTATAGGGATGTCCGCAAAATGGCGGCAGACAAAAATGTTGATATGCGAACAGCTGCTCTTATGCTTGGCGTAGGAAGGGTTGCGGAAGCTTTAAAAACCCTTGGAATATGGCCATAGGCCTGACCCTCCTTTTGCACTTTCATTAATGTCGTGAGGTTTTAGGGGAGATAGATATGATTGTTGGAGGGCTTTATTAAGCTTAAGAAGAAGGGTTTAATGAAGAGAGGCCGAAGGTGGGTAAAGTTTCCATTTGACAAACACCTATGGAGGCGTGGTGCTAACCTGTGAAGGAGTAGGCGGGGAGAAAGCCTGTAGACGCAATAATTAAACATGAATTAATGAGAATGAACATTTAGGGGCAAACGGCTCATATAATATGTGGCAATAATCAAAAAGAAGTATTCTTCCATAAAAATTTGATAAGACCTATTTAAGTCTCTTCCAGAAAATGTTATTTTTCAATTAGGCTATTTGCAGAGTCTTCTCTATTTATAAAGAAGAATCTCGTTTCACCCATCGTTTTAACATTTAATGGCTTTATCTTTGCTATTATCGGAAAGTCCTTTACTGCTTCGCCTAATATTAGGCAGTGATGTGGCGGCAGATCTCGAACAATAGATGTTGTTGTCTCAGCATCCACTCTTGCAGCCCTAGAAATTATTTCTAAGTCATGTTCATTTACAAAGTTGAAGAGGAATATGTTATCGGCCTGCCGGTAAATGTTCTCTTTTATAGTGTTGGGTTGATTTGTTATAAAAGTTGTGAAAACGCCGAAATGTCTCATTCTTGTAACTATATCATCCCAGTAAGTTTCCTTAAGGTATAGATGAGCTTCTTCAGCGAACAAGAAAACAGCTCTAATCTTCCATTTTGAGAGTAAATCTTGTATTTTTGCAAGCATACACTCAACTATTATTTGCCGATCCACCGTGGAGGAGCCACTTAAATCTATTATTATTGCTCCACCACCCTCACGCTCAATATCCTGAAGCATCTTCTCAAAATCTACAGCTTCCCTAGGATCATCAGTAAATAGATTTGCATGTAGAATCGTATAATAGCGAGAGAAAAGCGCGTCTTTAACCTGCTGGTTACATTGCCATCTCCTAATAGCCTCCCCAAGTTCATGCAATGAGAGAGAACCGCGCTCCTCCAGGAAACGCCATATATGCCTAAATTCTCGAGATGATGTTCCAGGAAGATCAAGAGCGTAGATAAGTATTCTCATCATAACTGAAAGACCCACCTGCGCTAAAGTTAACTTAAAGTTTTTGCCAGGCGTTAAAACATGAATTTTCTCAGAAAACTTATTTCTCTCGCCGTCAACGTTTAGGCCTAGGTTCTCATATTCGCCATTTAAATCTAGAACTATTACCGTTGCGCCATGCTCAATAAGCCCTAAAACCAAAAGTTTAGATAGATGCGATTTACCGGTTCCTTTTCTGCCAGTAATTATGTTAAGCTTTCCATCCAAGCTGGATGCATCTATCGTGATAGGCGTCATCTCCATTGTTTCTCCAAGATTTATGGGAAACTTCCCTCTTATACCAGCTATTTCCATAAGTTTCTCAATTGGTAGCTTTGATATTACTGAATGAGTTCTTGATGGTAGCCATGAACTGTTAGGGCTTAATTTTCCATCTTTTAAGGTTCCATGAATCTTGCATATGAGTAAGCGTGCATCTTGAACATATAATATATGTGATGTTATATCGAATGGGTCAACATCCTCCCCCTTAATAGAGTCATTTATAAGCGGCTCGCGGAGGAGCTCCTCCATTATTCCGGGGACATTCGCAAATTGTATGTCAATAACTTGAACTATCATTGATCTGCCAGCCTTTTTATCCTCAATTATTAGGTAGCCGCCTTTCTCGATCTCCTCATCTGGGAAACTAATGATATGTATCGTGTTTCCAATCTTTTTATATAAGCGCATGGCGATTAGTCACCAGCGCCACCTGTCCCAAATGGGCCGAATAAGGCCTTCCTAATACTCGGCCAAGTGACAACTTTAAGCCCATATTCTTTGGCTATGAAGCGCTGTATTCCTATGACATCGCTGGCGGTAAATGTTGAGAAGATGTGGGCTAAGCGTAATGCTTCCGGGTAACCTTGAAAGGTAAGCTCGTTTCCAAGCAGTCTTTGAATCGCCATTATTCGTATCTCTTCAGGTAACGCTCTATCAACATCAACCCTGAATGTGTAGCCCCTATCATTTAATTTGGCAACATAAATTTTACCCAGTAAGCGCAAGCTTCTAGAGGATATTGAAAGCATCTGCTCATCTATCTCTAGAAGACATGGGGCTCTTTGCTTAGAAATTAAATCAGTAATTCTCCTACCTAGAAACCTGACGGTTGAAGCCTTTGAAAATGATAAAACTACATTTGAGTTGTCCCTTGCCCTCCGCAATATTTCAGTGATAATATCTGAGTAGTTGCCCGCCGGTTTAGATGTTAATGAACCATCCCAAAGAATTATGCTATCGCTAACAGAACTTGAAATCATCATTTGGAGCCATCTTTCTAGGGCATTACATAGGCGGCTTTGAACTTCAATTAAAAACAGCGAAAAATTAGAGCTTAATGTTGAATACTGCCCAAGAACGCTAAGAATCTCCTTTCTATTTCCTTCTGTTACATGTAAGGGGAAGGGGCCTATTCGTAAATGCCTATATCGTTTTCTATGGCTCCAAACTACTGCACCCCTAACGGCGCATATCACACCATTTTCTGTTTCGCCAACTTTAATGCTTGATGCATCAATGGCTATTATTGGGGTTCCGTCAGGTATTGGTTCCAGAGACGATATGAATGGAAGCGCATCTCTACCATAAACCTCGATAACATCTTCTTGATCTTCAATTCCCTCTGTTTGTGAGACAGCTAAATCGATCCATGGTTGAAAGAACTTCTCCTTTATCTCATTCATCGAGTTAAGGCTTAATTCAATGAATTTTCTTGGGAGATCTATGTTTTCGCGAATTTGGGGAAAATTATATTTTGGTGTTGTTGCATAATGTATTTGTTCAATCAACAATATTCACCAATTTATAGCTAAAAAATGTTGTATATAAATGTTGCGCATGAGCAAGATGAGCAAAACAATAAACAACAATATGAGAGGAATAAAATGGAGGAAAAAAATGAGGGGAAATCTCAAGTTCACATAAAGATGAAGGTTGGAAACATAGAGTTTGAGATAAGCTGCCGAGAGGATCAAGTAAAAGATATAGTAGATAAGATTCTCTCAAGCATAACTAGCCATACAGCTAAGCAATTTACTTTACCAGAGATATCAACACCGCAATCAGCTAAAGCTGAAACTTGCAGAGGCGTTATTGAGCGATTATGGAGGGAGGGATGGTTCACTGTACCCCGCTCTCTTGATGATGTCCATAAGGAGATGACACGTATAGGCTACCATTATGATCGAACAGCTGTAGCGCATGTTTTATTAGATCTTGTTAGGGATGGAATACTAACGCGCGAGGGGAAAGCTAGAAGATACCTTTATGCACAGAAACGACCTCCATCATCTCAACCGGCCCAGATATAAGTGAATTAACGTGGTGGAAAATAATGGAGCCCAAATCTAAGATTTTAGTACTCTCCCACTGCCTACTTAATAAGGGTACTAGGTGGTGGCAGAATGGTAAGCCGGTTGAAAGAAACATCGGTTTAGCTGCTGAAATAGTTAAGTTCGCTATAAAACATAATATTGGAGTTTTTCAAATGCCATGCCCAGAATTCACTTTTTGCGGCAATCCACGTCCATCTCGAACGAAGGATGAATACGAAATGTTGCCAGGCTTTAGAGAATACTGTAACAATTTAGCGGGGATTGTTGCTGAACAATTGAGAACTCTAATCTCTATGGGGAAAAGACCGCGCTTTCAGATATTGGCTATTGTTGGTGTTAAGCGCTCTCCCTCATGCGCCGTTAATAATGTGATACGAGTGGTGAATGGTGAGAGAAGGTTAGTTAATGAAAGGGGAATTTTTATGGATGCCCTGGAAAGAAGGATACTTAAAGATGGATTAAATGTGCCGTTTTTAGAGTTCGATTTTGACAGCCCACATGAAGTAATAGCAGATTTAGGGAAGATTCTTAGATTTAGTGAGAAAGTCTCTAATTTTAGTATCCAAAAATGTGGCTTTGATATCCAAAAAGCTTCAGGCTGAGGCGAGTGGGTGATTCAAGCATTAAATATAGGGCTTCTTCAATCTTGAAGAAGCCGTTGAGGGGCTATGTGTAGGATTCTCCCAGCCTTTAGCTGTGAGAGCGTCAATTGGTGAAGATTAAGTTTCGCGTAACATCTTCTTCACTTGGCTCATTATTATTTTCATTTCATCCTCCCCTATAGCATTCATTTCATAAAGTTTCTGTGCAACATCCCTTATCCTCAGCACTGAATGTAATTTTATACCTGCACTTTCGAGCCTCTCTCTTCCACCCTCCTCCCTATCTAATAGCACAAATGCGTCTGAGACTAGTCCGCCTTCAGCCCTAACCGCTAAAGCTGATTTCTTGAGACTTAGTCCAGTAGTCACTAAATCATCTACCAATAGAACCCTATCTCCCGGCATAACTATTCCTTCAACCCTACGTTCCCTACCTTTAAGCCTCTGTTTTTGGCGAATGTAAATAAATGGTTTCCTAAGAACGTATGCTACAACGGCGCTTAAAGGCAAACCGGCTGTCGGTATCCCCGCCACCCTATCAAAGTTTTCAACGCCAACCTCGCTTTTTATAGCATCAATAAATATTTCAGTTATTTTCGCAAATGCATCCGGGAAGCTTGGAATAACTCTCAAATCAATATAATAGGGGGTTATTTTACCGTTTGGTAACTTAAATGTGCCAAACTCAATAGCGTTAGTTTTCTTGAGCACTTGACAAATCTCTGTTAGAATCAATCCTTTTTTATTTACAAATTCTTGAATGGACATATTAAAGCCACATAAAAAATTAAGGTTTAAGTGCTTAAAAGGCTATTTATGATTCTGCAAAAACAAAAATATATGTTGAATTAAAAAATTTTAGGTGATTATTGGTTGGAGGATATAGCAGAATTTATTGTTGATCGAGCAAGAAGTATGGGTGCAGAATATGCTGAGGCTAGACTGCAGATTGATTTGCGTGAATCCATAATATTAAAGAATGGTGTTTTAGAGGCAACAGTGTTTGAAGAGAGTAGGGGGATAGGTATAAGAGTTCTCTTAAATGGGGCATTAGGTTTCGCGTCTATAAATGCTTTAAGAAAGAGAGATGTTGAAATAGCCCTTAAGCATGCCTTAAAGATCGCTAAATCGTCATCTACTCTTATGAAGCGAAAAATTTTCATGGGGAAAGGTGAGCTTGGAAGTGGGAGGGTTGATGTTAAGCCAAGGGTGAACTTTAGCAGCATTGATCTCGAATCAAAAATTAACCTCATTAGAGAAGCTGATGGAGAAGCGATTAACGCAGCTTTAACACGCAATGTTAAAGTCCCATCCAGAATGATAACTTTAGATACGTGGACAACTGAGAAAATAATTGTGACGAGTGATGGAGCAAATATTCATAGCGTAATTCCGAGAGCAGCGTTTTTCGCCTTCATCACTGTTTTTCATCCACAAAAGGGCCCAGCCCAAAGATACTTTAACCTTGGTGAGACGGGGGGATGGGAGGTTGTTGAGAGATGGAATCTGCCTAAACTATTTTATGAGGAAACTTATGCTCTCTCAAGGGTTTTAATGGAGGCAATTAAGCCGCCGGAAGGAGAAATGGATGTCGTTTTAGGGCCTGAGGTTGTTGGCATAGTTAGCCATGAATCATGCGGGCATCCAAGTGAAGCTGACAGGATACTTGGTAGGGAAGCAGCTCAAGCTGGTGAAACCTTCCTTAAGCCGGATTCAATAGGGCTTAGGGTTGGATCATCGCAGGTAAATGTTGTTGATGATCCAACCTTAAAGGGTTCCTTCGGGTTCTACTTGTATGATGATGAAGGCGTTAAGGCTAGAAGACGCATATTAATAAAGGAGGGTATAGTCAACGAGTTTCTTCATAACCGCGAGACCGCAAGTGTTTTTGGCGTTGAGAGTAATGGTGCTTCCAGGTCTGTTGCCTACAATCGGGAGCCAATTGTCCGGATGGCAAATACCTTCTTTACGCCAGGTGATTATGCGGAGGAGGAGCTTTTTGAGGATATTAAAGATGGCGTATATATTAAAAATTTTATGGAGTGGAACATTGACGACAGAAGGTTCAATCAGCGCTATGTTGGGTTAGAAGCCTATAGAATAGAAAATGGCGAGCTAAAAAACTTAGTTAAAAATCCTATTCTAGAGATAACAACTACTGGATTATGGTCTGCTGTTGATGCAGCCAGTAAAAAATTAGAGTTTCAGGCGGCATATTGCGGTAAGGGTGACCCCATGCAGGGCATACCAGTTTGGACTGGTGGGCCTCATATACGTTTAAGGAGGGTTAGAATTGGAGGCGTATAAAATGAGGTTGGGTGAAATACCATTATATATAGTTGATTTAGCAAAAAAGATGGGTGCAACCGATGTGGCAGCTAAGCTTATTGAAGCCAAAAGGATCATGATACGCTTCTCAAACAATGAGGTAACAGTGTCAAAAGTCTTTCTTGAAAGTAGCGTAGACGTGTTTGTAATGATTGAGAAGCATAGGGCTGCAACAACAATAAATACGCTATCCCTTAAGAATATTAGGAGATCAGTTGAGAACGTTGTGAGAATAGCTAAGTCAACTCCTCCATCTGACATATATGCCCCTATGCCTCAGGGTCCCTTCACCTATAACTCTGAGCTGATGAAGGCGCCGGAGATACCATTAGAGCCGAATATATTAGCCAGCTATGTTGAATCAGCGATTAGAAGCTCATTAGAGATGGGTGCTGAGAGGGCTGCTGGAACACTAAATGCTTCAAGGTCTAGGATAACTCTTGCAACATCAGGTGACGTCTATGCTTCACAAGAGTTGGCTGGCATAGAGATTTCAATTAGAGCATTTGTGTCAGAGTTTGCTACAGGACACGCTGTTTCAGTTGCGGGTAAACTTGAAGATTTCAACCCGGAAGAGGCTGGGAGAACCGCTGGCAAGATAGCTAAGGCAGCTTCGAACCCTAAGCCTGGTGAACCTGGAGAATACATGGCTTTACTTGGACCAATGGTTTTCGCTGATATTGTTAGCCAGGTCGGCTCATTATCATCAGCCTTCCTAGTCGATGCTGGGCAATCATTTCTAGTTGACAAGATAGGTTCGGAGGTTGCTTCTAGAAAGTTCACTTTAATTGACGATCCAACCCTCGCCGGCACCTTTGGAGCAAGAGCATTTGATGATGAAGGCGTTCCAGCAAGGAGAAAAGTTATAGTTGAGAGCGGGATTTTAAAAACATATCTCCATAATAGTTTGACGGCTAAAAAATTTGGCGTAGAGACTACTGGCAATGCTGGGATAATTGTGCCATACCCCTGGAACCTTATTGTTGAATCAGGCGGCAAATCATTTGAAGATCTATTAGCTGAGGTGGATGATGGCATATATGTGACAAATGATTGGTACCTAAGATATCAAAATTATAGAACCGGAGATTTCTCAACAATACCTAGAGATGGAATGTTCCGAATTAAACGTGGGGAAATCGCCGAATCGATTAGGGAGCTTAGGATAAGTGATAATATGCTTCGAATACTTAATAACATAGTAGACTTAAGTAGATCGAGAGAATGGATAAGATGGTGGGAGGTAGAGATTCCAACGCTCACACCATACGCATTGATTAGCAAATTAAACTTCACAAAATCGAGAATGTAACTCTTAAAATGGGTTAGGGCGATAATGAGAAATAAACATTTAAGGATGAACGATAATCCTTTATCTCTAAAAGTTAAATCTAGATTTTCCAGTCAATTTTAATGCTTTCTGGTTTAATGTAAACCCTAACTAAGCTGGCTATCACTATCAGAAGCCATAGTGGGGCTGCAATAAAATAAAATGCTGTGAACTCTAGTAGGTTAAAGTGAAATCTGAGTTTTCTAGCAGCGAAATAAAATATTGTTGAGTATGTTACTAATCCCACAATAAGAGCAAGAAAGTTTCTTAGCGCAGGTAGAGTTGTAGATGTTAAAGCAGCTGGTGGTATAAAAATGTTTGTCCCTGTTGATAATAAAATCATGGATATATAAAATATTTTTAAGTATAAATCGTCCGGCACAAGAAGATTCACTAAGATTAATGGTAGAGCTGGGAAGATGAAAAATAATGATGGAACTATAACTTTTGGATATTTGCGAGCAATATTTTTAAGCAGTCCAAAGTACTCTTTAAACCAGAAAGCTGCGCCAATACCCCAACGCTTCCTCTGATTAAACCACCTCCTCCAGGAGGAAGGCGCCTTAGTGTAAACAGCTATGTTATCTAGAAACTTGAAGCGCATATTATTTGTGAAGGACCTTGTAGCTATATCTAAGTCTTCACATATAACCCTTCTGAAACCACCAAGATCCTTAAATTTCTCCCTTTTTATAGCGAAGGCTGCGCCATTAACGCCCAAGCATCGCCCTATTTTGCGAGAAAAGTAAAGGTTGGTTAAGTTAAAACTTAAGTAATCGTAGCTTACAACTTTAGCTATGAATGAGTCTCTTATAATATCTTTCTTAACCTCAACTATATCGGCATTCTTCATTTCTTCAGATATAATTTTGAGAAAACTTTCTCCCCCTCCATCTATAATAGTATCAGCATCTAGAAATAGGAAGATCTCACCTTTAGAGGAATCTACAATTTGATTTAGAACATTCGCTTTCCCTTTTCTGTCTCCGTTAAAAGTAAAATGAATATTGTCATTTTTAGAAAATTTACTAGCTACTTCTAAGCTTCTAGGCGTCGGTTCATCTATAACTATGAAAATCTCCTTTTCCTTATAAGAATCATCAAGAAGAGATCTAAGCAGAGATTCAAGAAGATCCGATTCCCTATAAACTGGAATAAAGATGCTGATCATTTTTTGAGCGGACATATTAGCCTTAATTTATGTTACCTAGCGTATTTTTGGGTTTCGGAATTATCTCCAAAAACTGGCAACTTAACATATCGAGCCTTTATAACTGAAAGCTTGAGTTTCACGGTGGGAATAACGAAAGATTTAAAGTAGCTGGAAAACACTAACTATCTTGAGATGTTCTCATATGGGCTTAAGTAGCTACAGTTCGGATGACCTTCAGAGTTTTGCTGAAAGATCTCTTAAGATGGGTGATTATGAATCTGCTGCTCGCTTTTTCCATTACCTTGCCGTTTATTATGGTGTGATGAATGATGAGGAGAATTGGAGGAAGTTCTCAATGAAATCCGGAGAATGTTATATACTTGCAGCTGAAAGAATGGGTGATTTGGCTAAAGCAATTGCATTATGCCTTAAAGCCGTTAGGATCCTTAGGGATATTGGAGATGCTAGTAGGGCTAACCTCTACGGTTTAAAGGCTTGGGAATATTATGTTGCACTCAACAATAGAAACAATGCTGAATGGAATGTTGAGGGAATCCATAGTATCAAGCTTTTAGGCGACTTCTTTGCGGATAACGGCGACTTTGAGAGAGCCGCCATAGTCTACTGGAATGCGGCTGAAAAAGCTCTTAACATGGGTAAATTGAATCTTGCTGGTGGACTTTACAAGGATTCTGGAGATAGTTACAGAAAAATTGGCAAAATGGAGCCTGCCATAAGATCATATTTAAGGGCTGCGGAAGCATATTTTAGATGCCAGGAATATTTTGAGTCCGCTTGGCGTTATTGTGAAGCAAGTTTCATGCTGATATATATGAACCGACTCAAGGAGGCTTTAGAAGTTTCGGAGAAGGCTGAATTAGCATGCTATGAGGGGCGGATAGAGATCTTCCTAAAAGACTTAAGTCATATATGCAAGTTGCTCAGTCAGGGCTCTATAGATGAAGCTAGAAAAAAATGGGATAAAATAAAGCTGAAAATACGTGGAGAAAACGTTAAACTGATTGAAAACTTATTCAAAACCATTAAGAGTCAATGAATAACCTTACGCAAAAAGGAAACCATATAAATGTGAAGATATTCTAAAGGTTCATCAGAAAAGGTAAGAATTTAAAAGGCAGATCAATCTAAATTTTATCTGCAAGCATTAGGAGTCCTCCAGAAAACGATTGATTGGGGCCGTGGTCGAGCTTGGTCTAAGATACGCGCCTGGGGCGTGCGTGGTCGTGGGTTCAAATCCCACCGGCCCCACCATTCATATACTTTTGGATGAACCTGCGACACTTTCACTTCATTTTCCTGAAGAACTTTAGTCCCTCATGTTCACATATATATTCGAAGCCGGCTTCTATCAGCTAGGCGATCTCTTCAAGCGTCCTTGCAACCTTACATATGAATTCATCCTCTTTTAGTCCCTCAACCAAGTGCGTGTAGATTAATGTGCTCTTGACGTTTTTATGGCCCATGACTCTCATTACAACTGAAAGCCTCATCCTTTAGGGTGGGGATGAATGGAAAAGTTTGTAAGGTGTGTATTCTCTAGTGCATTCTGGAGAGGGCCTGGGGGGGGAACCTCTAGAGGGGTGGGG
>Ga0080004_1109200_pt1 | contig 13938 bp, 14 predicted proteins | sample WasSprMetagenome_FD_69207 | JGI IMG/M metagenome (GOLD analysis project Ga0080004, IMG submission 69207) | Sulfidic aquatic microbial communities from Washburn Spring, Yellowstone National Park, USA - WS (SPADES assembly) (version 2) | ecosystem: Environmental > Aquatic > Thermal springs > Hot... | reverse complement strand
TCCTCCGCCTGCGTCAACTGCCGCAGCAGGAGCAGGACATGGTGCTCGCCGGACAACTGGATATGGGCCATGCGCGCGCCCTTCTGGCCCTCTCGCCCGCCCAGCAGCTCACCGTCGCCCACGAGGTGGCGGCAAGGCAACTTTCGGTGCGGGAGACGGAGCGCCTGGTGGCGCGCCTGAACCGCCCGCCGGCACCGTCGAAACGCCAGACCGACCGCGACACGGAACGGCTGGCCGAGGAGCTCTCCCAAGTTTTGGGCACCCGGGTGCGCATCCGTCACACGCGCAAAGGCTCGGGAAGCCTCATCATCGATTACGCCAATCTGGAAGCGCTCGACGCGCTGCTGGCGCGCCTTGCCGGCAAAAGGGACACAAAGGGCGGCATTTGACGCTTTTATGGGCGCATTGGTATAATCGCGGTCTTTTCTCGGTCAGCCGCCCATGAACCACGTCGGGGAAGGGAGGACCCGCTCCCTGGAATATCCAGGGCAGGTCATGCGGGTGCAGCTTGCCCTGCTCGTCCCGGTCGTGGCGGTGGCGTATGCCTGGGGAGGCGGGGCGGCGGCCGGGGCGGCCTTGTACGGCGTGCTGATCGCCCTCGCGAACACCGGTTTGCTGATGTGGCGGCTGCGCCGGGGCGCAGGGGAGGCCCGGGGGGAGGGTGCGGTCGCGCCGCGCCGACTGCCCGCGGGGGCGTTGCGGTCGAGTCTGGAGCGTTTCCTGCTCGTCATCCTCCTCTTTGGTCTGGGCCTGGGGGTGATGGCTTTGCATCCCCTTGCCCTGACCCTGGCTTTCGTGGTTGGCCAGTTGGGCTGGTTTCTCGCCCCGCTGCTGCCCGCAATGTAGCTCGGCAAGAAAGCGAACATGTCCTCGGAAAACCTGACCTCGTCGGCTTACATCAAGCATCACCTGCAGAACCTCACCTTCGGCAAACTGCCCGCCGGCACCGAACGGCACCTCGAGGGGCAGACGGTGGTGTTGCAGAAGGACACCTGGACCTTCGCCCGCTCCGCGGAAGAAGCCAAGCAGATGGGCTTCTGGGCGATCCATGTGGATTCCATGTTCTGGTCCCTCAGCCTGGGGCTCCTCTTCCTCTGGTTTTTCCGCAGGGTGGCGCGCCGCGTCACCTCCGGCGTGCCCGGGGCGGCGCAGAACTTCGCCGAGTGGATTTGCGAATTCGTGGATACCAACGTGCGCGGCTCCTTTGCCGGCCGCAATGATCTGGTGGCGCCGCTTGCCATCACCATTTTCGTCTGGGTTTTCCTCCTCAACCTCATGGACCTGTTACCGGTGGACTGGCTGCCCTTCCTCGCCGGCCAGCTCGGACAGGCGCTTTTGGGTGTGGACCCGCACCATGTGTATTTCAAGGTGGTGCCCACCACCGACCCCAACATCACCTTCGGCTTGTCCCTGGCCGTCTTCGTTCTGATGCTCTTCTACAGCATCAAGATCAAGGGCGTGGGCGGTTTCGTCGGTGAGCTTACCCTGCACCCCTTCAGCGCCAGGAATCCGCTTCTGCAGGCGCTGTTCATTCCCATCAACTTCCTGCTGGAATTCGTCTCGCTTTTGGCCAAACCCTTATCCCTTTCCCTGCGGCTTTACGGCAACATGTATGCGGGGGAGATGATCTTCATCCTCATTGCGCTGATGTACGGTGGCTTTGTGCTTGGCCTCTTCGGCGGTCTGCTGCAACTGGGGTGGGCCATCTTCCACATCCTCATCATCACGCTGCAGGCGTTCATCTTCATGACCCTGACCATCGTCTACATGGACATGGCGCACACCGTGCCGGAGCACCACTGAAAGTTTCTGGTTTGATTTTTTGATTCTGCAAACAGGAGAGTGCAATGACTGAAATCCAAGCAATGCTGATCATCGCCGGTGCCATCATGATGGGCCTGGGCGCGTTGGGTGCGGCCATCGGTATCGGTGTGCTGGGCGGGCGTTTCCTCGAGGGGGCGGCCCGGCAGCCGGAGCTGATCCCCATGCTGCGCACCCAGTTCTTCATCATGATGGGTCTGACCGACGCGGTGCCCATGATCGCGGTGGGTGTGTCCTTCTACGTCATCTTCGCCCTGGCCGGCTAAGCCTGTTTGCCCCAGGCCCTCTCAAAGGGTAGACGCATGAACATCAATCTCACCTTGATCGGGCAGTCGATCACGTTCGCCGTCTTCGTCTGGTTCTGCATGAAGTACGTGTGGCCGCCCATCATGGCTGCGCTGGCCGAGCGGAAAAAGACCATCGCCGACGGCCTGGCCGCCGGCGAGCGGGGCCGGCACGAGCTGGAGCTTGCCGCCAAGCGGGCCGCCGACGTGCTGCGGGAGGCCAAGCAGCAGGCGGCGGAGGTGATCGCCCAGGCCGAGAAGCGCGGCGTGGAGATCGTCGAGGAGGCGAAGAACGCCGCCAAGCTGGAGGGGGAGCGCATGCTCGCCGCCGCCCGTGCCGAGATCGAACAGGAAGCCAACCGCGCCCGGGAAATGCTGCGGGAACAGGTGGCGGCGCTGGCGGTGGCCGGCGCCGAGCGCATCCTGCGCCGTGAGATCGACGCCAAAGCCCACGCCGACCTCCTGGAAGCCCTCAAGAAGGAACTCTGATGGCCGAACCCGTCACCATCGCCCGACCCTATGCCGAGGCGGTGTTTCGCGTCGCCCGGGATACCCATGCCTTCGGCGAATGGTCGGACCTGCTTGCACTTTGTTCCGCGGTGGCGCAGGAACCGCAGGTGGCGGCCCTGATCAATGATCCCAATGTCAAGCCGGCCGATCTTGCCCGCGTCTTCTTCGGCGTATGTGGTGACAGGCTGAGTGATGCCGGGCGGAAGTTCATCGAACTTCTCATCGAAAACGACCGCGTAAGCCTCCTGCCCAACATCCATGCCCTCTATGAGGGCTTGCGCCGGGATCATGAAAACGAACTGGAAGCGGTGATCACCTCCGCCTATCCCTTGAGCGAAGAGCAGGTGGGCGACCTCGTCGCCCGGCTGGAAAAACGCTTCGCTCGGCGCGTCAAGGCCAGCGTCGAGGTGGACCCCACCCTGATCGGCGGCGCCCGCATCCGCGTCGGGGATGTGGTGATCGATGGCTCGGTCGCCGGCCAGCTCGCCAAGATGGCATCCGCGCTCAAATCTTAGGAGTAGCTATGCAACTCAATCCTTCCGAAATCAGCGAACTGATCAAGAACAAGATCCAGGGCCTGGAAACCGGCGCGGATACCCGTACCCAGGGCACGGTGGTGTCCGTGACCGATGGCATCGTGCGCATCCACGGCCTGTCGGACGTCATGGCCATGGAGATGCTGGAGTTTCCCGGCAACACCTATGGCCTGGCCCTCAACCTGGAGCGGGACTCCGTGGGTGCGGTGGTGTTGGGGGATTACGAGCACATCACCGAAGGCGATACCGTCAAGTGCACCGGGCGCATCCTGGAAGTCCCGGTGGGCCCCGAGCTCCTGGGCCGGGTGGTGAATGCCCTGGGACAGCCCATCGATGGCAAGGGCCCCATCAATGCCAAACTCACTTCGCCCGTGGAAAAGATCGCCCCTGGCGTCATCTCCCGCAAATCGGTGTCGCAGCCGGTGCAGACGGGCCTGAAAGCCATTGACTCCATGGTGCCCATCGGCCGCGGCCAGCGGGAGCTCATCATCGGCGACCGCCAGACCGGCAAGACCGCGGTGGCGGTGGACACCATCATCAACCAGAAGGGTCAGAACATGACCTGCATCTACGTGGCGATCGGCCAGAAGGCCTCCACCATCGCCAACGTGGTGCGCAAACTGGAGCAGTACGGGGCCATGGAATACACCATCGTGGTGGCGGCCTCGGCGTCCGATTCGGCGGCCATGCAGTACATCGCCCCCTATGCCGGCTGTGCCATGGGCGAGTATTTCCGCGACCGCGGCCAGGATGCGCTGATCGTCTATGACGACCTCACCAAACAGGCCTGGGCCTATCGGCAGATTTCCCTGCTGCTGCGCCGTCCCCCCGGCCGCGAAGCCTATCCCGGTGACGTCTTCTACCTGCACAGCCGGCTTCTGGAGCGGGCGGCGCGGGTGAACGAGGAATACGTGGAGAAGTTCACCAACGGTGAGGTCAAGGGCCGCACCGGCTCCCTCACCGCGCTTCCCATCATCGAAACCCAGGCCGGTGACGTCACCGCCTTCGTGCCCACCAACGTGATTTCCATCACCGACGGCCAGATTTTCCTGGAGACCGACCTCTTCAACGCCGGCATCCGGCCGGCTATCAACGCCGGTATTTCCGTCTCCCGCGTCGGTGGAGCGGCCCAGACCAAGGTGATCAAGAAGCTGGGGGGCGGCGTGCGGTTGGCCCTTGCCCAATACCGTGAGCTGGCGGCGTTCGCCCAGTTCGCCTCCGATCTGGACGAAGCCACGCGCAAACAGCTCGAGCGGGGCAAGCGCGTCACCGAGCTCATGAAACAACCCCAGTTCAGCCCGATGAGTGTGGCGCAGATGGCGGTCTCCCTCTTCGCTGTCAACCGGGGCTATCTAGACGACGTGGAGGTGAACAAGGTGCTGGCTTTTGAGGCGGCGCTGCAGGCCCACATCAAGAGCAAGTATCCCCACATCCTGGACAGAATCAGTGCCACCCTCGACCTCGACGAGGCGACGGAGAAGGAACTCGCCGCCGCCTGCGAGGATTTCAAGAAGACGGGTACCTATTGACGTGGTAACAGGAAAGCCCCCGAGCTTTCCACCCTTTAAGGATAGACGATGGCTAGCAGCCGCGAAATTCGGGCCAAGATCAACAGCGTCAAGAACACGCGCAAGATCACCAAGGCCATGGAAATGGTGGCCGCCTCCAAGATGCGCAAGGCGCAGGAACGCATGCGCGCCGCCCGCCCCTATGGCGCGAAAATCCGTGCGGTCATGCGCCGCATGAGCTATGCCCGGACCGAGTACCGGCATCCCCTGCTTTCCAAGCGGGAACAGGTGAGGGCCGTGGGTCTCATCGTCGTCACCTCGGACAAGGGCTTGTGCGGCGGCCTCAACACCAACGTCCTGCGTCTTGCCGTGGCCAGGATGCGCGAGTGGGATGCCGAGGGCAAGCGGGTGGAGGTGTGCGCCATCGGCAACAAGGGCTTTGGCTTCATGCAGCGCATGAATGCCAACATCGTCTCCTATCTCACCCACATGGGGGATACGCCCCGCCTGGAAAAGCTCCTGCCACCCGTGACGGTGATGCTGGACAAATACATCGCCGGCGAGATCGATGAAATCCACCTCTGTTCCACGGTGTTCATCAACACCATGAAGCAGGAACCGGTGATGATGCAGCTCGCCCCCATCGTCGATCAGCCGGATCAGCTCTCCCGCCTGGAGGGGGGCGAGGACCGGGGCATCTTCGAGCACCATTGGGACTACATCTATGAGCCGGATGCCAAGCTGGTGGTGGACACCCTGCTCAAGCGCTATGTGGAGTACACGGTCTATCAGGCCGTCGCCGAACACATGGCTTCCGAGCAGAGCGCGCGCATGGTGGCGATGAAGGCGGCGAGCGACAATGCCGGCAACCTCATCGACGAGCTCACGCTGGTGTACAACAAAACCCGGCAGGCGGCCATCACCAAGGAGCTGTCGGAAATCGTGGGCGGCGCATCGGCGGTGTAGGAGTGATTGAAGCCAAAGGCGCAAGGCGCAAATTCCGGCGCTGCCGCCTTTGCCGGGAAAGACACGAAAAGATTTTGAATCTGACCATCAGGAAACGACCATGAGCCAAGGAACTATCGTTCAGTGTATCGGCGCGGTGATCGACGTTCAGTTCGATCGCGCCTCGATGCCCAAGGTTTACGATGCGCTGAAGGTGACGGGTACCGACCTCACCCTTGAGGTGCAGCAGCAGCTGGGTGACGGTGTGGTGCGCACCATCGCTCTCGGTTCCACCGACGGCCTGCGCCGCGGCCTCAAGGTGGAGAACACCGGCGCCCCCATTTCCGTGCCCGTCGGTCCCAAGACCCTGGGCCGCATCATGGACGTGCTGGGCCGGCCCATCGACGAGAAGGGGCCCATCGGCGCGGAGGGGACCCGCTCCATCCACCGTCATGCACCCAAGTTCGATGAGCTCACTGCCTCCACTGAGTTGCTGGAGACCGGGATCAAGGTGATCGACCTCATCTGCCCCTTCGCCAAGGGGGGCAAGGTGGGCCTGTTCGGCGGCGCCGGCGTGGGCAAGACCGTGAACATGATGGAGCTCATCCGCAACATCGCCGTGGAGCATTCCGGCTATTCCGTGTTCGCCGGCGTAGGGGAGCGCACCCGTGAGGGCAACGACTTCTATCACGAGATGAAGGAAGGGGGCGTGCTGGACAAGGTGGCCCTGGTCTATGGCCAGATGAACGAGCCGCCGGGCAACCGCCTGCGGGTGGCGCTGACCGGCCTCACCATCGCCGAGTACTTCCGCGACGAAGGGCGCGACGTGCTGCTTTTCATCGACAACATTTACCGCTACACCCTGGCGGGGACCGAAGTCTCGGCGCTTTTGGGCCGCATGCCCTCGGCGGTGGGTTATCAGCCCACCCTGGCCGAAGAGATGGGCAAACTCCAGGAACGCATCACCTCCACCAAGGTGGGCTCCATCACTTCCATCCAGGCCGTGTACGTGCCCGCCGACGACCTGACCGACCCCAGCCCCGCCACCACCTTCGGCCATCTGGACGCCACCGTGGTGCTGTCGCGGGACATCGCCGCGCTGGGTATCTATCCCGCGGTGGACCCGCTGGATTCCACCTCCCGCCAGCTGGATCCCCTGGTGGTGGGTGAGGAACACTACACCGTGGCCCGCCAGGTGCAGGCCACCCTGCAGCGGTACAAGGAATTGCGCGACATCATCGCCATTCTCGGCATGGACGAGCTCTCTCCCGAGGACAAGCTGGTGGTGGCACGGGCGCGCAAGATCCAGCGTTTCCTCTCCCAGCCCTTCTTCGTGGCGGAGGTGTTCACTGGCCAGCCGGGCAAGTACGTGCCCCTCAAGGAGACCATCAAGGGCTTCAAGGCCATCGTCAACGGCGAGTACGATCATCTGCCGGAGCAGGCCTTCTACATGGTGGGCACCATCGAGGAAGCGGTGGAGAAAGCCAAGACCATGCAATAAGCGCCGGCCCTTGGGGGTGACGAAGTCGGACCCCCAGCGGAAACCCGGATTGCAACCCCAGATTGGGATCAAGGTATGGCGATGACGATTCATGTGGATGTGGTGAGCGCCGAGCAGCTCCTTTATTCCGGCCCGGCGGAGTATGTCATCCTGCCGGGCGAGGCGGGGGAGCTGGGCGTCTATCCCCGCCATGCGCCGCTGCTCACCCGGCTGAAACCGGGTTCCGTGCGGGTGAAGGTCCCGGATCAGGAAGAGGAAGAGCTGATCTGGGTCAACGGCGGGCTGCTCGAAGTGCAACCTGACGTCGTCACCGTGCTCTCCGACACTGCGGTGCGGGGCAAGGATCTGGACGAGGCCAAGGCCCTGGAGGCCAAGCGCGCCGCGGAAGAGGCGATGAAGAATCGCACCGGCGCCATGGAAATCGCCAAGGCCCAGGCGGAACTCGCCGAGGCGGTGGCGCAGCTGGCGGCCATCCAGAAGCTGCGCCGGCGCAAGTAGGCCGGCCCCCTTTCCGTCCCCACGCCTGCGGGGCGGCCTTTGGCGTCTACCCCTCATCGTCGCAAAATGCCCTTGGCTTGCCTGCCAGGTGCCTCCCGCCTCAAGAGAGCGCAAAGACGCGGGATCGCAGCGGGTTTATAATCCCGGGGCATGGCTTTGCCTTTGAACATCGTCATCCTCGCCGCGGGCAAGGGCACCCGCATGCTCTCCGAGCGGCCCAAGGTTCTCCACCGTCTGGCGGGCAAACCTTTGCTCGAGCACGTGGTGGCCACCGCGCGGCAGCTGGCGCCGGCGCGCCTTGTCGTGGTCTATGGTCATGGCGGCGAGGCGGTGCCGGCCGCCATCCCCGGTGACGACATCCAGTGGGTGTTACAGGCGCAGCAACTGGGCACCGGCCACGCCGTCGCCCAGGCGCTGCCGGCGCTCCCCCCTGAAGGGCTCACCCTGGTGCTCTATGGGGATGTGCCCCTCACCCCGCCGGCTACGCTCACGCGGCTTTTGCAGCACGCCGGTGCCGATCGCCTCGCCCTCGTCACCGTCCATTTGCCGAACCCCACCGGCTACGGCCGCATCCTGCGGGATGAGGCCGGACGGGTCGTGCGCATCGTGGAAGAGAAAGATGCGAGCAGCCGGGAGAAGGCCATCACCGAGGTCAACACCGGCATCCTGGTGGCGCCCACCCCGCGCCTGCAGGCCTGGCTTGGGCGTCTATCCAATGCCAATGCACAGGGCGAATACTACCTCACCGATGTCATCGCCATGGCGGTGGCGGAGGGCCTGCCGGTGGTGACCGTGCATCCCCACCACGAATGGGAGGTGCAGGGGGTGAACAGCAAGCTGGAACTCGCCACCCTGGAACGCATTTACCAACGCAACCACGCCCGCGCGCTGGCCGGCGCCGGCACCCAGATCATGGACCTCGATCGCCTCGATGTGCGCGGCGAGCTCACCTGCGGTCGGGATGTCGTCATCGATGTCAACTGCGTCTTCGAAGGCCGCGTCCACCTGGAGGATGGCGTCGAGGTGGGGCCGCACTGCGTGCTGAAGGACGTCACCGTGGGAAAGGGCACGCGCATTCATGCCTTTAGCTACATCGAGGGAGCCCGCATCGGCCCCGCCTGCCGGGTGGGGCCCTTCGCCCGCATCCGCCCTGGCACGGTTCTCGCTCAGGAAGTCCATGTGGGCAACTTCGTCGAAGTGAAGGCCAGCGAGATCGGCGAAGGCAGCAAGGTGAATCACTTGAGCTACGTGGGCGATGCCACCGTGGGCCGGCGGGTGAACATCGGCGCCGGCACCATCACCTGCAATTACGATGGTGCCAACAAACACCGCACGGTGATCGAGGACGATGCCTTCATCGGCTCCGATAGCCAGCTGGTGGCGCCGGTGACCGTGGGGGCGGGGGCCACCCTGGGTGCCGGCACTACCCTCACGCGGGATGCGCCGCCGGGCCAGCTCACCCTGTCACGGGTGAGGCAGACCACCATCCCCGGCTGGCAGCGGCCCCGGAAGAAAGCCAAGCCCGATGCCTGAAGGCCTCGCCCGGAAAAGAACACAAGGCGGCCCCGCCCCTTTTTCCGCTTGTCAGGGGGGAAACTGACCATGTGTGGCATCGTCGGCGCCATCGCAGGGCGCAACGTCGTGCCCCTCCTCATCGAGGGTTTGACGCGTCTGGAATACCGCGGCTACGACTCCGCCGGGCTGGCGGTGGTCAACGGGGAAATCCGCCGGGTGCGGCGGGTGGGACGGGTGGCGCAGTTGGAAGCGGCCGCCCGGGAAAGCGGGCTGGCCGGCAACCTCGGCATCGGCCACACCCGCTGGGCGACCCACGGCGGGGGGACCGAACCCAATGCCCATCCCCATGTTTCCCACGGCCTCATCGCCGTGGTGCACAACGGCATCATCGAGAATCACGAAGCCAAGCGCGCGGAGCTGTCGGCGCTGGGCTACACCTTCGAGTCCCAGACCGATACCGAGGTCATCGCCCACCTCGTTCACCATCATTATCTGCGGGAACGCAACCTCTGTCGCGCCGTGCGCGCGGCGGTGGCCGAGCTCACGGGCGCCTACGCCATCGCCGTGGTGGCGCTCGACGATGCGGATGAAATGGTGGTGGCCCGCATGGGCTGCCCCCTTCTCATCGGCCTGGGCGAGGGGGAGAACTTCATCGCCTCCGATGTCTCCGCCGTACTCGCCCAGACCCGCCGGGTGATTTATCTCGAGGAGGGGGATGTGGCCATCGTGCGCCGGGACGGCGTGGAGATTTACGATCGCGCCGGGCGGCTGGTGGAGCCCAAAATCCATGTCAGCGACGTCTCCCTGGCCTCCCTGGAGCTTGGGCCCTACAGCCACTTCATGCAGAAGGAAATTCACGAGCAACCCAAGGCCCTGGCCGACACCATCGAGCCGGTGCTGGAAGCGGGCTTCACCCCGGCCCTCTTTGGCGCCGAGGCGGAGGCCCTTGCTGCCGTGGAAGGGGTGCAGATCCTCGCCTGTGGCACCAGCTTCTATGCCGGTTGTGTGGCCCGCTACTGGCTGGAGGCCATCGCGGGTCTCCCTTGTGCGGTGGAGATTGCCAGCGAATACCGCTACCGCCCGGTGGTGGCCCATCCCCGCAACCTGGTGGTGACCATCTCCCAGTCCGGGGAGACCCTGGATACCTTGGAGGCCCTCAAATATGCCCAGTCCCTGGGCCAGGAGATGACCCTTGCCATCTGCAACGTGCGGGAATCGGCGATCCCCCGCGCCTCGCGCATGGTCTTCTACACCCGCGCCGGCGCCGAGATCGGGGTGGCTTCCACCAAGGCCTTCACCACCCAGCTCGTCGCCCTTTTTGCCCTGACCGTGACCCTGGCCCGCCTGCGGGGGCGCGTGGGGGCAAGGGAGGAAGCGGCCTATCTGGAAGCCCTGCGCCGACTGCCGGCAAGTGTGCAGCATGCCCTCAATCTCGAGCCGCAAATCCAGGTCTGGGGGGAGCGCTTCGCCAGCCGGCAGCATGCCCTTTTTCTCGGCCGCGGCGTGCACTATCCCATTGCCCTCGAAGGCGCCCTCAAGCTCAAGGAAATCTCCTATATCCACGCCGAGGCTTATCCGGCGGGGGAACTCAAGCACGGGCCGTTGGCCCTCGTGGATCGGGAAATGCCGGTGGTGGTCATCGCCCCCAACGATGCGCTGCTGGAAAAACTCAAATCCAATATGCAGGAAGTGCGCGCCCGGGGCGGCGAGCTTTATGTCTTTGCCGATCTGGACAGCCATTTCACGGAATCGGAGGGTGTGCACGTGATTCGCACACCGCGCCACGTGGGTGTGCTTTCCCCCGTCATGCACGCCATTCCGGTGCAATTGCTCGCCTATCACGCCGCGCTCGCGCGGGGCACCGACGTCGATAAACCGCGCAATCTGGCCAAATCCGTCACCGTGGAATGAGGGCTGCAGCCCTTGGGTCGGGCGCGGTACAATGGCGCCTTGCAAGCAAGCAAAAGCCCGCCACATTTTTGCCGAGAGGAGCAAAAAATGGATTTGAAAACGCTTTCCCTGAAGGAATTGAAATCCCTAAAAACCCGGGTGGAAAAGGAAATCGCCCGGCGGGCGGTGACGGAAAAGAAAAAAGCGCTCAAGGAATTGCAGGCCATTGCCGAGGCGCGGGGGTTCCAGCTCGAGGAATTGCTGGGCGCAGGCGGCAGGCGCAAAGCGCGGGTGGTGCGCCGCCGCCCGGCGCGGGGCAAGACGGTGGTCAAATACCGCGATCCCCAGGATCCGAAACGCACCTGGAGCGGCCGCGGCCGCAAGCCGAAATGGGTGCAGGATTGGCTTGCCGCGGGCAATTCCCTGGACGCCCTCAAGGCCTGAATTTCCGGCCCCTTTTCTGGTGAGCCGTCCGGCAAAAGGGGAAGGCGGCGCCGCGGCTTTGGCGTTTCTCCTGGTTTAGGAGGGGGGTTTGGCGGTCATCGCCGTGTTCAATCAGAAAGGGGGGGTGGGCAAGACCACCACCACCCTGAACGTGGCCGCGGCGCTTGCCCGCATGGGCAAGGACCCCATCGCCATCGATCTCGATCCCCAGGCCCATCTCACCCTTGCCCTGGGCCTCAATGGGGTGGCGGCGCATGATTCGGTGGCGGCCTTTTTCCGCGAGGAAAAACCCCTTGCCGCCTTGGTGCGGGAAATGCCCAACGGCGTGCGCCTCATTCCCGCGCACATGGAGCTCGCCAAGATCGAGTCCCTGCATGGCCGCAGCGCGGCGGCGGCCCGCCGCCTGCAACAGGGTCTTGGCGAAACCCTGGCGGGGGAGGGTGCCCCCATCCTCATCGACTGCTGTCCCATGCTGGGGGTGCTCTCCCTCAACGCCATCCTCGCCGCCGACCGCGTGCTGGTGCCGGTTTCCGCCGATTTCCTCTCCCTGCAGGGCGTGCACCGACTGGATCTCGCCTTGCGCGCGCTGGAGGGGCCCCTTAACCGCCGCATCGCCAAACGCATCGTGCTTACCCGCTTCGATGCCCGCCGCAAGCTTGCCTTCGAGATTTACGACAAGCTGCAAGAGCGCTTCGGCGAGGAACTGTGTGATACCCGCATCGCGGAGAACGTGGCCCTTGCCGCCAGCCCCACGGTGGGCAAGGACGTGCTGGCCTTCGCCCCGGCAAGCACCGGGGCGCGGGACTACATGCGCCTTGCGCTGGAGCTCTGGGACAAGGGGTTCTTCACCTGAGGGACGGCAGCCTCAGATGGGGCAGACCATCTCCCCCAGTTTCTGGGTGAGGCGCAGGTTTTCCCGGTAATCCACCGGACAGTCGATGATGGCCACGGTATCGAGGGCAAGCGCCTCGCGCAGGGTGGGCAGCAGTTCCTCGGCGTGGCGGATGCGATAGCCCCTGGCGCCGAAGGCGTCGGCAAGGCGCACGAAATCCGGATTGGTGAATTTCACGTGAGCGGTGCGCCCGAACTGGATCTGCTGCTTCCATTCGATGAGCCCGTAGGAGGCGTCATTCCAGACGAGGATCACCAGGGGCAGCGCGAGACGCACGGCGGTTTCGATTTCCTGGCAATTCATGAGGAAGCCGCCATCACCGGTGACCGCCACCACCTTTTGCCGGGGGAAATTGAGTTTCGCCGCCACCGCCCCCGGCACGGCGATGCCCATGCTGGCAAAGCCATTGGAAATGATGCAGGTGTTGGGCCGCTCGCAGGGATACATGCGCGCCATCCACATTTTGTGTGCCCCCACATCGCAAATGACGATGTCATCCCGAGCCAGGGCGCGGCCCAGGTCGGCGACGATGCGCTGGGGCTTGAGGGGGAAGGCGAGGTCGTCGTCCTCCGCATGCAGCTCGCGCAGGATGGCCTCGTGCAGCCGCTCGTGCAGATGGCCGTGGTGGGGGCGGGCGCGTCCCGCGACCTCGGCCAGGGTGACGCGGAAATCCCCCAGAGCGCCGTCGGTTACTGGGTAGAAGGCATCCACCTCGGCGGGGTGGGTGTCGATGTGGATGATTTTGCGATCCCCCGAGCGGTGCCAAAGCCGCGGCGGGTATTCCACCAGGTCGTAACCCACGCAGATGATCACGTCCGCCCGATCGAAGCCGCAGGACACATAGTCGTGGGCCTGCAGCCCCACGGTGCCCAGGGAAAGGGGGTGGGTGTCGGGAATGGCCCCCTTGGCCATGAAGGTGGTGGCCACGGGGATGTTGAGCTTCTCGGCGAAGGCCACCAGCGCATCGCAGCAGCCCGCGCGCACCAGGCCGTTGCCGGCCAGGATCAGGGGGAATTCCGCCTCGCTGATGATCTCTGCCACCGCCGCGACCCGCTCCGGCGCGGGGTGGGGGATGGTCACCGGCACGGGCTTGAGGGGCCGTGCCTGCACGTCCGCCATGCGCGCGATGTTCTCCGGAAACTCGATGAAACAGGCCCCCTGTTTGGGGCTTTGGGCGGTCTTGAAGGCCTTGCGCACCACTTCCGGGATGATCTCCGGATTGAGAATCTGCGTGGCGTATTTGGTGATGGGCTGGAAGAGGTTGCTGAGGTCCAGCACCTGGTGGGATTCCTTGTGCAGGCGGTTGGTGGCGGCCTGGCCGGCGATGGCCACCAGCGGGGCGTGATCCAGGTTGGCGTCGGCCACGCCGGTGACCAGATTGGTGGCGCCGGGGCCGAGGGTGGCGAGACACACCCCGGCGCGGCCGGTGAGGCGTCCCTCCACATCGGCCATAAAGGCTGCGCCCTGTTCGTGGCGGGGGGTGATGAAACGGATGGAGGAATCGAGCCGGGCATCCATGATGTCCAGGTTTTCCTCCCCCGGCACGCCGTAGATGAAGCGCACCCCTTCGGCTTTAAGAACCCGGACGAAAAGC
>Ga0080004_1109208_pt1 | contig 13942 bp, 15 predicted proteins | sample WasSprMetagenome_FD_69207 | JGI IMG/M metagenome (GOLD analysis project Ga0080004, IMG submission 69207) | Sulfidic aquatic microbial communities from Washburn Spring, Yellowstone National Park, USA - WS (SPADES assembly) (version 2) | ecosystem: Environmental > Aquatic > Thermal springs > Hot... | reverse complement strand
CGGAAGACTCCTGATGAACTCGTGAGGGAGTTGTATGAAGTTGTGAAGCCCAAGCTCTACGCTGATGCGTACCTACGTACGCCTACGTAGAGCGAAACCCCAGCTACATCCCACAAAAACTACTATTCAGAGAAAAAGAATACGAGCTATTAATAAACCATCTCAAAGTCATTAAAGCTGGCTTAACACCATCGCACCTACTACTCCTAGGGCCCCGCAACAACAGGAAATCCTCGCTTCAGTAGTTGTTCAGCGTTTTCGAGTCTGTTATCTGTCATTTTAAATGGTTTAAAGTTTTTGAACATTCCCAATTCATCCTCAACAATCTCACCTATCTCCTTAGGGCTATATCTAGATGCACAGTACTTACAGACTGGATACACCAGCACTCTATAATCAACAAGCTCAAGATCTTTCAACGTGCCAGGCACATAAAAACCAATACTCACATAATGCTCACTCTTAGTAACGGATTCGACGAACTTCTCCAAGGAATCCACAAACAGCATATCATGATATGCTATAAGGCATACAGGACAAAACATGAGCATTCTAATACCCTTAAACTCAACACCAAGACTCTTCTCTACATCCTTAACATCATTTACCACATCATCAGGAAGCACCTTAAACCACGACTCATGCATTTTCACCACCACTAAATATTACGTAAAGCTTACTTAAAAAACACTCAAGTAGCATCTGCTACACACAAAAAATCCTAAAAGATTTTTTCACAAAAATAATGAGAAAAATGGGATTAAATCAACATGCGAGTATAACATGGTATTGCAACGTTGTTGATCTCGGCGACTCTTCACTATCAGTAGGATATTGCGAAAGAGGCCATGGCATCGCATTCATAACACTTCATACTAAAAAAGACCTTGAGGTGTTAGAGTCACTCATTAAAAAAATAAACCCATCAACAAAAACATTAATAATTGACGCTGACCATTTCACTAATCTCGAAGCACTCGCACCATTAATCATTACTGATGTTGTCTTCAATGAACACAAATACAAGGATGCACATTGGTGTTTAAATCTTAAATGCCCACTCAATAAAGCGGAACTGAAATACCTCACAAAGTATGCTAAAAGTCCTGAAGAACTCGAAAAACTCCACAACAATCTCGAAAAAATAACTAACGCTCTTAATCTCGAAAACAAAGAAGAACTAATAATTATATTCCCAGAACCACCAATATTATTGCGCATGGAGTGAATCATTATGGTATATTTTCAGATAGACTATTTAAGGATTGAAGAAGACGAACTGATTCTTGACGCTACAGTTACCGAGTTCACTCCTAAGAGCAGTAAAGACATCATGGATCTCATCACAAGAGTAGCTAAACACATGAAATTTGACTATAGTAAAGTTGACCGTGCATTATCTCATTTTGGTCGTCTCATAGCTGAACTAGGAAGAGAAAAAATTTACCTGGCCACAGTTCCCATAGATACGTATGGATATTTTCACGCAATTCAAGATGGAAAGCAGTATGTGTTTAATAAAATGGATCTTCCAGTAGATATTTACATAGATGTCGGCTCACCTTTCAGACACTTTTATAAAGTTGACATAAGAAAACATGAACGATATATTGATTGTAATATAATAGGAGTAAGCATTGATCGCACTAGTGACTTTTCAATATTCATGTCAATCACTCCTCAGCATCAAGAAACATTTCATGATGAAATTCACATCATCATTGGAGATGACATACCTCCAGAAACACGCAAACTAATCAACAAAGCTACTTCCTTGCATAATTTACTCTTTTCCAAATGAACACTCTCAAGATTAGTACATCACAATGCAACATTTTTACGAAAAATAGGTACATTTTTCACACGAAACACCTGCAATCAAGTTACCGCAAATATTTCATTTACAATGCGCACAAACAAAATTATCAGAAAGATCCCTGCAAAATGAACCAAGACAATCACTCGCCTAAATCATTTTTTATGTGTTTTATTGGGGAGTGAGTGTTGCAAAGGCTGGAGCGTAAAATCCACTATTTGAACAAGTTTATTCTGGATCATCTTGACGTATTCTATAAGCAAGCTAATCCTGTCGAGGGTGAGTTTCGTAAAGTGCTCATTGCTGACCTCAAATCCACAAAAACTGGCGGCGAATGGGAAATCTTCCCAACGTTCGAAAGCTTCCAAGAATACGCAATCAAACGCATACAAAAATTCGGACGAGACCACGTGCTCGCTGTCTATGTGACAAAAGAACGCTACACATGGGACGGCACAATCAAACACATTGACCTAGTTATGGACATAGATGGAAAAGAAAACGACTTCTCATCACTAGAAAAAATCAAAAAACTCAAACAAATCCTCACCAACGAATATGGGATAGAACCACTATTCAAACTAAGCGGAAACGGCATCCACATACAACTCCAGCACGACATCTTCACATACAATGAGAAAATAAAAGAGAGCGAATTCCAAGACATAATAAACAAAACATACATCAACCTCGCAAGAGAACTCGGAAAACGAACAGGCATAAAATTTGACGAAAAAGTATACTCAAGCGGAAGACTATTCAGAGCAGTATACTCACCACACGAAACACAAATGGTACTCGCAATACCATTCAACCCAGACAACATAACAACATGGGACGAACTCATACAACACGCAAAACAACCAATAATACTACAGGATGCAACATGGGGAAGAATAACAGACCTCATAAAATTCTCAATCAACCTCGGCAACATCTACACAATCACAAAAAACATCGAAGCACAGAAAAAAGAAATAACCAGCGAAGAAAAAATCAGAAAAATCAAAAAGAAATACGGCACACAATCAATCACACTAGATGATGGTCGGATTATTAAATACGATGCATCGCTAGACGGCTACGGTTACTTAAGAGTCATGATCGAGGAGAAAATCCCACTAGAGGACGCAAGAGAAGACTTCATATGGTACGCGCTTTCAAAAGCATACGTGAAGAAAATCATCACCAAGCGTGAAGCATACGATTACATCAAACTCTGTTATGAAGCTAACCCAACAAAACCACTTGAAAACTACATCAAAAAATTCGAAACAAACATCAAACAAGACATCCACCCACCAACTTTTCAAACAATACTCACCCTAAAGGACAAAACATCCACACAACTCGCAACACTAGAACACATCAGAGAAGAAATACTCAAAGCACTAGAAAAAAGAGGAAAAATCATGATACTCTAAAAAGCAAAACCATAATTTCACTATATAATTACTTTTGTAAGTTTAAATACATCCTATTTTACAAAAATTATAGGGCGTGAATATCTCTTATAATCTTAATACGATAAGCTGCTCGTGCGGTGGCGTAATCGTGAAAACTAACATAGGCTACACATGCTCATCCTGCGGGAGAGTTTACAGCGAGAAGGAGATAATGGAGAGCATTTTCGAACAGAGACAAGCTTTAGAACGCAAAGTAAAGGGTTTATTAACACAAGCATTTGACAAACCAAAAGTCTCTGAGAACGTTGACGATACTGAAATAATCGCAGTCCTCAACAAGCTCGAAATCCCAAAAGAAATGCATGAAGAAATTATTTATAACGTAAGAAGAATTGCAGAACAAAGAGACGCAATAAATCACGCATATTTTCAAAAACTCGTCAAGGCAGTCGCATTTGCAACCTTATACGCATATGGGAAAATCACGCGAGCACAACTCAAAACACTAGCTGACAAGCACGATATAAACTACAATAGGGTCAGCAAATACGTCGCAAAAATAGATGAATCACGCATGATAAAATATTTCACACAACAAGACCCACAACTCAAACAAATGAGCAGAGAAAAGCAACTAAAATACATTCACGACAACTACAATAAAAACATCATCTTTCCTTCGGACAACACAAGACCAAGCATAATAAACATTCGTATCATGCCAAGAAGATTCTACGCAACACTCAACAGTAACGAAGCAATCATCGAAACACAAAGAATCAGGATAAACAACAACAAGATAATTATTGAGGGCGAAGGACAACTCCCAGCAGGAACGTTCCCGCTAGATCATGATAAAACAACAATAAACGGAATCGAAATTAGAATAAAGCACGACAAGCTCATTATAATCCCAAGAAAGAACCAAAACTTCAACGGTGTAAAACCATACATTTATCAAGCATACATAACATTCGATGCCCCCCTCCCACGAAAATTCATCCAATCACTGAAGAGAGTATCCTTAAACGGATGGGCAATTGAGATAGGCACAAAAAGAATACACATAATACTACAACCAGAACCAAACAACGCAACAAAAATTTTTATACCGAGCATCCGCTCCGAAAAACAACTAATCAAACTCATCGAAGAAATAAAACAACTTCTCAAATAAAACATTTTTTCAAAATTCTATTCTCTGCTACTAAAAGTATTTCCACACTATTAATTGAGTAGTATGGATTGGTATAAAATTACACCCTCACCAAGAGTTTCGCATAATCCATTCATTTTAGAACACGTTCTCACAGCTATTCACGAATCTGGGCAACCACTAAAATTTCTCATACTTTTCGACGGCCAAGAACTAAAATACTTTATAGCGCTCAACTCTGAGCTCGCAAACGCAACATCAAACTACTTCACAGCACTAGGATACACACTCGAACCACTACAAATTTTAGAAGGAAAGAATCAAATAATCGTTGAACACTTCCTGGTCACAACACTACAACTGAGATCAAGTTACGTCCTCCCAATTTTCGATCTAGAATCATTCAGCAGGAAACGCTACGATTCTGACAACATACAATACATTTCCCGCGTCTCATCAGCACTAGCATCAGCCATGATCGCAATGAACGAAAAATGCGCACTACTGATTGAGGGCGAACGCACATTCTCACCCCGCGTATACCGCACATTCACAAACTTCATAAACAAAATCGAACTAAGACACTTAAAACCATCACTCCTCACAACAATCCACGACACACTAGTAAACAAGGAAACACAACCACAAAAGAAACCAATGATCACATCATACGAGAAGAAAATCATAGCAAACGTGAAAGAAAAAATGGCATCAAGACTCTTCAAAGTACGCATCACAATATACACACTCACATACGAAAAACTCTTCACAATCGTATCACAACTCTCAAAAGAACACCAAAACGCTTTCACAATCAAACAAATAAAAATCACAACAAAACCAATCAAAACACAAACAACAACAGAAGAAACATCACAAACCACAGAAAAACCACCAGCAGAAATCACAACAAAACCAGAAGAAACACCACCAGCAACTATAGAAACAAAAACAGTAACAGAAACAACAACTCAAATGACAGAAACACCACCAACCGAAAAAACACAAACAAAAATAACACAAACAGAAGAAACTAAGAAAACACCACCAGCAACAGGAGTAGCGTCTGCTACACAAGAAAAAGCAGAAGCCATAACAGAAACGAAAACCACCACAGAAGAAAAACAAAATACAGAAGAAAAAGCTGAGCGGACAAAAGAAGAACCAACAGACATGATTGATACACTACTGGAAACCAGAAAAATCAAACCAAAATCACTCCCAATACTATACTACACATTGAGAAGACTCATACTAGAAGACACAGTAACAATAAGCAAAAACGAACTCAGAATATACAGAACACGCAGAACAATATTCCAACCAATCGCATACACCTCATACATGCTACTAATACTCCTCATCGCATCACAATACGCACCATTCGTCAGCCCACCACCACTCACAAACATCATCATACCAATCACACTCACAATCGCAATCACCAGCACAATACTCGCACTCATCAAAAAACCAGAAATAAAAATACCATACGCAAACATCGGCATCAAAGAACTACCAGAAGTCAACGGAATAAAAAAGGACGGCGTAATAATACTCACAACAAAAGAAAAACAAGAAGAAACCAACGAAGAAAAAAGAAAACGCAAACTCAAACTCATAAACCTCATAGCAAAAATACTCACATACACAGAAAAAACAGAAATCACACCACTCACACAACCAATCAAAGAAAACCCAATCTTCCACTCAAAAAGACAACCAATACTCTCAACACTAGAACTCATACCATACATACTAATCCCACCAGAACCCGAAAACTACCACATCACAATCAGCCCAACCACAACAAAAACCACAGAACCAACAATCTACAAACTACCAATAAGAAGACATACCGAAGAAAACAACAACACACAACAAAACCAAACAAACACAACACAAAAACAATGATTCACCTCGTAGAAAATTAAAACAAATTCTATTTATTTTTTAAGAACAAACATGCACAAAGCAATCATCCTCCTAATAATCACAATATTTTTGATTACACCACTAATCACGAGCATTTCACAAGCAACCACATCGGATGTTAACGTCAGTATTCAAAAAACAGTAAGTAGTTCGTTTTTTAATCCTGATAACACATTATACCCATGGGATCCATTCACGATCACAATCAAAATACAATGGTCAATTCCACAAAACACAACACAACTCAACTGGAACATAGAATGGAAGATAGAAACCAACGTACGAATAATAAACAAGACAATCAAAACACAAAAACAAAACAATTTCACAATACCCATCGAATCAACAATAACACTCGCATACATAACAGCAGGCACACATACAACAACATTTTCACTACACATAACATACACAATAAACAACATAACACAAACAAAAACAATCACTGATCGCACAACAATTACGTACACAAATCCGCCCCTCCCAGAAATCAAAGCATTATACCCGAACTACAACAACACATTCACGCTCCTCCTAAAAGCGCCAGAAGGAAAACGCATAATAATCTTTCCGGACACAATACGCACGTTCACAATAATCAACAACGAAACAATACCAACAAAAAACACAATAATAATACAAAACCAACCAAAACCAATCATACACTTTCAACAAGACCCAATCTCAAATAGAACATATTTCACAACAAACAAAACATGGATAAAAATCACGCTCGCAACAAACCTCACAACAGAATGCATGCCAGCAACAATAATAGCACAAATTAAAAACGAAACAACAACACAAAACGCAATACTCACAATAATACCATACGCACATGCAAAAGCACTCATGGCCCACCTACTCACAACAAAAGGAAATCAAACTGACAACAACCAACTAATACAACTCTACACAGCATATCCAGCACAATCACCAATCAACACAACACTCACAACAAAAATACATATTATTGCATACAATGAAAACGGAGACCCAGACCCAAACACAACCATCACAATCACCGAAACAACAAACAAAACAAACATCGAACAACTCGTACATCTCTTCACAAACGATACTGAAGCACAACAACAAATACTACAAGACCTCAAAACACAATCGCAAATCACATTCACGAACAACACAATAATAAACACATTCATACCATACCTACAATACGCATTCACAACACAAAACACAACAACACTTTACAACATCACACAAATCCAACTATACCAAAAACAATACAACTTCACAATACCAAAACAACTCACATTATATTACCCATTCATGAACAACATCACAATAACAGCAAAAACACAAGAAAAAACATGGCAAACAGGGCCGCACTACCTAATATGGCCAGGCGAACCACCACTACCAATAAACCTACACGGAATACCAATCACAATAAAAGACAACACAATAATCATAACACCAAAAACAGGAGGCATCACAACAATAAAAACAAACAACCAACAACAAAACCTCACAACCAACGACTATTATTTCCCCTACGGCACAACAAACACAACAATACCCATACCACCAGACACAACTACAATCACACTAACAAACTCACAAGGCATCACAACAACAATCACACTCACACCAACAACCACAACAACACAAACAAACACACAAACAGCAAACCCACAGCAAATACTAATAATCGCACTCCTATTCCTCCTACTCCTAATTTATCTAAAAATGATCATACCAGAATACAGAAAACGATGATTGAATTATTTCGCCCACAAGGGGTTGGACTTTCATAGGGTTTCATGATATTTGATATCACCCCTCGTCCTCATACCCCTTATTCCCCTCTCCACGCCGTCTACGGGACTAACTCCCTTCGAGGACATGGAGAGTTTCATTGGGTGCCTTCCTCCACCTCACATTGCTCATAGACTTCATTGTGGCACCCTCCAATTTAATATTAGCATTAAAATTTATAAGTTTTACTGCTTCTAATATTCTTATGGAGCAAATAGTTTTCAGATCAACAGTATCAAGTTATGGGACAGATAAGTACGGAAACAAGAGGTATGGTATAACAATACCATCAAAGCTTAGGGAAAAAGGAGAGAAGTTATACGGGAAAGAGGTGATAGTAATTGTCATCCTACCAGATGATGAATAAGATAATTGGCTCTAAGGAGGCACTTGATAACTTCCAGTTTGTCACAATAAATGGAAAAATTGAGTTTGATGATATTGGTAAGGTTGTTAGGATTGCTAGGGCTTACTCACAAATAGTTAAAAGTGCTATTAAGCCCTTGTTAGAGGAGAAGAGTATAAATGAGTTGACTAAGGAGTTTTACAACATTTTACCAAACTACATTTACCTTGAAACCGCTTTAAAGCAAGCTAAGACTATTGTTGAGGGTCTGTTGGAGAGAGAAGATGAGAAGGGTGAAATTATACATGCGAAGATAAGAAAGTTCTGGTTAGGGAGTAGGGGAAACAGTGCAGATAAGGGTAATAGGAATATTAAATTCCACGTTTTGGAAGACCACGTTTCAATTAAGGTCAAAGACCCATGGGGTGAGTGGATTATTGGTAAAGCTTACTTCAGCAAAGAGTATTTACCATTACTTCGTGAATTGGAGGGGTTAACGGATAAAAAGGAGGAGGGTTATGGGGCTGTAATTTCCTTTAAGGAAAATCCAATGATCCACATTCAGATCCCGCTTTGGCTTTACTTAAAGCATTTCTCTTCGTCGAAGCTAAAGGGTTATGGATTATTTGCGGGTTTTGATTTGAATAGTGATAGGCTTAACGTTGTAGTTGTTGATAGAGATGGTAGAGTTATTACTACTAGAACATGGCGGTATTGTGAGGTTACTAGGCCAGGGTTTCCGAAGGAGAAAGCTAAAACTTTACGCTTGAACGCTTTATCTCAAGCTTTAAGATTCCTCTCAAGGATTGGTGTTAATTATGTTGTCTTTGAGGACTTATTCCTAGTGAAGAGGAGGAAGTTCACTAAGAGTAAGAAGGTAATAGGAAGGTTAGTAGGTTTGCTAAGAAGCAAATGCTAACCCATGGTGTTATTAAAGCGTTAAGGTTGGGTTTTAATGTTATTTTAGTTAATCCTAAGGGTACTACTAATTCTGATGAGCATGATAAGATTATGAAGGAAAAGGTTTTCGATAAGCATACTGCGTCAGCTTATTTAATAGCGTTAAAAGGTTTAGGAATGTTAAATGATGTAAACTTTCGTTTTTCGGAAACTGCTGGCAACAGCGAAAAACTCATAAGTTTCAGAGTGAAACCAAGTTTCGGTGTGGAACTATGACCTTACTCGATCTTAAACTTAAGAAAACAGGAATGAGCTTTAAATTGTTCATCCTCTCGCACTAAAAAATTTTATAATTATCCTTTTGATGAACAAACGCTCAACTATAAAAAATACTGGCATAGCTATAGCATGGAGTAAGGTTCATCGCAGAACAGAATGGTTAACTGAACTCCTAAAACTAAAACTCATAAAATTTGAGGAAAGACCACCATACCTAAGATCATTCAAAAACACCATAAAATCACTTACAAACTCAAGAAATGACATAATCTTAATTCAAGGCACTCACGGCCCCTTAGCCCTACTATCAACCTCGTTTCAGAATACATCACACTACATTTCCTTAATTGACTTACACTCAGGATTCATCATACCATCCAGCTGGAAAAGCTTCATACTCACACTACCATTCAGAAACACACTCAACAAATTTAACATAATAATCACACACAACGAACACATAATAAAACTCTTACCCAAACAAGCACAAAAAAAACACTATCACAGTTTACGACCCACCACTCGAATATTCATGCAAAACTAAAACACGAAAGGAAAATTTTATAATAGTTTTTCCTTCAGGAGGATTACCAGATGAACCAATACAAGAAGTAATAAACGAATTCAACAAAAAGGCTAAACATATTAATGCAGTACTATACGTGACAGGCCCCCATGAACCAAGAAAAATAGGAAACGTAATATACACAGGGTTTTTACCAAGAAACACATACCTCAACCTACTTTGCAACGCAGACATAGTACTCGCATTAACATCAAGAGAATACACAGTAGTGGGTGCCGCGTGGGAAGCATTATACTTGAACATACCCATGATCCTCAGCATGACCAATACACTCCACACCATATTCCAAAAAGCTGGAGTATTTATCAAAGATGCTAAAGAACTTGTTGATACCATAATAGAACTGTATGAAGATCAAGATAAATTGCTCAAATATAAAGAACAAGCCAAACTACTCAGCACACACTACAGAAAAATACAAACAGAACAAACAATAGAACTTACCGAACTAATTGAGAACCACTTGAATAATTTCATTCAGCACTAAAATATTTTTTATTTATATATGCGTGAAGAGCAATCCATTAGTCTCTATAATATGGGTCAATTATAACAGCTCAAAAATACTAAATATTGTAAAAATGTCACTTCTCAGCATCAAAAAACTCAATTATAAGAACTATGAACTAATCATTGTAGATAATGCTTCAACTGATGGCAGTTTCGAGCAAATTAAATCTTATTTAAACAACATCGGGCTCAAAGCTAAAATCATTAGAACTAAACGTAATCTAGGCTTTACAGGAGGCAATAACATCGGATACCTAATGCGCAACCCAAAATCAAAATACATAGTCCTACTAAACAATGACGCAATAGCCTATCCTGACAGCTTAACCAAAATGGTTCAAGCAATGGAATCCGACCCAAAATGTGGAGCACTACAAGGGATAATACTATGGCTAGGGGAAGATTCAATATACTCCGCTGGCATTGGTATCGACGAATTCATGTTCGCCAACGTGATCTTTAAAAACATTAAGCATAAACCAATACATAATGATTACTATGTTTCTTATAGTGATGGTTGTTATTCTATTTATCGTGTTGAAGCATTAGAGAAATTGGGAAAAGTACCATTCATTTGGAGCATGTTTGCATACTTTGATGACAATATTTTGGGAGTAAAATTATGGAATATGGGATATACCGTCAAATGCATACCTCATATAACAGCAAAACATCTATGGAGAGGAACATTTAGGACAGCGAGTGCGGGATGGGCTTATTATCATTGGGTGAAAGGATGGATAGCGTCTTTAATTATCAGCAATAGCAGGTTCAAAAAATCATTAATGGCATGCGTTATCCTCATGTTCAGAACATTAATAAAATACTTACCAATAATTCCACATTCAGGGCTTAAACCATTCATTTCAGGCTTAAAGGACGGTATTTCTGCAGGATATTATTTGAGAAAAATTGGATACACTTTAGATATATATAAAATCCCCCTCATAAAACGAAACATATCAATTATAAGAATAACACCATTTTACTTTATAATCAGAACACTTATTAAACGCTTATCCATAACAACACCCCAAGACTTCTTGTAGCAGACGCTACCGCATGATTTTCGTCGCTAAAAACATTTTTTCACGTAAACTAACGTGTATATTTTCCCTAACGTCCACTCGTAAACCCACGTCCAACCGTTAACTCACCCCTACCTGTTAACTGACCCCCACTCGTTAAGCGACCCCCACTTTTTCACACGCTCCTATTTTTATTCATAATTTTCGCATGAAAAAACTCATATGAAACATTCTAACGTTCACTTACAAGAAATGAACACAGACACACCTCAGTTTACGTGAAATATTTTTCTCAAAAAGATGCTCAACCCACCCCCCCACCCCTCAGTTAACGCGTTACGGTTGAGCACTATACGCAGGATCCCCCTGACACTCCCATTATGTGAGAATTTAAGCTTAACTATTGACTTTTTGAATTATGAATATATATTCCATTCCTTCTTTCTTATTATTTTTATTTATTTATTATATTTATTATATTATACATACTATATGTTATAAGTATTTAAGCTAATATTAGAGTATATGTGTTCGCGTGAATTATAAATATAACACATACATCTTAATAGAAAAAATTCAGAAAAAAGGGCTAACCGTAACGCGTTAAGTGACGGGGGTGGGGGTGGTTTCAAGCATACGTTTCCTAAAAGAAGTTGGAATAATTTTATACGGGGGTCAGTTTATGAGTAGGGTGGAGTTAACAAGTGGGAGTCAGTTAACGAGTGGGGGTGAGTTAATGGTGGAAACGGAGGAACATTTTAAAATGAAAATCATAAGTATGCAAGAAGCCCTTGCAAAATTGAAAGATCCCAGCGTGTTCGACTTAAGCACAACTCCCAAAAGGATTTATGAGAGAAAAGAACTACAAACCATCTCTGATTTGATGGCAAAGTACAATGTTTTCGGCATTCCAAACAATATAATAATTTATGGGCCGAGAGGATCCGGGAAAACAATATCAATACTATTCTTTCTCAATATTCTAAAAAAGTACAACATCAAAACATTCTACGTGAAAGCTAGAGAATGCCCCTCAAGTTACACAATTTACCAAAAAATGACTAATACGCAAAAATTTGGTTATCACCCAATAGAATTACGAGAACGAGCACTAAAAGAATTCAAAGAGAAATCCGTGATTGTAATTGATGAAGCAGACTTCCTCGAAGACTTCGAAATACTCTATCACTTTTCAAGAAGCACAAAAGCATCAATCATTCTTCTCGCACAAAATATACAGTTTGGCAAGAGGATTGATGAAGCAACTTATTCATCGCTATTACCATCAAAAATATATTTTAGCGAATATGACGCAGAAGCACTCTACCAAATTCTCAAAATGCGTGCCGAAGACGGCTCACACACATGGGATGGCACAACATTACAACTGATCGCAGCAATCGTTTCGCGCGATTATCATGGCGATGCAAGAATAGCAATCAGAGCACTCTTCAACGTCGCAATCACAGACGCATGGCACGATGAAGAAAAAGTGAAAAATGCAATCATCGAAGCATCAAGAGAAATAGATATCATGAGTTTAAAAGAACTAAAAGAAACCGATCTCATAGCACTCTTCGTCGTGAGCAAAATTAAGGAAACAAACAAAGCTTATGAAATCTTCAACAATTACATGAATAAAATTCATCACCGCCCGCTCTCAAAACCTGCATTCTTCAGAATCTTAAATTACCTGCAAAATTTAGGACTAATAACACAAGTTAGAAAGAAAGTCGGCAAATACTACACAACAGAAATTGATTTATTAATAGATGAAAAAACAATTGAGGAGGAGGTCGCAACGAAATTCAGCGAACTACTAACATGAAACATTTTTTCAAAACTTAAAAATAAAAAAATAAAAAGATGTTTAAATTATTTTTACACGTTATTTCTTCTTCGCAACACCAGCATCACAGTAATCAATAATACTATTGTCACTATTACCACAGGAATCATATAGTTTTGCTGAGCTGGAGTAGACGCAACACCACCCTGAGTTGTCGTGGTTTGCACTTGTGTCGTTAAACCACCAACCACGCTACTTGTCGTGGTCGTTACTACGATTGGTTGAACGGCTACTTGTCCGCCTGATGTGCTCACTTGATAAACTGGAGTTTCTTGGGAGGCTTCTGGTGTTTCGATGCCGATTGATGGATCGTGTTCTAATGTTCCATTATCAAAGTATGGGTAAACTA
>Ga0080004_1100853_pt1 | contig 13942 bp, 17 predicted proteins | sample WasSprMetagenome_FD_69207 | JGI IMG/M metagenome (GOLD analysis project Ga0080004, IMG submission 69207) | Sulfidic aquatic microbial communities from Washburn Spring, Yellowstone National Park, USA - WS (SPADES assembly) (version 2) | ecosystem: Environmental > Aquatic > Thermal springs > Hot... | reverse complement strand
GGCGGCTTTGTGGGCGTAGGCAACCGCCGTGTCTAAGGCGCCGAACAGCTTGACAACTGCGTCGTCCTTCTTGGCCTGCCTGGCAACTCCCTTCCAATACACCGCGGTGTCGCCCCCGTCCCCGGGGCAGGAGAACAGCATTAAACACGGCTTTGTCAACCCCATATTCTACTTAGCCAACTCTCCGCATGTTGAACCAATCTGTATCTGAAGACCTCTGTGGTTGATGGCGGTGCTGTAGCAAAACTTCTCCTTACAAACAACGGAAAGCTCCCGAAATCTAAAAATCTGCCCCTTCTGGCGACTCCTCTGAGGAGCCAGTGAAGGCTGGCCGAAGGCGCTGAAGTGTTACCCAAAGCGCAGGGGCCCCGCCCACTGGAGGAATCTGACCTCCTCCCCGCCCCGGGGCTTTCAGCTGTAGCTGGTCACTTTCACCAGATGCTTACAGGGATGTCCTCACAGGGATGTCCTTACAGGGATGTCCTTACAGGGATGATTATCCCTGTGGGGTTATCCCTGTAGGCGTTTCGGTTCAGAATAAAGATGAGATGGCTTTCTACTCTCTTTGTTGTTTCGGCTTATTAATTCAACGCGTGCAGAGATGGCGGTATGGAAGGGGTTGTTGTCAAAATTATAAACAAATCCGTTTACAACCGAAAGTCTCGCCCTTTAGGGCGGGGGTGAATATTTAAAATGTCAGGCGTTTCTCTGCACAGGCCCGCGGTTGCGGGCGTATGACCCGCGGTGCTGGCCCGGGTAGCTCCATGACCCCGGCCTGAGGGGCCGGTGAGGGCCAGGCGAGGGCGCCAGTGAGCCGCCCAAGGGGCGGGAGTCTCCGCCCTTCAGGGCGTGGAGGAGGTCAGAAGCAACTCCGGGACAAAGCTCTTCGTCGTTTCGAGATGGCGGGAGCTCCTCCCAGAGTACATCGAAATGCTCCGGATGACTGAAACACTCGAAGAGAGTCGGTCTATCTCCATCAGCAGAGCGCTCCTGGTGGGTGGAGAACCTCTGCGACCTGTGGTTCGGCCCGTCGTGGGCTAGGGAGCTGGTCTCGATTGCGCCACAGATGCCCAGCGACGTGGCGCGCCTGCTACCGCAACTACGCCACGTCGTTGATGACGTGGTGCCTATAAAGGTGTCGATATGATGCTGGCCATAGACTCCGGGGTCAGAATCGCCAACTGCTACAGCTACATCACTAAAAAAATAGAAAGAGTTGGCATAGCTGTTACAGGCGTAATCACAGACAGCGGCGCCGTGAACCTGCTGGAGTACCCCACCGCGACGCCAGAGACCTGGGACGTGGAGCTGGAGATGGCCAGGCTCTACGCCAGCGAAGCCGACGTCTGCATCTTCGACGGCCTGCCAGAGAGGATATGCAGGAAAAACGTCGGCGTAATAAAGACAGGGAGACCCATAGAGGGGTGGCTGTGCACGCAGTACGGCCCCTACGCCATATGCGCCGACTTCGACCTCACCGTTGAACTGTTGAAAAAGGCGGTTGAAATGAACGCCACGGTGCACAGAATAGTGCACAGACGCGCCAAGGCGCTCTTTGAATATGAGCTCGCCAAGCGCAGATGCATCACCGCTGAAGGAATACACGTAGTGCCTGACCTGTCCTACTACAAATAACCCCTTTTTCACCTCCTCTATACAGGCCTGAAAAAGATGCAAACAGAAGCCGCAACAGAACTCCTCAATCAAGTGGAACCACAGCATTTATTCCAAACCCTTGTACTAGAACTCTCTAAATGCATCGAAACGACAACACAGCAACTAAATCATCAAACAAGAAAACGAAAAAACACACATGGTAAAGAAGTGCCCGACTTGTGGAGCCAAAAATATTGTCCTTAACCAAAACGGAGAATTTGTTTGCAGAGAATGTGCTACGGTGCTAGGACCGCTGTATTTCCGGCCGCGGCCGAAACAGCTACGGCCAATACAGCGGCCAACGTAGTGCCGCTCACCCACCAAATCATCTCCCTTTTTTTTCTACTTGTGAGTGTAAAAATTATCGGTAGTTTTGTTCAGAAGTTTTATGAAAAAGAGGGGGTTAGGTGGGGGTGTGGTGGAGGGGTCGCACCCGGAGCATGAGACGCCATCCGTGTTTTTGCAGGCGAACTACAAATTTTTTGAGGTTGGCTGTTCGCCTTATTTTTGTCATCATGACGACGTACTCCACTTTTCCGTTTATGAAGATAAATCTCACGAAGTGGATGTATCTTTCGTAGTCTACTAGGCAAAGGTCTGCGGGCAGTCCTTTCAGATGTTGCGAGATTTCGTCCATTTCTTTAGTTGGAAAGTCTAGAAGGTAGCAACCTCTAAACTTCCTCAGACCTACGATTCGCAGTTCTGTCATGACTACGCCGTAGTCTTTCCCTACTTTCATAACAACTATTTCCATATTCGGCGGAAATGCACCAGTATTTAAATAAGTTTTTGGAAAAAGGGGGGATTAAGAGAAGATTTTGAGTATGAGCTTAGGCCGTGTCTTGAGTGCCGACAAGATGCATTTTCCCGGTAGGTATGGGTCGCCTTCTTCGTCAAACTGTGGCTTACGGCATGATTTTAGTTGTCCCATCTCAATCAGCGACCAGCCGACGCCCTTGGGCACTGGCACCCTTTTTATCGCAACGGCGGCGGCGATGTCTGCCACTGTCTCCTCCACCGCGCGGCCCTGCGGGGTTCTGTATAAAGATGGCATGCGCAGAGTGATTATGTGGTGAGACGCCTCGTGGAAGAAGGTCTTCACGTCGCGTGTGTTGCCTAGGTATATCTTCCTGCTTTTGGGAATGTATGCTCCCCACAGCGTAGGCAACGGCCTGCGGTAGGCAGACAGGGGACAGACCAACACGTCTGCAAACACGTCGGGGTCGGAGCCCCAGAACCTGAAAAAGGACGTGCTTTTTGCGGGCATGGTCCTGAAGACCCTCAGCCGCCCCCTTTGGGGCTTCGGCGGGGATGCACCTTGAAGATTTTTCCATGTGTCATATGGCCGAGATCGTGACATTGAACTGGTGGCTGTGATGTGGTTCAACTTTGATGCATGCGTCTAAGAGACTATGGAGAACATAATAATAAAAGTGGTAAACAAAACAATCTATATACTCGGCGACTTCGAGCCTGGCGCCCTCCTCACAACCGACAGCGGTTCCAAGCTCCTAGTAGTGGGGAGGAGACGGGAGATGGATACCCGCTACGTTGAGTTGCTGAAGATCGCCCGCGAGCTCGCCGAAGGTGTCCCCGAGACGTTTTCAATTTCTACAGCTCTAGTGGTGTCGTCGACGGTGCCGCGGCCAGGAGAGACGGTTAAACAGTACGAATGGCCCAGGGGCCCCGGGATATATTCACCGGAGGGCGAGTTCGACCTGCTGGAGTTCTCCGACACGCCGCATCTATGGGTTATGGGCGCCACTGGATCTGGGAAAACGACGCTTACGAAGTTTCTGGTGGAGCAGGCGGCCAGGGAGGGGAGACGCGTCGTTGTGTTTGACGCCCATGACGAGTACTGCGACGCGGTTCAGAGACTCGGCGGTGCGTGCATTCCCGCCGCCGTGCCGTTCTGCGACCTCAACGACTTCGAGCTGTTGGCGCTTACCGGGTTGCTGAGGGTGGGGCAAGCCATCCGCATGATGCGGTACTTGAGCTTCTTCCGCAGGGCGTTCTGCCGCCTCGCCAAGCAGATGCAGGTGCAAGACGTCAACGCCGCCCTCCAGAAGTGCGCCGACGCCATGGTCATGCTAGATGTGATCAGGACAGACACGCAGAGCTTAACAGGAGGCGACACGCTGATGACCGAGTTCGTAAAGGCGCTTAAGGAGGAGATCGGTAGCGTTGCGTTCAACGCCTTGAAGGAGGTGGTGAAGAAGGACGAAGACAGGATGGCGGCGGCTATGATGTACCTGCTACAGGCGCTTGAGCTTGGAGAGGTTCTGCTCAACTACAAACTGTCCAAAGTCGCCGCCATTAGGTTGCTGGACTTCCGCTCGCTGTTTGCCGTGTCGGACTACATGCTGGCGGTTATCAGCTACATGTTTAGGTATCTGATGGAGACGCGGGAAGACGCCCTTGTGGTGGTTGAAGAAACGCCGAAGCTCCTCGCCGACGACGTGGCGCGCAGGAATCTCGCCTTGTTCCTCTCACAGTCTAGAAAATTCGGCGTACAAGCTATATTAACCTCGCAGGTGCCCGATGAGTTGATGCAGAACACCAGGCTGGTGGTCGGCAAGGTAGGAAACCCGACATATGCGAAGAAGGTGGCGGAGCTGTCGCCGCAGATGCCCACTGCCGTGGCTAAGTTGCTACCTCAGCTGTCCCGCGGCCAGTTCGTCTACATCGACGGGCAGAAGACGCTACCTATCCGCGTAGTGATATGATGATAGCCTTCGACGCCGGGGTGAGGATGGTGAGGTGCTACAGCTACCTCAGCCGCTCTGTTGAGCAAGTCGGCGTTGCCGCCATAGTGGCTGTGGCTGACAACGGTATTATTGACAAGCTGATCATGTCGGTAACTAACCCAGACACGAGACCGTACGAGGAGGAGCTGGCCCGCCACTACTCCCACATATACGACACGTGTATTTTCGATGGGCTACCTTCACGTATTTGCCAGAGAAACATCGGCGTCATAAAGACGGGCAGGCCAGCGGAGGGGTGGCGGTGCGTTGCGACAGGGCCTTACGCGGTCTGTACAGACTTTGTGGTTAACGAAGACACCGTAAAAAGGGCAATTAAACTCAACGCTGTTGCGCATAAATACGCCTACGATGCCGCAAAGGTAGCGTTCCAATACGAGTTGCTAAAAAGGAGATGCGTCACAGCGGAGGGGGTGCACCCAATACCAGAACTGAGCCTATATTCTAAATAACCCACTTTTTCCCCTTCCCAAGGCTTGTTCTGCGTATCAAGAGTTGCGTTTTGTTGCGGCACTGGATGGCTACTTACATTAACCGCTAGAGACTGCTGACATAGCAGGCATAAACTAATCGTCTTTTTTACAGAACAAAAAAGATGTATGGAACCTAAAAGAACAACGATAAATAAAGATGGTCTCGTCGTTGATCCAGACAGCGGAGAGGTAATTAGACCACTAGTCGTCGGCTTTGACATTCCGATTCTCGCGCCTAAGCGCCGCAGATCACTATAATGCAGTATTTGATATTGTCTAGTTCTTGGTCACCAGATATTTCATCGGCATCCAACAAATGCCCCTTTTTTCTTACACGGAGAGTTCGCTGAATGTAGAGAGAAACAGACAACAGGGATGTCTTTACAGGGATAATCATCCCTGTTAGGTTATCCCTGTGAGCAAATCCCTGTAGGCGTTGTGTGATCCGCTGTCTAAGCTTAAAAATGTTCCTGTTTTTTTCTAGCATGGAACAGGCCCAAACTCAGATAGACAAGAGAATCGTCACAGCAGTCCTCCGCGCAGTCGCCGAACGCAACAGCTTCGTGGTGAAGTATGGAGACGTATACGACCAGCTGGACAGGTTGGTGGAAGATGACGACGAGTTCTACAGGCTGGAGGACGAGGCATATGAAGCAATTTCTGAGGGGCTGTTGCGCGGCGTCTATAAGTTTCCAGGGCCCTGCGAAGACAGCGACTGCGACGTCGTGGTCGTGTCGCCAGAGCTGTTAAGCGAAGAGATGCTTAAGGTGATTGAGCACATCGCGGCGCTGTACCGGTTCCGCCCATACGACGGAAGCGGCGAAAGGGAGGAAGTGGAGAGGGTAATCCACAACTTCGTGAAGATGCAGACCAGCGGTTGCTTGGAGACGGCGTCGCCAGCCAAGGCTGTATACGCCCTGGCCAAGGCCCACGGCTTGGCGGTACAGGAAGAGACGCAGTTAGACGAGTGGTACACTGGCAAAATAGTGTACAAGATAGAGGGCCTAGACAAACTCGTCGTTAAGGAGGTATACTACTGCAACAGGTGCCTAAGCTTCCCTGACAGCGAGAATTTTATTGAGAAGTGTCGCTCTTGGCGCTTTGCGGAATAATACCCCTTTTTCTCCTCTCAAAGGTAACATAGTACCTGTTTCTTACACAAATATGGCTACCAAATCATTAAATAATTACAGAAACATAAAGGGTATGGAAACTAGGGTTAAAGCGGTTAAAGGACTAGAGAGTTTTTTGGAAGAAATAGGGAGATACAGTAGAACAAGTGGGTTCCATTACCAAGTCAAAACCGGTAGAACAATAGAAATTTATCACCACGATAACAAATGGCTAGTAAGAGTTTCAAAGAGACAAATAACTGTAATGACCGATGAAGACATATTGATAATAAAAAGACACGTAATGTACCTAAATGGAGAAGAAATAAATGAAATATGTAGCGCAAAAAGATGCTACAATGCGCAGGAAATAGTTGCCAAGATTGTATATGCTATATTGCTTTATCACGCCCATAGCCACTCAACATTCTCTTTAGTGAATACGCTATATAATTGGATCTCGGGATAACTTCCTTTTTTCTTTTTCTGTTGATTGTCTCCCTGTATCGGGATGGTTTAAATATTGGTGCTGTGGTGTGGGCATGGGAAGGAAGTATTTCTTCAAGGCTCCCTTCAAAAGAGATGTATATATCTCCTTGCGGATGGAAAGCAAAAAGTTTGTGGCGTCGAAAGACGGCCGTTTTGTCGTGGCTACGGAGCCGCTTACGCTGAAAGAGTACTACGTGGCTTTCCATGCAGAGGTGCCTTTTAAGGCCTGCGTCGTGGACAGGACGAGACTGGTGTTGCCAGACGACCTGGAGGGGGTGGTGTCCATGGCTAGAGAGGTGCGCCGCGGCAGGGGGCGGATCTCCCTGAGGTGGTGGATGCGTGGCGACGATCTCGAAGCAGAGGAGGAGGTTGAGATCAGGGGCAGGCTCCAGAGGGGAATGGCTACAATCAAAACACCTGCGGTCTCTTCTCCAGACACGACAGTAGCGCATGTCGAAGTGTTGGTGAAAGGGTGTGGTGAGGTACGTGTGCCGTTCAGATGCAAAGACCCCGACGACTGCATGTGGCCATTATCCATATTGACGACGCTGTATGAGCTGAGCTATGAATACAAGGTGCTGAAGTACAGAGGGGCAGAAGCAGTAGAACTTGCCATCAAGCTCCTCGAAAGGGGGCTTGGCCGCATTTTGCTGTACAACGCCGATGTAAACGAAGTTGAAGCGTTGCTGAAAAAGGAAGGGGAGGTCTTGAATTTGTGCAGAAACGCCTACGAGGTGCTCCAAATAGAGAAAGTCCCAGGTAAGTATCTCATTGATTGTTGAAACTCCCCGCTTTTTCCTTTATGGCGCACTTGGCGAGGAGACGTATCATTTTGCGCTCCTCCTCTGGAAACAGTCTCTCAAATGGCGTCTTGTCCAACGCATCTCTGGCATCTACGTCGGCGCCATATTTGATCAGCAACTCAGCTGTCCCCGGACAGGTCTTGCAACTGAGTCTGCAACCATACGCCACTAAATGCAGTGGCGTTTCATTTAGCTTGTTGCGGGCGTTGGGGTCGGCGCCTGCCTTAAGCAGGAGCTCCGCAACGCCGACTCTGCAGTGCCGCGCGGCCCAGTGGAGAGGCGTCTCCTCCATGTCGTCCCTGGCGTTGGGGTCGGCGCCGCGCTGGAGCATCTTCTCCACAGCCCTTGAATACCCCTTCTCCGCGGCCATGTGCAACGGCGTGCGGCCGCCGATGCCATGGACGTTGGGGTCTGCGCCGTGTTCGAGGAGGAGGAGCGCAATGTGTTCACACTGGCAGTACATCAATGCGTCGTGTAGCGGCGTATTTTCATGGTCGTCTTTCGCATTTACGTTGGCGCCATATCGAATCAGGTGCTCAATGGCGCATTTAAATCCGCCAGCCGCGGCCCAGTGAAGCGGCGTCCTGCCATGGCTGTCGGGGACGTTGGGGTCTGCGCCGTGGCGGAGGAGCGCTTCAACCACTCCACACTCGCCAGATTGGACAGCCAGGTGCAGTGGGGTCCTCTCTACGTCATCCTTGACGTTGGGATCCGCGCCGTGGCGGAGGAGCAATTCTACCGCCTCTCTGTCTCCACGTTCAGCAAATATTAGGAGCATTTCGTTTTTTACTCTCTCATCGCCAAGGCGAAGGTACTCCAGCAGATAGAGTACACATTCATCGAGAACACAACTTTTTATATTTTTTAGGATTTCGGGTACTGGTAGTTTAGTTTCCATATATATCACCGCCACACCTCTTTTTTAGCTTATTGTCCGCCGTTGTCTATCTGTTTGATTCCACTTGTTGAGAAAAAGGGACGTTACAGCTGAAAGCCTTGCCCCGGGGCGAATGTTTAAAAAATGGACGTTTTTTAATCCTGCTGGGGGCCCGTGGCGCTGGGCACCTCCATGACCCTGGCCTGAGGGGCTGTTGAGGATAGGGCGGGGGCGCCTGTGAGCTGTCCAAGGGGCGGGGAGGGGGTCAGCCACAGACCTCGTATAGTTTCCCAAAAGCCTTTCCGTAGGTCTCTGAGACGAGTTCAACGTTTTTGACTGTTCCGTCTACGAACTCATAAGCTGTCGCAGGCTTATCCGCCGCAGGCATGCCCTGCGTCTCGGCCGCGCGGCGGTGGCACCGGAAAGCCCTCCGCACCCATGGCGAGTGCGTCGCCACCACGAGCCGGGCCTTGGCTGAAGACGCCAGGCCCGCCAGCCGAAAGACGTCGTCTGGATGCATGCCATCCAGGAGACCGTCTATCAGTAGCCATGCGTCTTGCCGCATTGCCTTCTCCAGCGCCTTGGCTAGGAGGGCAGATGAAGAGTGGCCTTGCCGCTCGTCTCCGACAAGCTGTAGCAACCGCGCCGCGGCGTCTGCAACGCCAGGCGACAGAGGCGGCGTGAGGCCGTACCTCAGCGTGAGGGGGAAGCCCTCGTAGAGCAGGTACACCTCTTTCTTTAAGCGATATGTAATGCTACAGCCGACGTCTCCATCTTCCTCTGCCTTTCCGCACTCCAGAAACGCATCGCCGACCCTCAGCCTGGCGGTGCCGCCAGGGCTCAGAACCTCCTCAGACGTGTGAACCGCCAGGTCGTAGTCCATCGCAAGCAACGCGAAGAGGTAGCGGAGAAAGGTGGACTTCCAGTACCTCCCCATTATGATAGTGATGCCGCCCAGCACGCCCGAGCCCTTAAACAGCGGCTTATCGCCCCGCATTATGCTGAACTCGAAGACAAGCCCTTCCATGTAGATAAAAACGTCCACATATTTAAACTCAACCGCCCACAGGGATGTCTTCACAGGGATAATTATCCCTGTTAGTTAATCCCTGTCGTCGTGTTGAACTTGTGGCGTTGGTATTACCCTTGCCGATGTCCTAGATAGCTTGTGGAAATTATTCGATAGACGTGGAATAAGGTGTAGTTGGGAGCCGTGGTGGGAGGGAGGGGTTCTGCGCGCATATTTGCTCTAATTTTTCCGTCTTTACAAACATCTAATTATTCAGCGTCTTTGTGTGGGAATTTTCGCGAGTTTTGGCTTTACTTTTGAGCATGTGTTAGCTTGCCCAAACTAACACGCCATTAACGCAGAGACGCCCCGCCTGTTAACAGCGTGGCCTGCTCGGCGCATGCCACTTATTTTGAACCGGAACGCCACAGGGATAACCTCACAGGGATAATTATCCCTGTTAGTTAATCCCTGTAAGTGCTGACCAGTGGCGAACGTGTTTAAAAACTTCTGCATTTTTCTCCACATGGAGCACGGCAAAAACCGGACTATAGTTCTAGGCAAAGTCAAAGATGTTGTTGGCCTAAACGCCTTTGTTGCCTGGAATCCGGAGAGGGCGAAATTAATATACAAGACTTCTAAGTCGACTGGTCTGTGGCAGTTAGATCTGATGGATTTGGGGAACAAGCAAAACCTGTGGACGGTGGGCCACTACATAGACGGACTTGAGGACAGGACGGTAGAATACGATGTGGCCGCGAAGCGGCGTTTGCTCGGCTACGTCGACTTGGCCTATGCCAATGACGACTGCCTGCGGTACGTAATGCGGTGGCAGAGCGGCTTCGTCTACGTGATGCTTCCCAACGAGCACGAGGAGGAGGTCGTCATCACTGCGCCGCATGTCTGTCGCCGCGAGATCTACAGCGCAGTGTGGGAGCCCGTCTACATATGGCGGGGCGCATCGGGCAAGTACTACGTTCTGGACTGCGGAAACAAGTTGCGCGAGTTCGAAACGTTTAGCGAATTGGAGAATTGGGTAAAGACCAAGGAAACCATGGAAGACGACGACAAGAAGTTGAGAGTGCTCTGGAGGGAGTGGTACGTGATACCGGGGAGGATCAGCGGCGAAGAGGAGTGGAGCGCCGTCATCAGAAAGGCTAAGTTGGGCGAATTCAAACCAAATCCAGAAGAAGCTGTAGAACTAATACGCAGGCTAACACAATAAAACAAAAATCCTTTTTTTGTGGTAAAAAATAGGTACTGCAGTTGGCTTGACTGAACACAGTAACAAATCGGCGTCTTGGCCGCACTTTTTCATAGCGATTTGGAGCGGTGTCTTTTTGTTGCATGACGTTGGCGCCACAGCTGATCAACAGTCTCATCAGCTCTGTCTTCTGTTTTTGCACCTCATGGCCGCGTGGTGCATGGCGCAGGCCGTCCTGCGCGTTTGGGTTGACTCTCCGACAGAGCAGGACGTCTCCGACGCAATCCGCATTTATGGCAAAGTGGAGAGTACCATCAAGGTCGGCAGTACTTTTCTCGGCATGCCAGAGATGCTGAGTTGGTGGGAGCGGTTGATTTAAAAATCTCTGTATTGAAGGATACATGGGAACAAAACTAAAAGACCTTCTAAACCTCTCCAAACTAAAGGAGTACCTTGAAAACGGGGGTGACCCCAACGTCCGAGATGGCAAGGGCCGCACCCTCCTCCACTACGCCGTAAAGGCTGGCAACTTGGAGGTGGTTCGTCTCCTTCTCCAACACGGCGCCGATCCCAACGCCAGAGACAGCAAGGGCAGGACGGCGCTCCACTACGCAACGCGGGCAGACGACGAGGTTGTGGTGGAGTTGATCAAGTATGGCGCAGATGTTAATGCCCAGGACAACGATGGCAGGACTCCTCTCCACTGGGCCGCTGTGGTGAAGAAGAATGAAGAAACTCTTCTGTATTATGGCGCGGATCCCAACGCGCAGGACTTCTATGGCAACACGCCGCTCCACTACGCTGTGTTTCGCAGGAACGACTATGGCGTTAGGACGTTGCTGGAGTACCTGGCGGATCCGAGGATTAGGAACAGGAAGTGTCTGTCGCCGCTGGATCTGGCGAAGGAGAAGCGTCTCTACGAGCTGGCGGAGTTAATGGAGGAGACCGTAGAAAGGAGAAAGAAGGCGTCTTTGGCCACATGCAGGTCTGGCAAGAAGACTCAGCTACATGAAGCCGTGGCGAGGTGCAACCCAGAGGAGGTGGACAAGCTGTTGCATCCATGGGTTGACCGCGACGCCTGCGACGAAGAGGGCCAGACGCCTCTCCACTACGCGGTTATGTGCGGCAATGAAGACGCCGAGATCGTAAAGATGCTCCTAAAGCCTTGGCCCAGGGCGAGCCCCAACGTCCGCGATGTCCGCGGCCGCACGCCGCTTCACTATGCGGCGATGCTTAGAAACAGCACTGCAGTCAAGATACTGCTTGAGCACTACGCCGACCCAACAGTTGCGGACAACGATGGCAAGACGCCGCTTGACTACGCCCGCGAGCATGGCGGATACGTTGCATACCTCCTTGAGAGGTGGACGCACATCTGGCGTTTGGCCGCAGGCAGGAGACCCGTGGATACTGACGCGGCGTGCTACAAGGAGAGGTGTAGCGACATCGTAAAAGCGACGCGGTTTGGCTACGTGATGTGCGTGAAGAAGCTCCTTGAAAGCGGCGCCGACCCCAACGTCAAGGATAGAGAAGACCGGACGCCGCTCCACCACGCCGCCAAGGAGGGCCACGTCGAAGCCGCTAGACTGTTGCTGGATCACGGCGCGGATCCCAACGCGCAGGACTTCTATGGCAATACGCCGCTCCACCTAGCGGCGGAGTACGGCCGCGTCGAGGTGGTGAAGCTCCTCCTCGACCGCGGCGCTGATGTGCATCTAAAAAACAACCTTGGACAAGTGCCTTTGCACCTCGCCATAAAGCACTGCGCCATACTCCACCTCCTGCTTGATGCAGGCGCCGACCCCAACGCCAGAGATAACTATGGCGAAACGCCGCTCCACTTGGCCGCCATCTACGATGTCAAGTGCTCGATAGAGACGTTGCTGAAACACGGCGCCGACCCCAACGCCCAGAACATCAGCGGCGATACGCCCCTGCACAGGGCCAAAGAAAATGTCGCATTGATCTTAGCTGGAGTAGCGACGGTAAATGCGAAAAACAACAAGGGGCAGACGCCTCTCCACCTGGCCGCCCAGAGGGGATACGTACGCGCAGTAGAGCTTCTGCTCAGCCGCGGTGCCGATGTAAATGCCCAAGATGCTGAAGGCAACACGCCTCTCCACTACGCCGCCGAGAACTGCAGTGCGGAAGTTGCAAAGCTGTTGCTTAGACGCGGCGCAGACCTGGCAGTGAAAAATGCAAATGGCGAAACGCCGCTAGATGTGGCCAAGAAACAGTACAGAAAGTACCGGGAATATTGCAATTCACCGTCTAGTTGCTGGACGTGGCGCGAAAAGATTTACGACTGCGCAGTGACGCTGAGAGTCCTGGAGAGCGCAAAACCCCCATCCTAAGCCCCCTTTTTCTCAGGGATGTCTTCACAGGGATGATTATCCCTGTAAGGTTATCCCTGTTAGCAATAGATTGGAGCAGAATAATGCGGATATGTGGTTGTGCAGTAAAAGTTGATACACGCAATCGCTATTCCCGCCACATAATCACGACTGATGCCAGGATCGTCATACATGTTGTCTGGGGCCCGCGGAGATGCTGTTGCGTCGACGCCATAAATGTCGGCTATGAGGTTCATGTTGACAAGTGGCTACCCAACGATGTGGAGTACGTACGTTATGTCTGCATGTGGCAACACCTCTTTTTTACCCCCACCGGAGGGGCCGGTGAGGGTGGGGCGAGGGCGTCTCCCCGCCCTAAGGGGAACCTCCGCCCTTTAGGGTGGGGAGGAGGTCAGCGTTGAGAAACGTATTTTAGTTTCACATATCTGAGCTGTTATGGATCCAGACTACCGCGTCGAACGTGAAGTGGCGGAGATGCTTCTGCGCGAGGCAAGACGTTGCAAAAGGAGTGTTGTGGAGTACGTCCTGCGGCCGATGGCAGAGAGGAGTCTGGCCCGCGGCGGGCTCAGGCTGGGCAACTTGGTGGTGGAGGTGGGAGACGTCAGTAAGTTGCACCAGCGCATGCGCGAGCTGGCGTCGGCGGCGCCGTGGCTCGATGTGGTTTACGGAATTGTCACAGACGGGGCAAAAGCGGAGTACTACGCACTTAGGAGGGGAGGGGAGCCAGAGCTGAAGGTGAGGGGTAGCTTGGCCGAGGTGGCGGAGACCGCGGCTTCCGACCTCTGCGCGGGAAAGGTCCCCATTGCAAGTCCCGAGGACATCGCCGACATATTCGGCGTGTAACTCTCCAAAGGAAAAACCCGCTTTTTTGTCTCATATATGTTCCTTGGCATTGGCACAACAACCACCTTCAGAATAGGCGTTTGTGGAACTTCTGGCTCAAAATAAGTGGAAAAAGAGATTATATTATCCCGTAAAGTCTCAGCGCCTTCCGCTGATCTTCATGTAGCAGTAGTCTCTTAGCTGACTCTCTTACTTCGGGCCCTGCACATTCGGCCCGCTGGGTAAAAACGAGGGGGGGGGGGGGGGGGGGGGGGGAAAAAAGGGGTTTTTTTTAGTATTTTGCGGGGGCCACTGGCGGGGACCGGGATTTTGGGGGACTTTCCTTTTTTGTGGTGGGTGGTTGTTGCGATTGAGTCG
>Ga0080004_1111566_pt1 | contig 13951 bp, 11 predicted proteins | sample WasSprMetagenome_FD_69207 | JGI IMG/M metagenome (GOLD analysis project Ga0080004, IMG submission 69207) | Sulfidic aquatic microbial communities from Washburn Spring, Yellowstone National Park, USA - WS (SPADES assembly) (version 2) | ecosystem: Environmental > Aquatic > Thermal springs > Hot... | reverse complement strand
CAGGCTTCACCATAACTACAGAGGTTTGTAAGGAGTATTATGCTAACGGTAGGAGGCTGCCTGAGGGGCTTATGGATGAGGTCAAAGAGTATATGAAGAAGATCGAGGCTAAAGTCGGTAAAAGGTTTGGCGACCCCAAGAACCCTCTTCTTGTTTCAGTAAGGTCTGGTGCTGCTATCTCTATGCCCGGCATGATGGATACTGTGCTCAACCTAGGTTTGAATGACGAAACCGCCAAGGGGCTCAAAGAGCAGACGGGCGATGAAAGGTTTGTGTACGATTCATATAGGCGGTTTATTCAGCTCTTTGGTAAGGTTGTACTTGGTGTTAGAGATGAGTTGTTCTCAGAGGTGTTTGAGCGGGTAAAGAGGGAGGCTGGTGTTAAGTTTGATAACGAGCTATCGGCTGAGCATCTAAAGAGGGTTGTTAAAGAGTTCAAAGAGATCGTTCTAAGGGAGACTGGAAAACCTTTCCCAGATGATCCTTATGAGCAGCTTGAGAAAGCCATCGCAGCAGTCTTCAACAGCTGGATGGGTAAACGGGCCGTTGACTACAGAAGGGAGTTTAAGATAACCCCCGACATCGCTGATGGCACTGCTGTCAACATAGTTACTATGGTCTTCGGTAATATGGGTGATAGAAGCGCTACTGGCGTGGTCTTCACAAGAGATCCTGCGACTGGAATAAAGAAGCTCTATGGTGAATTTCTGATCAACGCTCAAGGTGAGGATGTAGTAGCTGGAATACGCACACCTAGACCCATAGAGGAGTTAGCGGAAATTATGCCTGAAGCGTATAAAGAAATGGTTAGGGCTGCTGAGATACTGGAGCGGCACTTTAAGGAGCCTCAAGACATAGAGTTCACAATAGAGAATGGGCGCTTCTATTTGCTGCAGACCAGAAACGCAAAGATGAATGCAGCAGCCCTTGTCAAGACATCCGTTGATATGACTAAGGAGGGGCTTATAACAAAAGAAGAGGCTCTTAAGCGGATCAGACCTGAGGTTTTAGAGCAGCTTCTACATAAGCGCGTAGACCCTAGGGCTAAGCCTACGGTACTCGCAAGCGGATTAGGTGCTTCTCCAGGTGCTGCCACAGGTAGGGTTGTCTTTGATGCTGATGAGGCTGAGAGGCTGGGTAGGGCGGGTGAGAAGATCATTCTTGTTAGGGAGGAGACTAAGCCAGAGGATATCCACGGCTTCTTTGCTTCCGAAGGCGTGTTGACCAGCAGAGGAGGTATGACTAGCCACGCGGCAGTTGTAGCTAGAAGTATGGGTAAGCCGTGTGTTACTGGTTGTGGCGCCATACACATAGATTATGAGAAGAAGCAGTTCACGGTTGGGGATTATGTTGTCAAGGAAGGTGATTGGATTACGATAGATGGTGGGCAAGGTCTGGTCTACTTGGGGCAAGCGCCTCTGATCGAGCCGGAACTATCTGGCGACTTTTACGAGTTGCTGAGCTGGGCAGATGAGTATAGAAAGCTTGGTGTTAGGGCTAACGCTGACACACCCGAAGCTGCTGCGCTAGCCAGAAGCTTCGGCGCGGAAGGTATAGGTCTATGCCGGACTGAGAGGATGTTTAATGCTGCTGATAGGCTCCCTATCGTTGTTGATATGATTATGGCTGATAGCGAGGAGGAGAGGAGGATGTGCTTAGAGAAACTTCTACCCCTACAGAAACAGGACTTTAAGGAGATCTTAAAGGCGATGGAGGGTTACCCTGTGACGATTAGATTGCTCGACCCACCTCTGCACGAGTTCCTACCTAACGTGCTGCAGCTCCAGAGGGAGGTTATGGAGTTAGAGGCCTCGAACGCACCTAAGGAGGTTCTTGAAAACAAGCGTAAGATGCTGCAGAAGGCTCTTGCGCTTGCCGAAATCAACCCGATGCTTGGACATAGGGGTGTGAGGGTGGGCATAACCTACCCTGAGATCTACGAGATGCAGGCTAGAGCTATCTTTGAAGCCCTTGCTGAGCTTAAGAGGGAGGGTGTGAACGCTATACCGCAGATAATGATACCTCAAGTAGCTATGGTGGAGGAGCTGAAGTATTTGAAGGAGGTCATCGATAAGGTGAGGGCTGAAGTTGAGCAGAAGTATGACATGGAGTTAAGGGTGAAGTATGGTACTATGATAGAGGTTGTGAGGGCAGCCCTCACAGCCGGTCAGATAGCTGAGGTGGCGGAGTTCTTCAGCTTCGGCACAAACGACCTTACCCAAGCGACCTTCAGCTTCAGTAGAGAAGATGCTGAAAACAAGTTTCTGCCAAGATATCTGCAGAAGAAGATTCTAACCGACAACCCCTTCGAAACACTAGATCAAGCTGGTGTGGGGCGGCTGATGAAGATAGCGGTTGAGGACGGTAGGAGGGCTAGAAGCGATCTCGAAATAGGCATATGTGGAGAGCACGGCGGCGACCCCCGCTCAATCGAATTCTGCCACAAAGTAGGGTTGGATTATGTGAGCTGCTCACCCTACCGAGTACCTATAGCGAGGTTGGCAGCTGCCCAAGCGAGCATCGGGGTGAAGGCTACGGTGTCAAAAGATAAAGACTAATCCTCCCAGAACCCTCTGGTCTGGAGATAGAGTTTCTCAGCTCTATAGATCGATTTCACAAAACTCTCTTCATCCACATAGTTACGGAGCAGCCTAGAAGCGGCCTCTGGGCCGACACCCCGTCCTGAGAGGGCTAATAGAGCCGATCTGCCGAATTGCTGTAGGAGCGATGAAGTTTTCCAGAGCTTCCTCAGTTTCTCCTCTTCTGAAGCATCTAACTTCGCCCCACTCTTCTTCTTAGCAACGATTCTTAAGGCATCTTGGTCTGAGAGGTAGGTTGACGCCACTAGTCTAGAGCGGCAGAGCCCACAGGTTAAAGGCTCTACCGCCTCAGATGTCTTTACTACACTCTCCCATCTCCCGCAGTGTAGGCATATGAGTTTGTGTTTAGTGTTAAGGAGCCTCTCTTTCACTAGCGCTGTTAATGCTTGATCTATGCTGTATGGTAGCGCTGCGAACTTGGCTGCATATTCTATAATTGGTTGGGCTAGGGGTGTGAATGCCTCGACTTCAGCATACGTAAGCTTGATAGCTCCGCTTCTAAGATTCTCTACGACCTTCTTAGCGCCATCAAGGTCATATTTCTCCACAAAGATCTCCCGAAGGACTTCTTGATAAAGTGGTGTATTGCGGTATCTCTCTTGAATGAGCCTTGCCGCCCTCCGATCGTATTGAGCATCCTTTTCTACCAGCCCAAACTTCTTAGCGACTTGCCAAGTCTTCCAGTTCATTGGATGTGTTCCTAGGGCTGCGACGGAGAGTATCTCCTCAAGATTAGAGGCGTCTGAGAGCGCTTCTTTGATGTAGCTAACTGGTATGTTGGCTTGTGAAGATAGAAGTATCCTGTAGGAATCTGATTTTGCTTCCACAAAGTACCCTAGTTTTGACGATAGGATGGTGGATAGTAGCGTGGCTAGGGTCTGATTCACCCTTGTTCCGAAGCAGCAGTGTACAACCATTTGCGAGAAGCCTCTGCACCTTTCAACCACAATGGTATCGTCTGATGGGGTTATGCCGAGCTTCTCTTTGCTTTCAGCGATGTATCTGATGTATGCTTCGCTGAGCCCACTATACCCGCCTTCCGCAACCTTTTTTCTAATCTTCCCAACTATCTGCGCCGTTTCAAATTCCACTGGTATGAGTTCTCCAACCCAGTATGGTATGGTGCTCGTGCCCTTAGGCAGAGGCTCAACGTTCACAACCTTCTTATCATCGTCGACTGAAACTATCTTCCAAGGCAGGCCCTTCAGAGTGAAGCTGTTCCCCTCCTCACCAAACTCCCCCACGAAGAGCTGATCTAACCTACCGACCTTCTTGTTGGTCGAAACATCAACCACATCGAACTGCACGACATCTGGTATGGTGGAGACGTTATCGTAATAGTATTGCAGTGTCTTAAGCCCCCTAGATCTGAAAACAAAACCATCGTACCATATTATGCCGTGGCTGTTAAGAAGTCTTAGACAGCCATCTACCTCCTCAACGCCAATATCTCTGAAGGTGTAAGCCTTGTTAATAATCTTGATCGCCTCCTCCACCGCAATCTTGCCGTGTTCTAGGGCTAAGCCTGCGAGGTGGTGAGCTAATACATCGAGCGCTTTATGGTGGATTCTGCTCTCTTCTAGCGAGTGTTTCTTCACACGCTCCAGAAGGGCTAGGCTCTCAGCCTCATCATCTAACCTATCGGTCAAGATCACGCCTTGAGCGGCTTCACCAACCCTATGCCTACTTCTACCAACCCTCTGTATGAGCTTAGTAGCTTGCCTAGGTGAGCCCACTTGGATCACTAGGTTCACAGAACCTATATCCAACCCAAGCTCCAGAGATGATGTAGCTACTACTATCCCTGCTTCGCCGCTCTTGAGCTTCAGCTCGGCTTCCTCTCTGCTCTCCTTCGATAAAGAGCCGTGGTGCACATATGGTTCTAGCTCAGGAGCTTCTGCTCTTAGGGCTGAGACAAGGTATTCTGCCTCATCTCTGGTGTTTGTGAAGACCAGAACATTACCGCCTCTGCTCATCACCTCCTTAGTCAACTCTGCAACTCTTCTCGCTAAAGGTAGTAGACCGCCATCCACATACTCGCATCTAATAGCATACCCCCTCTCAGCCTTATCCACAAGTACCGCACACTTACGCCCAGCGCCCACGAGGAAGGAGGCTGCTTCATCCAAGTTGCCGACTGTAGCTGATAGACCTACACGCACAACGCTCGATGAAATGTAGCTGATCAACCGCTCTAAACTCAAACTCAGATGAGCACCACGCTCACTCCCCAGAAGCTCATGCAGCTCATCCACCACAACCCACTCCAGCCCAGCCAAAGCCTTCTTCATCTTCTTTGTGACCAATAAAATCGCTAATGTTTCTGGTGTGGTTATGAGCACGTCCGGTGGTCTTTGGCTCATCCTCGCCCTTGCCGATGTGGGTGTATCTCCGTGTCTGACCGCAGCGGTTAGCCCGAAGTGTTCAGCGTACCTTACGAGCCTCTTGAATATATCGCGGTTCAGCGCTCTTAGCGGGGTTATGTAGAGTAACCTAACTCCAGTGCTCTTCTCTTGTGAGAGTAGCGTAAATATCGGTACGAGCGCAGCCTCCGTCTTTCCGGAGCCGGTAGGAGCGACGAGCAAGCAATTTCTTCTCCTCAGAATTACTGGGATGGCTTTAGCCTGTATGTGGGTGGGTGTGGTGAAGCCTAGTTCAGCAAGCCTCTGGAACGCAGTTTTTTCAAGTTCTTCGAATCTGTTCCCCATGGGCTAAGTTGGCTACTCCCCTCTCTTTACCTCAAACTCGTATACGAAGAAGATGACTAGGGTGAGTAGGAAGAGTAGAAGTACAGCATCACCGATGTAGGTAAAGAATTCTGCTACTGTCACGATCCTTTGTTTGTCAAGCGGTGGTATATAAAATAATCTTTATATGCTTTCGAATACACTCTTGATGTGAGCCACGTTGGAAGAATATAAGATGCCGCTTATAGGTGACCGCTTCCCTCAGATCGAAGCCCGAACCACAAAGGGCGCTATTAAGCTTCCAGACGATTATAGTGGGAGATGGTTTATCTTATTCAGCCACCCCGCTGACTTCACACCAGTATGCACAACCGAGTTCGTGGCGTTTCAGAAAAGATACGAAGAGTTTCAGAAGCTGCAGTGTGAACTTATAGGGTTGAGCATCGACCAAGTATTCGCCCACCTAAAGTGGGAGGAGTGGATCAAGGAGAAGATCGGTGTCGAGATTCAGTTCCCGATTATCGCTGACAACACAGGCGAAATATCTGCCAGATTAGGTATGCGCCATAAGCAGGCTGCTGGCACACAGACGGTAAGGGCGGTCTTCATAGTGGACCCAAAGGGTATCGTTAGAGCCATACTCTACTACCCGATGGAGCTCGGTAGGAACATGAATGAAATCCTCCGCATGGTGAAGGCGCTTCAGATCGCCGACAAAGGCTACGCTATACCAGCAAACTGGCCTAACAACGAAATAATAGGCGATAGCGTGATCATCCCACCAGCGAACACTGTAGAGATGATAGGTAAGAGAAGGGAACAGGAGAAGGCTGGAGAAATAAAGTGCTTAGACTGGTGGCTCTGCTACAAAAAGGTAGAATACTAACCCAACCCCCCAACTTTTTTCAGATCTAAAAATCCTAACCAACAAAGCTTAAAGGTCTGTTGGTTAGAGCTTCCAGCTATGAAGAAGACTTACCCACTTTATTATGGTGGCGTGAAACAAAGGTTCGCTAGGTCTGTCGTCGTCGGTGATCTGATCTTCCTCTCTGGTTCAAGTGGCAGAACCCTTGAAACTGGGGAGGTTTCTTCGCTTGATGTGAGGGAGCAGACTTGGGTTGCTTTGGAGAAGATCAGACTGGCGCTTGAGGAAGCTGGTTCGAGTATGGATTACATAGATGCGGGTCGACAGGAAAGCCTACGGTTTTAACCGTGGGGTGAATTGTTTATAAGCTTAAATGTAGCTCAGGATAATTTCATGTTGAGCGAGTCGCTCGTGAAGGCTAGGAAGACCATTAGGGCTGAGATTCTTGAGCTTCGTAAGGGCAAGGAAGAGCTTCTTAAACGAGAATACAAAAATTTTCAACGCTACCTTCATGGAAACAAATCTGCTCCACTCTACTCAGCTACACGCCAACAAGCTGAAAGGCTCCTTAGAAGGTTGAATGGGAAACTTAAGCCAAACAAAGAATATCCGATGATTCTAAGAAGAGACGTTTATAGAGCCGACACAAAGCTGACACCGTATTGGCTAAAGATACCCACCTACGGAGTTAAAGGCGGGATAAACGCTCCAATTAAAACACATGAGCCAATAACCGAAGATATGGTTTGCAGAGAGGCTAAAATTGTAAGGCGAAAAGGCGAGTGGTTCGTCTACATAACTGTTGAAAAAGAAGTTGAAGAACGAAATCCTAAGTCGGTTTTAGCTGTTGATTTAGGGATAAGGTGGATCGCCACAACCGTCAACTCCAACAACCCAAAACCAAAATTCTATGGTAAAGAGCTTAGACGCATCAAAGAACACAACTTCTACCTCAGAAGGACCCTAGCCTTGAAGAAAGCCTACAGAGCCATAAAGAAGATTGGGCATAAAGAGAGACGAGTAGTCAACGACATCTTGCACAAAATAAGCAGGACTATAGTCAACGAAGCCTTACAAAACGGTTCAATGATTGTTCTCGGAAATCTCAGAGGCATAAGAAAGAACGGCAAAGGAAGAAGATTCAACAGAAAACTAAACAGCGGATTCCCATACCACAGATTAACCCTATTCATAGAGTACAAAGCCAGATGGCTTGGGATAAAACTCATCAAGGTAAGCGAGAAAAACACGTCTAAAACATGCCATAGATGCGGGCATACAGGGCTTCGAGTCGGAAGCCTCTTCAAATGCCCAAAATGCGGCTACTCATGCAACGCAGACTACAACGGAGCCATGAACATACTCAAGCGGGCTACGGGCTATATGCCCATAGCAGGGGCACCCTTGACAGTGCCCAGAACTCGGTAGAATGAAGCCACGAGGCTAACAAACCGAGAATCTCCCGACCCCAGTCGTGGAGAGTGTCAAATAGTGAAGACCGTCGTCTACCTTAAGGATATGGCAGACTATGAAGCTGTCCGGGAAACAGAAACACGCTACTATGAGAAGTACGCTCCCTCTCTGCTAGAAGAGAGGCCGGCAAGCACCTGTGTTCAAGTTGTCTCACTCTCGAAGCCAAATATGCTGGTCGAGATAGACGCAATAGCGACCTTTCCACTTAGAAGAAAAAGAAAGAGGTAAACGAAAGAGTTTTCCGTATCTTTCTTCTTTCTCGCTACGCTAATGGGGAGGTTCCTCTCTCTTTCTTCCATCGAATCTAGCGGCTTCTTGCTCCAGTATCTCCTCAACCTTCTGGAAGTAGAGCCTAGTTGCGAAGGGCATTTGCGGTAGATGCTCCTCGATCACATCGAGCAGATACGGTACTGCTCTTCTTGACGCTTTTATGTGGAACTTCATTGTGAGGATAGGGTCACGCTCGACAGAGATCGTGTCTCTCAACTCATCCGGGCAGATCTCCTTGGCACGCTCCACTATAAAGTCGTACCAAGAAGCGAGCAGATCTGGGTCTAAGCCACTCTTCACATCCTCTATTATAGCGGTGAGCTTCTCTAGCACCCTTACTTCGATGTCCCCGCTCAATCTATCAGATACGCTGCCTAACTGATCCAATAAGATGGTTAATCGAAGAATATAGACAGAGGGGCGTAAAGTGAGCTACCCCGCCTTTGAGGGCGAAGCTTCCAGCGTTCAGCTGGGGCTTTGCGCCTCCAACCTCATCTGCTGGTTTGGGAGGCCCACAGCTCCCCCATCCCATAGAGCTCGTTACCCTATGGGCTATGTTTATGCATGCGTTCAAGTCTCTGTCGTACTCCATCCCACACTTCGGACATTTGAAGACCCTACCCTTGACCCGGGCAACATGCCCGCACCTGTGGCACGTTCTAGAAGTGTTTTTCGTCTCTTCCTTCGTCAAGTATCTGACCTCTATGCCCTCTAGGAGGGCCTTGTATTCAATGATCGTTTGAAGCTTCCTGAACGGCGTGCTGTGAAACCTCCTGTTCAGCTTCTTGGAACCCCTTGAAGCTGTTCCTTACTCCGTTTAAGCTTTCCATCACCATCACTGGCTTAGGGAACTGTTCAGCGTATTCGATTATTTGGTTTGCTATGATGTGTAGCTGTTGGTTTACCTTGCGCTTCTCTTTTCCTATAAGCTCCTTAACCTTCTTCAGAAGCTTCTTTTCCTGAAGCCTCCTCCTGATATGACCGTAAAGCCCCCTTATGCGCTTGATCTCCTCCCCTCTCCAGAACTGGCCCTTCATGGGCTTATTCGGGTTTTTCTTTGATATTGCTACTGCGACAGCTAAATTGTGTTCGCCTCTGTCTATTGCTATTATAGTTTCAGGTTCGTCAGGGGCTTCAACGGTCTTCTTCAAAACGAAATGAGCATACCATTGTCCACAACTTTTGACCATTTCAATCGTCGTGAACTTCCACTCGCCCCTGAGGGCTTCCTCTATCCTCTGCCTCTGCTTTTCTCCGAAGACTATTGGTAGGCTGACCCTCTCCTTTCTGTTCAAGCTTAATGTAAGCCAGTACGGCGTCAGAACGTTTGTAGTCTTGGAGAATTTGTAGCACCTTCTGTCGAAGCGAATGGATATTCTCTTGAGCCTCAAAACGTCGTCCTCCTTCTTGGTCTCCTCGAAGCTTCTCAACATCTCAACAGCCTTGTCCCTCGCCGTCTGGATTAGGGCGGTGTTCAAGTTGAAGAGTCCTTTAGCCTTCGCATAACAGTTCTCATGTAGAAAGTTCTTGGACTTAGAATTGAAGCCAATATACCATCGCACAAGCCTGAAATATTCGTTAAGAGCTCTGTTTAGGGCTAATACCTTCAACCTATTTGGCTTGAACACCTTTCCAACTACGCACACCTGAACGTCCTTCTGCAAGGGAACATCCCAAGATTTTTGATCTGTCATTGTTTAAGCCTTTTACCATCCCCGCCATAAATGGCGAGGTTTTCGGCTATTTATGATTAGAGCAGATCAGCACTGCTTACCAGATAGCTCACGCTCCACCTCCTCGATATCCTTGTGGACATCTATGGAGCGCCAGAAGCAGTCCTTGTAGCGAACAGCTTTAAGAAGACCCTTAGCCGCCAGCTCTGGGAAGGTTGTGGTTTCGATGTTACTCTTCTCCTTCAAATAGGGGAAGACTTCAGCACTTAGGCAGTATATACCCGCGTTTATCCAATAGGTGTGTAAGATTGGTTTTTCGACGAAACTCGTTACCACCTCTCTCTCGTCTATGTTGATTATGCCGTAAGGTGAGCGTAGGGGTACGAGCGCCAACGTACCCACATACCCCTCTACATCGTTCATAAGAGGCTTCGGGTCGAGGTCTGTAAGTATATCCCCATTCAACACGAGGAAATGCTTATCACCTCTAAGAAGGTGCTCAGCATTCAAAATTGCGCCTCCAGTACCGAGCGGCTCATCCTCCACAACATATCCAACACGCACACCGAACTTCCTACCATTGCCCAGATACTCGATTATCTTCTCCTTCAAAAACCCTATACACAGTATCACATCCTCAACCCCGTGGCTGCGAAGCCACTCGATCTGCCTAACTAAAATAGGCTTACCGCAGATTTCGATCAGAGGCTTTGGGATGGTGTCTGTGATCGGTTTAAGCCTCTTGCCGAAGCCACCAGCCAAGATGACGGCCTTCACATAGAACACCCGGCTAACCTTAAGATATGCCCTCCACAGATAGATAAATAACTTTCCCATAGGCTTTTCAGTCAACATAGAGTAGACGTGATGCCTTTAGGCTTCTGACTATCGGTGTGCCGACGACGGTCGCCAATATTACGAGGATGACTCTCTCGATTGGGTAGATGTAGAAGACCGTATTCCAGATCAATAGGTACGATTCGGGTTTGACTACACCGAGGTACTGCCCTAGGATGACCTCGAAGAGTATGCCGCCTGTAGAGTGCTGTAGCATCGTGCCGATTAAGCTCAGCACCACCAACCCCTTAGCCAAGTTAGCTGTAGAAGCCCCTCTAACCCACTCAGCAGCCCTTCTGCTCAGTGGCGAAACGAGCACCACTAAAGCTAGGTAGTGTAGCCAGTGGAAGGGTAGTGGTATGCTCTGGTTAGGAAGATTTACATTCACGAAGAGTGCTGTAAGCGGGTTGGCTAAGAATGCAGCTAAGACGATTATGTTAAGCGCAATCGCAGAAACAAACTTTCTACGCAGAATCAAACCAACTACGAGAGCGTTGAGTGTTGCTGGTAAGAAGTCTAGAAAGAGGAAGGTAACGGGTTTACCTAGGGCTATGGCTATGAATGTCCCAAGTATGACACTGAGCGGCCCTATTATTGGGCCTAGTATGACCCCGTAGATTGGTGCAATCATGTCTGAGAGTGAGAAGACGGCGCCTGAAACACCTATCATCGGGAAGGTCGGGATCAGCCTTAAAACAGCGTACAGCACAGCAAGGATCGCAACAGAAGCGACGACCCTAGCCCTACTCTTCCCGCTACTCAACTCTTCTAACCGCTAACTATTTGAGCAAACCCATTAAAAACGTTTCATTAACTTGGGTTGGTAGAGGTAGAGGGTGTGGATCTTGCCGTCACACTTCACGTTAAGCACCTCTATAGGTCTCCAGCCTGGGATAGGGTAGTCGTGCGCAACAACCCTAGCACCACTCGGCAGCTCTAGTAGAAGCTTCTTTGAAAGTCTTCGGTTTGCTTCAGGGAGCAGATATAGTGTGACCACATCAGCCCCTCTAAGCGCGGTCTGGAAGAGGTCTTCTTGCCTCACCTCTATCCGCTCCTTCAGCCCCTGTCTAATCACCTTCTCCCTAATTAGGCTGCTTCTCCAAGGGTCTAACTCGACCGCAACACCCCTTGCTGAAAACTTGTTTACAGCCGTGAAAACTATCCTACCATCTCCTGCGCCCAAATCGTATACTACCTCATCCGGCTTCACGGCTGCTAGCTGAAGCATCTTCTCAACCACCGTGTGAGGGGTTGGGACGAAGGGTATCTCCTTTAAGGTGTTGGAGACCCTTGGCTTCACAGCCAACTAAGCCGCCTCCTAGTTAGCTGCAAAGCTGAGCCTAAATAAATCTGTTGAACCCGCTACCATAGTATCGTAGCAGCTCAACGTTCCCAACATTGACCCTCTTTAGGTGCCTTCTAGCCGCTTGAAAGCACCTCTCGACTTGAGCGACACCCGTCACAGGTAGATCTGTTAGCAAGTAGTCTGGGTGGAAGACCAGCAGACTATAGGGTATCTGCGGATCAATATCAGCGAGGAAAGAAGATATCTGCTCAACCTCATATTCATCAACGTAACCGGGCACAAGTAGGGTGGTGGCTGTGATGAGTGATGGAGATACCCTAAGCGGCTTAAACTCTTCAGCTACCGAGCTAAGGTTATCGAAGGCAGCTCTATTAGATACGCCGCAGAGCGCTTTGCTAAGCTCCTCACTCCAACACTTAAGGTCGAACTTAAGGTTACCCCCACTCTTGTAGGCTAGCGCAGCAGCCCTTTTTACGAGAAGCGGGTTGCCGCATCCGTTCCACTCGAAGCAGATTCTTAGAACCCTATTGCCAACAGCCTCAAGAGCCCTTTTTGAAGCTTCTAGGGCGAATGGTAGCTGAGGTTCGGGTGAGCCGCCGAAGAAGCACCAGCAGGTAATCCTTGTGTTGTTTAGTGTAGCCTGTATTAGGGTTTCGGCACTTTCTGGTTTTATTCCACCAAAAGATTTGTGTGAATGGTTCTGGCAGAAGAGGCAGTCGAAGTTGCAACCATAGAAGAATATGGCTAGATTGTAGTAGCCTAACTCAGCACCATCTCTTACAGCATACTGGGGGTAGCCTGCGCCTGTACCAGCTGGGCAGCACCAAGCTGAGCAGCAGTTGGTTACGTGTGGATCTAGGTAGTGGTAGAAGAGCCCTCTCTTGGGTGAGGTTAAGCTTTTGAGCCTACCGCCTACGTTGACCCTTAGCCCGCAGTACCCTACTTCACCATCACCCAATGTGCATTTGTTAGAGCATATGGCGCAGGGTATGCCTCTTTTGCTTCTGCTCGGCTTATCCGGTAATCCGAGTCTGGCTCTAGCTTCTTTATGCGCCTCAGAGACTATCGGTAGAGATTGATCTGGCTTAGAGCGTATGCAGTCTACACAGACACCTATTGTTGATGATACCACTTTATCTTCGTCGCCGCAGACTCTGCAGACCGCCCTACTCTTATGATACCGGCTCATAGACCAGACCTAGGCTCTCGGCTATAGCATATGCCCTCTCTAGCTCGTCTCGCCTAAGCCTCCTTGCAATGTCAATATACTTTTCGGGGTTTGAGGGGACTAGGTGGTCTGGGTGGTACTGACCCATTACATTGACTAGCGCTCTGGGGCAGTTTTTTGCGATCCACTCCAAGACAGGTTTTGTGCAGCATTCTATGTGGTTTGGTAGAACGAGGTGGCGTATGATGATGTCCCCGTTTGCGTGTGCGATTATGTGGTTTCTTGAAACTACTTCAAAATATCTGGGCACTTTAGAGAGCCTCACTGCGCATTTATCGTTACCATATTTGAAGTCCGGCAGCCAGATATCTATCACATCCTTCAATATACTCATAGCTTCCTCTGTTAAGTACATGTTGCTGTTCCAGAGCATAGGCACATTCACATCCACGTAACGCATACTCTCTAAGATGGTGTGAAGGTGCATCGTAGGGTCACCACCCACAAAGTTTATGTTAAGCACTCCATCTAACCTAAGCCTCTTGATTATCAGAGCGAGCCTCTTAGCATCTACAACAACACCATTACTCCAATCTTGTGAGATGTCCCAGTTCTGGCAGAAGACGCACCTAAAGGTGCAGCCTGTGAAGAATATTGTGCCAGAGCCTCCTGAGCCGACTAAAGGAGGCTCCTCACCGTAGTGGTGGAACCAGGTTGAGATGAGAGACTTATCCCCGAGTTTGCAAGCGCCCCTCCTACCCTCTACCGTCCTATCGACTCTGCACCTCCACTCGCAGAAGCTGCACCTCTTCAGCATCCTCTTAGCCAACTCGATCTTTATGTCGAGCAGACTGAACTTCGGCTCATCCCTCTGCTCTACTGTTGCTGCCCCAGACTTGACTTGCTGCAGGGTTTCTGCGAACTTCCCTTGGAGGCGGCTATGCTCCTTTAGAAGGTCTTCGATGCCGGCTTGTGTAGGGTCAAGATCAGTCCCTATTGATCTACAGATTCTGAACTTGGCTGGTTTGCGGTCAAGCATAACCTCATAGTACCAGCTCAACCTATCCTTGAC
>Ga0080004_1109214_pt1 | contig 13951 bp, 17 predicted proteins | sample WasSprMetagenome_FD_69207 | JGI IMG/M metagenome (GOLD analysis project Ga0080004, IMG submission 69207) | Sulfidic aquatic microbial communities from Washburn Spring, Yellowstone National Park, USA - WS (SPADES assembly) (version 2) | ecosystem: Environmental > Aquatic > Thermal springs > Hot... | reverse complement strand
TTGCCGAGCAGTACGGTTTAAATGTCGGTTCAAATGCAAGAATTAAAAGTTATACGATGAAAGTTGTAGGCATCCTTGACTCGCGAATATCAATTCTTTCGCGTGCGATAATTATGCCTTTGAAGACTGCTCAAAAACTCTACAAATTTGAAGGGTTAGTAAGCATGATTGTGGTAGAGCCTGGAGAAACAATAACGTCAGATGATCTGTCTAAAAGAATTGAAGAGGAGATAGGAGGCGTTAAGGCCTTAACGGAAGAAGAACGCGCTGATATTATCCAACCTTTGCTTAGCGAGCTAGAAAGATGGAACTTTGGAATTACGGCTGCACTTCTGTTCTTAACCATGTGCCTAGTTGCGACCATAACCTTTATGAACATTTCTGAAAGACAGAGGGAGTTCGCGATTCTTGACGCAATTGGTGCGCCTAAAACCACCGCACTACGCATGGTGGTTGTTGAAACAGTGATTGTTGGATTGCTTGGAAGTTCAATTGGCTTGATTTTAGGGGTTATTGCCGCGATAATGATTGTAAGTAAGTATACCAGTATTCCCATGCAGCTTTTCATGCCCAGCCTAACTGACCTGCTGCCCCTGTCATTGATTGCGGAAACTGTAGGATTAACGGTGGCCGTAAGCTGTCTCGGCGGAATAATCACTACACTCATAGCAAATAGGAAGCTCACAACAGAAATTCTTAGGGGAGAGCACTAGAATGAACATTAAAACAGTCGACTTAACCAGAATTTTTCACGTAGGCTCACACAGCGTAATTGCAGTCAATAAAGTGAATTTAGAGATAAAAGAAGCCAGCTTCGTTTCCATTGTAGGGCCATCTGGTTCGGGTAAGACAACCCTACTCAATCTCTTAGGACTAAATGATAAGCCAACTTCTGGCCGAATATTCTTTAACGGAAAAGACGTGTTGGAGATAAACGATAAGGAACGAAGAAAAATGCGGCTTTTTCACATAGGCTTTGTTTTCCAGAACTTTAATTTGTTACCAACCTTAACAAGCTTAGAAAATGTTGAATTGCCTTTGATGTTGGCCGGGAAATCTTCGGAAGAGCAGCGTGAAACGGCCCTTCATCTTCTTGAACTTGTGGGATTGTTGCATCGGAAAGATCATTTTCCAAACAAGTTGAGCATGGGCGAAATGCAAAGAATAGCCATAGCAAGGGCGTTAGCAAACAATCCTAAGATTGTCATTGCTGATGAGCCAACAGGAGAACTTGACTCCAACACTGGGAAGGAGATTATAGAACTGCTTTACAGGTTATGTGAAGAGCGTAAGGTAACTGTCATTGTGGCTACGCATGATGAGAAGATAACAAGTGTTTCAGACGTGGTTTATAAGATGCGAGATGGTGCGATAAGTGGCTACTGTTAGTTAAGATGGGCGCGCAGGCTTTTGTTGTTCCATAACCCGCGCCTTCAATCTTATCTCCTTCAGAATGGATTTTACAAGCATTCTTGTGTCGGCGTCTATTACTGCAAGCAGGGCAAGGTAGAATATTCCGCCGATTGCCGTTACGCCGAGGATTTGGTAAACTCTAACTGGTTTGATGGTTTCGCGGATTGCGTATAGAACTCCAGCCATAGCTAAAGAGGCAAACACGTATTTTGCGATGTTTTTCCATGGGATTATTATCCTAGCTATTTTGTGAACCATTGCGTATAGTATGAGGAACATGGCGAAGCGTGCCGCCGAGTTTATTATGGCTACTGCAAGGGCAGACCCAATCGGATCAAGCGTATAAGATGTAAGCATATAGTATGTTAGCGGTATGGTTATTGCCGAATGGATATAGGGCAGCGAGAAGGCTATGAAGAGCCGGCTTTTCACAAGTTCCCTGAATGGTATTTTTGCCTCTTCGTCTAGTCTTTCAAATCCGTAGAGCACGAAACTGTAAAGTGTGGATATTGTCACAACGAAGGAGTCTACGGCTAAGACCATTAACACTGGCCATGCGGTTCTGTATTCTGGTTTGAGGATTGTGAGATACAAATCTGGCAGTATGAGGGCTCCGGCTGTCATGGGTATGGCGAACATTAAAACTGTTCTTATGGATGTTGTTATGTCGCTGCTGCTTTTCTCCGCTAAAAGTTTTGGGTATAGGGCGAAGGCCAGAAAAGACGAGTATGTTATTATGTTTGCTATTTGGAAGGCTGCACCGTAATTGCTTCTGGCTGTTTCTCCGCCGAATGTGAAGAGCATTATGAAAATGAAGGCGGCTATTTGGTTGCCCAAAACGTTGTAGATGTTTGCTATTGAGCCTTTCACCCACTCCTTAACGTATGCCCAATTAACGTTCTGTTTAAGGTCTTCAACGTGAAGTTTTAGGTAATAGATTATTTGAGCTGCAATTGCCAGGGTTAAGCTTATTACTGCTCCTTCTAAGGGGCTTAAGATTCTGCCATAAATGAGCAAGCTGCCCAACAATACTTTGATGGCTTCTTCTATAATTAGCCCATAGCCTAATGTTTGGGGCTTTTTTGCTCTTAGGTTGGCTTCAAAGGCGTTTAGTAAGTGGAGTTCGATTATTTGCGCTGTTATAATCAGGTATATGCTGATGTATTCTCGCACGCCTAATGCTGATGTTATGAGCGGTAGTAGGGGTAGATAGATTAGCGTTGCGGCTATGGATATTGCAAGGTTTGCTAGTACGCCTGTTTTTGCGGCGCCTCTCTCGTTTCTTGCAACAAAGCGCATTGCCCAGAATGGCATTATTCCAGCAAGTATGGTGAAGTAGGCTAGCACATCGTTAACGTTAAACCAAACCCCATATTCCGCTTGACTGGTTGAGCGGGCTATCATATACTGAAAAGCCAAACCAGTAGCAACGCTAATAATTCTGGCAGCAAAAATAATGAAGCCAGAGTACTGAACTCTTATCCCGTTTTTGCCCAAAGGTTTCACCTATTTTTCGATTCCATGTTTGCAAACTTTCCTTTACCTCTACTTTAGCCTTCAATTTTTTATAAGCTAACGGTGTGGGTTCTTTTAAAGATGGGATATTTAGACTTGCCATTAGTTCTTTTAAAATTAAGCTTTTGCGTATATATTTATGCCCAAATGTTCGGTTTCTTAGGCTTTCCTCTGCTTGGTTTTTACGCTAAATTTAAACTCAAATGCTGGGAGATATCCAAATTTTGGATTTTGGGTGGTTTCTTGGAGGTTTTTGTTTTTTATGTTTTGTATATCGTGGTCTTCTGTTATTAGATGCGCAATGTTTAGGTGAAGGCAAAGGCATGTTATGCGTTGAATGCCTTTAAATTGGGCGGTTATTGTTTTTCTATTAGGTTTAGGAATTCTTTGAAGGATATTCTTTTGACTTCTGCTTCGTCGTAGGCTTTGTCGTTTGAGATTATTGTTAGTTTGTTGCTTATTGCTACTGATGCATGGAGTGCGTCGAAGAATGTTAAGGTTGTATGTTGCGTCATTATTTCTTCGCATAGAATTAAGTCTTCTGAGGATAGGTTATCTCTTGTAGGTTTGATGCTGTTGCCTTTGCTTTTATGTAGGTTAGGGCGTTTAACCTTTCAGTGGCGGTTTTTCCATGGCTTGCCATGACCTCGCGGATCTCAATTAGAGCTGAAACAGGAAAATATATAGGGAATGGTTTTGATGACTCGTAAGCCTTTAAAATTTTTGAGACTAAGTTGTAGTGTCTGTCTCTAGGCTGGAAACCGAAAAGGAACTCTGTCAACCATGTAACCAGTTTTCACTTATGAAACCTCTTTTGAAAGTTGTTCCTCAGTTCTTTTCCGCTCTTCCCTGTTGTAGGCTATGTCGCCGAGAATTTCAGCTAATGCTTCATCAACATCGTCTGGTATTGGGATCAAAACTATGTATGGCGGCCTAGCCAGCAAGTAAACCTTCTGTCCAACCCTAAGGGGAGTTTTCCTACGCACACCTTTAGTGATCGTAACGCGATACTTAGGACCAACTTCAACGATGGCCACGAGATATCACAAACATAGTGGAGCTTACAATAAATAAGTGTTTACTATTTTTAAACGGGCCACATTTCAAAAAATTACACCAACTAACATAGCGACTAAGGAGCATATAGTTATGTTGCTTATGAAAATTTGGTGTTTTCTACTCATTAATTTGTTTGCAGCGTCTTTGGGTAAATTCTTGACAGAAATGCCTATTATGGGCAGGAAATACGAGGTGTGTCTAGCAGCAGCTTCAAGTTTCAGCCTTCTGGGACAGTTCTTTTCTAAATTTATGTAACTCTTCGAGGCTTACTTCAACGAAGGTAGGTTCTTTCAAAATTTCTTCAACGCTTGGCACAGGCTCAATTATGAGCCTTCCATCTTCAACTTTATAAATCACCCTTGTATAAGCCTTAAGGCCTAATTTTTCCCTAATCTCCTTTGGAGGAAATAGCTCACCCTTCGAACCAACTCGACCTTTTTGCAATTTTCCAATTCACCGAATAAATTCCTACTTACTGAACCAATAAATGTTGTGATATGCTTATGTGCAGGTCTTTTTGGCGTCTTTTTCATTTATCGCTACAAAAACGCATTGCCCAGTAGACATCCCCAAAAAAAGATGGTGAAGTAAGCCAAAAACATCGTTAACATTGAACCATTTGCCATACTCTTGGGGATCTTGTTGAGGGGTGTCATATACTGAAGACCTAAACCTGTAGCAACACTAGTCATTTATCTTCAGCCAAGTTTTCACTTTTATCGAGTTTATGCCATATCTCATTCAGTTTAACTGACGTTTATAGCAGATCGTTCATTCTAGTTTAGAATCTTTTCAGCAAATCCTCTAAGCTATTAGCTAATGTTTGCTTTCCCATCCAGTTTAAGCGTTAACTTTGTTAATTTATTTAAATACTTGTCTTTTAATTGAATTACTTAAAGGTTTGAAGCTATGAGCGTGTTGGTTACTGGTGGTGCGGGTTTCATTGGTAGTCATTTGGTTGATAGGTTTCTTAAGGAAGGTTTTGACGTAATAGTTTTGGACAATCTCTATTCTGGTAGAATTGAGAATTTGGATTTGAAGAATCGAAGGCTTTCATTTTTTAGGGGAGATGTCTGTGATGAGAAGATTGTTGAAGAAGTTTTGAGAAGGGATGTTGATGTTGTTTTTCATCTGGCGGCTATAATTGATGTACAGCTTTCTATTGAGAAGCCTACGTTTGTTAATCATGTGAATGTATGTGGTTCATTGAATGTTTTAAAGAAATGTGTGGAAAATAATGTTGAAAAGTTTATTTTTGCCTCTTCATGCGCTGTCTATGGAGAGCCTAAGTATTTGCCCATTAATGAGGAGCATCCTCTGGATCCGTTGTCACCGTATGCTGTCTCAAAGTTAGCTGTTGAAAAGCTCTGCAGGATTTATAGCAGGCTTTACGGCTTGAAGACTATTTCTTTGAGGCTTTTCAATGTTTATGGTCCAAGACAAGAAAGCGCGTTCTACAGTGGGGTAATAACACTGATGATTAGAAATTTGCGTGTCGGAAAACCGCCAGTTATTTTTGGTGATGGTTCTCAAACGAGGGATTTTGTATACGTTTTAGACGTGGTTGACGCCTTTATGAAAGCCATGGAATCAAAGCAATGTTACGGTGAAATTAACATAGGCTCTGGCAAGGAAACATCAATAAACGAGCTTGCGGAAATTCTGATGGAAAAGTTCAACTTGAAAAACATTAAACCAGTATATATGAGGCCTAGAGCAGGTGATGTTAAGAAAAGCTGGGCAAATATAGAGGAAGCCAAACATTGTCTTGGATATCAACCTAAATTCTCATTACGCAGGGGCTTAGATGCATTGTTAAAAAACAAGTTACGCTTGACCTAAAAGTTTCTAATTATATGGACATCATTTGTTAAAGAATGTATTTTCATCCACCCCCTTTTTAAAAATTCGCTTAATAGCCTATTGTTATGAACCTCAATAACACTTGGTTTGCCCACATGCGTCATTGACAGCAATAATTCTTCACAACCTTCTCCATCTATCTTCATAAAATCAAAGTCAAGATTAAGATGCTTTAACGAAAAGGGCTCCGGAAAAATTTCAACGTTCCATTGGTTCTCTCTAACATTTTCCTTTAAGTATTTAATTGCTTCGATGTCAGGCTCTACTGCAAGAACCTTACCAGCCTTGTGTAAAAAATAAAAAAGTGCCGTTTCGCCGCATCCTGCACCTACATCTAAAACAGTCTTTCCTTTAAGAGGGAAAGGAGGTAAATAGTACTTCTCCCAAATGTCCCATTCTTTGAGCATTAAAGTTGCGTAATGCAAAGGCATTTTCAATTTCCCTCCTTTTACCTCCAAAATTGTATGTTCTCCGTTGGTAAAGATTTCTTTAAAAGCCCGCCTTTTCCATAATAGAGTTAGAGCTTGATGGGGTAAGTAAGTCCCACCGAGTATATATAATATTGGAACCTTTCGCTTGCGGGAGAGCCCTACTTTAACTTTCAGCAAATTCGCAACTCCATTAAACCTATGAGTCTTTCAATATGACGCCAAGTTTCCATCAAGTTCCCCATCTATGACTAAAGGTAGCGCTACCAGATGCCCAGGCCTTTAGCACCCCTAGCGTATAAAGTGTTTGGAATTTAACTTGGCTCATCAGCAATGATGGATTTCTCTTGAGCATGAAAGCATATATAACTTTTGGAACAATTGTTAATAAAGCTACTAACGATTTTCTGACTGAGATGTAGCCCATCCTACATCCATAAAAACCGCTGGGAAAAGCATCTTTGATCATCTCTTCAATAGTTTTAAAATGATAGCAAAAGGGATTCTGAGTAATTATCCACTTAAATCCTTTGTTTTCAACGAATTTCCTAATATATTGGTCTTCATAAAAATGAAGGAATTTAGGAATTTTAATATCTTTAATTGCAGATGTTCTGATTAGCGTATCTCCTGTAAACCCACGTATAATAGAAGGGCGCTTCTTCAGAGGCTTATGCAACTGTGTTCTCAACTTGTCCATAGCTTCTCCGAAATCTAATACAGACCTATCACCAATTGGTTTATCAAGTCCTTGAACAGCTCCGACATCATCATCAACGTATTTCCAAGCTTCATTAAACCAGTTATTGCTCAGAATGATGTCAGAATCTATAAAAAGGAACCACTCTGTCTCAACCATTTTTATGCCTATTTGCCTTGAAGTTGCTCTGTTACCTTTGCTATCATCAACGATTATAACGTTGGAGAATTGCCTAAGAAAATCAATGGTTCCATCTGTACTACCGCCGTCAACCACGATAAGCCTATTTATCGGAATATTTCGATAAATGGATTGCACACAATGTTTTAAACACGGCATTAGACTATTTTTTGTTAGAAGAACAACGTCAACCTTCATATTAACTTCCAGCCGCTAGTTTCTTTATCGCAATGCAAATCATTTCTTGTTTCAGAAACATTTAATCATCAACACATTTCACCATATATTTTCATAAGCTTTTTGGCTAGTTTGTTAGCTGCATGAAAGTTAGACACGTATTCTAACTGCCTTTTACATCTTTCTTTAGCTTTTTCCTTATCAACCAATAGTTCGCTAATCCTCTCTGCCACATCTTCTATGCTATGAAATTCATCGAGCGGGCATTGAGGAAAATACGTCTTTAATATGTGGTGAACGATAGGTCGTCCGCATGCCATGGCTTCAATGGCCACAGTATCAAGCTGGCCAACGCCAAAACTTCCTAACACCAAGTCTGCATCCCAATATAGTCCGTTCACATTTTCATGGGGCACCTTCTGTATGACTTCAACGTTTAAGCCCAGCTTTTTGGCCAGAACTTTAGCTTTTTCGGCGTCTTTACCATAATCAATCATGCGCAATTTGAAAGGAACTTTGACTTTTGTGCACGCGTAAATAAATTTATCCGTCCCCTTAACTTCAAAATCATGGACAGAAGCCAGAAAAACTAGCTTTTCTCCCTCCCTATTTGGCATGGATTTTGGATAGAAAAGCTCCGGGTCGTAGGGAATCGGGAAGTATTCAGCAGTGCTATTGTATTCTTTAGCTATATCTAAGATTGTTGGCTGAGCTACCAAAATCTTGTCGCAATGCCGCAAATTATACCTTACAATCCAACCCCACTTTCTCGATTTAATGACTTCTCTTAAATCGCTTCCATGTGCATGCCCAACCAGCGGCCTTTTCCCCAAGCGCGCCGCAAAATAACAATCTTGAAGAAGGTAATGCACATGATAAACATCGCCTCTAGCCCTCAAAACCTTATAGGCTAAACCAAAAGTTTTACTCCAAAAACCTCTAGAGCGCTTGATATGCTGCTTTTCCATGGCTAATGGCATATATTTAAGCAACGTTTCTCCAACAAAGGCGCAATCGTTTATCATAACAACTTTCATTTACATGCCCTAATTCGTCTTCTTTTAAGCATGAATTTCATATAAATCTCTTGTTCAGCTGTTGTAACAATTTTTTAATGGCTTTAATTTGTTGTTCTGCCACACTATGCCAGTCATATTTTTTAGCGATTTGGCTGCCAGCCTTCGCCAACTTTCCACGCATGTCTGCATCATCTAATAACTCTATGATTTTTGCTGCCAACACCTTAACATTTCCAGTGCTTACATACGCTAGATTACTGCCATAAAGATCCCTATAAGCCGGGAGTTCATAAGCGACAACTGGAAGACCACAAGCTAAAGCCTCGCAAACCACTATTGGGCATCCTTCCAAATAGCTTGGAAAAACGAAAATTTTGCTTGCCTTCATAATTTTATACTTTTCCTCCTCACTCACAAACCCTGTCATGATAACATTATTTTGTAGGCCATTGTTTGCGATATACTTTTTCACTCTGTTAATGTAGAAGCCTGAACCTCCACCGACAATGGCAAGCTTCGCATCAGGCTTTGAATCAACAACTATGCGCCACGCGTTCACGAGATCTAAAACTCCCTTCCTCGGAATAATTGAGCCGACAAAACAAGCATCAAAAACTTTTCCTTCAACGTTAACCGAAGAAATCTGGGCAACATCTATACCTGAAGAGGTAAGATAAACTCTTTTTTCGTCGATTCCAGCTTTTAAAAGCAAACCCTGCACATGCCTTGAAATGGCAAAAATCAAATCGGCTTTCTTCAAAAGATTAATTCTCAAAATCTTTTTGAAAGCGAAACGTAATCTATCGGGTATCGATTTCAAATATTGTCCAATCCCTCTATAGTAAGAATATTCAAGGGCCAATTTAAGGGATGAAATAAAATTAATATCCATAGGATGTAAGAGGTTAACACTAACCACGAGGGGGCAACTCAACAGCTTCTTTGCTATGACTGAAGGAAATATGTACTCAAAAGATTCATTAGGACAGTAAATGAAGTCAAAGTTTTCCTTAGGAATTAAGTTACACATCCTTTGTAGATTTAGGATTTCATCAAACCCCATCGCTAACTTGGGCATAGGCTCAAAGCCAAGACAAGAATACGGCTTAAAACCGAATTCCCTACAAAGGCGTATTGAGTATCCCGTTCCAACAACATGGGGCTCATGTCCCCAAGAAGCCCATCTTTTACTAATCTCCACAAACTGCCTTTCCCCTCCCAAATATTCTAAGCGAGCATTAGATGGACGAAAAATGGGAAAGAAACACAGAATCTTCAACTTAAAACGCCTTCAAGCAAATCTCTTTCTAGTTTTTCCACCCTTTCTCTGACTTTTTCGACCTCAGCTTTAATCTCTTCATCGGCAATTTCCCTTTTTCTCTTTTCATTGGATTTTAGGATCAAACGTAGAAACTCCGAGTCGTACACTTTTAAAAGTAGCTCGGTGTTTGGTATGAGGCAGTGGCCGCCAATAACGCCTGGATAATGAAGCGGCTTATTAAAATGAACACGATGAATATCCTCAATCATATCCACCACCTCGTCAAAATCAGCACCAAAATGCCTACTAATCCTATGCATCTCCTGAAAACATGCAATCATCCAAGCCCTATAAGTAGTTTCAAAAAGCTTAGCCAACTCAGTTTCCAAAGGACTCCTCAAAACCTTAACCTTTAAACCAAGCTCTTCAAAATGCCTTTTAGCAAGCTTTGCAGCCTCAGGCGTGGCACCACCAACATACTTGCTCCAAAACAAAATATCCCTCTTCATAGTCTCCAAAGATTTATGCATACCCCGAACTGGCGAATGCACCACCAAAGATTTCGTCTCCTCAAAAATTTTCTGAGTTGTGCCAGGCGCAACAGTGCTATCAATAATTGTTAGTTTAGGCTTAAACCTGCGCATATAATCAACTGTCACCTTAACAAAGTTTTCTGGGTCACTGCAAGGATAGCAAACATGCATAACATCAAAAGCGTCTGGCAGTTTAACATCACCTACTACGCTTCTCATTTTACCCTCATCAACATCAAAACCATATACATCGAATTTCCCACCTTCCCTGAAAAGCTCGAATAACGCCCTTCCAACCTCACCCAAACCAACAACCAAAACTTTCTCTTTGACCATCCTGCAAACCACCATCTTTAGCAGGACAATTTAAAAATTAACCAAACTATTTAAACATCACAGTCCACCGAAGACTCCGTAATAGCTGTAGAAAGCGTGTAACAAAAAAGACAAACCATACTTGCGCATTATAATTCTCGATAGAAAAATATACACGCAAATATTTTTACATACCAATTGATGATAAATGAAAACTTTAACGGTTAAAGTTGACCAAGAACTTCGTGAACGCATGAAAAGGTTAAAACATGTGAACTGGAGCGAAGTCATAAGAGAGTCCATCAGAAAGAAAATTGAAGAAGAAAACGGCCGCAACATTGCGGAGGCAGTCTTACTTAATGAAAAGCTTAGAAAACCTGCACCCAAGGGATGGGATAGCGCTAAGATGATCAGGAGATGGCGCTTGAAAAGGTAGTCTTGGACGCCAGCGTAATAGCAAAATGGTACCTTAAGGAAAGATACAGCGAGCAAGCACTGAAGCTCCGAGACGACTACGTCTCAAGACGAATAATCATAGCGGTTCCAACTCTGTTTGAGTATGAGGTGCTAAACGCTCTAAAATACAGTGGAACATACACAGAAAAAGAACTTGTAGATATTGCCCGTTCATTAAACAAATATGGCTTTGAATGGTGGAGGCTTAAGGATCAACTAAAAAATGAGATCATCAGGATAGCATCTAAATATGACATAACAGTGTACGACGCAAGCTACCTGGCATTAGCTAATCTCCTAAAAACCCCATTCTACACAGCTGACGAAGAACTGTTAAGCAGGGTTGCCGAACTCAAAATAGCCAAACATTTAAAGGATGTAACAGCCAAACAAAAGTAATACCAGATAAAAACTAGCTGTTAACGACAAATTCCCTCAACAATGTTGGCTATCGCATCAACCGGATTTTCAAGTTTAGCCAGCAACCCTCGAACGTCCTTTTTTCGCCCTAAAACCTCCTTCGCCAATGCATAAACCGAAGAAAAATCGGTCCTAAATATTGGAAAGCCCTTCTCTGCCAAATAATCGTTAACAAATTGTCCCTCAAAAACGTCCACCACAATAGCCGGCGTTCCCTGCAACGCAGCTTCCCGCGTTATTGTACCGCCAGCCCCTACAAAAAGGTCTGCCTGCGCCACTAAACTTGCAGAATCCACAAAGCCCTTTGGAACAACCAAGCCCTTAATAACCCTTCGTCGATATCTCGGGAGAAAGACAACTGTGCCAAGCCTCGTCAACTTTTTAGCTAAACTGACAAAAGAGAACTTATCCTTCGCATAAACAGCCTTCCCCTCAATTTCCCTAACAACAATAAGTGGGCTTCCAAACTCATATTTCACCACGGGCTTAAAGCCCTTAATCCATGCAACTTCATCAACTCCGTCAAACTGGAGAATCTTTCCACTAACATTATATTTCCGCAGAATCCTTTTTGGGATACACTTAGAGGCGACAATAAAATCTGCAAGTGGTAAGGTAAGCCTAAGCACAGCCTCAGCATACGGAGTATCAACAGTTGTTATAATCGGGACAGCCAGGCCGAAAGCAAAACGAACCTGATCAACAGAACCATGGGAAACTGCAACATCCGGAACGGCACGTCTAAAAATTTTACAGAACAACATTTGACGACGTAACCCTTCCCTAAGCCTTAAAAACAAAGATTCTGGCCTATACCTTCCAACAACAGTACAATGTTCATTCAACAATTTTGCAAGAGGCACCGTATCAGGATGCTCACGCGTCGTCAATATGACTTCATGCCCCATTTCCCTAAGCCTTCTCGCTAAAGCAACGCTATACCGCATATGCTTTCCAGTGCATGCGTCACACCACACCCTCATCGCTTACACAACCTTTCACCAGTAAATTTCGCTATAAACATTCCAGAGATTCGCAACTCTCATATAAATCAGGTCTAATTTATCTTTATCCACAAAGGGGCCGTCGTCTAGCTTGGTTAGGACGCAGCCCTTACGAGGCTGAGGTCGCCGGTTCAACTCCGGCCCGGCCCACTTTATTCTTAATTTATCTATAAGTGGTGACGAAGACGGGTTGTATGGTGAAACAGCGCGCGCGCAAAAATGAAGTCGCAACTGAAACAGCCATGAAAATTATTGCCCACTTACCGAAAATAGTTAGAATCGTGCCCCAAACAGAACATTTTTCCAAGGCGCTTGAAATAGCAACAAAATATAAAATAACAATTTATGATGCACTCTTCATAGCCTTAGCAGCAAACTTAGGGCAATCACTCCTAACTTCTGATAAAAAGCAAGCTGAAATATCAGAAAAATACACAACAACAGCTCTAATCTAACACTAAATGGTGTCGGGCAAAAGTTTTAAAACCCTTTTCGGAGCGAATATGCTTAGGATTGCGTTCAACAGTTTTTTGCCGATTTTTGGGATTAAGCCAACAGCGTCCGTTCCAAGCTTACATGCAATGGCATATTCAAAAAGCCCCAATTGTTCGATTCCAACAACATCATTTTGGCACCTTGTTTCTCTTAACGCCCTTGTTATTTCTTGCTGAGATGCACCTAATATAATTAGCCTGTCAAGGAGAAACTTTATCCACTTATTATAAAGTTTTAACTGACTTTCAGCCATCATAGCCTCTAAACAATTTCCATCAACTCGTGTTATTTTCGCTGTTATGGGCATGTTTTCGCAAAATCCATAAAGCTCAGCAATTTTTCTAAGGGCCATTCTTCTTCCGTCCGCCAATTGGGCTTGCAAATGTCGCAGAGAAATTTTGGCTATAATGGTTTGCGTAGCTAATCCAATGTCTAAGAGTTGGTCTTCGCTTTTTCCGTTGGTGCCAGATAGATAAAACGTTCATCAGCCTCTGTCCCTGTGATAAAAAATTTTTCTGGAGCAAGGCGAAGGGAATTTATAAAGTTTATTCCAGCGGGTCCACCAGCCCCCGTTACCACAATTTTTTTCAAACGAATCATCCTTTTAATCATCGCAAATAGTGCTCGGCTACTGATTTAATATTTTGTGTGCCCGGTAACACTAGTACGTCAAAATTGAGATTTAAGCTGCCCAAAAGGGCATTTTTCTTCGCATTAGGCTGACATACTCGTTTAAGGCTTCCTGCTCGTCTGGCGAAAGCTTGTCCATAAAGTTTTTCAGCAAAGCCTTAGCGTGCTGTTCTGGGACCTTCACGTAAAGAACATCCTTCTCGAAAATGTGCCTTCCAACAATGGGCTTGTCTAGACTTATGGCTACTTGCATTCCCTGTTTTGCTTCTGGTAGGGCTTTGCCCTTCTCCTGGATTTGTTGTATTTCACCCACCTCCTCACAGTCCTCAGCCCTTATCAGGCTTGTTTTGGGCTTTATTCTCCCAGCCAAGACTTCAACGCCGACTATGGCGGGTTTGGCTCTTCTGAATACGTAGCCTTCCATAATCTGGATTTTCCCAGGCTTGACCAGTTTTTCAAATTCAGCCTCAATCTTGGCTTCTC
>Ga0080004_1109220_pt1 | contig 13954 bp, 15 predicted proteins | sample WasSprMetagenome_FD_69207 | JGI IMG/M metagenome (GOLD analysis project Ga0080004, IMG submission 69207) | Sulfidic aquatic microbial communities from Washburn Spring, Yellowstone National Park, USA - WS (SPADES assembly) (version 2) | ecosystem: Environmental > Aquatic > Thermal springs > Hot... | reverse complement strand
ATAGCAATTGGTATTGGGGTTGGCGTTGGAGAAGGAATTAAGGGATTGTATGAAGCAAGTCAAGGAAAAAGAGATTGGGGAGAAGCATTAATCAATTTTGCTGTTGCTCCCATTGTTAATAGTTTATTTTTTCCATTAGTTGATATTGGTTTTGAAGGGGTATTAAGAAAAACTCTTTTTAGGTCAAGAGGATTACTTTCAAGAGCAGACCAAAAATTAATTGAAGGAGAAATTAAATCTTCAAATAAAACCTCAGCGGCAGGAGAACAATTGGTGAGCACTTTTGAAAAAAGAACAGAAGAAAATTTGGCAGAAATGTTTGCTAAAGCATTTGAAACAAATAAACTTGATGAAGCGTTAAGGAGCGTCGCTTCTGCCGAATTACTTTCTAAACTTGATAAAGCAGGAATAACAAGAATAACTTTTTCTCATTTTGAAGATGTTAATCAAATAGCAAATGAAGCTTTAAGGACAGCAGTAAATATAGGTTTAAAAAATGAAAATTATATCAAGAACATCAAAAATGATGCTTTTAGACGTTTGGTAGAAGGTTTTGTAAATCATTTTAAATTTTTACAGAAACAAGAAATAGCGAAAGCAGGAATGACCTTGGGTAAAATATTTGATGAATTAAGAGCAGAACCAGAGATTAAGGCTCTTTTACCAGCAGACTTAAAAGATAAACCATTCAAGCAAATGACCATTGAGGAAAAACAAAGAGCAATGGAAATTATAAATCAAAATACTCCTTATTTAAAAATAGAGATTAAAAAACCAGAAGTTTTAGAAAAATTAAACTCATTCGAAGGAAAATTATATGAAGTTTTTATAAAAACACCTGAAACTGGTGTAGCAAAACGCATTGCCGAACTTCTTGAAAAACTATCGTTTGAGCAAAGAAAAGAGTTTTGGAGAAATAATTTACCCGATATAGTTGGTTTAAACCTTCGCTTTTCAAATGAAGCCTTATCCTATTTATACCATTTAACAGGAGAAAAACCAGAGAAATTAATGGAACAAGATAGAGAGAGATTAATAGAAATGTTAGCCAAGGGAAAACTATTGCCAATTTTTATTAACCAATTAGCAAAGCAAACAAAGGTTATCTTTGACCTTGACGATAAGGGAGAATTACTTATTGATATTTTATCCAATATTTCAAGAGAGGGAAATGCTAAAAGACATTTAACAGTTTTAGAAGAAGGGTTTAAAAATGCTACTTATTCTCAAATAGCAGAATTTGAAAAGAAAAAGAATTTGATGTGGGAAGACCCATTACTTAAAAGTTTAGAAGAAATTAATTCTGGTAGAAGAGAAATTCCAGAAGAAGCATCAAAGGAGCAGATAATAAGTCAAATTCAACAAAGAATAGTAAACCGAAAACTTGACCCAGCTAAATGGGTTATAGAAGAAAGAATTCCCGTTTTGGGAGATGATTATGATATATGGATTTTGGCTGCAGATGCTTATAAGATTTCTGGTAAAGATGTAGGGGAAGTTGTTTCTGCTTTAGAGCAACATTATACTAAAGGAAAATTTGATGAAAAGATATTTGATAATGCTTTTAAGGTATTTAAAGGTAAATATCCTCTAATTAGAGAAATAGAAAAATCAAGTAAAACACCAACAGAGAAAATGGTAAAACTTTTGGAATATTTAAAGAATGAAAAAGATAAATTTGAATTTACTCAAAAAGATGTTATTTCTTTTTCTCAAGAAAAAACTGTTCAAGAAACAATAAATAAAATTGAAACTACCGATGAAAATGTTAGAACTCATATTCACGAAAAAGTAAAAGAGAAATTTTTTGCTCCAGAAGCTTTTGAAAAAATACCAAACGAACTATTAGACATTTATAAAGAAGCAAAAAATAAAGATGATTTTAAAAGAAAAATGAGCAAAATTAGCGACGAAAAAATTCTTGATTATTTTGTTCTTGGTGGAAAATATGGTTTAAAGAAACTACCAAAAGAAGGAGACAAAATTACCTTATTAAGACCAGAAATATCTAATAGGGCAATTGAGTTTTATGTTGAAAAAGTAAGGAGATGGGCTTCGGGGGGAGTAGATATTGTTGTAAAACCAGTGAAAGAGACTGATAGAAAATTTACGGTGGGGATGGCTTTAACACCAGAACAAATTTCTCTTTATTCTTTGTTAGCAGAAGCAAAAAGGGCAGATAGTTTTTCAGATGCTCTTTATAAAGTAATTTCAAAATATTCTATTAAAAATCCAAAAGTAGCAGAGAAAAAGGGAATAAAACTTAACAAAATATCTCTTAAAGAAGCGTTAGAAATGGTGGAATATGAACCAGACCCAGTAGACGAAATTTTAACTGGCAAAGTAAAAATGAAAATACCAGATGATACTTGGGAAGACTGGAAAATGGTATTTGGAGACGATTTAAAAAGATTTGGAACAAAAAATCCAAGGTTTGAATCAGCAGACAGTTTGGCAACCGAATATGGATTTTCAAATGAAGAGGAGTTTAAAAATTACCTTGCTGATAGATTAGATTTTCTAAAAAGAATAAGAGAAGAGGCAGAAAATGTAAGAGACCATTATGAATTTAATGAGGAAATGACAGAATTACCAGAAGAAACCGAAGGGAAAACTAAAGCAACAAGAGGAGCTAAACCAAAACCAAAGAAAAAACTAGAAGAAAGGTTGGAAGAACCTATTGAAACATTAGAAGATATTTCAAAATGGATAGAACTTTAAAGGTCAATATGCTAAAATAAAAATATGGAAAGCGGAAAATTATCAGAAAAAATATCAGGGAAAGTATCAGGAACAATTTCGGAAAATCTTTCAAAGATAACGTCACACCTTTTAGGTGGAATTAAAGAGGGAATAGTTAATTTTTTTACCAATAAAGATAGTTGGGGAAAGGGGATTTTAGATACTTTGGTTAGAATTGAAAGGTTTCTTACTGGAGAATTAATAACAGACCCATATATTGCCAAAAATTATCCCTTGAGTTTTTTTACTCAATTAAATACAAATCTTTTGAGATTAAAAGCACAAAAAGAAGCAGAGAAAAACATTGCTAACATTTTTAGCGTTCTTTCAGATAAAGGGGGAAAAACAGCGGGAGATAGAGCAAGAGAGGTTTTAGCTTTTCAAGATAGTTTAAACAGAACACTTTTTAAGTTCTTTAATTATCACGCTCTTGAAACAGAAAATTTCTTTGATTTAATAGAGGAAATTAAAAGAAAAAGAACATTTTTAGATGAAGAACAAATACAGGCTTTAAGAAATATGTGGAATGATTTTAGAACCAAAAGGAGAATTATAGAAATGGAAAGCGGAGAACCATTAACCATTGATAGAATCTATGGAAAAACAAAAGCATTTCAATTAGCAAGGAATAAAGGGTATGTATCAGAAGTAGAGAAGATTTTTAGAGATATTATGGGAGAACCAGATTTAAAATTGGAAGATGTTTATTTCCCCTTAATTTCTCCAGAGTATTATCTTAAGAGATATGGAATAGATAAGCTTCGTCCCATAATGCCCAAAAAAATAATAAAAATGAAAGGATTTTATGAGAAGCCAAGAACTATTGACCCTTCTGAAAGTGTATGGGCTACTTTTGAAGACCCATTTGAAGCATATAAATTCTTTCAAGAGAGTTTTTATTTTACAAGAAAGTTTAACGATATTATGCTACAAGCACTTTCTCATTATGATTTGTTTAGAAGAATGTCAAAAGAAGAAATAGTAAAGTTATTAGAATACATTGGAGATAGAACTCACGGGAGATTTATTAAAAGAGAAGAATTAGAAAAAATAGGATTGAAATCTTTGGCAGATAAATTAGCACCAGAAGAAGATGGAATTTTAATCTATAACTTTTCTCCACAAGGGTTTCAAGATAGATTTACTAATTATGAAAGGTTTTTGTTTGATTTAATATCAGAAGGATTAACAGATAAAGAATTAGAACAACTTGGAGTTAAAAGGCAGACCTTTATTATTCCTAATAAATATGGAAGATGGCTTGAAAAAATGCTTCAAGGATACGGAGGTTTATACAGGTTTTCTCCAGAATTAGCAGAAATTTTTGATAAAGTTCGTTTGGTAACTACTTTTTGGAAAAAATTAGTAACTATGTATTTAGGGGGAATTCCATTTCAAGTAACGAATGCTATTGGTGATGTATGGAGATTAGCTTCTTTTCATCCAGAAGCGTTATCAAAATTAATAGAAGCAGCAGAATTAACGAATGCTTATTTTGGTGGGAATTTAGAAAAACTTAAAGCAAAATATACCCCAGAACAATGGGAAAGGAGATTAAAAATACTTGAAGAGGTGGCTCATTCTTATGTTGATTTTATTACTGATGCCAAAACTCCCTATTTGCGTTCTCTTTTTAAGGAAACAGATGATATGGGAGTATTTAATGTTTTTAGACACATTGATGATTTTTTGGAAAAAGTATATGAAAAAAGAGAGACAATTCCAAAACTTGCTTCTGCCTTATATAACATTGAAAGAGTAGAAAAAGGATTATCGCCAGTATTTAGGGGGGCACCAGATTATATTCTTGAAATGTATAGACAAGGTTATGTTTATGAAGCAATAGGAACTTATGGAAGATATGTAACAGTAGATTACGCTGCCATTAATCCAACTTTTAGAGCGGTATTCTCAAATTTTTTAACTCCATTTGCTTTCTGGTATGTAAGGAATTTTAAATCCTTAATAGACCTTTCAATTAAAACAAGAGGTATGGTTCCTGCTTTTGCTTATATTTTACCATTAGCCGCTATGACCGTATTTAATTATCACCCCAACGATAAGAGAGCACAAGAATATGAGGAAAATTTACCAGATTGGATTAAATATTCTCTCCATTTTAATCTCAAAGCAAATTCTGCATTAAAAAGGGCTTTAAATCTTAAACAAGATTTTTTTACAATTGCCTTACAAACCCCTTGGGATATTGCTGCTTCTTTTTTGGGAATAGATAAAATTTGGGCTTTATTTGATGATTGGAAACAAGGTAAAATTTCTGATGAGTTTTTTAGGGATAAGGTGATAGAAGAAATAACAGGAGGAGCATTGGGAAGACAATTTATGGATTTAATGAACCCAGTGATAAAAGCGTTTGTTGATATTAAGGCAAATAGAAATAGTTTTACTGGAAGGAAAATAGTAAGAGATGAATTATTGGGAACCCCACAAGAAAGACAAATTCAAACATCTTACTTTTTAAGTCAATTGAGTTTAACCCCCATTATTCCTTTGATGGGAATTACCAATTCCGCAGATATAGACTATATTTTAAGGGATATTGATAGAAGAGGTCTTGATAACAGATGGAAAACAGCGGTAATGGTAATGTGGGAAACAATAAGGAAAGGATATTTAGATGAGGGTTTCAAAAGAGCATTACAAATAAAAGATTGGGATTATTCAAACTTTTTAACGAAGTCTCTTTATGAAGCAGTAGAACCAAGAAATAAAAGTTTTGTTGATTATGCAGAAAGGACATTGAATGCTTTTTTGAAAGGTAATTATGATGAATTTTTGAAGAGAATAAAGGATGTGAAAGAGGGAAGAGTTCCTTCTGTAACTATTGATATGCTTAATCAGTATTTTAGCAGACCAACAACAATGGATAGAATAATTTCTAATTTGGCACAGAGAAAGTTGCCACCAGAAATGAAAGAAAAAGTAGATGCTTTAATAACCCTTAACCAGATGAGAAGGAAATTAAGGCAGATAAATAAAGGTTTTAGAAATCAAGCAATAGATAGTGTTCAAGAGTATTTAGATAGTTTAAAGGATATGTGATTTAAAAAGTATGAAGTATGTAATGTTTACTTTTGATGGTCACGGGCTTCCCATTGCAATAAAACTTCAAGAAGAAGGTAATGATATTTTAGTGGCTCAAATTGAAGATGCTTCAAAAGTAAAAATGAAGGAAGACAAAGAGAGTAAAGAAAGAAGATTAACTTTAGGAGATGGAATAGTTAAAAAAGAATCAGCAGATAAAGTTTTAGAAAAGCTACTTAAACTTTCTGATGCGGAAAAAAGAGATTACTTTATCATTTGTGATTTCAATAATCAATACTATTACTCTGAACCCTTAATTAAGGCAGGGTTTACTGGACTTTTACCAACAAAAGAAGATATGGAGTTGGAACAAGATAGAGCAAAAGCAAAAGAATTTGTTCTACAACATTTTCCCTATTTAAACGTTCCAGAAACTTATGAGTTCAAAACAATTAAAGAAGGAATAGATTTTCTAAAGAAAGAACAAGATATTTATGTTTTAAAGGGAAATTATGAAGAATGTGCTACTGTTGTTCCCAAATCTAATGACGTCAACATAGCCAGAGAAGAGTTAATAGAAGCGTTAGAAAGAGATAAACAAAATTATGAAAGACAAGGGTTTATTTTTGAAAGAAAAATAATCAGGGGAATAGAATTTATTCCTGAAGGAGTGTGGATGAATGGAGTTTTATTAGGAGTATCAGTTGATATTGAAACTAAATACATTGGTTCTGGAAATATAGGCCATCAAGTGGGTTGTGCTCAAGATGTAGTATTCTTTATTTCTTTAGACCATCCAATCTATGAAATGTTTTTGAAACCACATGAAGAAATAGCAAAACAGAGAAAAGGTTTGTTTATTGGTGATGCTGGAGTTATTTGGGACATAGATAAACAAAGGTTTTATTTTCTCGAATACTGCTTTTCTTCAGATACAGAAGTTTTAACAGAAAATGGGTGGAAGGGATATAAAGAGATTTCATTAGGAGAAAAAGTTTTATCTTGGAATCCAAAAACGAGAGAATTAGAATGGAAACCAATTACAAGAATAATTGTGAAAACTCATAATGGAGAGATGTATAAAATAAAAACTATAGATGCTTTAATTACACCAGACCATAAATTCTGGATAGATAATGGTAAGAAAATAAAAAGGGTGAAAGTATCAGAATTGCCTAAAAATTCAAAGTGGAGAATACCAAGAACAGGAATTTGGAGAGGAAATGATATTCCAGAAATTGTTTTACCAGAAATAGAAGTTGTAGTTCCTGAAAGGGTCGTTAAAAGGGAAGTATTTGTTAAAGAAAAGATAGGTAAGGTTGCAATTACACCAAACGAAAAGAAAAATTATGGAGTTAAAACATCAAAAGTAAAATTTTTTGTTCATCATAAATTGCCAGAATTAAGGTTTAAAACAAAGGATTTATGTTGGTTGTTAGGTCTATGGTTAGCAAAAGGAAGTTATGGAGAATATTATAAAGGAGAACCAAGAAGTATTATTATTGCTCAATCTCTTAAAAATCCAAAAAGAACTGAAATTGAAAACCGATTAAAGCAAATGGGATTAAAATTTTCTGTTTCTAAAAATGGTAGTTTTGGAATACACAATAGAAGATTAGCAAAATACTTCTGGGAAGATTTAGGATTGCAAAATGTTCATTCTGATACCAAATTCATTCCTAAATTCTTTAAAGAATTAGCTCCACAATATCTTTATGAGCTATTAATGGGTTATATGTTGGGAAATGGTAATTACCATAAAAATCAATGGGTTTGCTCTACTGTTTCTAAAAGATTGGCAGATGATTTGCAAGAAATTATTCACAAAATAGGTTTGGTGGCAGATATAAAAATACAGAAAAGAAAGGGAAATTTAATGACAGTAAGCGGTAAAACTTATCAAAGAAAACACGACCGATATATTTTATCTATTAAACATCACGATGTTTATACTACTTGTCAAAAACAAAATATTACCAAAGAATACTATAATGGAATAGTATGGGATGTTTCAGTTGCTGATAATGAAAGTTTAATGGTTAGGAGAAACGGAAAAGTATTTATAAGTTCCAACTGCCAAAATCGCGAAGGGTTTAATTCGGTATTTACAAAACTATCTCTTTTTGATAAAGTTACAGAATATTACGAAAGAATTAGAAATTTAATTCCACTTTATAATTGGCAAAGAAATCAACCAACACACGGAGCATCAGTAAGGATTTTCAATTTGTTAAGGGGAGAAGACAGAAGAATTTTAAAAGATGTTAAATTAAAGGTCGCAAACCCAAAATTTGTTTGGTTGTGGGACGTGAAAAAAGAAGGCAAAGATTATGTAAGTGCTGGCTACGATAAAAACTTGGCTGTAATTACTGGTAGGGGATATGATTTGTATCAAGCAGTTGAAGATTGTTATGAGAATTTAAGATTAAACTTCTATTTTCCCGAAATGTATTACAGACCCAAGTTTGACTTTTTGAATGAAAGTTATGATGGCTCTATTGTAACAAGATACAATTTTGTAGTAAACTTTGATTGGGAGAGATATAAAAAAGAATATGACAGAAGAAATCAAAGAAATAAAACAAATAATTGAAAAATATATACAGATAATAGCAAAACTTCTTGATTTAGATTACGAAGCAATAAAGATTGAAACGGAGCAAAAGGACAATTTCCTTTACATTTATGTTAATGGAAGGAATAAAGATATCGCTTTCTTAATAGGGCAAAAGGGAAGAACCGCTATTGCCATTAGGAGGATTTTAGGATTGATATTACGAAAAGAAGGAATAAAAACAAGGGTTAAATTGATTTTTGGTAAGAAATAAAAGTATGATGGAAACGTTTCCCATTTCTTCAAAAGAACTAATTGATTTAGGAGCTACTGCTGTTATAGCAATTACCGCTATTTATTTTCTTTTCCAAATAGCAAGAAATAAAAAAGAAAATGGGAAAATAATGGAAATCTTGAAAATGTTTGAAAAAAACCATTTTGGTAGCATTGAAGGTAAATTAGATAAAATAGACGAGAAGTTAAACAAAATTGAAAAAATAGACGATAAATTGGACAAAATTATCACTTTGATTGAAATTGTTAAAGAAAAGCTCAAAAAAAGAAAATAAAGGGAAATTTTAAGGGGGATAATAGTTAAAAAAAGCCCTGAGGGATGAGTTTTTTCCAAATATGAGATATAACCTATATAAACGAAAAAAAACCCATAAGACGCTAAAATACAACGAAAAAATTTTAATTTTTCTCTTAAAATTTTTGAAATTCTTTATTAAACCCTCAAACTCTTTTGTTAAAAGGTTAAAAAAGGTCTTGTTGAAAAAAATTAATGAAGATGTTAAAATATTAAAAAAGCACATTAAAAAAAATAAAAGGAGGTGATACTATGCGTATAGTTTATTTTGATATTGAGACAAGTAATTTGAATGCAAACTATGGAATAGTGTTGTGTGCTTGTTTTTTGGAAGATGGAACAGGAAAACTGAAAACTTACAGAATTGATGCTTATCGAGGTTTCAAGAAAGACCCTGCAAATGACAAGCAATTGGTGATTGACATTAAAAAAGAAATTGAAGAAACTGACATTTTAGTTTCTTACAACGGAAAAAGGTTTGACATTCCTTTTATTAACGCAAGATTGGCATATTGGGGGATTGATACTATTCGAGTTCCAAAACACATTGATTTGTATTCTGTAATTAAATGGCACTACAGATTATCTGATTACAAGTTACAAACTGCTTCTTATTTTTGGCAAACAGAAAGCCAAAAAACAATAGTAGATGGAATGCATTGGGTGAGGGCTTTAATTTCAAAGAAATCTATGGATTACATTGTTGAGCATTGCGAGCAAGATGTCAAAGTATTAAAAGAAATTTTTGAAAAAGTAAAAGCATCGATTAAATACATCAAATAAGAGGGGGTGATATAATGCGTACCTTACAAATTATTGCTTGTCCTTGTGGGAAAATAAAAGTTTTGGGTGATTGGAGATGGAATTATATTGAATTTTCAAGAGTAATTTCTGCTATTTTTAGGAATTGTAGTTTAGAAGTGGGAGAGAATTTCTTTATTGTAATTCATTACGAATATTGTGAAGATTGCAAAGAAAAATATTTAAAAGGAGGTGATGGGTAATGTTAGTTAAGCCAATATATAAGGCAAGATACAATTTTCAATATCCTATTGAGACATTTACTTTAGTTCCTCCTGAAGTAAGAAAGTTCTGTTGCTTTATTGGAGTGGAACATTTGAATCACCAAAAAATAAGTTGTGGAGCAGGAGTTTTAACTACTCTTGGAATTTTGACCGCACATCATGTAATCAATGTAGAAAAGCCAGATTTAATTTACGCTTCTTTCATTCATTCTGATTACGATTATTTCAGTTTTGAATTAGGAGAGCCTATTGTTTTTCCCGAGTTGGATTTGGCAATATTTGAAACTCCAGCAATTCTTTCTGATTTTTATGAACCAGCCAGCGTAATAGTAGACCAGCCAGATTTAGTCAGAGAAGTATTAAAGAAAGAAAAAATTTATGGATTTGGATGTCCACAAGGAATGTTAGGAGTAGTTTGGAAAGTTAAACCTCTTGTTTTTTACAAAGGAAAGATTTATTCAAAAGGATTTGCTTTCTTTGGGATTTCTGGGGGGCCAATATTCTACTTTAAAGATGGAAAACCAATAGTCCTTGCTATCAATTCTGCTTTTTATACTGGAAGCGGAACGATAGTATCGCAAACGCTTGAATTAAATCTGAAAGAAGGAGGTGATGAAAAATGCAAGAAGTAGTAAAAGACTTGATTGATTTATTAGAGAAAGACAAAATTTGTGTTTCCTTTGAATGGATAGGAACTGAGACAAAAGGGCAAGAAATTTGGGGAGCAACTTATATGGATGAAAACGGAAAAATCAGAATTATTGTGGATATTAACAGAATGGTTTGCTACACAGTAATTCATGAATTCTTACATTGGGTAATGCCACAAGCAGATGAAGCAGAAATAGAAGCTTGGACTGCTAAAATCTATCAAGATTTGGATTTTGCCACAAAACAAAAGATAGTTCAGGCTGTAAAGGCTAATGCTAAAAGAAGATGCGGAGAATATTAAAAAAGGGGGGTGATAAAAGTGCTACAAGACAAAGTAAATTTGGTTGTTTGCCCCTATTGTGGAAAAGTAAAGCAATTTAAGGAATTTGAGCAAATTTTAATACCAGTTTCTTTTTTCTTGTTTCATTTGGCACAAAGAAGAATAACACAAATTCATATCACTTATGAGATTTGTCCTTCGTGTAAACGATGTTATCAATGTAAAGATTGATAGTTCTTTGAAGGTGCCCATTTTGGGCGCCTTTTTATTTTATCTTGATTTTCAGAAAGAATTTTTTATAATATAAGTAAATTGAAACTCAAAGGTCGGGTCGGCAAATAAACAATAGGAGAGAGGGGGTAAACCGCGGGCGACCCAATTTTATCAAAATCCTCCTCTCTCCCCCGCGGTTTTTTTTATTTAAAAATATGGCAAAACTAATAATCAAAAGTAAATTTGGAGTAATTCCAGTTGAGATTTTAAACTCAAAAGAATTGTCTTTATCAGCAAAAGGTCTTTATGGATATTTACAATCTAAACCAGATGGATGGAAATTCTCTATTTCACGAATGGCTTCTCAATTGAAAGAAGGGAAAGATGCAATTAGAAGGGCTGTTTTGGAGTTGGAAAGGTTTGGTCTGTTAAAAAGGATACCTAAAAAAGACAAAAATGGGAAATGGGCGGGATACGATTACGAGCTATCAGATAGGATGTCTGAAAATTCTACAGTTTCTTCGGAAAAATTGGCGGAAAAACCGTCGACGGAAAACCCGACGACGGCAAACCCGACGACGGATTTTCCCGACACCATTAGTAAAATAGATAATAGTAAAATAGAGAATAGTAAAATAGATATTAAAATAGGAGCAACTTCTGACGAAGTTGCGTCATCTGTTATTAATGAATTAATCAGTCTATTTAAATATGTAAATCCAACTTATAATAGATTGTATGCAAACAAAACCGAAAGAGAAGCCCTTAAAAGATTGGTAAAACAATTTGGAAAAGAAAAGGTAGCAAAACTTATTAAAGCCCTACCAGAAATAATTACTAAGCCATATGCTCCAAGAATTACCACACCTTATCAGTTAGAGAAAAAATTAGCAGATTTACTTGCTTTTATTCAACAAGAAAGGTCTTCAAAATCAAAATATCAAGTAGGAAGAGTATAAAAATATGGCAAAAATGATTAAATTCGTAATGGTAAAAGGGGAAGAAATTACTTTACCCTATGAATTAGCCCAAAAGGTCTTGAATTCTCCTCAACAGATAGTTCAAGTGTTAAATGAGAATGGGGAATGGACAGGGATAACAATTAACAAAGCCTACATTGTGTACACAAAAGAAGATATAGAAGCAAGAGAAGACCAAATAACTTCAAAAAATTTCAGTTTACCAGAACCAAAAATGGAGCCAGTAGATGAAATAGCAAGAAGAAAAAAAATCAAAGAAATAATGGATAAAATTTGGTATTTCTTGAAAAAAAGAGGACACTTCCCACAATACGAAACTCCAGATGATTACAGGAAGGCAAGAGGACTTTCATAACCTCTTGACTTTTTTGTAAAAATTTTTATAATAGTAAGTAGAAAAAAAATAAGACAAAAGTAAAAGAAAATTCTCTTAAAAAAATAAAACAATGAAAGCAAGTGAAAGAAAAAAAATAAAAATGGAAATGTATAATTGGTTGTGGGAGAAATACAAGGGACAATACACAATGCAAGAGTTAGCAAAAGCGCTTCAAATTCCTTTATCAACTTTTGCTAGGTATATTATTGAATACAGAAGGCAAGAAGAAAAGGTCGAAGAAATAAATCAAATCAATGGTTGATATTTTGGCAACAAGCACAGAACAAATTGTACAAGGAGTTAGTATATTTTCTGCTTTAATGGCTGGTTTAATTGTTTTAGGAGGAACTTATCTTGCATCAAGATTTTATGGATTTTTGGGAGTTTGTATTTATTTGATGATAATTTCTGGAATTTTTATTGCTTTATCCGCTTTGTTTTTGTAAAAATATGAAGTTAACAAGAAGTATTTCACAAAATGAAAAAGATGAAATAGCAAGACCAAACATAGACATTTTTGATGGAGATATAATCAAAATTCTTGATGAAGGAAAATGGATTAATTTTCGTTTTAGAGGGCAAGAAAGAAAAAGATTAGTTTTCAAAATTCAAACAAAAATGATGAAAGAAAAACTTTTACCTTTAAATCAAATCTCTATTAATAATCTTATTGATGCTTATGGAGATGAAACTAAAAACTGGATAGGAAAAGAAGTGAGAGTTTGGATTTTCAAAACACAAGTTGGAGGAAATTTTAGAGATGTAGTTTACCTTACTCATCCAGATTGGATTTTTGAGAATGGTAGATTTTCACCACCAAATGAAAAGGAAAAGCCTAAAAGTAAAAATTAATAGATTGTTTGTTAAGAAAGTAGGAGAAAATACCAAATTTTTTGCTTCAATTAGAGATTATCTTGTTGAAAAAGCAAAAAAAGAAAAAAAAGATTTAGTAGTTTTCTGTAAGGAACTAAACGAAGAAATTATCGTTCCCTATGAGAAACTTGAAGAAGGAATTAAAAACAAAGAAAAATTCAAAAGCAAAATTGATGGAAAAAGTTATTCTTTGGTAGATTTTGATTGGCATAAATATAAAAAGCCAAATTTAAACAATCCAAGATTATTTTCACAATTGATTTTATGAAAGAAAAAACAAAAATTAGAGGAGGAGAAGTTTATGTTAAATGTAATTTTTGTGGGGTTTGGAGAAATAAGAAGTTAGCACCAAAATGTCCAATATGTTTTGGAGAAGGTAAAGGAAATTCAGGTAAGTTAAATAAAAAAAGTTGTCAAAAATAATTAAAAATATGGCGGTAAGACGACCCAAAAAAATAAGAAAAGAAACATTAGAGGAATATGAAAAGTTAATTGAAGAAACAAAAACAGAATTAGAAAACGCAAAAAAGATATATCCTACATTAACCGACCCCGAAGAGAAAAAAATGATGAAACAAATAATAAAAATGTTGGAACACGACTTATACGCTCCAATTAGTGGACTTATT
>Ga0080004_1143384_pt1 | contig 13958 bp, 11 predicted proteins | sample WasSprMetagenome_FD_69207 | JGI IMG/M metagenome (GOLD analysis project Ga0080004, IMG submission 69207) | Sulfidic aquatic microbial communities from Washburn Spring, Yellowstone National Park, USA - WS (SPADES assembly) (version 2) | ecosystem: Environmental > Aquatic > Thermal springs > Hot... | reverse complement strand
GAGGAGGCGTGGTAACTAGGAGAAGGATCCTAAGAATTCCCGCTGATATGGAAGATGCTTTCTCCAGATCTCCTTTTCCTGCAAACTCAGAGATGAACTTTATCGCTGCGTTGTTCAGCGCAAGCATTGTCGTTATATTATAAATAGATATAATGGCCATCAGAATTGAGAGAAGGCCTACTTCCTCCTGGGAGAGCAATCTAGCTATGAAAAAGTAGAACAAAAGCCCTATTACGTAGTTTGAGGCCTGCATCCCGGTGAGCCATACAGTGCCTGATGCAACATTCTCAGCACTAAAAGCTGTTCTACCAGTCAGGCTTTCAGCTGTCGACATCTCGCTGCCAGGATAGGGAGATATAAAAAATTCTTTTTAGATACATCTCCTCTGTGATGTTGGGCGTAAAAGCGAAGAGCACAAAATAGGGAAAGAGGAAAAGGCTCTAATAGAATTTACAGGAAAAAGTAAGATTATTTTTCCTACTACCTATTTGCTTAACTCATCTTTCAAGGGTTTCCAACCGGAATCTTGAATTGCCCTGAGCAGGTATGGATGGATGTCTCTAGGTATCTCTTCAAAGAATTTGAATTCTGAATGCTCATCATTCAACTTAACCTCTCCCTCATTACATTCGCATAAATAGACTATTGTTATGTCATGTCTTTCAGGGAAAATTCTAGAATATACATTTACAAATCTGTATTTTGTTATAGTCAGCCCGGTTTCCTCCTTAACCTCTCGAAGCAAAGCCTCCTCAATGGATTCCCCTCTTCTAATCCTTCCTCCGGGAAACCACCATTGTCCTTTAGCGGGACTGTTTTTTCTTCTTAAAAATAGGATTTTACCATCTTTAACTATGATTGCCTCCACGGATGGAATGGGCATATATTTTACTATCTTATTGTATAAGGAATCAAGGATAAAGCCCTTTTCCGCCTTTAAGCCTCTCATTAAGCTTGTTCAACCTCCTGTTTTCATCAGGCTTTCTCTAATCCTTTGCGTAATGTATTTCACATCTTCCTCTGAAAGTTTTGTGCTTGATGGAAGATTAAGTCCCTCTCTGGAAATCCTTGATGATGTAGGATATGCAAACCTTGTATATTTTCTGTATACCGGCATTTCATGTAGTGGATAGAAGAACTTTCTCGTTTCAATGCCATTTTCTTCAAGTTTTTCTGCAAGCTCATCTCTCGTTATTTTCATTTTTTTATTATCTATTAAAATGGAATATAGCCAGTAGACGCATTTAGCCCAGGACATCTCCGGATGCAACGTTATACCCTCCATTGAAGACAGCTCCTCTGCATAGATCTTGGCTATCCTCCTCTTCCTTTCAACAAACCTCTCTATCTTGCCCAGCTGGGCCAAGCCTAGGGCTGCCTGAAGGTTTGTCATCCGGTAGTTGAAGCCAACTACATCATGCCAGTATCTCTTTTTTGGATTCATGCCATGATCTCTCAGAATTTTGATCCTCTCAGCCAGCTCTTCATCGTTTGTCAGGCACATGCCGCCTTCTCCCGTGGTTATTATCTTATTACCATAGAAGCTGAAACATGATATGTGGCCGAAAGAGCCGACCTTTTTGCCCCTATATTCTGCACCATGCGCTTCTGCAGCATCCTCAATGACATGGAGGTCATGTTTTGCTGCGATTTCCATTACAGCTTCCATGTCGCATGGATGACCATATAAGTGCACGGGTATTATTGCCTTAGTGTTCGGAGTAATGGCTTTCTCCAGTTTATCAGGATCTATGCACCAGTAATCCGGGTTTATGTCAACTATGACAGGCTTTGCACCTGTGTATATCACGGCATTTATAGTTGCGGCAAACGTCAGATCCGGAACTATTACCTCATCCCCTTCGCCAATGTTTAGGGCAGCTAAGGCTAAATGAAGGGCCGCTGTGCCGTTCGATGTGGCTATACCATACTTTACACCAATGTACTTTGCGAAGGAGCTTTCAAATTCCTCTATAAACTTCCCCTTGCTGCTAACCCATCCGCTTTTCACAGCCTCAACAATATTCTTAAGCTCCTCTTCTCCTATTTCAGGCTCTGCCACCGGATATCTGTACATTTTCACATTCTCAAGGCCCTTGTGAGGATCTTGTTCTCGCTGGGATAGCTTGGTGCGTCCCATGGAAATCTTTCCCCCCTAAGCCAACGAGACCAGCGACTTAAATCTTCCTTAACCATGAGCTCAACAAGTTTTTCAAACCTTGTTCTAGGCTCCCAGCCCAGCTTCTTCTTCGCTTTAGAATAATCTCCCACCAAGCATGGGACATCCAAAGGCCTGAGAAACCTCTTGTCAACTTTAACATATTCCTGCCAATCTAGGCCGACAATATCGAAGGCTTTTTCGACAAGCTCCCTCACAGTATGGGCTTCTCCTGTTGCAACAACATAATCATCAGGTTCCTTCTGCTGAAGCATGAGCCACATTGATTCAACATACTCCGGAGCATATCCCCAATCTCTTTTTGCTTCTAAGTTTCCAAGCCTGAGCTCCTTGCTCAACCCTAAGGAGATCTTCGCAACCTCATTAGACACCTTCCTGGTGACAAACTCCAGTCCACGTAGGGGAGATTCGTGGTTGAAGAGGATCCCGTTGACGGCAAATATACCATATCCCTCACGATATATCCTCGTTATCCAGTAGCCATAGAGCTTTGCAGCTGCGTAGGGGCTCATGGGATAGAAGATGTCCCTTTCGTTTAAGGGCTTACCACCATTCAATAGGCCGCTTTTGCCGAACATCTCGCTGGTTCCTGCAAAATAGAATTTTGTATCTGGACAAACTTGGCGTATGGCCTCCAAGATCCTGGTTGTAGCCAGGCCAGTGACATCCCCAGTTGCAACAGGTGTTTCAAAGCTCGCCTCAACAAAGCTTTGAGCTGCAAGGTGGTAGACCTCGTCAGGCTGGGAGATCTTCAATACCTCGATAATAGAGGACATATCAGCGAGGTCTGCTGGGATAAGATACACTTTTTGATAAACACCAAGATACTCCAAGCGCCAGAAGTTAGGAGTACTGAGCCTCCGGTAAGTACCATACACCTCATACCCCTTATCCAATAGGAACTTAGCTAGATACGCACCGTCCTGCCCAGTTATACCCGTGATTAGTGCTCTCTTCGTCATAGCTTTCCTCGCGAACTTTGCAAAACTTCTCTATATATTCTAAGGTACGCTGAAGCTATCTTGTCTTTCGTGTATTTCCTCATAAGGGCTTTATATCCATTTTCACCTAGTTCTTCAATGAGATCCTTCTTCACAATTTCTTCGATTAGCATAGCCATTTCAGCATAATCTCCCCAACGCCTTGTAACCAAACCACCCTTTTCCTCTTCTATAAAGTCACTTGCAGGTGATAAATTAAAGGAGACGATTGGCTTTTTATATCTCCACCCTTCTAGTGCTGGTCTCACAAATGCCTCATATTCGGAAGTATGGATAAGTACATCGATAATGTTATAAAGGGCATCTCTTACTTCGAAATCGACCTTCCCAGTAAATACTACGTTATTTTTAAGTCTAAAAGTCTTCACCATCTCCATAAGCCACTTATAATACCCTATATCATAGGTCGGCCCGATCACGAGTAATTTCGCATCTATTCTTTTATTTAAGAGTTTTAGCGCCTTTAAGGCAAGATCAATGCGTTTATATCTAACAACTCTACCAACTATACCTATTACTAACTCGTCTTCACGAATACCATAAGTATCACGAACTTTACCTATTACTGGAGATGGGATAGTGCGGGGAGGTTCGACAGCCTCGGGTACAACGTATATCGGGACTTTATTTCCTAGGAGTCTCCCGTAGTTTTCAGCCTCGCCACGTGTAAATGTGACAATGGCATCACTCATTGAGAGAAGTTTCCTAAGTAAAGCATTATCATAGAACCGTCCCACTATTTTCTTAATGTAAGGTTTACGATATAAGTTAAATGTTAATGATATTGGCCATATAGTAGTGTAAACTATGCCTATTCCCTTAGCTCTATAGAAAGGCACACCATACAAATTGAAGAAGCTTGGGTAACAAGATATGAAATGCGCTATATCAAGATTTGTATCTGGATTCTTCATGAAATCTAAGCTAAACAAAAAATGCCCTAGTTTTATGATATTGTATCTTTTAACATATATATTATCCATAACTTCTTCTCTAGGAAGAACATCATCAAATCTACTGGTCAAGACCTTTACTTTAACACCTGCCTCGATAAGGCCCTTAGCTATATCGAGCGTTAACGTCTCAACTCCGCCAATATGCGGAAGAAATATACGTGAGATCAATCCAATTTTAAGTGGCATATTTTTATTTTACTCCGCAAAATCGTGATGCTTTAATTTATACGTACGCATTATGTGACTTCTCCCTATCCTTGGGTCTAGACCCACCATTTCCATAACTTTCCATGTATCACAGTTTCTCAATCTCTCTACAAACAAGCCCTATCAGATTAGCGTACATAACCTTTAACAAACACTTAAGTAGGCTTGAAGGTTTTTCTTCATCTCTATATCTCCAAGCAAACGTGTGGTGTGTTGAAACATCTGCCAGCATTACCCCCTACATCACGGTTAAGAACCATAAACACATTCTAGGGCTTAAACTCGTGATATTTATGCATTAAGACCCTTCTAATAAAGCGAATAATGAATCTCCTCACCGGTCTCACAAATAGGACAGAATCCAGGTAATACATTAAGCCTTCGAGAAGGTGTTTCCTATGCCACTCTCCATAACTGATCATCCCCTCAAAGAATTCAATCAGTTTCCTTATCTCTAATTAGACGCTTAATCGCATCAATAAACCTATAATAAATAGTAAATAACGATAAAGAATTAAAGTCTTTACCGATACTCTTAGCGGTGCTATGAAACCTTAACAACAAACCTTGTTCTAGTGCTCTCCACTCAGATGCACTAAGTTTATTTCCTTCAAGTTTAGCAAATACAAGTAAAGTTATGATATCCTTGAAATAATCACATACCAATCTTAAACTATCAGTACTTTGTACAGCTGATCTATGTCTTGAGTGTATTCTATAAAATACATAAGAGTCTTGTATAAATACTGGCATGCATTCCTTAAACGCTAACAAAGCAACAAGCCAATCTTCATGAATATAAGGAATTATATTCTTCGGTAACCTCTCTATCGCCGCAAGTACTTTTCTTAAGCATTCATTTTGCATACATATAGAGCTAGTCCCCACGTAATTGACCTTTAATAAGTTAAGAATATCGGTAGGATTTTCAGGAATTTTCGAAGTTCCTCTGAGATGTTTAGTTACATCATCTATAAAATAGATTTTTGTGAAGCCAAATGCATTAGGGTAATTACTCAATACAGAAACTGTCTTCCTCACATGTTCTATAGGGTAAAGATCATCATAATCTAAAAGGAAAATATATGTACCGTGTGCTCTATTTAAACAATAAAACAATGCTTCAGGAGCTGACATATGCTCATGCTCTATTACATGAATAAGCTCAGGATATTTCAAAGAAAATTGCTTTAAAATAGAGTATGTATTATCATGAGACCCCTTGTCATAGCATACTAAGACCTCCCCTACCACCTCTTTCTTCAGAATATTTAAATTTTCAAGCACAGACTGAAGGGCCTCACCTATGTACTTTTCAGCGTTATAGGCCCGAAGTACTACCGTTATCATATTAGTGCACATTCCACAAATTTGCGTTGCTTTAATCTATGACGCATATGCCTACACCAATGATAAGATATACATGCCATTGTTATAAACCAGAACTTTTCCGTTCTCCATTAAAAAGCGGAACGGTTTCTCGTATAAGCTGTGATATCCTATAGCAGCGGTAGGTAAGAGTCTATCTCTCAGGGGTTGTGGCACTATAATATTTTTATTTATATATTTTTCCATGATCTCTATAATCGCATCGGGGGTAATTATCTCGGGACCTATTTCACCATGCGGAGGTATCCTTGGCGTTTGCCACATTAAATCACATAGACCAAACTTAGTAAATGGCGACAGACACAAAAACAATGAACTATCTGTATGTAGGGATGTGTATGTAATAGAGTGAAAAACTAAGTCACTAAATCCTACCTGAGAAGGTACAGGGTAAACATATTGATCTACACCCGATCTTATGGTGGGCTGGAATGGTAGTTCAAAGTTTGTTGTAAAGCCTAGAATTATTAAAATTAGCAGAGCTATAGATGTGCTTTTGTCTTTCTTTACTAAGAATCCATATAGTTTTTCATGCGTTACAGCGAGATTTAATGAAAGCAAAAACGAAATTACGTGTATGGCTCTAACTCCAGCCATGAATGATCCTACCCCAGCCCAGCCAACTATCCAAGTTGGATAAGATGCGAATAAGAGTAAGGTAAGTACTTTTTCATCATAGTTTAATAAGCTCCATCTTATTATCAATATAATTGCGTGAATAAGGAGTATACACAAAATGATAATGATCTTTACATAGCCATTTATTAGACTCTGAAGAAGTACTATAAGCGGCAATTCTCTTACATTTATGACCATTTTTGCTCTCTCTATTTCTTTTATGTAAAGAGTATATATAATATTAATTGCTCTTTCAAGTGTACCACCTAGTAAGAATACGTCAACATAAAGTTCGTAAATGAGGAAAATAGAAGCAATCATAAGAAAGGAGATAACTAATCTTTTTTGGAAAGATTTTCTAGCCCTAATCCCTTTATTAAGCATATATGTAGCCTGCGAGATTAATATGACCATGAATAAGCAAGCTATTATTATAATGCTTGTGGATAGATGCGTACAGAGCAGACCTAAAAATACGATGAATAAGAGCCCTAAGCTCTTAGAGTGCATATTATGTTCTCTGGTTATCCACTTTACAAGAACATATAAAATGCCACTCACATATGCGTATGTAAGCCCTGTACCACTATAGTAATCAGGTAGTTTTATTGATAATGTAAAGATCACTATTAACAGTAACCATCTGTTAAAATTTAATTTTCTCATGCTCAAATATTCAGGTTCTAATAATGCAAGAAGAAAAAGTATGTATTCTAAGTAGCTCATTATAAGCACAATATTCATACACCAACCGAGATCTATTCGTAACAGCAAATTTAGTATTGCTGGCATAATGTCATTATTGGGATGATAACCATACTGCTCAGAATAATATAGGTTTCCAGCCGTATCAACATGATTGTTAACAACGATCCATTTAGTATATGAATAGTGAGCCGTGCTATCCCAAAGACCCGCTATGTTTAACGCATTAGGATACATTAAAACAGGTATAATTACTACTAGAAATACCTGAATAGTCAGAGGGATAATTACAGAACTTTTGTTATTAAAGAGTATATATGAAAGGAGACTAATCATAATGATAGAAATGGTCTCCCAGAAAATTCTTTGCAAAGGCCACACATCTATGAATGAAGTAGACTTTAGAGTTAGTAATGTGAGGTAAAAGATTAGAGCTATCGTCATTAATGGTACAACAAAGTTCTTTCCTTTTTTCATGTAAGAGCAACCTCGTGTATCATCTATTTAAGTTATTAATAAGAAATGTAGGTTTCAAGATTTTAGATGGATGAGGTGTTAGCATTGTCGCTAGGAAACAATATGTTTCAACCTGCTATAAATTTATAATTCGACTCCATCTATTTAAGGCAGAGATAAAATCGTAGTATGATCTAACCAATATATGTCCCCCAAGACTAATTCTTATAATGGTGGGTTCAGGCATGTTGAGCACTTCCAAAACGTGCTTAGCAATATCCTTAGGATCCCGTGAACTTACATAGAAGCCGGTTATGCCTTCTTTTACTATGCTTGGTATACCTCCTATGGGAGTTGATATTACTATGCATCCGCATGCTAAGGCCTCTAAAATTGTATTTGGTAATCCATCGCTTTCTGTAAGAAACAAAAATACTTTTATTTTATTAAGATAGCTGGAAATATCAGCATGTGATACATACTTTAACAGAGTGACCTTTGAGCTCAATATTGGATCATTATTTATCATCGTATAAACCATGTCATACAGCGTTCCTGAACCTATAATAAGAAATTTTATATCTGATCGCGTTCTGGCAATTATTCTAAATGCCATGACAAGCTGTGTTACAAACCTGTAGGGTTCTAACGATCCAATGTAGCCTACTACATTCTCTCTTTTATCGATTGGGATATGCGGCTTAAATACGTCGACTTCAATGAATAATGAGCCATAGTCAACTATTTTCCCACTTATCATCCCTTTAGTGTAGTGGTAGAATGGAATATATTTTCTCATATATTTCGATTCAACAATTAAGTAATTGGTAAAGAGTATGGTGAAAAGTTCTAATATATATATTATTCGAGCTTTAAAAAATCTAGCAATTTTCCATAAATCCTCGCTATTAAGCGCTTTAGAGCACTCAGACATATAAGCAAAACCTCCAGCAAAGGTATATGTTCTTTTACCATAGAATCTACATATTAATAGTGCAGGTAGATTTAACGTCCCCATAACAATAACCCTTCTTCTGGTTCGAAATATGTGTCTTATACGAAGTAACTGAACCAGCTGTAATATCCATTCTTTGAGCGGAAATCCTTTATTAATTTTCGCTAGAGAATTTTTAGGATCTAAAATGAAGATTTCGCCTATATTTGATTTGCTTTTAATAATATCTATCATGGCGTCTATTGGAGCTCTCGGCATTAATATAGTTACCTTCTTTCCAAGTTTGTTCAATATTTTCGAAATCTTTAATAAATGTGCAACACGATTTCTACTAATAGTGCCATCAAAAATAACTAAAATTCCGTTGTCATCTCTCCTGCCAAGCATGATTTTGTCCTCATTTGTATTATTCATTCCCAACTAACGAGAGATATAACTCTATGTATTGTCTTGCAACAGAATCCCAAGAAAAATACCTAGTAGCCATGTTGTATGCGTTTTGTGAAAGCTTTAATCTTAAATTGTAATCCTCGTGGAGAACTCTCAAGGCTTCTGCTAGGTGACTTATATTATTGTATTGAACAAGAATAGAATTAAATTCGTTTACCAAATAGCCCTTATAGTATGGAAGATCAAATGCCATTATCGGTAGTTTTGACGCCATAGCCTCAAGTACTGCTAAAGGTGCTGCTTCAATCCTGCTTGGATGAACGTATATATCGCTTGATGCTAGAAATCTAGCTACTTCTCTCTTTGTTGGTAATTCTACAAATGTTACATAGGGTTTTAGATCATATTTTTGAATATACTCTATTAATAGCCTATGATATAGGTTCTCTCCGCTTTTTCTAAACGTCCCTGAAGTAGGACCTATGAGTACTAGCTTGGTATTCTTGTATCCGTAATTATTTACAAGAGTATTTAATGCCATTATTAGTGCCAATTGGTTTTTATTTGGATGTATTCTCCCTACACTGGCGATCAGTACATCTTTGCCATCTAGTAATTTTTCTCTTAGTTCGTCATTTCGCTTTGCAGGATTAAAGATAGCAATATCAACACCGTTAGGTATAAACACGGTTCTCCGAATTCCCCTATATTTAAGTTGCTCCTTTATATACCAAGAAGGAACAGTTATTATTGTTCCCTTAATGTCAAGATATTTAAAAGCATGTATAAAGATCTCTCTCACTTGTTCCGATTTAGTAGCAAAAGGCGAAAAATGAAGAGTAAAGACATGATTGATTTTTCGATACATTAGTGTGATTGGTAAAGTGGCATAAAGATTATGTGAGTGAATTATAAGGCCATGTTCGCGAATAAGAAGCCTTAACCCTTTTATAGCCTTGTGGAATTTGTGTCTTGCAATGGGATTATATACATACACTTCGGCAAAAGCCTTCAGCCTTCTACTGAGTTGCCATATAATTTCCTCTACGGCACCTTTCTCATTTGGTATCGGAATCTCCATAGGTCCTACAAATAATATTCGCAAGTTCTTATTCAACCTTGCATACACCCTTTAATATCTCCCAAAAACATCGCTAATCTGATTGTGTACCTTAATACAAATGCCTTAATACCATTAGCGACTTTATCTTTTTTCGTAAAGCCGCTATTTAAGGTTATAAACTTTACTAAAGTATATAACGAGAGAACCGGAAAGAATATATCAACATAAGAAATTCTTCTCAAAATTATTTCACTAAGAAGAATTGCTTGTGCTGTTCTATTTAAATCTTTACAAAGACCCTTTCCATATCTGTAGTGCTTCTTCCAATAAGCATTAAGAGTCGGCTCATCGTACTTATAAACTATTAATTCCTTCGAAAACCTCATTCGAGCCCCTTTGACCCTTAATAGTTCTCTCAATAATATATCTTCGAAAATGTATCTTGAGAGTAGTCCCCAATATGGTTTGCCGCGAACAAACTCTGCCTTAAGTATTCTTGGAAAAGTCACTCTTGTACTTCTTCTGGCAATACAGTTTACAAGGATATTAAAAACAAGCGAATAGTCTTTATTCGGAAATACTATATTAAGGGGTTCGATCGCGTCCCAATAATATAAGTTTCTTAAGTACGTGCATAAGTTTTGAGGAAATACACGTGGAAGAATGATGTCTCCATCCAAGATTATTATTATGTCACCTTTGGACTTTTCTATTCCTATTTTTCGAGAGAGCGAAAGGCTTATGCCAGGATCTCTTAATATTTTTACATCGTAAAAGAGGTTTCTACACTTTTCTATTTCCTCATACGCTTTTTCATATGTACCATCATTTGATAGACCATCAACTACTATGAGCTCCGTGTGGACATTACATGCGAGAAGCTGATTAGCTGTTAAACAGATACTGTGAATTACAGGTTTTATCGTATAAGCATTGTTTTTCGTAGAAATAATGAACGACACTAGCATTGTTGAATCTCCTCTATTGATAGTGTCTACTTTCTTCCTTCTCTAAACATTAATTGCAAAGTTGTTAAGAACATATTTAAATACATCAGGGTATCTTAGGGGATAACCCAGCATTTCCATGTGTTGCTTGTATGATGCAATGAATAAGGCGTTGTCGTAATTTGGAAAAGCATATCCATGCATTCCTCTTGGGATTTCTCTTTTCTGGAAAAAGTTTGGATGAAATACTATTTTCTCGTTTAACACAAATATTATATGTCCATAGAGTTCTCTATTTATTCCAAGTAATTCTTCCTCCTCGCTAAGTATTTTTCCATATTCTCCGATGCTTTGCAGTATCTCGTTAATTGTACCTTCGGCTTTCTTATTGAGGATGTAGAATGATGCAAACGTTGAGCCTATGTATGGTATGTAGTCTCTTAATGGCTTTATTCGTGTCTCTTTTTCGAGTATTTCCTCTATATTGATGGTTTTTTCTATCGGGGTCATTCCATGATCGGACATTATTATAAATGAGAAGTTATTTATCTTGCTTTGAAGCATACTTATTGCTTCCTCCACAATGCCATCCAGGTATTTAACCCGTTCTCTAACTTCAGTAGAAAGCGGACCATATTTGTGCCCTAGTCTATCAAGCGAGTTTAGTTTTAATACTATGAGATCGCTTTTCCTAAATAAATTAACCGTGTTCCTCAATACCTGTCTTTCCATAGAGTTCAGTTTAGGCTCGATCCAAGCAGACCTAACGCCATGCTTTCCCAGTATTTGGAAGAGGTCTGGGACATCTCTGCTTTCATGTCTATATGTGGCAAAGTACTCTAGGTACTTGGAGGGTATGAGATGTGGAGTGCCATATTCTTCTCTGAGGATTTTGAATAGTAGGAATCTAAAAGACTTGTTTACATAATCTGTTGGACTCAAAGCGTCAACGAGAGATACAAAGAGCTTCAAAACCCTTATTTTTAAATCTCTTCTTCTGTCTGGAATAAATACCTTGTCATGCCATACACCGCTTTCTCGTATGCTGAGCCCCGTTAATATGGCTACTTTTATTCCTTCGTATGCGAATATGGGTTCTATAGTTGTGCAATAATATTCTTTACATAGTTTGCTTAGGTATGAAGTATACTTCAAATATTTATTTGAGAATGCATCCAGTATCAATACGAGAAGTTTATTGTTTGAAGGCATTGTGATCACTCACTAAAAGGCTTTTCTATGGAAAGATGCATCTGCTAGCCGCATTAGCCTAGCGAGAATCTTCAATACTATCCACGTCTTTACATATTGGTTGATATTCTTTAACTTACTTATAAAACTAGGATCAAGATACGTTCTTAGAAATTCCTCGTAACCATATACTCCATGTTTTTGGTCATTAACTAGAGATTTCAGCACGTTTATTCCAATATATGTGGAGTATACAAACTGGTTTTTCGTGGAGAAAATAAGATTCAACTTGATGGGAAGTCTTTCTCTTCGCGCCCTTATAAAGAAGACAATGTTAGAATGTTGAATATAGACTCTCGATATTATAAGTCCCAGTATTTTCGCGAAAAATCCCTTCGAATCAATGTTTTTTTCTAGGTATCTTGAAAAGAATTCGGCGAGTGCAAACAATCCTACTTTGTCTAGCATAGTATGATCGCTTTTGGAGAATCCTTCTAGAGGTATATTAATTCCATAGCTTAGTTTTATATAAAGCGAGATTATTTTATCAAGGGTTTCCAAAACATGTTTACTCGCAATCTCTAAGTCTATGTTATTGATGAGCAATGGCTCTAAAAGTTTCCTGTTTTTACATGCCGAAGGTATATATAGGTTTAGAGTTGGAACAAGCTCAAACAAGGCTGGTAGCTTTACAGTGTACTCCCTATAAAATTCTTCACACCTTTCTGAGAAAGTAGGTCTGTATATGGATTTATCAAGTAAGCTAAATACGGTTGAAATCTCAGTGTATGTCTTCAATATTTCGTAAACATAATTCAAAACGCGTTTATATGGCCTCGGAGGTAGTGGATAGAGAGCTAATAAACCATTTACCTTAGTGAATAGTATGAGTATTCCATTGTATAATGACAAGTCCATTAATTTTATGTTGATGAGCTTTCTTAGGTCAATACCGTAGAGGTGTTTAGAGGCTATTTTTAGTTCATAATACTTGAGCAAAGGGGCGGTCTTCAAAAGTTCGGAGATAGTAGTATATGTTATCCAAATTGAAAAATCCTCTAGTATGGCCTTTGTCGGGGAAGTAAGGCCAAGTTTTTCATGGATCTCGTCTGTTACCGATCTAATAATATCCCGATCTATATGCTTTATTGTAATAATTAAAACGTCGAAGTCCCTCATGGGTTGCACAACGTCATTTTCACAATATAGAGCACCTTCGTCTTTACCAAAACTTCCTATGAGATAAATGGATACGCAAGAATTCCTTAGGTACTTCAATATGGTTTCCACGGTTATGTCTAAATATTTTTGCATCGTAGGTTTGAATTTCTCAAAACAAAGTTGATATTGTTGATCAATATTACGTGAGTATACATCTTTCATATAATATCCCATTATAAACATGGATTGAATAACTGAGTATTCAATACTTGAAAATACATAGATTATGACTTTACATCATTCTTATATTGTTTCTCCCATGTGATTTCTTTTTTGTCCATAGGTTTCTGATCGAGGGTAGCACTAGTTATAGTTACGTTGCTACCCATGATCTGTAGGGTTTGTAGACTAGTAGTATGCATGCGCACAATTTTGCAGTCTAAATCCTTAAGTCCTGATGCCTCTAACAAGTTTTGGGTACCCAAACTATTGACCCTAAAGGTTTCAAGAGGATCTACAAAGCTTCTGGGAACATAAAATTGAGATACGAGATGAAAGATTACGTCCGGCTGTACTCTATCTAGGGAAAGAGTAAGCTTGTTAAGTCCGTCATGTTGCCTTCAACAAGTCTTTTTGGCACATTTCCATCAGCTCTCCTTCTATACAGGCCATAAACTTCATGACCTAGGGATAGAAGTTTCCTAGCTAAGTATGAACCTACGAAACCAGTAATTCCAGTT
>Ga0080004_1111180_pt1 | contig 13958 bp, 17 predicted proteins | sample WasSprMetagenome_FD_69207 | JGI IMG/M metagenome (GOLD analysis project Ga0080004, IMG submission 69207) | Sulfidic aquatic microbial communities from Washburn Spring, Yellowstone National Park, USA - WS (SPADES assembly) (version 2) | ecosystem: Environmental > Aquatic > Thermal springs > Hot... | reverse complement strand
CTTCCAATCCCTCTTCCCAGCCAACAATCACCCCCCGCACCTCCTAAGATAGCAGACCCTAGGCTATTGAACCGGCTTGACAGGAAGCTTAGACCATGAGACAAACTTTTTTGCCACAACCTCTTTATAGGCTCCCTTATACCTAAGTCCAGCCTTGTAACCTACTTCACGCTCACAAGAGGGTAGCTCACCATGTGCTTAAACGGAAAAGTATTCATGTGTAGCTTTTGAATTTCATCTACTTTATTCAGGAGCAATAGCATGTCAAACTCTTCATTAAGAAGTCCTTAGGCCAGGAGCATAAATACTGAACTTTTATCAGTAGGTAGCATATTCATCTTTATGATCGCCCCGCAGTTATGGGTCGCCATACCAGATTCACTTGTATCAGATTCCTATCATCTTAGGGAGAAGACATCAAAACTGGGCATGATTGGTAGAGCTTGCTCTATCTTTGGAGTATCAAAGATTTACATTTACAAAGATTTATCAGGGAATTATGAAGAGGATGGAGAAACTATAAAGACCATTCTTGAGTATATGGAGACACCTCAATATCTTAGGAAGAGGATTTTTAAACAATTGAAAGCACTAACATATGTAGGTCTTCTACCACCTTTAAGAACTCCTCACCATAAGCTAGAGATTCCTCTATCTGATGTTAAAGTTGGAGATTTGAGAGAAGGCGTAGCCATAAAATCAGGAGAGAGAATTTTAGTAGATGTTGGTCTATCATCTCCTATAACTTTAGAAGGCATGGGCAAGCTATTGATATTATAATGAATGTAAGAGCTAAACTTGATCCAGATAGCATTACTGAATGTGTTCGAGAAACACTCAGAACTGTAGCATTAAATTATAAAGTTGAATATTCTGACTGGTTCGCAAAGAGCTTCAGGCCTTCTTTTCCAAAACCCTACTACCGTCTACCTAAGGCGTGAGAAGTGGGATGGATGCAACGATCATTTGAAATTTGCAACATATTAGACGATCGGATTCTTAAATCATTTTACTAATTGATCTTTTACCAATTGGACTAACCTTCTTCCCTCTCTATGAATATCTATTAGAGGGACTTCTAAATTGGAAAGCTTAAACCTTGCAACTCTGCCAGTAATAGCTATTATTGGGTGAACTGTTCCTTCTAAATTCATCTTTAAATCTTCCTCATTCTTTGCTGCTATTATCTTAAAGATATCACTTCTCTTGGCAATAAGGGAATGAAATCCCTCTAAGAATATTACATCTAACCCCTCTTCTAACTCCTTAATCACTTTTTCTAATTCTATTTGCTGATCTTCTTTCTTAATTATAATGGCGACTTCTGCTGGAGCTATAATGGCTATTTTTTTCGCCCCAGCTCGAGCAAACTTCCATGTATCCTTACCCTTTTTGTCAATGGTAAAATCTTGTTCATGAACATGCTTAATTGAGCCTATAACAAAACCTTCCTTACTTAGATTATTTATCAAATACTCTATAGTGGAAGTCTTTCCAGAGCCGCTTTTTCCTATAACAGCCACTATTTTTACCATTATAATCACTAGCCAAGGTTTTCTTTAGCAATTGATTATAGCTAGTCCTTATAAGGCTTCCAACTTTGAATCTTGTAGTATATCACTTCTCCCCTCCTTTCAATGACCGCTAATACCGCTTCTTTTCCCATCCTTCCTATTTGACTTACAATTTCACTTAATTTTTTGATAGGGGTCTTCGTGCCTTCATTCAAGCCGCAAACAACATACTTTGCCGATTTTGAACCATACTCACCTCTATCGTAAACTCTAAAGTCAGCACCAAATCCAAATCCTTCACAAACTACATATCCACGACTCCTTAAATCTCTGTATATTAAAAACTTAGTCCATATGTTAGCATCTTTGGATATAGCTATATCTACCAGCTCCTTGATAGAAATTTCTTTCCCATCTTTCAGTATTTTTAACTTGCCGCTATAAAGTAAGAAAATAGCTTCGTAATCCTTTAATAAGAGTTTGTCAGTCAGCTCTTCCCCATAACCTCTCTTTTTCAATTCCTCTTGAGCTTTTTGATCACTGATTATAACGCCTTTTTCTGTTAAATATCCTGTCAATGAGTAAGGGATTTCCTCAGCCATCATAGGTCATAAGTGCATATCTTATTTAAAGTAAGACTTTTTGACCCTATACACATTTAAATTAATCTAAATTAAAATTTTTATTAATGGTATAAAAGGCTAAGTAGTCTTTCCTCAAAATTTTGAGGAAAGGGATATTAGAACCTTTAAAAGAAAAGAGTTAGAGTAACATGATTTGGAAAGGATTTACTAAAAGAACTGTAATCTGGGAAAACGGGACGATCGAGTTAATAGATCAGAGGAAATTGCCTAATAAACTAGTCACCATAAAATGCATTAACCATCATCAAGTAGCAGATGCCATTAAGAATATGAGTATAAGAGGAGCTCCTGCCATCGGAGCGATAGCAGCCATGGCCCTTGCACTGGTAGCTAAAAAATCTAAAGCTAAGACGAAAGACGAACTGATCAAAGAGCTCGAGTTTGTAGCAAAGGATCTAAAGGCTACTCGTCCAACAGGCGCAAACTTATTCTGGGCTATTCAAAGGGTCATAAATAGAGCATATTCAACTGAAGGCAAAATAGAAGAAATTGTTGAGGCAATTGAAAAGGAGGCTCTTCTAATTGTAGAAGAGGATATAGAAACAAATCGTGCCATAGGAAAGAATGGTGCTAAAATTCTTGATGACGGAGATACAGTGCTAACCCACTGTAAATGACTTAGTTTTTACTGGTCAGCAGAATGCGGGAGCACTGGCAACTGTAGGCTATGGTACGGCTCTAGGAGTAATAAGAGCGGCAATAGAGCAGGGAAAATGCATAGAAGTTATAGCTACAGAGACCAGACCTGCACTCCAAGGAGCAAGACTAACTTGTTTTGAACTAAAAATTGATGGAATTCCCGTTACTTTGATAACAGATTCTATGGTAGGCTATGTAATGCAAAAAGGGTTAGTAAATAAGGTAATAGTTGGCGCAGACAGAATAACGAAGCTCGGTCACACATTTAATAAAATAGGAACTTATCAAATAGCGGTTTTGGCTCAAAAACACAAAATACCATTTTATGTTGCTGCACCTAAATCAACTTTTGATGTTACCACTAGATATGAAGATGTAATCATAGAGGAAAGAAGCATAGATGAGGTGGTTATAATCAATAAGAAAAGAATAGCACCGAAAGGAATCAATGTGCTAAATCCAGCCTTCGATATGACCCCGCCAGAACTGATAACTGGATTCATAACTGAAAAAGGATTGTTATTACCGCCGTTTAGAGAATCTATTAGTAATCTCTTTAAGAGTTATAGTTAAAGGGATTTAAATCGAAGCTTTTAGTTGGACTTACGGTCTATATTAAAAAATTCAGATAAGAATTTTTTAATATCTAAAAATATAATAACTACGACCCTATTTGAAGACCCACGATCAATTAAACTCACAAAACTTCAAAAAGAATGCTTATAGATAAAGACTAAAATAGTTTTACATAATTTCTATATTAGTAGTATAACATGTATTTGGAATATGTTGAAAATTCTTATTAACAGAGATCTTTTAGGGAGAGATTCGAATGCAATTATATTTTATAATAGGAGATGATTTTGGTGATAAAGTTGTAGGGAATTTAGTTAACTTACCAAGCTTTTGCAAAGCTTGTAATTTAGCATGCAATTATTGTAGGATCAAATATGGATCATTTGCATCTGATATTTGTGGAATCGATATAATAAAATATAAATTAAGTAACTTTATTGAAGAGCCTGAAAGGTATCTCCCAAAAAATCCGCCGAAATGTGATGTTATTTTATCAATAGGAATTCATCCAGATCTTCTTACTGTATTGCCTTTACTCGTAGAAAAGACAGACGCTAAAGCAGTTATCGTACCAATAGAGAATAGGAATTGGTGCCCACCAAACCTTCAAAGGAGGCTCGAGGTAGAGCTAGAAGATTTTAAAGTCGAATGCGCCTTTCCGAAGCCTTTTTGCGCTCTTGAGGAGAGCGGGAAGAAGATCATAGATGAATTCATCAATAGATATAAGATCGGTAAGCCCATAATCAAGGTCTATTTAGAAGATGATGTTATAAAGAATTCTGCAGTTTTAAGAAGTGCACCTTGTGGTTCTACATGGTACGTGACTCAGCGAATCAAGTGGAGCAGGATATATAACATAGAGCAAGTAGTTTCGAATTCCCATCACGGCTACCCTTGCACAGCAAGTATGGAGTTTGACCCAGAGCTAAAAGATACTATATTACACAAGGCTGGGTATATTATAAGGGATGCCGTTCTTGATGCCATCGATAGAGCTTGCATTAGGCAAGAAATAATATTGCCAAAGAAAAAGTGAAAATTTTTATCTTAATTAAAATATTAAAAGACCATGATTAATATAAGAGAGCTCATAATATTAGGTTCTGGACCTGCAGGCTTGACGGCAGCAATTTATGCTGCTAGAGCAAATCTTAAGCCTCTTGTAATTACAGGTTTACCACCTGGAGGGCAATTAATGCTAGCTAGTGAAGTTGAAAATTATCCTGGATTCCCAGATGGTATACCAGGACCTGAGTTGATGAATAGGATGAGAAAACAGGCTGAAAGATTTGGTGCAGATCTCTTAGAGTACGATGCCACGTCTGTTAATTTCTTATCATATCCTTTTGAAGTTAAAGTTGAGGATGAAGTCTACAAAGCCAAAGCCATAATAATAGCAACTGGAGCCTCTGCAAAATGGCTAGGGTTAGAGTCTGAACAAAGGCTTATTGGTAGGGGGGTATCTTCATGCGCTACATGTGATGCTCCATTATTCAAAGATAAAGATGTGGCAGTTGTTGGAGGAGGAGATACTGCTATAATCGATGCTTTATTACTTGCAAAATACGCAAGAAAAGTAACGGTAATTCATAGGAGGGACAAGCTTAGAGCCAGCAAGATTTTGCAAGAAAGAGCCTTTAAAAATGAGAAGATAAGTTTCAAGTGGAATAGCATAGTGGATAACATTATTGGTGATAAGAAAGTTGAAGGCGTTATAATCAAGGATTTAAAAACAGGAGAAAAAAACAAGATCGATTGCCAAGGAGTCTTTATAGCTATTGGTCATAAGCCAAATACAGACCTTTTTAAAGGGCAGATAGAATTAGATGAGAGTGGGTATATAGTAGTAAGAAATAATACTGAAACTAACATAAAAGGAGTATTTGCAGCCGGGGATGTCTGTGATTCTAGATACAAACAAGTAATAACAGCGGCAGGTATGGGTTGCCAAGCAGCCATGGACGCTGAGAAGTATCTTGAATCAGTAGAATGAGATAGAAATATGTTTTCTAAACGAGTATCTCTTATGGGCAGTATAATTGGTTAAAGTCTTCTCATAACCGGTTGCTTCAGTTTCAAAGCTAAAGTCTTTTGCAAACCTTCAAAGGCCTCTACAACCTTCTCTTTTGCAAGATACTGATCTTCCTCTACAACTTTAACACCACGCTCTGAAATTGTTACAGGCTCAAGCACTATCGGTAATGATAAACCGATGATCTTGCTTATGACTCTAACAGTTCTAGGATAAGTTACACCGTTCCTAAAGCTAAAGAAGAACGTTCCAGACTCAACAATAGGCTTTGGTTCCAAGGGAACAGTAAGATCCTTTGAAGAAAAGCCTTCTATGAAACTTTGGTTGTTTGCCTTGATGTCATTTATTAGGGCCTCTCTCTTCTCCTCCAAAGCCTTTGCCCTCCTGATGAGGTCTGATTCGTCCTTCCACTGATATCCGGCTAGCTTAGCAAACCTAGCCTCTTTTTCATCCCTTTTGGGCTTCTGCTTCAACTCCTCTTTGACCCAGGCCAATTCAGCCTCTACTTGTCTAAGCTTTTCTTCGTCATCTTCGAGCCTAAGGGCGATGCTTTCAAGATCAGAAAAATCCATATATGGATTACCCCAAATCAGCTGAAGTGGTTAACCACATTGATAAGGCTTTGCTTGAACTCTTCTTGCTTCAATCCCCACTTCTCATATTCAGCTCTGTATCCATCCCAAGATTCCTCGGCTTCCTTGGCTATAGACAAAATCTTATTACCAATAGCCTTATTGTTCAATAGAACTAAAACACCCCCAGGCTCTCCTCCTAAACAAGGAATTCTTATGAAGATTATTCTTTTGTCCTCTGTTGGAAATCTATCTTTGATGATCTTTCTTAACCTCTCTCTATGTTCATGCTCAAACTTGCCTCGAGCCTTCACTAGTACACAACAGGAACTTTTTTCTCCAACCATACGACTTGGCTCTTCACCCTCAAAGTCGAAGAGCACACCATCCCTAGCTTCTGATATAGAGGAGATAATACTATCTATATCCGATTCTTTTGGCACTATGGGGATGAGCCATGGGTATACGAACCTGGGCTTAGAGCTAGCCAACCAAGTTCTATAGTTAGACATATCCCACTCTGTTTCTCTCGTAAAAGAAGCTACGAATAGTGATATCATATGAGCAGAAATTAGGTTCATATTTCTGTAATCTCTCCACCCTATCTCAAGCTCTTCAGGAAGCTCATCCACTATTGATGATCTCTTCGAAAGCTCATTACCAAACCTGGCAGCTAGGTTCCTCAGGGCTTTGTTATCTATTAGTATAGGGATATCTGAATACTTGATTTGATAGTCAAGATTCATCACGATGCTTATAGACGCTGGGCCTAAGATTACAGGATCCCATCCAAACTCTGGAAGCACTCCAAAGGTCGCTATTACTTGGGTTCCTTCTCCTGTATTTTGACATGCTCCATGAATGCACTAGCAAAGGCACCACCTGTTCCTCCACCCATAGCAAAGGGTATATTGAAGCCTCGGACAGGCTCGGGTGATAGCTCCTCAAACCTCCTTTGTACATCATACTTGGTCTCAATTTCATTCTTAAATCTTGATCTACCTTCTGCCCAGTTTCTGGCTGCTCCTCCCATACCATAAAGAGCATGTTTATCCTTCATTGAAAACAGTTCAGGGTAAGATTGCAAGATTAGGTTTGCGGCTCTGGGGTCAAGGTCTATAAGAAGAGCCCTAGGTACAAGAGGTATTTCTGACTTCTTGTAAGGAATACCGAACCTAAGCACTGTACCACCGTACCTCCTTAAAACTTGAATTTGTTCTTTTTCGCCTTTGAGAGCAGGGCGGCGCGGGTCAGCCCCAACATCCATGAGGATCCAACGGTAAGCTTCAGCCCCTATGCCGATTCCACAGTGGCCAAAAGATGCGCAGATGACAGGGTTTGGTGCTAGCGGAGCATGCTCTAATGCCATAGCTTAAATTACCCCCTCTTTTTCTAAAATTAGAAGTATGATCATTTCGATTTCACTCTTTTTGGAAATCATACCATAGTCATGGTAATTAGCTTATAAAGATTTAGCTAACATGGTGTAAGATTTCTTTAGAGATTATCTAATCATAAAGTTCGATCTTATTCTCTTCGCTGCTATATCTTAATAGTAAACCATGGCGCCCCCACTCAATAATCCATTTAGAAGCTACTTCACTATCAATTTCATGAATTTCTTCTGCTAAGAAATTTAATAACTCTTCTTTTGTAATAGCTTTATCCTCCTTTTTATTTATAAATTCTATTAACTTCTTGAAAAGATCTAGCTTAAGGAGCCTTTCGCCAAGGTACTTCTTTCTGCCTCTAATCCCATCACTCAAAAATTTTAAGCCCTCTTCTGTAAGCAAAATATCGCCAGATTCTACTTTTAAAAATCCTAAGAGTTCTGCGACTTCGATAACAGGTAAAAGATCGTCAAGCTCTAAGCTTAGCTCATCAGCTATCTTGGCTGCATCAACCTTACCTCCAAGATCTTCTAGGGCTTCTAAGAAACCTATGAGATGGCTGTAATGAACCCTTGGTATTGACATTCAAATTATGATGCTTTTACCATAAATTTTAATGTTGCGCTCAACTTTATGCTATGAGGGATGTGATTCTATCCACTAACTCATACAATCTTTGACTTCTCTTGTCTCTTGGCCTCATTAAGTCTATATTGAACTCTGCCACTATAGTTCCAGGTCTGTGGCTCAAGACTATTACTCTATCAGATAAGTAAACAGCTTCCTCTACGTTATGAGTTACCATGATCACGATTTCTGGTAAAGTAAATCTATCACTCCATAGCCTTAATATTTCTTCTCTAAGACCTTCAGCAGTAAGAGGGTCAAGGGAGGAAAAAGGTTCGTCCATCAATAAAATCTCAGGGTCTGTTACCAATGCTCTTGCTAAGCCTACTCTTTGCTTCATCCCACCAGAAAGCTCCTTAGGATAAGCATCTTCAAAGCCTTCTAAACCTACCTCTTGTATTATCTTTAAAGCTTTATCCTGTCTCTGTTTCTTAGGTATGCCTTGAGCTTCTAAGCCTAATTCGACATTCTCTAAAACGTTTAACCATGGTAAGAGGGCAAAGGATTGAAAGACCATGGACATATGGGGGTTTACGCTTTGAACCTTCTCACCCTTGTAGATGACTTCGCCCTTATCCGGAGGTACTAAGCCCATTATGATTCTTAAAAGAGTGGATTTGCCACAACCTGATGGTCCAACTATAGATAAGAACTCATTTTCATGGACAGAGAAGCTGACATCTTTAAGAATAGGGACTTTTCTTCCACGAAAATTAAACTCTTTACTTACATTTTTGACGTCAAGAATAGGTGTCAATAGCTGTGTTTTAGTACTCAATTCTATACCTCTCCATAATTATTCTGTATAACCTTCTCCAGACAAGCCTATTGATTATAAAAATTACAACGATCATTGCAAAAACACATAATAGAAGCAAGGCTACATTGCCCAATTCATAAGCAGCTATATCCAGTAGCGCACCTATCCCTAGAACTGAATAAACCTTACCGCCAAACATAATATACTCTGAAACAATAAGGGCGTTCCAGCCCCCTCCCCAGCCAGTTATGCTCCCTGTGACCAGGGAAGGATAGATAGACGGTAGGAGAAACCTCTTCCAATAAACTTTTCCCTTTACGCTGAATGTTTTAGCAACCTCCTCTATATCACTTGGAATTGACTTTGCTCCTCCTATTAGGTTAAAAAGGAGGTACCATTGCATTCCTGTAAGTATAAGTAAAATTGATGCGAGTTCTTGCCCATAAGGCAAACCCATTAACAAGACGAATATGAAGGGAAAAAAGGCTACAGCAGGAATGGCGGCAAAGGTCTGAAAGATTGGCATAAGGGAACTGAACAATCTTGGGCTCTTAGAGATCTTTATGGCAACAGGAAGGGTCCATGCTACTGCTATCAAGTAAGCTATGAAGAGGCGCGCCATTGATAAGATTATAGCTGAAGGCATGGAAAAAACTAACTGAGCAGTTTCATTCTCTATAAAAAGTAGCTTAAAAGACTCTATAAAAAGGTGCCCTTGTTCTAATATTAATAAGGTTAATCCATACATAAAGGCAGAAAATAAGACCAATATAACAGAATATGAAAATATCTTTGTGACTATAATATTTTCAATTAATTTACTGTAGACCTTTGCAAAAAAGTTACTTACTGTAGAGAAAAGATCTGAAAAGATTTTAACAATCTTGCCAGACAGTATAAGAGGCCTTGGATGTCTAACTAAGAAACTTGTTAATCGAGAAAGAGGAAAAGCGACTTCCTTCGAAGGCTCAATGGCAGAAACATAATCGTATTTAAAACGGTTTGCATAAGCCTCTAAAGGTCTCCATACAAAAATGTCTATGAATAAAATTGTTACAAGAAGGGCTCCTAGCCCTAAAAAAGTGTTTCCAAAATCTCCCATATAAGTAGCGTTAGCAAGAAAACTTCCTATTCCTGGAAGAATATAAGTCTTTGAGCCAAGGGATATTATCTCAGCTGCAACAAGAAAGTACCATCCACCAGACCAAGACATTATGCCATTATAAACTAATTTGGGAATGCTTGCTGGTATGTATAACCTCCTAATCTTTGTCCAGCCTTTAACGCCAAAGGATTCACATGCTTCTTCAATATCTTTTGGTATTGATGAAACTTGCTCGTAAACCGCAAAGGTAAGATTCCAAACCATGCTGGTAAAGATGAGAAATATCGCAGCAAATTCTATCCCAAACCAGCTAACACCGAAAAGGTCTACAAAAAAGAAGACAGCAGCGGGGAAGAAGCCAAGAATGGGAACGGATTGAAGAATGTCAAGAATAGGAATTAGTATCTTCTCTGCTCTGGCTTTTTTTGCAGCTATTATGCCATAAGTTATGGAAAATGCTATAGATATTAAAAAGGCTATGAACAACCTAATCAAAGAGCTTAAAGTGTAAAAAGGGATTAAGGAAGAGCTTAATGTTATGTTTTTATCTTGGGCATGAGTAGTCGGGGTGAGCAGTAATAATAGACAAATGAATATTAGTAGTTTTATTTTGCTCATCCAACTTGACTGTGAAAAATTAGTTAAGATAGGATATATAGGCTTAATGTATAAGTAATACTTGATCTCATTAGTAAAAAGATTTTCACGGCGTCAAAGACAAATCAAAAGTTAACTGTCTTGGTAGATTTAAATCCTTGTTTAAATTCTTATGTTTGGATAATAATCCTACTTGATTGTGCTTATCTCTTTCTAAGGAAAGAATCAAGTTGATGATCTGGATTTTCCTGAATAGCAGGTTCTTTTTGTTAACTTATCCAATATCTCAAGTTCTCTGTCTTGTATTCTTTGCTGAATTTCAAAGTGAATTACCATGAACTTTTGATTGCAACAACTGATAGATAAAACGAATTGGTAAAGGTGCAATGTTCGTTTTTCCTTCTTGTGCATCTTTGATCATGGCTACTATGTCACAATCATAATCGTTCTGACATTTTCTAATCAACTCTTTACCTTGTTTAATAGCGTAGGAAAAGATGAGTCTTAGTCCGTATCCTTTTACACCACGTTGGGTGATGGAATATTCTTTGAGAAGAATGCTACTCCAGTTTAGGTTATGTTCCCAGCATTTTACGAAAAGTTCAGAATGGTTAGGAGTCATTTTCTCAATCGTGAAAGATTCAGCTCTGTATTTTAATCCTCCTTCTGAGACTAGCAATAATGGAACTATCAAGCTTTTAAAACGTTTTAATTCCTCAACCAAATCGATGGTAAGCTCGACATCTTTTTCAGTTTCTCCGGGAAGCCCGATGATTAAAGTTGCACATGGAACCCAAGAATTTTTGGATAAGACTTCGAATGCATTTATAACCACATCGGGCCAGTCATCGGGGTTGAAAGGTTTACATTTCCCTCTCATATGGTCTCGAATCAGTCGTGAGCTACCCGTTTCTATGCCTGTCTGACCACTAAGCCATCTTTTTTCACCTACATCAAGAATGTTTGATATTTCCTCAACAAGATCCGGTGCGCTAGCAACTGAAGAAAGAGCGAAGTGACTTATCCCAACCGAATTTACGCCTGGATAGCTTTTCACAGTTTTAAAAAGGTCAACTACCGCCTCTTTATTTATCTCCAAACCCCTTGCTTTGTACCTGAGCACATCCTCAGCATGCAGTAGAGGCCTTCTTCCAGACCTCAAGTTAACTTCTACCTCTTTCAGAATATGGTCGATTGGAAGGCAACGGTAGCTCTGAAGAGTGGGAACACAAAAGTCGCACCCCCGCCCACATCCACGGGCGATCTCAACTATACCATCTATTGTTGGTTCTTTGATCACTGGTATATCATCCTCAGGAACCACCTCTCCATACACGATTTCTGGCAGCTGCTCGCCATTTATTGCCTTATCAAAAATAGAGGTGACAACTTTTTCACCCTCACCAATTACCACGCAGTCTATTCCAAGACTGTTCCGTATTTCCCTATCTTCAAGTTGCCAAGCCCCGGCTCCGCCAACAACGACCTTAGGCTTATGCTTTTTGACAGCAGGATGATTCAGAAGCTCTTTAAACTTCACCACCATATATGCTTCTCCTCTAAACAGTTGTGTGAACGTTGAGGTGGCAGGTCCTATTCCTAAAGGATCGTTCTCCGTGATTCCTATGACTTTCGTATTCGATCCCACAACTTTCTTAAGATGCTCAGGGTGAGCGACGATTACATCTTCTCTCTTAAAGCCATTGTTCAACAAAGTAGCTTCGATTTTTCTGGTTCCATATGGCGCGTATTTAGCTGAACCATCCTTATTTACTTCAACCGAAGGGCAAAACAAAGAAAAATAAAGCCAATCAGGAATTAAACCACGTGGCACACAAGCACTAAAGCCTAGAAAGATGCCACCGTTATACTCGCTCATCAGCGTGCGATCAGCAGTCAAGACAATTTTATAACCATTAGCTTCTTGCTTTGCCAAAGTTATCCCCCAGTTCCGATATTTTATTTTATGAAACATTTAAATTTTGATATATTAGCTAGGAAAATAACATGGGATGTTGAAACGGACTGAAGATTTAGCATGGAAATAGGTGACATAGCTGTAAGGACTTATGTGGTAGTGGGAAAATGCTTAATTGAATAGTTCATGTTAATTCCTTGTACCGTATCTGTAATTGAATTAAAATCTTTAACAAATTGTAGCAAGCCTCAAGAATTAAGCCATAAAACAAAAATCATTTTTTATTCATAATCGCCCAAGAGATCAGCAATTACTCTCTTGATCAAATTACGGAAAAGATTATTTACCTTCATAAGAAGGCCTTTTCCTTTATCGGTTAAATGGTAACACCTCAGCTCTCGTTGACCCTTTTTTATCCACTCGCTTACTACAAAGCCTTTCTCCTCTAGCCAATAAAGAAAAGGGTACACCATGCTTGGCTTCAGCGTTTGTCCAGTCAATCTTTTAGCTTCTTTCATGATCTCATATCCGTTTCTAGGCCCAGGAGTCAAGAGCCAAAGTATGATCGGTTTTTCGAAACCACGCAAAAATGCATCAATAACATCAACCATCTCATCCACCTGAGGAATAAAAATAATATTTTGATATATTAACCTTCTTAGCTTTACTTTGAAAGAAATTAATAAGAACATGTAATGTAACCAGAATGACTTGATTGAGGCGCTTAACCTATGAGTGAAGCAGAAAAAGAACTAATTCGAGCCATTATACGGGGTTTTAGTCGGGCCATTGTACTATGGCTCGTAAGCCGAAAGCCGATATCAGGCTACTCAATTGTAAAGGAAATAGAAAAGTTGACTGGACAAAAATTTCATGCAGGGATAATATACCCTCTCTTATACGAGTTAGAAAAAAATGGACTCATATCTGGTGAGTGGACACAAAAGGGTGGAAGGCGCACCAAACATTATTCAATAACTGAAAAAGGAACAAAAATGCTGAACCAATTACGCCAGAGTTTTGGGATGCCTACAAAAGAAGTACTAAAAAGCTTCATGTACAATACACATGGAGAATTCAACCTTCTTCAGAAATAAAGAATATACAAAAATAGAGAAATGAGTCCAGTAGGATTTTGAATCCAGATAATTTAAGAAATTTCGACATAAAAAGGTATTCTAATAGGAAGTTATACAATTTCGGATGATGTTATGATAAGATTTGAGTAAGTTGTTTAATGTTTTTGTCTTTTTAGCTTGTATTTTTGTGCTTCTATGTTGTCTTATTCTAGTCTTCAGCCTCTTTTGGATTTTGTGAAGAGATGAGGTATTCAAGAGGAATAAGACTTCTTTGGAGGTTAAGGTTATTGCAGCCATGTTATGTTTTACAGGTCTATCCTATAGGGGTGTAGCTAAGGCTGTTGGAGGTATATCCTATGGGCTGGTGTATAGGCTTTCACAGCAATTATGGATGCTCTACCTAAGCCTGAGAGGAGGTAGGTGTGTAGCTGTTGATGAGAATAAGCTGAAGATAGAGCGTAAGGGTGAACCCATATACGTGTTCCTTTGGGTTGCTAGAGATGT
>Ga0080004_1113404_pt1 | contig 13959 bp, 7 predicted proteins | sample WasSprMetagenome_FD_69207 | JGI IMG/M metagenome (GOLD analysis project Ga0080004, IMG submission 69207) | Sulfidic aquatic microbial communities from Washburn Spring, Yellowstone National Park, USA - WS (SPADES assembly) (version 2) | ecosystem: Environmental > Aquatic > Thermal springs > Hot... | reverse complement strand
AAATGTAAAGAGTAGTGTTTAATTGAGTTTTGAAGCTTCTTTTTAGTCTTTATTCTACAATAAAGGTTTTTAGTTGTGTGTATAGAGTATTCTATTTTGTGGTAGTGCTGTTTTGCGAGGTTGGGATGTTTGTCTCAGGTTGGTGTTAAGAGGCTTGTTAGTGAGAGTTTTAATTGTGCATATTTTAAGCCTGATCCTAGGGTGTTTGAAGCTTCTTCTGAGAAGCATGAGAAGTTGGTGAAGTTTGTTAGGAAGTGGTTTGAGGATTTGAGGAAGGACATTGAGTGTGTAGAGGAGTACGAGCTTTCCTTGGGTGGTTTGAGGGGCAGGGCTGATGTTGTTTGCTGGGATGGGAAAGAGGTTCACATTGTTGAAGTCAAGTCTACGCAGGTTCATAGAGCTAGAATGCAGGATGCTTTGCAGCTTATGCTCTATGTTTATATGTACTCTAAGACTAAGAACACCTCCTTGAGTAGTATTAATGCTTATCTTGCTTACAGCTATAGAGAGAGCCCTTATGCGAGTGCTTACATTATTAAGGTTAGCGTTGAAGCTGCGAAGACGCTAATTAATGTTGTGAGTCGCTTAGTAGAGTCATATAGCTCTATACGTTCTGGGAGCTTTGAGGGGAAAGGGCTATACGTAATAAGCGACTTATGCGATATCTGTGTCTATGATAAGTGCCCATTCAAGGCCTTAACAGGGGTGACACCATAGCCAGTGTGAAGAGTGCTTTAGAGAAGCTCATCAACATATACCACGAGATACTGTTGAATGAAATTGCTGTGATGAGGTCAAACACTATTGTTGAAGAGGGGAGAGATATTGGTGGTGCAATAATCTACTACAACACTGCATATCCTTTACAAAGTGTTGAGCCAAATGCGAGCAGAGGACTTGACTATCTACTCCTTGCATACTCGGTAATCAATGGAATTAGGAGGATTGCGTGCGGCTACAATGTTATGAAGCCTATTGATCCCAAGCCTGAGTGCCACATTGAAAATATAAGAAATGAGGTTGTAGAGCTTCTACAGCTTATCAGTGATCCCTCCAAAGAGGATGCCAACAAGATATACAGCTCATCGCTAGAGAGCTTAGTTGCTAAGCTAGTAATCACTATGATTAAGCACAGGCTACTCTACGTAGTTCCTCTGTGGGCTCATGACAATCTTAATATTGTAGCTGCTAGGAAGCTTTACAAGTTAGAGAGAAGAGCTTTTATTGGAGATGCTAAAAACCTTCAAGACCTCTATTCCTTTACACTCATGGTAAAGCTTGAAAAGTTCTTCAGTGAATACGGAATCGATATTGACACTCTGCTCAATGAATTTGAAAAAGAGATTTCTGAAGAGCTTGACCTAGGCAAAGATGGCATTAGCGTTCTGGGCAGCATTGATAAAATGCTCTTCAAGACTTTCCACGGAATGTTGTACAGGTATGCAAGTACTGCCTCAGCACTTCCCTTCACGCCAGCAACTCTCGAGTCCAACGTCTTGCCCTTCATGATAGAGCCTCCCCTACCAAAAAGCTACTTGACATACACTCAAGAAATGCGAAGAATGTGGACACTTCTAGATCAAGAACTTGTTGAAGCTGTGAACACATGCATTAATAGAATTGCGCAAGAGCACAACATTACGGAAAGCAATAAAATTAGCGAAGTGTTTGACGTCATTAAGGACATACTGTCTGAAGTGCAGAAGAAGTACCCAAGTCTTAGTTACCATCAATACACATACTTAGTAAAGATGTTTAGAGCGTGTAGTGATGGACACAGCGTCTTAGCTGCAATAACTTCTCCTACTGGTAGTGGAAAGACCCTGATATTCCTCCTCTACACACTGATAAAGGTCCTGGCATCTAAGCTTCTAGGCTTGAAGTCCAAAGCTGTGGTGGTCTACCCGCGCAAAGCCTTGGCTAGAGACCAGCTAGAGAGAATAATTGAGCTTAGTGATGCTGTTAATAGAGTTCTTAAGCGGAGAGGTGTTGGTGTAGAGCTGGTTATAGGGATTAGGGACGGTGATAGCCTCAACATTGAGAGGGAAAAGCCTTCGAACTTCTATAGCCTTCGAGAAATCGTTGTTGAGAGAGAAGGTAAGCAGTACAAGCTGTGCCATGGAATTTCAGCAAGCAGAGACTATACTGTATTTCTAGCAGAGGACAGCTGCTGGAGTAGCCCTGTCGAGGAGTTTATGTGGCTTAGGGACGTAAAGGTTTCAAGGGGTGAGTGGAGGTATTTAGCACAGTACGACATTGTTGTGACAAATCATTCTATACTGCATAGGCTTGCTAATGCAGCACTCATTGCAAAAGAGCTCAACGAATTTAGGGATGTTGTAGGCAATATCAACATTATTGTTGTTGACGAGGCTCATGTATACACTAAGGAGAACCTTGAGATTCTTGCTGCAGCACTTCTAAAGTTGCTTTACACAAGAGCTTACATACACAAGGGCTCAGAACCGGCAACAGCAGCAGACTTTGTAGCAGGACTAGACTTTATAGTGTCTAGCGCTACGCTAACGGATCAGCACATGATTAGCAAGGGCGAGAGCAAGTTATTTACGGGAAACATAATAGGCTTCTTCAAGATAAAGACCAGGTGTAGCGAAGTATCCTCGCTACCCCCAGCACTAAGAGATTTCTTGTCAAGCATATTGCCAGAGCCTGTATTAAGTGTTTACCAGTCACAGGGTGTAGCGATACACTTAGACTACGACTGTGCAGTCCTTAAGGATCTGGGCATAGAGCCTGAGAGAGGCTCAATCATATGGCGGTACCCCTACAGGATTAGGACAGCCCTTGTTGTGATTCCCTATCCACACAGAAACTCGTGGACAACACTACTAGAAGTCCTGATAGCGTTGATGCACTGGATCAATAGTGCTAGGCTAAGGCTTGAAAATCTCTACAGTGGCTTCTCAAAGCTATTAGCACTAGTATTTGTTGACAGCAGGACAACTCTAGAGGATCTCTACAGGCTAATTATTAGGAGGTATATCCTTGAAGAGCAAGAGCAAGTAGATAGGGTTCTACTCACAAAGCTTTACCGCTACAACCTCTATACATATCTAAAGGAGAACAAGCTTGCTGAGAGGATCCAAGCAACACTCCAGATAATCGGCTTTATATCAGAGCTTGCACAGCAAGGGGCTGTCTCTGCTTACCAGCTAATTTATGGTTTAACTGATAAGGCTAGGGCTGTAGGGGACTTCAATGTAGTTCCACTATACTTAACGCTAAGCGATATCGCAATGCTGAGTAGAGTAACTGTTAAGAGCTATGATGATCTCTTCAATGCTTTACAGAGTGCTACATATATGCGCAATGTGATTAGCTTTATAGAGAATGTGAACAGATTTGCTAAGGAAGCTATTGATAAAGACTACGCAAAGCTCCTGGACGAACTGAAGCAAGGTAGTTTAAACGTTTCTGTGCTTGTCCATCACGGTGAGCTGAAGAGAGAAGAGAGAACTGTAGTAGAGTCACTCATGAAGGGAAAGCTGCAGCCTATACCCCACATAGTCATGGCTACATCGACTCTGGAGCTAGGGGTTGACATAGAGCACATACCCGTAGTTGTTCAGTATGCTACAGAGCCGCTACCAGTAGAGCTTGTACAAAGACTTGGAAGAGGTGGTAGAGCGTTAGAGTCTTTCTATGTATCAACGCTACTCTTAGTACTTAGAAACACTGGTGAAGACCTCACATACCTACGAGACCAAGAAGCTGTCGAATATGTGTATAACTTTGAGGTTCCGAGAGCTGCGAGCCCATACAGGCACGCTGATGTGATGCTCAGATACATAACAAAGCTATACGTAGACAGCTGCCTAAGTAATAGAGATAAAGAGTGCTATGCAGAGCAAAGGCTGCTAAACTTCATTAAGACCATCAAGAGCCTTGGCTTCATAAGTGACACTAGAGACGTAGAGGAGCTATTTAATCAGTGGCTGTCAAAAGTTAAGCATTTCTACTTACGCCTAGTAGAATCCTCATTGCCTACTAGACCTCTTGATAAAGTACTTGTCAGCGTCTGTGAAGATCTGACAAAGATTTTGAAGATGTTTGAAAGTGAAAGGATTGCTTTAGGAGCAATGCGTAGCGAAGGCTTAAGAGATTCGAGCACCTCAAATCTTGAGGCTGCAATCAATGCTATTACCCGTGAAATTAGTGTGGCTGCAAATGCTCTATGCAGCTCAGAACTGCAACGCTATGGCAATCCACAGAATGCATTGCCATACCTAAGAGCATTGAGCAGAACACTGAGTGCAACTATAGACTTGCTGAAGCAAGGCAAACCACATTTAGAGCAAGCCGTATCAGCACTTGCGGGTGTAATGCTAGGCGTCTATGAGTATGTACATAAACTCTATACACAATATTTACAATCTGTGGAGAGTGTGCGTACTGAGGGGGTGCAGAGTATAGAGGTTGAGGATAAGATTAGGGAGTACGTGGAGAAAGATTTACACGTCTTTGACACATTAATACCGGGAATTGTTGATGACATAGGGAACACTTACATCAACCACATACTCATTAAGCTCAAACAAGGTAAAGCAAGCTTAGAATTACCTGACACCACATATGAGGCTTTCCAACGTGCGCGACCCCTTCACATAAAACTATCTGAGTAAGTTAGGGTGTGTAGCGTGAAGGTAAACTTTCCATTTTATCCAATAATCAGTAAAGGTGTTGCGTATAGCGCGTGGTATTGCTGTCAACTAAAACTCTATTTTGATGACAAGAGTGGAACACTTAAAATAATGGTTAATGAGAAGCCTAGGCATGATGTTTACATACCTCCTCTATCTCCATATGCTAGTACAGAAGCCATAGATATAGAGGATCTTAGGAACTTGTGTAGTGAAGATTCTAATGCTGTCACGGTTCATCACTACACACGTGTGTTTAACAACATTAAGAGTATCTACATAATTGTGGTTATGGAGAAGGGTGCTAAGAGCTCAAGCTTAGCACTCAAGCTTTCTTCACAGAGTGCTGATATGCTACTCATTGGTGTGCAAGAACAGCTTGCCAAAATGATTGAGGAATTCAAGAACAGAGTTAAAGCAGAGAAAGGCTTTGGAGAGTCCTCCGAAGTTATTGAAATTAGAATTGAAGGTAAGTACGCGCAGAGATTTAGAGATATTCCTAGCAAAATGAGTGTAAAAATTGTTGACCTCAGCCATGTCCAGACATATCCACAGATTCTCACTTGGCCTTTTCACGCAGCACTAATTATTGATGGTTCTCCGCAATCTATTCCTTCACCAGCTAAATCACGCGTTTTCTCCATTGATGCTATAGATGTTCTGCTAGGGAGTATCGTTGTTGAGAGAAAGCCTTGGGGGTCGTCGTACGTATTTGCGTTTCTTCCAACACCACTACTTTCATCTTATTATCACTTGCTGCACCAGCTAAGGCGTAGCCAGGGGCATGGCGGGGCTATTAATCCGCTGCTACTTCCATCAATTAATCTGTATGATGCTGGAAGCCTTGCTGTAGAGGTGTATCTACATAGCATTGCTAATTCACTTTTTGAAAGCGTTGCTTATTCTCTAAGGAGAGCCTGTGAGTTACTTAAGGAGATTAACGCTAAGCTTCACTACTCCATAGACACCTCTAGGATACGTAACATAGCTGTAGCTGAGGACCAGGAGTTAGACCCTAAGGCGCTTCTAAAGGCATTAATGTCCTCATTCCTGTTTGCAGGCATAACTATCAATGTTAGTGGAGCTATTGACAGAGAAGTTGCAAGGAGGTATTCATCAGAGCTGAGGTCCTTTACTAGGCGTCAACATCCACACAGGGTTTCACCACTTGAAGTAGCACTGAATGCTGAAAGCACTGTACTCAATCAGCTGAGGTTAGTGGGCTCTAGCCATAGCTTTATCCGTGTTTGGAGAAGCTATGTAGATATCAAGAGGTCTGACTTTCTGGAGAAACTGCTGGATAAGCTCATCTATATAAAGAGCTTTGGACAGAGTAAGAAGTACTCAACTACACAGCAACTTCTAGCTGCGTATTTGCTGCTAATTAACGACTTTGTGCAGGAGTTCAAGAACTCGAATCCGTTGCCTAGGGGTGCTGTAGTGAGTATAGATGTTGTTACACTTACTGAAAAAATAGTTACATTACTAATTGAGTATGGCCTTCACGGAGTTTCTCACACGCTTCTTCGTGAAGCTGCTGAAAGGTTGAAGATTAGGAAGCAGAGATTAAATGAGGTAACAGTTCTCATTGTTCCACAAGCGCCTTCAAGTGTCGTTGTGCCTGCAAACCTCTTTAACGCGTTTCTCTTCATGAATGTGTACATGAATATTGTTCTCGATGGCTACCACTACAGGGTTAGAGGTGGGGGCGAGGAATTGCTTAGAGGGCTCATCATGGTGACAGACACAAAGCCCTATACATCGCCCCAGTGGAGAAAGGCTTTAGCAGACTTTGATGTAAAGAGCTTTGCGAGGGGTGTTCTTGACCAGCTGCATAGAAGGAATTGTTACAGGTATTGGGAGGAGCGCAGAAATAGAATTGCTCCTGCGATAGACATAGCGGATGCTGTTATTGAGCAAAAGCTTGGGAATAGCCTACAAGTCTCTAAACTGCTCAGCAAAATGGTTGACTTTGTGGTAAAACTGTTTGACTTAAACAAGGCAGACAAGCAGCAAACACTATCACTACCACTATCAGAGTTCCGAAGGCTACTGGCGCCAATAATTACAAAAGCTGTTGCAGGAAGCTCAGCTACTTCAAGCGCTGAAGAGATTTCAAAGCTGCTGCACAGAGAAATTAAGCACTACCTAAACGCTATATATGAATACACAGTGCCCTTCTGCTTTGACGGATGCCACAACTGCATAATGATAGACAGGGGCTGCGGCCTTAGAAACCCACTACTAAAGGAATGGACAGCATCGAGATACATTGTGACAAAGATTCTCGAGAGCATAGCGTAAAGCGCTATAGAGTCTAGACAAAAAGTAACAGATTTACTGTGGCAAACCTCTTTAAAATATAGCACCACAGAGAATTCTAGTATTAGCGGGGCACTGCATGAGCTTAACAGCACTTTACACAGTGAGCAGCCTACGACCAGTAGCAAGATATCACAACAACGTGCTAGAGCTATTCCTAGACGAAAAAGTTGAAGTGCCGCTAATCAGAATCCGGGGAGAAAAAGCAAAGAAAATGTTTAGCATACTATCAAAGAAGTTTATACATAGAGAAAATGGAGAAACACAAGAAGTTGTGATACCAACAATAGCACTACCAGCAGTAGAAACATGGATACTAACATGCTACACAGTAACACCATCAGAAGAACTACTAAACAAGCTACTCGAATCAACACCAAAAACACTCATCAACATAATCTCAGACCTCATAACAATATCAGCAAAACAAAGAAAAACAAGAAAAGAACCACTCATAAACCACAACACAGCACAAAAAGCATCAAAAATAATAAGAGAACTACTAAAACTCTACACCTAACTCCTCACTAAGTCTTCCACATCAACACGCAATTCTCTAATCCAATAAAGTTTAAATTCGCATCTCAGCACTTTATACTACTCAGGGACAAGCACATTCTATTTTTACAGGTGTAATACTTGAACCAACAAAAACTCATAGAAAGAACATTTCCACTTTATGAAATAAATCTCTTCGCAGAATTCGATATGGCATTTCAAATGGGTTCAAAAGAACTAAGAGAAAGACTAAGAAGAATTCTAGGCCCTTACATCAAGGCTTACAGACCTCCCAGAATAAATAACCTTATGTATTATCCTGCGAGAATCCCGCCTTCAGCTACAAGAGCTGTAACCCTAGCTTCGATCTTGAACTATACCTCAGCTTTAACAAAGGATATTTTCCTTAAAGCTCTAGGATTAGAAAACGCCAGACAATTAGCACAAAAAATGAACGCTACAATAACATTCTACATGGCTGATCCAGACAGGAATCTTGTCAGAGACCTCATTAAGAAGCAGCTAGGTAAGAACCCTGAAGAAATAACAGTTGTAGATCCGATGGCTGGAGGAGGATCAATACCACTGGAAGCACTTAGGCTGGGCTTCAGAACAATAGCAGGAGACTATAACCCAGTAGCATACCTCATACTAAGGGCAACAATAGAGTTCCCAGCAAAATATGGAAGAAAGTTACTTTTATTGCTAGAACAGGAAGCGAAAGAGCTGCTGAGATATATTAGAGAGGAATTAGGGAGATTTTACGATGAGAACGCAGCTAGATTAATATACTTTATTGGTGCTGAACATAGCTGTGAAGGTATAATCCCATTAATTAGACAGGCAATGCTAAGCAGGTCAAAGAAAATCTATGTAAAGCCTATATTTGATAAAGAACGCAAGAAGTTAACATTTCAAATCTCATCACAGCCTCCAACATACTCACCTTCTCCATGTCCATATTGTGGAAAACCTGTGACAGAGAATGAGATTAGAGAGAAGTGGGTTAAGGAACACATAGCGTTCATAGAAGATTTGCTGGATGGCAAGGTTGAGAGGGCTAAGGACGCTTCAAAGATATACATACTGGGGACAGTGCAGTTAGGTAAAGGAAAGTATAGGGCTCCTATAGATAAAGACATACAGCTACTTATTGAGGCATGCGAAGAGCTTGCAAGAAGCGCGCTTAAAGAGAAGGAGGAAGGTAGAGATATCCGAGACTACATACCAATAGCAGAAATTCCACAAGACAACGAGGTTTTCAATGGTTTAAGAGGATACGGCTTTAGGTACTGGTACCAGCTCTTTGCACCGAGACAGCTATTAGTGCTGTATAAGGTAGTGAAGTATCTTAGGAACCGTGCTGAAGTGCTGGTAAAGCAGTATGGAGAACTAGGGGCGGCTGTAGTTCTTTATCTTACAATGGCATTATCAAAAGAGCTTGACTATAATAATATATTAACGCAGTGGAATCCAGGTAGCGAGGTTGTTAGAGATCTTGCAGGTTCTCAATACGCATTAGGTAGAAGTGCCGATCTAGGCTATGATTTTGCCGAAGGCAATTTTGTTTATAAAACATTTCCATGGGCTCTCGAGGCTGAGGAGGAAGAAGGAGAGGACAAGGAAGAAGAGGAGGTTGAGAGTACTAGGGGCGGTATTTTACCTGTTGTCAGGTTCTTGTGTAATAGACTTGATGGTTTGTGGAAGGATGGTTTAGATGCCGTGTATATGTGGGATGCTAGGCAGCTTGATAGGTACTTGCCTGAGAAGAGTGTTGATTTGATTAATGTTGATCCGCCTTACTATGATCAGCATGATTATGCTGGTATAACAGAGTTCTTCTGGGTAATTATGCAGCAGGCTCTTTGGCCTATGCTTGGTGTGTTGTTCCCGAGGGATAGGGTTAGGGTAGATGGTTGGAGTCCTTATGACCCGGAGGTTCCGAGAGGTATTGAGATTAGGGGGAGGCCTGTAAGGATGGGTGTATCTGAGTTTGGTGAGGGGTTTAAGCAGTTCTTAGAAGCTGTCTCAAAGGTTCTTAAGGATGATGGGTTGCTTGTTGTTTGGTATGCTTATGGAAGGCTTGAGGGATGGGAAGAGCTATTTAGGCTGTTCTACGAGACTGGATATGGTGTTACGAAGACTTGGCAGGTCTGGAGTCAGTCAAGGCAGAGGAGGGTTGCTTTGCAGAAGGCAGCTTTCTTCACTAGCATGGTTATTGTTGCGAGGCCTAGGTATCAGAGAAGAGTTATAGTAAGTTACAATGATTCTGTGTTCATAGATGATGTTAGGAACAGTGTGGAGCAGTCTATGGACACCTTGGTAAGCATGTATGGGCTTGATGTCCTTAAGGAGGCTTTCGTTACATCGATTGCCGATGGCTTTTCACGAGCAACGCTGTTTACGTTGCCCTCGGTTTTAGCTGTTTGGGTAAACCTATCTAATAGAGCTTTAGATGTTTCTGTATCCACTATACTGAATTATCTTGCTAGAAAAGTTGCTAGAGTTGGTATGCTTGACATTGCAGCAACAGATCCTATTACAAGGCTATACACATTTGCATTAATGGCTGCTACACCTGATTTATCAGTTTCGTCAGACTTCATTAATAGGGTGTCTCAGGCCTTAGCAGCTAATGCCCAGGCTATTGTGAAAGCAACTTCGAGAGGTTCTGCAAGGATTCTTGATCCAGAGGAAGTTGCTAGTAGGTATCAACATCTATTAATTGGTAAGAGTTTGAGATTGATACAAGAACTTGTAAATACTGTGTCTAGGCTGGGTGTGAGGGTTGCTGAAAACATTGTTATGCAGAATGATAGGAGCGCTGTTGAGCTTGCAAAGCTTCTAGTTGCTGTTGCATGGGATAAGCCGAAACTTAATGAAGACACTAGAGAAACTCTATTAACTATACTTTCTAAGGGTGTTGCTGCATGAGCCTTGAGAAAGTTGTTGATGTTAAACATATTGAAAGGCTAGCATATGTAGACCCCGACAAGCTTGCACCATCACTGGGCCTTGTCATCAGGTCTATCGTTGAGAGTACTCCATATGAAGGGGAGGAGTACTATCATAGGCCAAGCATATTCTTTGCATTGACTTATCCCACACAAAACTTTCTCAACATTTTAAAGAGTGTTGTACAGACGTTTTTGAATGGAGGGGCTAAGGGAATATTCCTAAACCTCGACATGGGTTCAGGTAAGACACATCTACTCACACTATTGCTACACCTCTTTGCCACATGTAATCTTGTTCCAGAGCAGTGTACAGATCTCCAAGACTATAAGAATGTGGGTTACGATCTAAAGCTTGCTGAGAAAACTATTGTATTTGCATTTGATTTGAGAACCCCGAAGAGTGTCTATAGTCATCAGCTGAAGCTGACTGAGATAATGTTAGAGAGAATGGGTTTGAAAGATGCTGCAACAATTATTGAGAGAAGCATTGATGAGGGAAGAATGCCAGATTCATACAAACTTGCTGAAGCTATTCCACGCGATGTCAACATACTCGTACTCATTGATGAGCTCTACTATGGAGCAGTATCAGCATCTGCAGATCCTGAGGAACGCAACATTGTAAAGGATGTCGTTAAATTCGTGCGTGAACTTCTTGACTATAGAAGGAGTATACCAAGAAGAGCTGGTGGTATTGTTGTTATTGTTGCAACTGCGAGAAGAGATGAGCAGTTATGGCAAAAGCTAAGGACAAGTGGTGAACTTGAGCAAGGGTTTATAGCTGCTATGGAGAATCTCATGAATCAGTTAGATAGGATTCTTGGTGCTCAGGAGACTAGGTGGCTAAGTATTGAGGATGCTAAGAGGATTATTGAAAAGAGGCTTGAGCTACCGCTAAATAGCTTTGATAAGTATTATCATAGCACCTTCAGCAAGTTTATAGAGAAGATAATTAGGGTTGATACAGATGTTCCACAAGCACATCACATGAGGTCACTCATAAAGGCTATGGCGATATTCACACTCAACGCTATTAAGGCTAGAGATAGTATTGTGACTCCTGGGCATTTTGACGAGAGCATAATCACGACGTTGCTTCTAGGTGCTGAAAACATTACGCAGATCTATAGATCTATCTATGGAGAGATAAGTAACTTAATCCACGATAAAAAGGCATTACAACTTGCTGTTAACGCTATATTCGCTCTTACAATAACAGGCGATCCACAGAGACTCATAGACATTGTAAGAATTGCTAAGACTGGTAGTCACATATCTGGATCAGAGCTTCGAAGTATTCCTCTTGTTGAGGAGAGGGAGTTAATCGATATACTAAAGGTTCATAGGTTCAGCGAGAGGGAAATAGCGAAGGCAATGGACGACTTAGCGAAGCTTCATACCCATATACATTCCGTGCAAGTTCCTGGAAGAGGCTACGCATTCTTTGTTGCACCAGTAGTAAGTATAGTGACTTTATATACAAAGAGTATTGAGGATAGGTATAGAGATTTCTTGTTAAAGCATGACTCTATAGTCAATACACTTGTTACAGGGTTGCTAAGCCTAAAGCATGAGGAGTCTGGTATAGAGGTAGAGGTTATAGATTCTATTGACGATGTACAGAAAAAGCCTCACTCTAAGGATCCGCTATACGTTTACATCTTAGCTGATAGATTAATACTATCCCAAATGGCAAAGAATACTGGTAAAGTAGATGAGCTACTGAAGGAGATGAGGAGAGCTGTAGAGAATTTCCTCATATCAAAAGCTAACTTTAACATTGTGTTCATACTTCCACAAATTAATGGAGATGTACTTCACAGAATCGCTCGATATCTAGCAATAGATGATGCTACAAGGTATGTAAAGGAGCACTATATTGAGCCTCTAAATAAGAAGAGCTTTAAGGAGTTATCTGAGCTTGACAGAACATTGAAGGAGTTAATTAGTCTGGAACTAGAGGACCTCATGTCAGAAGTTAATAGAAGAATTGGGGAGGCTACAGAAGCATATACCTCAGCCCTAAAAATCTCTCTCACTAGAGCAGTTTACCGCACACCAGATGGAACTGTTGAGAATCCCTTTAATCTCTTTGTAGAAGCTAAAAAAAGACCTTATGTTAAGGACTTGTCTAAAGCTATAGACATACTTCAATCCACTATCCAGGAAGTGTCAGCAGACCTTAGATCCTACATCATAAATAATGTTAGAGAGCTTAGACACATGATTTTCCTAACTAAAGGTTCAATGATGTACGGATACGCTGTTGACACCATGCTTAAGGTTGCTGATGAGGAGCTCAAGAAGAACAATAAATATGAGATTAGAGTTGATGATTGTGTAATCCTTCGAGTTAGTCCTGATAGATTTCTATATATACCACCAAGCACTATGAGAAGTATTGCAAGCGATGTCATTGTAAAGCTTGGGCAACAATACAAGAACATGCTTAATGTCATTGCTGAGAAAGATAAGATCATTATCGAAGCTAAGCAAATACCACCTCCCAAACCAGAAGAGCAACAAACAAAAATAACAGGTGGAGGAGAAGGTACTAGACCATCAGGGCAAGAAACAGGATCTATGGATACTTATGAGGGTATTACTAGAGTTATTGATGAACTTGCTCAGATGGGTGGAGGGTACATCGTATTAAAGGTTAGGGTTGATAGAGATAGTGCAGATACTGTTAAGAAATACATCCCAATGCTTAAGAGGTATATTGCTGAGTGGAGAGGGGAGCCTGCAGCTGGGTAGCAAAGCTTTGCGATCACTAGATGTTGTTGTTGAACATCTTTTTGAGCGAGCAAGGCTTAGAGGTTACGGGTACAAAAGGTTTTTAGAGCTTTTCATATCGTGCAGGTACTACAAGCACTCAAATTTCTTTTCTTTACTGTGTAGTGACGGCGAATTCTTGAGCTTGCTGCATAAACTTGTTGATGTACTTACGAGTACTTCTGACACCCTTAGCTTAATGGAGAGAGATATTCAGGTGCTGAGTCGTAGAGGCTATAAACCTTTTCTTGTTGACTGCTTAGGCTTACCAGAAATTTACAATATCTATAACACCGTTAGTAGCGCCTGCAGACACATCTCTGTTACTGTAAGAGTGTACATAAACTCACGTGCATTAACAGCTGAATTCACATCCAAGCACCATGCAGCATCAATGTCTAGCCTAGCTAAGCTCATTGGTGCAAGCCTTTACCAAAAATCAACAGATTTTTATATCCACGAAGAGCTTGGAAAACTACAAAAACTAAACAACATATTAGCCAAAGCCGAGGCATGGCTAGCCCCTATAACAGAGAACATAGCCAATGACGCAATAAGCTTTGAAAAAGCATTCATATTCTCTGACCACGGCTATGATACTTTTTGTACACCAGAAGGAGAATGCTACCTCGAACACGGACCACAAAGCACGTTAGCAAAAATAGCTCCATTAATAATAATTAACTGCATTAAGCTTTAGACCCTTGACCCCTTCTTAACACCAACTCTCATAACATAGCTCTTAT
>Ga0080004_1113314_pt1 | contig 13960 bp, 7 predicted proteins | sample WasSprMetagenome_FD_69207 | JGI IMG/M metagenome (GOLD analysis project Ga0080004, IMG submission 69207) | Sulfidic aquatic microbial communities from Washburn Spring, Yellowstone National Park, USA - WS (SPADES assembly) (version 2) | ecosystem: Environmental > Aquatic > Thermal springs > Hot... | reverse complement strand
ATAGCAGTAGATGTGAAGTCTAAGAAGATAGTGAGCCTAGAGGTAACAGACGAATCCATAGGAGACTCAAAAGAATTCAAACCACTCATAGAGAAGGCTTGTGAAAGAGGTGTAGCGGCTAAGGTGTATGCAGACACAGCATACAACTCAAGAGCAAACTTCAACCCCCTCCAAACAATAAAAGCTGAAGCAGCGATAAAACCGAAAAAGAACCCATCAACCAAGGCTCACACCTAAGAGCGAAGACCGTAAAAGCCTTCCTCCAAAACCCAAAAGCTTGGAAGGAAAGCGTAAGCTACGGACTAAGATGAATAGCAGAAACCTGCAACTCAACCACGAAGAGAACACTAGGAGAATTCATAAGAGCACCAAACCCAACACAAACAATACAGGAGATGAGACAAAAACCCTAACATATAACACCCTAACAGCATGGAGAGCGATCTAAACACACCCAAAAAAGACCGGAAAGCAGAACCCATTTTGCAACAAAGCATAAAAGCACGAGGTTGTCGCTTAATTCCTGTTATCTATTTGGTTGGATTCTGTTGATGTGTTTGTTTGTAGGTTGTGGTGGGGGTGGGCTCTGATGTGCTTTGGTGAAGGAGCATCGTCGGAGAGGTGGCTACTGGAAGGTATACCACCTAGCCCACACCCTCGAACTAGATAGCTTGGTTAAAGATATAGTTGAGCTTGTCAAGGAGTGTTGTCCTCCTGTGAGGGTTAAGTTGAGTGGGAGGGGTAGGAGGCCTATTCACTCTTGGGAGAAGATGGTCTGCATCTGCCTCCTCATGATCATACTTGGTTTGAGCTTCAGAGATATGCAGAAGATGGTCCCTAGGCTAGGCCTCCCTTGGGATGAACCATATCCTGACCACTCAACCATACATAGAGCTTATCATAAGATACCCCTAGATTATCTTGAGTCTATGCTTGATAGGGTTGCTCATCTATGTATTAGGGAGGCTGGTTGGAGGAGGGGGTTGGTAGCAGCAGACAGCACAGGTGTTGAAACAGATAGGTATGAGGTGGTGGTGAAGCCGAGTAGGAGAAAGAGGTGCTTCGAAGCTGCGAGAAGAACCATCCACATCAAACACCACATAACAGCTATCATAGACCACCCCATATCATACTCAAAGCTAAGATAACAAGCTACAGATGCTCAGATTCAAAAACACTAATAAGCATGCTTAAGAGGTTAAAAGCAGTAAGAGGATCGATATTCAACGCAGATAGAGCGTATGATGCCGAATACATCTTCAAACACATATACAAACTTGGGATGAAGCCGAACATCAAGCAGAGAAACATGCTGAAAGGAGAGGGTAGAAAGAGGCTAAAATACAGAATGAAGGCATCAAAAGAATTCGACGAACAAACCTACCACTACAGAGGCTTGAAGCGATCTTCGGAGGAGAAGAATCAGACAACCACGAACTCAAAACAAGATTCAGAACCAAAGAACACCAAGAAAAATGGGGCCAAATAATAGCAATAGGATGGAACCTCAAAACACTAAACAGAATAAGATGCACAAAACAACCAAAAATAACAGTGAAAACAATCCCACACAATTAAGCGACAACCTCCCCATCTCCATAAGATTCAAATAGAAGATTCGTCTTATAGAAGAAAACAATGGGTTGATGTGCAAAAGAATCGCCACATTATTTCTAACGCTATTGATAGCTCTCGCAATTTTCAGCACATCCATTTCGGTGGCGCGAGCCCAAGCCCCTCCAGATCCTTGGGTTATGAAGCCCATATACGTTAACGATAAAGAGTATGATCCTAACAACCCCCCATCGATCAACTTAGGAGAAACGGTCAAGATACGAGTCGCAGGGATAAATTATCAAGGAGGGGATGCTTCAGAGGCATATCTGGGGGTTTCTTTCCCTGACCTCACCAGCACCTCCAGCTATGTTAGGATAACATCTTCGAACGCCCCGAACTATAAAGCATATCAGCCAGGCAGCTCCGGTTGGGGAGGATACGGAACTAAACAGCTAACCCTAAAATATTGGCTGGTTGAGGCTTGGGCCGCTCCCTGGAGGGGTGGTAAGACGTGGTATTGGATGGAGGTGGTTGTGAAGCCGGAGAAAGCAGGCCCGTTCACCTTCCACGTGAAGATGACGGCAAAGGGCTACGACGGGAAGTGGTACGCCGACCCAACCCCATCAGGACAAGGGAAGACAGGAGGGGCTGTTGTCCTAGAGCCTCAGCAAAGCGAATACGCCTACGCCTGCAGAATAGATGTTAAGTCAACTGGAAACCTCGCTGTGCAGTGTTTAGACGTTAACGGCAATCCGGCTCCAAACGTTGAAGTTAAGCTATACAAGCCAGAGCCTTGGACGTTCTTGAGAAGCCAGAGGGCCGACTCTAGCGGGAGGACGACTTTTACCAACTTAGAACCTGGCTACTACTACATAAAATACGTCCCCTCTACTCCTTGGAAGATAAAAGATGATGGAATTATAGAGATAGGGACGGGAAGAGCATCAGCATTGGTTAAAAGCGGAGAAACCACATCCTGGTCCGTCAAAGAAGCTGGCTTGGAGGTGTATGTGAAAGATCAAGGCGGAAATCCGGTTCAGGGAGCGGAAGTCTTGCTTTATATCATGGAGCAGGGTAAATACCAACGCTTTCTAGAGGGTTCTAACAAGATCACAGGTAGCGATGGGAAAGTCGTTTATAGATACCTTGATCCAACTGCTGATTACTGGACCGCCTACGTCGTGGAGGTCTATAAGGACGGTAAGCTCATTGGTAGGGCGAGTAAGGAGATAGGTGCAGGTTGGAATAGTGTACCAATAACTGTGGTGACAAATAATCCCCCGCAACTATCCGCTGGTTATGTTGATCCAAAGAGTGGCGATACCTCAACAAACTTCTACTACTACGTCAACTATTATGATGCTGATGGCGATAAACCCACTACGAGATACGTGTACATAGATGGCATACCCTACACCATGAGCCTTTATGGAGGCTCCGAGGCCGCTGGTGTTTATCGGTATGGTCCTAAGACCCTCACTGCTGGGTACCATACTTACTACTTCTACTTCGAAGATGGCAGAGGCGGTAGTGCTAGACTACCTATGTCAGGGAGCTGTTCCGGGCCAACAGTGGGGGAGGAAGTTCTTCCAGATCTAACGATAACTTCTGTGAAGGCATATCCCTCTACGCTATACATAGGAGAATGGTTAACTGTTGAGTTCACGGGTGCAAATATCGGTAAGGCAGACTCAAGTGTATTCGGAATAGGGATCTACTTGGGGAAGACTGAAAATGGTACGGATTATTTCTTATACGAGCCACTTCGAACTGCATTTAAAGCCGGAGAAACTAAGCCGTACAAGTATGAGGTTAGAATTCCAGAGAACGTAGAACCCGGGGATTACTACGTAACGGTATTCATCGACCATAAGAACGAGGTTAAGGAATCGAATGAGAACAACAACATTGGGAGCACTACTCCAAACAAGATTACGGTTAAGGTAAGAGAGATGCATGTTCATAAGTTAAGTCCTAAAGGCGCTAGCTACCATAAAGGCGATCCTGTGACTGTGAGTATAGAAATTGTTGATGATTATGGGAATCCCGTTAGTGGGGCTGAGGTCGTCGCGATGCTCACTCCACCAACGCCAACAGGCACGACAGCGCCTGCTTTTAAGTTAGTGGAAAGTACTGCTGGGATATATAGTGGATCACCACTATTAACGAATTTACAGCAAACTGGAGTGTACGGACTCAATATACATATACGAAAGGGGGATTACACAGCATCTATTTACGACTCATTTGAAATTAAAGAAGGAACAACTATTACATCCGGTGCATTTTATGGACAGGTAAAGCATGGAGGGTCTATTGTCAAATCAATACAGATCCCAGCTTGGACAAAAACAACAGAGGCTACAACATTAAAGATATTTTTGCAAAGTAATGAAAGCGATATACTATACCTTTACGTCGAACCCCCGGATAAGTCTAAGATATATAGTGACGAATCCAGTAGTTCCTATAAAGTGATCTCTATCAGTAGTCCACAGGGAGGTATATGGACAATTAGAATTTTTGGTGAAAAAGTAGTCGATGATGGAGCTTTTATAGGAGGATATTTCTACGAAACAACTCCTTTTACCTTTGATTTAAGATCCTTCAAGGAAAAGGCTTTGGCTTTCTTTATTAAAGCCACAATTAAAAAAGTATTCACTGAGGTTATTGGTAAATTATTAGGAAAAAGTGCAGGTATCGTCTCTGGCGTTGTCCTAAGTGTTCTCGACAGCGCAGCATTAAGCGCTGGAAATGCCATCAAAATATACACGTATACCAGTGATGACAAGCAAAATGTTGGCGCCATCAGGGTCAATGGTCTCCTCCATTCACCTCCGGTTGTAATTAGTGATGTCACACCTGGAGACATCAAACTTGAAGCTTTACCGCCAGAGGGATATGTCTTTAATCAATGGAAAGTTCCAGAAACGGATACGGATGTGGTCAGAGTAGAGGATCCGAAAAACCAGCTCACGTACATTAAAGTCCTTGCCGTTGATGGTTTAAGTTACTCGATCATAGCCATATTCGAACCTTCCTTTAAACCTAGTATAAGTGTCCAACCTACAACTTGGAGCGATATTGTTGAGGCTGGAAAGTCAAAAACTCAAACCTTCACAACCTCCGCCAGCGGTGGCACAGTTAGAGGCGTAACCGTTACTAAGATTTCTGGGCCAGCTTGGCTCACTATAAGCCCAACAAGCCTAGGTGATATTCAAGCCGGATCTTCTAAGACGTTTACGGTTACCGCATCTCCTCCAGCAGGCACAACCGGCTCATTTAGCTATTTGATAAGGGTTACTTGTACAGAAGGTGAGCCGAAGAGCATAGACGTCTCGGGCACGATTACTGTCAAAGACGTAGTTCCTCCAACCCCGGTTGAGGTTAAGGTTGAGCCAAGCGAAACTGTTCGTGATGATTATGAGGGTAACATCCGGCTTAAAGTTCTGTGGAAGGATGACAGTGGTGTTTCTAGGGTGAAGTTTGAGCTATGGGCTGATAGCACGCCCATAGGGGTTAAAGATCCAGATGGCAAGGATACGGATGAGAAAGGTAATGGCTGGTACTGGTATGATATCCCTAGGGTCGAATGGTCCAAGTATCTCGGCAAGAAGATTTATTGGCACTCCGTAGCATGGGACCCTGCAAATAATCCGGGAGATACCAGAATCTTAGGGCCGATATCGATCGTTCACGTTGAAGGAAAGAAGCCAGATCTCGTCGTCGAGAAAATTGATATGCTCGTTTATGGTCGGCCAGAAGGCTCTAATGCAACAGAAGGAGATAATGTGGAGTTTCGCGTAAAGGTGAAGAACATAGGAGCTGTTTCAGCCCCGCCTGGCTGGTATGTGGACTACTACCTTGATGGCAAGTTTGTGAAGAGGGATGGACCAGCTACAATAGGTGTTGGGCCTGGCGCGGCTGTTGTAAGTGCGGTTGTATGGAATGCTCCTGAAGGTAGCGCTGGTACCCATACACTTACAGTCAAAGTTGATTCAACCAATGCTGTGGATGAGGGGGACGAGGCTAATAACGAAAAATCTTTGGTATTCTTCGTCGAACCTGCAGGAGGGATCGTGAAAGGTGACTTAAACAATGATGGTAAGATCGATGCGGCGGACTTAGTTCTCATGAAGAAGATCGTCTTAGGATTGAAGCCATCTGTCGATTTCAACAAGGACGGCAAAATTGATAATAGTGACTATGTTTCCATGATGAGGGCTGCTGATATGGATGGTGACGGAAAGGTTAATGCGGTCGATCTGGTCTTGCTTAAGAGGAAGGTTCTCGCGGGAGGTGGGTGAAGTGCATAGGCAAGGAAATGTGAGGCTTCTTCCCTTCGTTCTTATCGTCTTCCTCTCCATAAGTTTACTCGCCAGCTTTGCTTTCGTTACGCCAGCGCAAGGGCAAGAAACCGATATTTTCAAGGATGACTTCGAAGCGTACGCCGTAGGCACTTCCCCATCAGCCGGTGGGTGGACACTTGTCTGGAATGGGAAAGGCGGTCAATACCAAATCGTGACGGATGCTAAATATCACTCTCCGACTAAATCTTTTCAGTTGTGGGGAACCTACGGGTGGAGCTGTCACGTTGAGAGGCGCTTCAGCACAGATGCTAAGGTTATAGGTTTCGAAGCATATGTTATGGTTGAGAGTTATCACTCTGAGGAAATCTCAGCCACAGTTGGCTTCTGGAATAGGGAGAAGGCTACTTGGGGAAAATACTATGCAACAGTGGAATTTACAAGCGATCGCTACATACGTGCCTCCAGCTTCACGGGCGAAGCTCAGAATCTTCAGCCTTACGCACCAAATACATGGTACAAGGTAAAGCTTGTGCTGGATCGCTCAACCAATACGTTTTCGGTATGGATTAACGATGAACTTAAAGCTTCAAATCTAAAAACAGCTGAGTCTTATGACATTAATGCCCTCCAATTAGCATCAAGATGGGGTGGGGTTCGGTGCTACTATGATGATGTGAGGGTTTTTGCAGTTCAACAAACCCAGTATTATCTACGAGTTCGCCTCGATTCAGTAAGCCTGAACGGACAAAGCCTGCCCGTGGATAACCCTGAGATCAGGGTTAACGCCGGCTCTACCATAAGCGGCACGGTCACCTTCACCGTCGAGAATGTCCAGCCTGGTAGCTGGATAACGCCCGTCATATGGGTTACGAGCTGGGAGAGGGGCTCAACAGCGAACGGAAAGGTGAGGGTGGTCGCCTCAGACATAAGGAGCACCAAACAGTTTAATCTGCCGATAAACATCGCTGCCCCCACTAGCCCTGGCACATATTACATAGGTTTCTTTGCTGGATGGATGTACAGCCCAGATGAAGTAGCTAGTAACGATCACCCAACCCTCTATGGTGACGGTGACGACGTGTGGGACATGAAGCAGAGCGATTGGGAATCAGTAATCAAGAATGGGCAGGCATCTGAAGGTGCTGTTTACAAGATGCTTGGAAGAGCGGTTAGGGTAACCGTTCTACAGGGGGCGTTGCTCCCAGACCTGACTATAGTGAAGCTCGAAGCCCCCTCCTCTGTAACCGTCGGTGAGGAGATCAAGGTAACCTTTACAGAAGCCAACATCGGGAAGGCTGATGCTGGTTTCCACTACGATAAGGTGGAGTTGATACCTCTGTTCATCACGATACCAGAAAAGTGGCCCCTTCCACCAGTTGAGCTCCCACACCAAGGCTTGGGGGCTGGGGCTTCCGAAACCCGCTCCTTCGCATCCCGCATACCTCTGGAAACACCTGCTGGCACCTACCTCCTCAGGGTTACCGTCGATTCCCGTGATCAGGTTCGTGAAGTCGACGAAGGGAATAATGTGCGAGAAGCTCGGATCGAAATCAAACCTATTTCACTCAAGGTTACGGTTTCCGCAAGCCCGACGAGCGGTAAAGCGCCTTTAGCCGTCAGATTCGCTGCTTCAGTATCTGGAGGCACCCCTCCATACACCTACAAGTGGGACTTCGGCGATGGCTTGACTAGCGTGGAGCAGAGCCCATCTCATACCTACTTTAACCCAGGTGAATATGTTGCAACCTGCCTCGTGAGGGATTCGGTTGGCGCAGAATCGGCTGGTAGAATCACCATAAGAGTTGAGGCGGGAGCCGGGGTTACGCTGAGCTTCCAGCCTAGTGAGGGTAGTGTAGCGCAAGGTAGCGTCTATGACGTCGAGGTTGTTGTGTCGCAGGTTTCAGATCTCGACACAGCCGTCTTCACACTCTCATTCGACCCGTCGGTAGTCGAGTTCGTAGAAGCTAGGGTGGGTAGGCTCATGCCGAACGCCGAGGTAGCCAGTAACGTGGTATCGAGTGGGAAGGTGAGGGTAATCGTGAACCAGCCGCTTGGCGCTTCTGGGGTTACAGGCTCAGGCTCGATAGTCGCTCTCAGATTAAAGGCCGTTGGGAGCCCGGGGTCGTCAACAACCCTATCCCTGCTCGACGTCAGCTTAGCGGATAGTAACGCAAACCCCATCGCTGTGACGGCTCTCGGCGGCTCTGTTAGAATTACTCCTACTCCTGTAACGCCGCTGAAGGGCGACTTGAATAAGAACGGCATATTGGATACAGGTGATGCGACTATATTGCTGAGGAAGGTCGTTGGGTTGGAACCCATATCACAAGACGATATTTCGATCGGAGATATGAATGGAAACGGCTTTCTAGACACCGGTGACGCAACTATAATACTTAGGAAGGTGGTTGGGTTAGAATGACTAGAGCGTATTTGGAAAGGATGTATAGCTGTAGGTGGGCAGTTCTCCTCATCTGCCTACTAACCCCCCTCATTCTAACACCCACTCAAGCCTACGCGCTCCCAGCGGGTGAGCAAGTATCTATAGGATCTTATAGGGTTCAGGAAGGCCTTACTGTGGACGTTGCGGTAGTTGTGGCTGGTGCTGAGGGTGTGGCTGGCGGGTCGGTGAAGATAGTCTTTGATAGATCGGTGGTGGGCGTTCAAAGGGTTGCAGGAGGGGACTTCGGAGCGCCTACCGCAAATATAAGGAACGAGGAGGGGTTCGTCTATATCGCCGTATCGCAGCCGCAAGCCGTTGGTAAGCGTGAAGCAACCTTAGCCACGGTTGAGTTTAAGGGTTTGATGGAGGGGAAGACGGCTCTGCGCATAGAGAACGCTCAGCTAAATGATGAGAAAGGAAACCTATTGACACCCACCGTTGTAAACGGGGTGATTGAAGTTTATGGAGGAGGTGTTGTAGTTGTCAGAGCGGGTTCTGTCGAAGGTAAGCAGGGGGTTGTTGTGAAGGCTCCGATTACGATTTCGAATGCAGCCGGGGTAGCGGGTTTCCAGTTTACCCTCACATTCGACCCCTCAGTATTTGAAGCCACCGAAGTATATGGAGGGGATTTGAGCAGAGGCTTCACCCTCGTTAAAAACATCGACAACCAAGAGGGGTGGGTGAAGGCTGCTGCGAGCTCAGCGTCAGGCTTCAGCGGCTCAGGAGAAATAGCTGTGATCGAAGGTAGGCTGATAGGTAAACCGGGAAGCTCCACACCTTTAAGGATCCAGGAGCTAAGGCTTAACGACGAAGCAGGTAGGCTCATAGAAGCTATACCTCAAGACGGCTTGATCAAAATAGTAGGTGAGGTAACTCCAGGAGTCCTGGTTAAGGCGTCTAACGTCTTCATGTTTGTAGGCGGGAATGGGACGTCAGAGATAACATTATCCCGCGCCCCAACCGGTCTCTCAGGCTATGAGGTTGAGGTCACATTCACCACCGAAGCGAGCATACCGACGATAACGGTTCCAGCACCCTTCGAGAAGGCGTTGAAGAAATTGAAGCCGACACCGGGGGAGGACGTTATCGACGTGATCAAGGTTGAGTTTCCGCAGTGGGCAGGCCTATCCGACAGCTCGGTCTCAGACGACAAGGCGCTGCTTAAGGCGGTCGACATACACGACACTATTCGAGCGGGAGATAGCGATATTCTACTTGCAAAGATTCTTGTGAAAGGGAAGGCTGGTGGCGTAGTGCGCATAGAAGTGAAGGTTATTCAGATGGATGATGACCAGGGCGGCGAGATAACTCCAGAAACACCACCAGGCTTCGTAATCGTAGCACCTATAATCGCACCACCACCCCTAACCCCAAACCTCCCACCTCCAAAGGACCTCGATGGAGACGGCTTGTTCGAGGATGTGAACGGTAACGGAAGGTTAGACTTCGACGACGTAGTCAAATTCTTCAAAAATTTCGGTGAGCCTGTCGTTTCCGACTACACCGAGTTTTATGACTTTAATCAAAATGGAAGACTAGATTTCGCCGATGTGGTTAGGCTCTTTAAGAAACTATGAAAGTGAGCGATGTTTTGAAGCTTGGTACACTAAGAGCATTTTTAGATGTCTATTTGAAGAGAACAAAGAAGAGCTCGAAGAAGCTATTTAGCTTGGTAACAATCTTTCAACTACTCACCACAGTTCTCTTAGGTTTTATCCCCGTCCTCCAAGCTACACAAGAAGATGTTATTCGAGCAAGAATATTAGTTGATTTATTTCATTTTAATGATTATTCTTATGCCTTCAACATCCCCGTTACGAGCATAATTGAAAATAATAATTATAAAATAAGCTATCTCCTTGAGAGTATCAAAAATACCGATTTAAAGAATTTTGACATTCTCGCTCTTACCGGACCATTTTACCCGAATCTTCTTAATTACACCCAAGACGAAATTGAAGCGATATTAAAGTTTGTTTATGAAGGAGGAGGGCTTTTATTAATTTTTCACACTGGCGCGTCCTTAGATTGTGTAGGTAAACTTTTTGGGATGACCCAAAGCAATAATTTTGTTTGGGACCCTACAGGATTTAATAATATAACGCGGGGACATCCAACAACATTGGACATTGAGACGGTAAAACAAGGTGTCTATGGTGGTGGTACACTTAATGTAACTTCTCCTGCGAAAGGTCTAATCTTTGGAGATAATGATACAGAAATTGCTTGGGTTATAGGTGGTGTAACGCAACATTACAGGAGGGAACCTGGTCTACCGTTATTAGCTGTTGCGCAATATGGTTCGGGTCGGGTGTTAGGCGTATCCTTACTTATATGGGACGCAAACAATCCTAAATTAATAATAAACGTGCTAAATTGGCTTGTTGGTAAGCCAAAAGAAGTATTAGAATCTCCCCCCAAACTCATATTTGAAGCCGTCCATATCGAAAGTTCCCACTTCGCCATTGAAGCCCCAAGGGATTACATCAACTTAATCGAACCAATGCTCCCTTATTTAGATAAGTCATACGAACTGTTGCGAAACTTCACTTCTTTCATACCATATGATGGCGAAAAAATAGAGATAATCTATGACCCAACTATTGCCCGTACAGGTGGCTTGGCTGGAAATCCGATCGTTATTCAACGTCCCTATCCGTGGCCCTTAGAACGGCGCCTTCAAGTATATTTCCATGAAATTTCTCATGACTTTACAGGAGAAATTCTCGAAGAGCTTCACTCTTTTGAAGGAGATAAATTAATGTTAGGTGAAGTTTTTGCGTGGCTTTGTACATTATATATTAACGAGCAACTAGGCTTTCAAGAAACCGCATTAGATTTAAAAAATACTGGTATAACGAGGTTAGGCAAATACAGAAATGATTTCACAAGCCTGGTAAATGAACCTTTCCCTCCTGCGTTATTGGGTATGTTCGTTATGCTTAAGGAGGAACAGGGTTGGGATCTGTACCGCAACTTCTTCAAGCTTATTCAAGAAAAAGTCTTACCCCCACCAAGAAATTTGACAGAGCAATCCACTTACTTGATATACTACCTTAACGCCTCATCAAAAAAAGATTTGACAGCAAGGTTTGTTGAATGGGGTTTCCCATTTTATATACCAAAGCCCGCTAAATTTAAGGTAAGCGATCTTTTAATAGAGCCCACCGATGTTCAAACGAATGAAACAGTCACAGTTAGCTTACGAATTACCAACGTGGGAGAAGTTAAGGGCATTTACATCCTCAGAATCCTAGTCAACGGCACTGTAGAAAGTACTAAAAACGTAACATTAACTGGCAGAGATTTCACCATTATAACGTTTGAGTTAGCAAGGAATGCTCCTGGTGTGTATGAGGTGGAGGTTGATGGGCTCACAGGATGGTTCAGAGTGAAAGCCCTTCCTAAGCCAGCTGAGTTTACCGTAAGCGAGTTGAGAGTGAGCCTTACCAAAGTACGCGTAGGCGAAGAAGCCTCAATTAGTGTTAAGGTTACAAACACCGGTGAACAGACTGGCTCCTATACTGTCGAATTGAAAGTGTTAGGCGTTATCGTCGATAGCAGAACCGTTACATTGAGGGGAGGCGAGTCAACTATCATCACATTCCTCTGGAAAGGCAAAGAACCAGGTATCTACGATATAGAAGTGGCAGGGCTAAAGGGAACTATTGAGGTGGTATCTCTGCCACCACCCATAACTGAAAAATTCCCTCCACCGAAGGACCTCGATAACGATGATTTGTACGAAGACTTGGACGGAAATGGAAGGTTAGATTTCAACGATGTGGTCCTCTTCTTCAGCCATTTCGAAGAATCCGCTGTCTTTAAGTACTTCAATTTCTACGACTTTAACAAAAACGGAAGACTGGATTTTGACGATATAGTGAAGCTCTTTAAGAGAATATAGAGAAGGAATGTAAAGCAGAAAAAGCGGCCTTTTGCTTCCACATATGCGACTCTTGCAAGTCCTAGGGAGGTTCCAATCAAGCGTTAAGAATCAGCAGGATGGTGTTACGATAAAGTTTTAGTGTTTGGTGATTTCTTCGGTTGTCATATGTCTGCTTACCTTAACATCATCAGCAGAATGAGTATGTTTTTATCCGTTCCATCATAGTTTAGCCTCGCTCGGAACATTCCCGTCTAACGTTTGGCTAAGGAAGGAGGGGCGATTATGTTACGATAAGGAGACACATATGACAACCAAAGAAAGCACCAAACACTAAAAACCTTATCGTAACATCATCGAGGGGCTTAAAAGGTAAGCATATATCTTAGCGATATCCTCAACCTCTTTAGGAGGTTGTAAGATGAAGGTCGACACAGCATCGGCAACCACACTCTTTATTTGCCTCATCCTCATATCTCCGGCTTTCGCCTCGAGCCCCCCTAAGGTTTCAATAGAATCTCTAACAGCAAAGGAAGGCGAGGTGGTTAAGGCGGTCATAAAGCTCGACTCAGCGCCACGCGGTATCTCAGGCTACGAAATTACTGTTTCGCTGGAACACAGAGAGGTAGCTGACATCCTCAGAATCGAGTTCCCGAGCTGGGCGAAGCTCACCGACAGCTCGATTAAAGAAGGCTCAGCGACCCTCAAAGCTGTAGACCTAGAGGACCAGATCAGACCAGGAGCCGCCAATATCGAGCTCGCCACCCTAACCTTCGGGAACACCAAGCAGGGCGAAAGTACTATTCAGCTCTCGGTGACGAGGATGGACGATGACGAAGGGAACCCGATGAACCCGCACGTGGAGTCTGGGAAGCTGGTTATCCAAGGAGCCACCCTCACCACAACACTCACACAAACAATAACAGCAACCATAACCCAACAAACTACAGTTACAACAACGGTAACCATCACTACAACCCACAAAGAGGTAGCGGTTGAAACAGCCCCCTACATAGCAACAATCATAGCGCTAATCATCATAATCATCATATTGGCCGCCCAACTAGTTAAGAAGAGAAGATAGGTGTTTAACGTTGGTGACGTGCGTAGAGCATTCAGAGGCTCTCTGCCTATATTAGTCGATCATCTGGGTTCTGGTAGGTGGAGAAATTATCTAATACACGGCAAAGGAAGCTGGGTTCCAAGGGCTTTTTGGGGTCACGACAAAATATATGTGTTTACTATTGTGGCATAATGTATCGTCCGAGTGATATGAATCTAAAGTGGTGGTAGGAAGATGAGCGAGAGGTAAACGGCTATGACTATTATGGAGACTGCGAGTATACCTACATCTATTACGGCATCCTTATTCATATGTGAAGGTATTTCAGCTGCATCTTAATCAAGAGAGAGCGTAGAAGTATGCTACGTTCTTCGGTCTAGTGGCTTCGAGCCTACCGCTCACCGGATCTACCTTTAAGCCGAGGTCTTCAAGCGTCCTAACGCCGATGACGCTCTTAGCGCCCTCGAAGCAGGCGGCAAGCGTGGCAGCAGACCTATCACCTATCCTCACGATCACCGCGCATATGCCTGCTTTAACAACCCTTCCATCCCCAAGCTCCAAATCTACCGTATGAGGTATGGGCCAAGCACCAACCCTCTCAACAACATCCCTACCCAACATCGTATAGCTCGCACCAGTATCCACAATAACCCCCTTCAATAGGGCTTCTCCAACAGCACCCCTCACCACGACATCAGCAT